>Ga0172382_10001734_pt1 | contig 38273 bp, 39 predicted proteins | sample Leawel138RmetaG_FD_122245 | JGI IMG/M metagenome (GOLD analysis project Ga0172382, IMG submission 122245) | Leachate microbial communities from a municipal landfill in Southern Ontario, Canada - Leachate well 138R metaG | ecosystem: Engineered > Solid waste > Landfill > Unclassified | place... | reverse complement strand
GGCGGCGGTGAAGCCCTTGGGGATGGCCATGGCGATGGCGTCGCCGCGGGTGGTCACCTGGGCGCCGAACCGCTCGAACACCTCGATGTGCGGGTCGATCTCGCGCACGCCGAGGGTGCAGCCCTTGATCTCGTCCTCCAGCGTGACCTCGCCGAACAGCGCCATCAGTCCCGGAACCAGCATCAGGAACGAGCGCATGTCGGCGGCCGGCAGGCGCGCCGCCTCGCGGTTGAGCTGTCCCCCATGATGGACCCTGAGGGCGCCGGTGTGGAAGTCCATCTCCACCCGGCTGCCCAGCCGCTCGAAGAAGGCCAGGATCTTGCGCACGTCGGTGATGTCGGGGACCCGGTGCAGAATCACCGGCTCGCGCGTCAGCAGCGTGCCGCAGAGGATCGGCAACACGGCGTTCTTGTTGGCCGAAGGCGTAATGGCGCCCTTCAGCGCCCGGCCGCCTTGGACGATCAGGTTGGTCATGCCGGGGCCTTTCTCCGGGGACGGGCGCGGGTCCGGCGGCCTACCAGGCGCCGATCTTCTCCGCCTCGGCGTGGCTGATCGGCTTGTGCGCCTTGGCGTGGTCCTCTTCGGCCAGGAAGCGCACCGCCTCCAGGGCGGCCATGCAGCCCATGCCGGCGGCGGTCACCGCCTGGCGGTAGACGTCGTCGGTCACGTCGCCGGCGGCGTACACGCCGGGGATGGCGGTCGAGGCGGCGCCGGGCTTCACCTTGAGGTAGCCGGAGGCGTCCATCTCCAGCTGGCCCTGGAAGAGCTGCGAGGCGGGGGCATGGCCGATGGCGATGAACACCCCGTCGGCCGCCACTTCGCGGGTCTCGCCGGTCTTCACGTTCTTCAGCCGCACGCCGGTCACGCCCATCGGATCGGTCGCGCCCAGCACCTCGTCGACGGCGCTGTCCCAGATCACCTCGACCTTGGGATTGGCGAACAGCCGCTCCTGGAGGATGCGCTCGGCGCGGAACTCGTCGCGCCGGTGGACGACAGTGACCTTGGAAGCGAAGTTGGTGAGGAACAGGGCCTCCTCCACGGCGGTGTTGCCGCCGCCGACCACGACCACTTCCTTGCCGCGGTAGAAGAAGCCGTCGCAGGTGGCGCAGGCCGAGACGCCGAAGCCCTGGAACCTCTGCTCGCTCTCCAGGCCCAGCCACTTGGCCTGGGCGCCGGTGGCGATGATCAGGGTCTCGGCCAGCCAGACCTCCCCGGAATCGCAGACGGCGCGGAACGGCCGTTGGGAGAGGTCCACCTCGGTGACGATGTCGCTGACGATCTCGGTCCCGACGTGGCGCGCCTGGGCCTCCATCTGCTCCATCAGCCATGGCCCCTGGATGGCCTCCGCGAAGCCCGGATAGTTCTCCACATCGGTGGTGATGGTCAGCTGTCCGCCCGGCTGGATCCCGGCGATCAGCACCGGCTTGAGCAGCGCTCTGGCGGCGTAGATGGCGGCCGTATAGCCGGCGGGACCGGAGCCGATGATCAGGCAGCGGGTGGTGCGGGGGGAAGCGTCCTTGGCCATGCGCCCTATGTAGTGCGGATTCTGCCCGCATGCGACGGGTCAGGGGCGCGCACGCGATCCTCGAGACTTCCTTCCTCTTCGTGGGGCGGGCGGTCCCCCTCCTGCGCAGCGGCGGCAGGTAGGGCGTAGCGCTACTCGACCACCATGTAGGAGATCAGCGGGTTGGACGGGTCGCGGCGCAGGGCGTGGCGGGAGAGGCCGAGGATTTCGCGGACGGCGACCGTCTCGCCGGGGAATTCGGGGCAGTTGAGCTCGTCGAACGCCAGCACCGTGCCCTTGGTGATGTAGGGCAAGAGCGCCTCCAGGCAGGCCTTGGTCGGCTCGTAGAGGTCGAAGTCGAAGTAGGCGAGGGCGACGACGGTCTCGGGATGGTCGGCGAGCCAGGCCGGCAGGATTTGCGTCGCATCGCCCTCGACCAGCTCGAACTTGCGCTTCTGCGGGATGGGGGCGTTGCGCTCGTGAATGCCGAGGATTTCCTCCAGCCGCCCCTTCCAGCCGTCGGCGACGCCATAGTCGCCGGCCCGGACCTTGCCGCCGTCGAGCTCGCTCACCGACGGAAAGCCCGAGAAGGTGTCGAAGCCGACGATCCGGCGGTTGTAGTTGAACGGCTCCAGCATGCCGCGCAGGGCCGAGAACAGGGCCAGGTTCTGACCCCAGCGCACCCCGAACTCCATGATCACGCCGTGCACCGGCAGAATCTGTTCGTAGAGCTTCTGCATGAACAGGATGCGGGCCAGGGTCTGTCGGGTGAGGAACAGGCCGAGGTTGTCCAGCAGCTCACGGTCCGGCACCTCGCAGGCCCGCAGCCGCGCAGCCAGGGCCAGCTTGTCGTCCACCTCGGCGGAGGTCGACCCGACGATCACGCGGGGCGGGGCGGGCTCGCTCATCTCAGCCTCCTTGCTCAGGATTTGCGGAACAGCCACCAGGTGACGTCGTCGATGCCGGTGACCCGCTTCCAGAAGAAGCCGTAGTCGATCAGGGTCAGGCCGGGGAAGCGGTCCATGTAGAGGCCGCCGAAGTCGTTCTTGAACAACAGCCCCTCGTGCCCTCGGTAGGGGACGGCCTCCGGCCGCGGCGAGAAATACTCGGCGCACATGATGTACTTGGACGAGACGCGGTGGATCTCGTCGAGGGTAGCCGGCAGCCGATCCGGCTCCACATGGATCAGCACCCCGCTGGTGAAGGCCAGCTCCACCGCCCCGTCCGGCAGGGGGATGGAATCGCCGAAGCCGGCGAACAGCCGCTCGGACGGCAGCACCTTGTCTGCCACCAACCGGTCGCGGGCCGCCGGATTGGGCTCGATGGCGTAGAGCTCGGCCTCCCACAGGCTCGGCAGGACGCGCAGGTTGATCCCGAGGTTGGGCCCGACTTCCAGGATCGAGGCCGGGGGCTCGGCGCCGAAGGCCTCGCCGATGCGGGCCCACATGCGGGTGCGGTCGCGCAGCGCCTGGGCGTCGGCCTGGTTGCGGGCCGTGTAGGCGGCGCCGAACTCGCCGGACCAGGCTTCCCGGGGCGTCAGGGCGGTGTCGGACATGGCGGCTCCTAGCATGCGGAAAGCGGGGCGGGGGTCAGAAAGGCGGTCAGGCTGCGGCCGAGGCCGACCTCGGCCATGGCGCGGTAGAAGGCGAGGGCCTCGGGGCCCGGCGGCTCGCGAACCTGCAGGAATCCGTATTCGTGGCGGACGAGCCGCGGATCGCCACTCATCGCGCAGCCGCGTCCTCGGCGGGGACGGTCAGCTCGAAGGCCGCGGGCGTGCCGCGGGCGATGTCGCAGGCTGCGCGGCGGCCGAGCAAGGCATCGTAATGCTTGGGGGGAAGGCCAAGGCCGGGACGGATCGAGCGCAGATTCTCAGGGGTGATCGGCTCGCCCGCGGCGATGTCGCGCACGAAGTAGAGGGAGCGGCGGTGCCTGGCGCTGCCTTCCTCCGCCGGGGGCCGCTCGTAGCTGACCTCACCCAAGGCCGACCAGGCGGTGCGCACGTCGTGGCACAGCCGGCGCAGCTCGTCTGCGGTGAGGGAGAAGGCCGCGTCGGGGCCGGTCTCGGCCGCGTCAAGCTTGAAGTGCTTCTCGATCAGCGCCGCGCCCTGGGCGACGGCGGCCACCGCCACCACCGTGCCCATGGTGTGGTCGGACAGGCCCGCGACCACGCCGAAGCGGCCGGCGATGTCTCCGATGGTGCGCAGGTTGGCGTTCTCCGGCGGGGCCGGGTAGCTGGAGATGCAGTGCAGCAGGGCGAGCTCGCGGCAGCCGTTCTCGCGCGCCGTCGCCACCGCCTCCTCGATCTCGGCCAGGCTGGCCATGCCGGTGGACATGATCATCGGCCGGCCGGTCTGGGCGACGCGGCGGATCAGCGGCAGGTCCACGAGTTCGAACGAGGCGATCTTGTAGGCCGGCGCGCCCAGCCCCTCCAGCAGGTCCACCGCGGTGAAGTCGAAGGGCGTGGAGAACAGGGTGACGCCCACCTCGCGCGCCTTCGCGAACAGCGCCGGATGCCATTCGAACGGGGTGTGAGCCTCCTGGTAGAGGTCGTGCAGCTGGCGGCCGTGCCACAGCCCGCCCTCGATGCGGAACTCCGGCCGATCGGAGGCGATAGTGATGGTGTCGGCGGTGTAGCTCTGGATCTTCACCGCGTCCGCGCCCGCCGCCTTGGCCGCGGCGATGCTCTCCAGCGCCCGGTCAAGCGAGCCGTTGTGGTTGGCCGATAGCTCGGCGATCACATAGGGCGGATGGCCCGGCCCGATCGGGCGGCCGGCGATGGTGATGCTGGCCTGCGTCATGGGGTCGGCTCCTCGGCGTGGGCGGCGGCAAGCCGCCCGTGCAGCGCGCTCACGGTCTCGCGGGTCAACGCGTCCAGGTCGGGCAGGGTGAGCTCGGCGTCGTGGCCGGGCGCGGCCGCCCGCCCCGCGTGCTGGCCGGTGAGCACGCGGATCGTGCCATAGCCGAGCGGGCGCAGGCCAACGAAGTCCTTGGACGGATTGTCGCCCACGTAGATGACGTCGCAGGGCCGCGCGCCGGTCAGCGCCCGGATCTTCTCGAAGCACCAGGGCGAGGGCTTGGAGCGGGCGTGGCCGTAGCGCCAGGTCAGGAACACCCTCTCGAACCTCGCCTCCAGGCCGAGCGCGGCCACCTTGCGCGCCTGGGCGGTGGTGTTGCCGTCGGTGACCAGGAAGGTGCGGTGGTCGGAAAAGCGGTCCAGGCAACGCTCGGCCGCCGGATGCAGTGAGAGGGTCGGCGTGTGGGTGCGGTAGACGCCGACGCAGCGGCGCACCAGCCGGGAGCTGCGGACGCCGGCGCGGGCGAAGGCGCGGTCGAACACCCCGGAGCGGTCCTCGTCCAGCGCCGCCTCCAGCAGGCCGAGCAGGGCGGCCTCGTCCGCACCGGTCTCGGCGGCGGCGAAGGCGGCCACGGCCCTCAGGCCGCTGCGCACGTAGCTGAGCTCGTTGTAGAGCGTGTCGTCCAGGTCAAAGACCAGGATCGGTCTCGATGACGTCATGCGGAATGCGGGTCTGCCGCAGGTTGACCGGCGAGCGGTGGAATGGATGCCGCGCCAGGTCCTCGCCGCGGGCTTCGAGGAAGGCCCAGTAGAAACTGTCCAGTCCCATGGCGAGGCTGAGCGACGAGGCGCCGCCGATGCGGCAGTTGCACTCGATGATGTGGAGGCCGCCCTTCGAGTCTTCCAGGACCTGCCAGACGGCGTGACCGGTCAGGCCGATGGCCTCGGCCGCCTCGGCGCAGAGCCGCTCCAACGCCGGCGCCTGCACCGCCGTTGTGATCTGGGACTCCCCGCGCACCACCTTGTCCCGGCGGCGGGCGACCGCGCCCTTGGTGGCGCCCGAGGCGGTCGAGAAGGTGTCGACGCTGTACTCGGTCCCCGCGACGAAGGGCTGGAAGATCGGGGCCGAGAAGCGCGCCGCGGCGGCCTTGGCCTCGTCAGGGGAGACGTCGAGCGCCAGGCCCACCGAACCGGCGCCGAACCGCTCCTTGACCGCCAGCCGGCCGCCTCCGGCCGCTTCCGCCGTCTCGAAGGCGGGGATGGCGGGAAAGCCCTTCGCGGCCAGCTCGCGGGCGAACTTCAGCTTGTCGAGGCAGGTCTCCACGGCCTCCGGTCCCGGGACCATGACGCCGACCCCGGCCTCGGCGAGCGCCGCCTTGCGCTCGGCGAACCAGGGCAGTTCGCCGTCACGGGTGGGCACGATCATGCCGACGCCGTTCTCGCGGCAGTAGGCGACGAGCGCCTCGGTGGAAAGCTCGCCCAGCCTAGGCATGGTCCAGAAGCGGTCCACGAAGCCGCGCGCCAGGCAGGAAGGGTCGAGGTCTGCGCCGATGACGAGGCCCCCGGGGGCCAGCTTGTCCAGCGCCCGGCGCACCTCTCGCACGCAGGAGAGCTTCTGCGAGACGCTGGTGACCAGGACGTTGAACGGCGCGGGCTCGAGCGCGTCGCCCCTGGCCTTTTCGTGGGCGATGATCCGGGGGATGGCCTCTTCGAGGTCGGTCGAGGGCGCCCAGCCGATCGCAGCGGCGAACCGGCTCATGTCGCCTTCTGAGGCCTCCCAGCGGGGCTCGCCGGTTCCGGTGCGCACTTCCAGGGCAGGGAAGTGCCGGCGCAGCACCTCGACCACCTCGCCGACCCGGCGGGCCCGGCCGCGGGTCAGGTTCAGCGCGCCGGTCGCCTTGGACAGCGCCAGGCGCAGCAGGCCCTCGGCGATGTCGTCGGCGTAGACGTAGTCGAACAGGCCCTCGGGGTTGAACACCTCGATCGGCTGGCCGGCGAGGCCCGCCCGCACCCAGCGCGAGATCACGTCGCGCGAGCCGCGGCCGTAGCTGCGGAAGATGCGGGCCGCCGCCGCGGTGAAGCGGGTCTGTTCGAAGTGGCCGAGGAAGGCCAGCTCCAGCTCGTGGATCAGCTTGGCCCCGCCGCACAGGTTGCGCGGCTGGATGCGGTGGTCCTCGGACAGCCGCACCGGCGCGTTCTGCGGATGGTCGAAGATGTAGGTCTCGGGGTCGTAGACCAGGTAGCTGGAGGCGAACACCACCCGCCTCAGGCTCGGGCAGTCGCGGATCAGCCCGCCCATATGGTGCGACAGGGCGAGGTTGTGGCGGAAGTTCTCGTCCCAGAACTCGAAGCTCTCCACCGACCGCTCGAAGGTCGCGGCCAGATGGAAGACGATGGTCGGGCCGAAGGCCTGCAGCTCCCAGGGCCGCATATCGTTGAGGTCGCCCTGGCGGTAGACGATCTCGCCCGGCCAGTCGGCGGGACGGGGCTTGAGGTCGCCCACCAGGATCGTGGCGCCCTCGGCGTTCAGCGCGCGCACGAGGGTGTCGCCGATCACGCCGGCGCCGCCGCTGACGAACACACGCTCGTTCGAGAACCGCATCAGTCCCTGTCTTTCACGCAGCCGTGGAGCAGCGAGTCCACGAAGCGCCCGCCGATCCGGACGTGGTCGATCATCCGCCCTTCGGGCGCGAATCCCGCCGCCTCCAGCACCGCCACATGGTGGGGACGCAAATCGTAAGTCTCGGTGAACAGTCTGTGAAAGCCGAGCTGGTCGAAGGCGAGCTGCTTCAGCGCCGCCAGATAGTCCGCGAACAGGGCCGAATAGCGGGGGATGTCGGCGGCGGTTTCGGCCGGCGCGAGGAAGGAGACTTCGGCCCCGGCGCTCTCCCAATCGATGTGCACCAGCCCGCCGTAGGCGGCGAGCGCGCCGCCCTGCAGCGCAGCGACCAGGATCTGGCGGGGGCGGGGCTCGGAAAGGCTCGGAGCCAGCACCTCGTCCCAGTAGCGGGCCTGGTCTTCCTGCAAGAGGGGCGCGGCCTGTCGCAGCACCTCGAGCTGGGCGTTGCGCCACAGGCGGATCGGCTCGAGGTCCTCGCGGCGGATGGGCCGAAGCACGACCGAGCCCGCCTCGGCCCGCCCGGCCGGCCAGGCCGCATAGCCGCGGTTCACGCGCCCGCCTCCTCGGAGAGCACGCGCCAGAGCTTCTCGGCCCGCTCCCAGTCCTCGGGGGTGTCGATGTCCACGCAACGCCACAGCGGGATTTCCAGGGCCGTGGCGTCGGGACCGAACATCCGCAGCCCCGCGCGGAAGGCCTCGGGGCGGCCCCAGTAGAACTGGCCCGCGTCGAAGAAGGCCGGCTCCAGGTCCTGCGAGCGGACGTTGAAGTTCTCCGGCTGGAACATCGCCAGCCGTCCGTCAGGCGTGCGCCGGACGGCGCGCTGGATCGGGGCCGGGAAGCGGGCGACCGGGAAGCAGTAGCCGGCCCCGGTCTCGACCAGCCGCGCATGGGCCTCGCGCAGGTCGTCCGCCCGCACGAAGGGCGAGGCCGGGTAGATGCAGCAGACCGCCTCCGGCGACAGGCCTTCGCTGTCGGCCCAGCGGAGGAAGTGCTGCACCACGTCCAGCGTGGTGGCGTGGTCGTCGGAGATTTCCGGCGGGCGGCGGAAAGGGGCCTCGGCGCCCCAGGCCTGCGCCACCTCGGCGATCTCCTCGTCGTCGGTGGAGCAGACGATGCGGTCGAACAGGCCGCACTCGGCGGCCGCGGCGATGGACCAGGCGATCACCGGCCGCCCCGCGAAGGGCCGGATGTTCTTGCGCGGGATGCGTTTGGAGCCGCCCCGCGCGGGGATCAGCGCCAGCCGCATGGGATCCGGATCAGCCGGCTCACGCCGCCGAGGCCGTACGGCCGACCGACTGCGAGTCCAGGGCGGCGGCGAGGCCCGAGGCGATCCGCGCGAAGGCGTCTTCGGTCCGCTCGGCGCGCCAGCAGCCCGGCACGAAGGCGCCGTCGAGCGCGCCGGCGAGCTTGCCCTCGAGGGGCCCCATCGCCTTGGCCTCGGCCATGGAGACGATACCCCAGCGCCGCTCGATGGCCTGATGCAGCTGGTCGCCGAGCTGGACAGGGCCGAAACCCGACACCAGCCGGCGGATCTCGCGGCGCAGCTCGGCGTCGCCGGCCTCGGCCACGCACTCGGCGCTCAACAGCGTCTCGCCGTGGTTCTCGTAGGTGGAGATGCGGAAGACCACGCCCTTGGCGGTGAAGTTCTGCAGCCAGAAGGGCTTCAGGTCGGTCTTGGCCCGGAAGACGTAGGTGACCGTGCTCGCGGCGACCGCCTTCGGCCTCGACATGCCGACCGCGCGGTAGAGCGGGCCGGGGTCCGCCGCCCAGACCAGCGCCTCGCCCCGACCGGTGGCGGCGATCGCCTCGCGAGGCGACATCATGGAGCCCAGGTGGATTTTCACCCCGAGCCCGGCCAGCGCCCGACCGGCGGCGGCGAACAGGCCCGCAAAGCCCTCCCTGGGCAGCGCCGCCTCGCTGCCGCGCGTGCGCCCCCAGAGGTTGCGCGGCAGGCCGTAGAGGGCGTCGTAGGCCTCGTCGGCCCGCTTGAGCTCGGCCAGCATGGTGGCGTCCGCCTGCCTCGGGTGCACGCGAGCCAGGCCCAACGCCGCGGCCGAGCTTTCGTGGACCTCGTCCAGCCAGGCGCCCAGGCTCCAGCGGCAGTATTTCGACAGCGCGTGCTCGATTTCCGGCGGATAGGCCCGCAGGCGGTCGGCGAGGCTCTCCCCGGCCGGTTCGACCAGGGCGGTCTGCCGGGCCGCGAGGGACGGGCCGCCGAAATCGGCAGTGAACATCGGCTGGCCGCCTGCGCCGGGGCTGACCGACCCGCAACGGTCTTCGAACTCGTCGAAAGCGACGCCGTGCCATTCCAGCAGGTCGCGCAGCGGCTCGCCGCGGGCGGCGAAGTAGCGGCGCGTGAGGCGCAGCTCCAGGCCGTGGTCGATGTGCGGCAGGAGAGCCCCGCCAAGTTCGCCGTACTGTTCGAAGAGCTCGATGTCCCGGGCGCCCAGCCTGTGCGCCTGCAACGCCGCAGCGATCCCTGTCAGACCACCACCGACGATCCTGACCTTCCCCATGACCCCTGCACTCCACCGCCCCAGCCTCAACTGAGTCATGGGAGGTGCGAAGGATCCGTTAAGTCTGCCGAGTCTGCGACGGGGTCAGGCTGTCACGGCCGCCGAGCAACGAAAGGAAAGCCTCCGCGGCCCGCGGCGCGCCGAGCCCGTCGCAGGTCGCCCCGGCCGTGCGGGACAGCCGCGCGCGCAGGCCGGCGTCGGCCAGCAGTCGGACGATGGCCCGGTCGAGCTGGGCGGCGAAGTCAGGCCCGGCGCGGTCGGCCGCGAGCGCCGCGCCGGCCTTTTCCAACACCGCCGCAGCGGGCCGCTGGGCCTCGTCCAGCACCACCAGGATCGAGGGCAGGCCGAGGGCGCAGCGCGCAAACAGGGATTCGTCGGCCGGGCCGACCGCGAGGTCCGCCTCGGCCGCCAGCACCGCCAGATCCTGAGGATCGAAGTTCAGGCCCAGACGCTTGTCGTGCGCGGCGAGCCGCTCCAGGCCGCGACGGCTCGGCGAGGCGGCGCCCAGGACGATGTCGATCGCCAGGTTCCCGAGCCTCGGCCGCAGGGTCTGCAGCACCTCTCCGGCGACGGCGCCCGCGGCCGGCCGGTCGAGATCGACCAGGATGCGGCGCACCGGCCCGTCCCGCCGCGTCCATGCCGCCTCGCGAAGAGCCGAATACTCCGGCGGCAGCGGAGCGTACTGCGGGCCCAAGAGCAGGCGCGCGCCCGAAGCCAGCTCGGCGTAGTCGGCCTCGGTGCGGTGCGGGCCGGGATCCAGGACCATCTCGGCGCCCAGAGGCCGGTCGGCGCGGTCGTCGATCACCAGCCTCGGGCGGTCCTTGCCGATGGCCTCGTGCTGCTCGAACGAGAGGCCGTCGTGGTCGAACACCACGGCCTCGACGTCGGCGAAGGCGGCCGCCGCCGCCAGCGCCTCGACGCCGCCGGCAGGGGCGGAGAGCCTGGGCAGATCCGCCGCCAGGGCCTGCAGCCGTTCGGCCACGGGCGGGGGGCTGAGGAAAATCGGGGTCGCGCCGCGTGCGGCCAGCGCCTGCGCCAGCGGCAGGCTGCGCGCCACATGCCGGTCGCCCACCTCGCCGCCTGCGTCGACCACGAACAGGATGCGGGGACCACTCATGCAACTCACTCCTACACGCTGGGTCAGAGGCTAGGCCGAGCCGCCGGCCCTGGCCTGCGACGCTTCGCCGCGGATCAGGCGCCGCGGGCGTCCAACCGGCGCAGCAGCTCCTCGGCCGCGCGGGCGGTCTCGTCGAGGGGCGGATAGGTCCAGGTCTCAAGCTTGCCGCGGAAGGGGCGAAGCACGCCGCGCTCGGCGAGGTCGGCGTGAAAGCGGGCCAGCTTCTCGCTGCGCCCGTCCATGGCCAGCAGCATCACCGGCTTGCCGGTGAAGGCCGCTTCTGTGGCGAGGTTGGTGGAATCCTCGGTGACCAGGATCACGTCGGCGGCGGCCAGAAAGGCGAAGTAGGGGTTCTCGCCGGTCTCGTCCCAGACCCAGCCGGGCAGGGGCGACAGGGCTTCGTTCAGCGCCCGCTTGGCCGGCTCGGGCGTGCGCCGGGAAAAGGTGACCAGCACCGAGCCGCCGGCCTCAGAGACCGCGGCGGCGATCTCGGCCCCCATGGCCCCCGCGCGCGCGGGGGAGAGGTCGTGCGCCTTGCTCTTGCCGCCGATCAGCACCGCGACGCGCGGGCGGGGGAGGGGCGCGATGCGGGCCTCGAAGCGGGCCAGGTCCTCGGCCAGCCGCTCTGGCGTCAGCCGTTGCGGGGCGCCGGTGATGGAAAAGACGTTGGGGCCTTCCAGCCCGTCGTGCCTCGGCGGCACCACGAGGTCGTAGGGCGAAAGCCGCGTCCGCGGATGCTGCACCTGCACCACAAAGGTCCGGCCCTTCGACCAGCGGCGGACGCGCGTGGACAGCGGCAGGGTGGCCCGTCCCGCGGCGATCCACACGTCGGGCCATGGCGGAGCGATGGCGCTGACCGGCTCCAGCGCGGCGAGAGGGATCAGCCGCCAGGGCAGGCGGCCCCAGCGACCCTTCCAGCGGACGGTCTTGGTCTCGATGCTCGCCGGCCGCAGGCGCGTGAGCGCCTGGGCCAGGCCGGCGGCCTGGGCCGCGATCCCGGCGCGGCCGTCGGACACGGCCCAGATGGTCAGCGGCGACTCGGCCATGGCCGAGCCTAGCCGCCGGTCTCAGATGTAGTCGACCTTGAGGATCTCGTAGGCCTTCACGCCGCCCGGCGTGTTCACCTCGACGACGTCGCCGGTCTCCTTGCCGATCATCGCCCGGGCGATGGGCGAGGCGATGGAGATCTTGCCGCGCTTCACGTCGGCCTCGTGCTCGCCGACGATCTGGTAGCGCGCCTCTTCCTCGGTGTCCTCGTCGACCACCGAGACGGTGGCGCCGAACTTGACCTGGGCGCCGGAGAGCTTGGAGACGTCGATGACCTGAGCGCGCGCGAGCTTGTCCTCGATGTCGGCGATCTGGCCTTCGATCCAGCCTTGCCGCTCCTTGGCGGCGTGATACTCAGCGTTCTCCGAAAGATCCCCGTGGCTGCGGGCTTCCGCGATCTGCGCGATCACGGCCGGACGTTCCACGGTCTTCAGACGCTTCAGTTCTTCGTCGAGGGCCTGGTAGCCCTCGGCGGTCATCGGGACTTTTTCCATCAGGAACGGTGACTCGGGGTTTCGCCCTTAAGAAGAGCCGGCTTCCCATCGTGGGCGCGAACGACTGGGGGCTAAGAGGATAGAGGCGAGTAACTCGGAACTCAAGGCCCTGCACACTCGATGCGGGTGGTCCAGCCAACTCGAAAGTCGGCCGCGAGTTCCTGAGCAGGGCTTAGTTCAATCTTGGCCGCTCCCTTTCAGCCGGCCGTGCGGGGAGCTTCCTTCCCCGGCCGACCGGATGTCAAGGAGCCTGCCGTTCAGCGAACGGTGAGGCCCCCGTCGATGACCAGCTCGGCGGCGGTGACGTAGCGGCTTTCGTCGCTCGCCAGCCACAGGACGCCGTTGGCGATGTCGTCGGGCAGGCCCTTCATGCCCAGCGGCACGGCCATGGACGACATCTGGTCCAACGTCTGTGAGCGGGGCAGGGCGTTGGTGCCCGGCTCGCCGGTGCCGACGATGGTGTCCCAGATGGGCGTCTCGATGATGCCGGGGTGGACCGAGTTGATGCGAACGCCGTCCTTGGCGTTGGCGCACTCCATCGCCACGGCCTTGGTCATCAGCCGCACCCCGCCCTTGGTGGCGCAATAGGCGGCGAGGTTCGGCGAGCCCTTCAGCCCGGCCACCGAGGACATGTTGACGATGCTGCCGCCCCCGCCCTGCCGCATCAGGGGAATGGCGTGCTTCATGCCCAGGAAGACCCCGTCGAGGTTCACCGCCGTCTGGCGGCGGAAGTCGGCGAGGCTGAACTCCAGGATCGAGCCGCCCAGTCCGATGCCGGCGTTGTTGACCAGAACGTCCAGCCGCCCGTGGCGCTTGCCGACCTCGGCGATCACCTCGACCCAGGCCTCTTCCGAGGTGACGTCGTGCGACAGGTAGTCGGCCTTGCCGCCGGCCGCGCGGATGGCCTCGGCCGTGGCCCGCCCCTGTTCGTCCTGCACGTCGGTGATCACTACGGTCGCGCCTTCGGCGGCCAGCCGCTCGGCGCAGGCCTTGCCGATCCCGCTCGCTCCGCCGGTGACCAGGGCGACCTTTCGCTCGACCCGTCCCATCGCCGTCCCTCCCTTATCGTTGTTAAGCTTGGCAAGCTTTAGCCCATGGCGCGCCTTTGCGGCAGACGTTTCGGCGGATTAGGGGAGGGCCCATGAGCGCGATCATCCGCAGGGCCGCCCCGACCGACGCCGAAGCGCTTGCGCTGGTCGGCCGCGCCACCTTCCTGGAGACCTACGCCGGCCAACTTCCCGCGGCCGACATCCTGGTCCACTGCGCGCGTCAGCACGCGCCGGAGGTCTACGCCGGCTGGCTGGCGGACGAACGCTGCCGGCTGTGGCTCGTCGAGGCCGAGGAAGGGGGCGCCCCGGTCGGCTATGCGGTGATCTCGCCGCCGGACCTGCCGGTGGCCACGACGCCGACCGACGTCGAGATCAAGCGGATCTATCTGCTGCACCGGTTCCAGGGGCGCGGGCTGGGCGCAGCCCTGATGCGCGCAGTCCTGGACGAGGCCCGCGACGCCGGGTTCGAACGGGCCGTCCTGGGCGTGTTCGGCCGCAACGAAGCGGCCATCGGCTTCTATCGCCGGCAGGGATTCCAGCAGGCCGGCGAGCGCAAGTTCCAGGTGGGGGCGAGCGTCTTCGACGACCTCGTGCTCGCCCGCCCCCTAGGGAGGAACTAGAGCGACTTCACCCAGCCGACGTCACCGCCCCCGGTGACCAGGCCGATCAGCATCGCCAGGGCCAGGATCGCGATCAGCGCCACGACCAGCAGGTCCATGGAGCCTTCGAACTTCTCGATCCGGTGCTTGTTGTGATGCGGATGGTCGGCAGGGTGGTGGGCGCCCTGTCTGAAATTGAGCCGCATGAGTGGCCTCCTACGCAAAATGACCGAGGCTTGGGGCCTCTGCCAGACTGCGCCAGGCGCCGCTGGGGCGCGGCTCCGGAGGCTTCGAGTCGGGCCGCCGGAGCTGGCCCTTTCCGCGCCCGACACGGTCAGGCGATCGAACAAAGCCTGCGCGTCTTGCCCCGGCGGGTCAACACTTGACGAACCGCGGATATCGAACAAAAAGAGAACTCTGGAGGCGCCGATGATCCTTTTCAACAGCGCGCGCGACTTCATTTACGGAGCCGCCCGGCTCATCGACCGCCGCTGGTTCGCCGCCGAGTTCGAGGGGGCCGACCCCGGCGCGGTGCTGACCGCGCTGGCCGCCTTCCAGAACTCCGACGGCGGCTTCGGCCACGGGCTGGAGCCGGACACGCGGACGCCGCGCAGCCAGCCGCTCAATGTCGAGCTCGCCCTGCAGTACATGGCCGACGCCGGCGCCGGCGACGCGGCCATGGCGTTGCGGGCCTGCGACTTCCTGCAGGGCGTCAGCGCACCGCAGGGCGGGGTCCCCATCCTGTTGCCCGGCTTCGAGGCGCACGCCCATGCGCCGCACTGGAGCGGGTATGCCCGTCCGCCGGAACTGGTCCCGAACGGCGGCCTCGTCGGGCTGCTCTACAGGCTCGGCGTCGATCATCCCTGGCGCGAGGCGACGGCGCGGCTCGTCTGGTCGTGGATCGAGGCCGCGGCGGGGCTGGGCGCCCACGACATCCTGGATGCGGTCTGGTTCCTGGAGGCGGCTCCGGACCGGCCGCGCGCCGAAGCGGCGGCTGCGCGGCTGGCGTCGGCGCTGCGCTCGGCGGCCTACTTCAAGCCCGACCCGGCGGCCGAAGGCTACGGCGTCACCCCGCTCTGGTACGCCCCGACGCCCGACGCCTTCTGTCGCCGCTGGTTCTCGGACGACGAGATCGCCCGCAACCTCGATCACCTGGCCGCCGAACAGCAGGCGGACGGCGGCTGGCCGCTCTCCTGGACGCCGCCGGGGCCCGCCTCGGTCCTCGAGTGGCGCGGCCTGCAGACGATGAAGGCGCTGCGGACGCTGAAGGCCTACGGGCGGCTCTGACAGCTTGGACAGCCCATCGGGTGCTCACGTCTAGGCGTAAGCCTGCAGCGGGCGAACCTCGAGGGTGTCTTCGGCGGTGGCGTCGATGGCCTGGGCGGCGGCGAGGGCGCCGGCGGCGGTGGTGAAGTAGGGAATCTTCATCATCAGCGCGGTGCGGCGGATCTCGAAGCTGTCGGCCAGCGACTGCTTGCCCTCGGTGGTGTTGAAGACCAGCTGCACCTCGCCGTTTTTCATCGCATCGACGATGTGCGGCCGACCTTCCAGAACCTTCTTGATGCGCTCCACCTTCAGGCCCTTCTCGGCCAGGTAGTCGCAGGTGCCGCCGGTGGCCAGGACCCGGAAGCCTCGCGCCATCATCAGCCGGACCGGTTCGAGAATCCACGGCTTGTCGGCGTCCTTCACCGAGACGAACACGCAGCCCGACTTGGGCAGCACCGTCCCGCCGCCCAGCTGGCTCTTGGCGAAGGCGCGGGCGAAGGCCGGCGCCAGGGTCTCGCCCGGGCGAACCCAGTCGAGGCCCATGACCTCGCCCGTGGAGCGCATCTCCGGACCCAGCACGGTGTCGACGCCGGCGAAGCGGGCGAACGGGAATACCGCCTCCTTCACCGCGATGTGGTCGTAGGACGTCTCGGCCAGGTCGAACTCGGACAGCTTCTTTCCCGCCATCACCTTGGCGGCGATGCCGGCCAGCGGCTTGCCGATGGTCTTGGCCACGAACGGCACCGTGCGGCTGGCCCTGGGGTTCACCTCCAGCACGTAGATGCGCGGGCTGTCCGACTGCGGCTCCTCGATGGCGAACTGCACGTTCATCAGGCCGCGCACGTCGAGCGCCTTGGCCATGGCCTCGGTCTGATGCTTCAGTTCGGCGATGGTTTCGGCCTTCAGCGAGAAGGGCGGCAGCGAGCAGGCGGAGTCGCCCGAGTGCACGCCGGCTTCCTCGATGTGCTCCATCACCCCGGCCACGAACACCTGCTCGCCATCGCAAAGCGCGTCGACGTCCACCTCGGTGGCGCGCGAGAGGTACTGGTCGATCAGCACGGGGGAGTCGCCGCTGACCTGGACGGCGTCGCGGACGTAACGGGCCAGCTGCTCCTCGTCGTGGACGATCTCCATGGCCCGGCCGCCGAGCACGTAGGAGGGCCGGATCACCACCGGGAAGCCGACCTTGCGGGCGGCCTCGAAGGCTTCCTCGTCCGAGCGGGCGATGGCGTTGACCGGCTGGGCGATCTTCAGGCGGTGCAGCAGCTGCTGGAAGCGCTCGCGGTCCTCGGCCAGGTCGATGGCGTCGGGGCTGGTGCCGAGGATCGGGATGCCCGCCTGCTCAAGAGCCGCGGCGAGCTTGAGCGGCGTCTGGCCGCCGAACTGGACGATCACGCCCAGCAGTTCGCCCCGCGTGCGTTCGGTCTCGATCAGCTCCAGCACGTCCTCGGCCGTCAGCGGCTCGAAGTAGAGGCGGTCGGAGGTGTCGTAGTCGGTGGAGACCGTCTCCGGGTTGCAGTTGACCATGATCGACTCCACCCCGATGTCGTCGAGGGCGAAGGCGGCATGGCAGCAGCAGTAGTCGAACTCGATCCCCTGGCCGATCCGGTTCGGACCGCCGCCGAGGATGATGGCCTTCTTCCGGTCGGACGGGTCGGACTCGTCGTCGGGGACCTGGCCGAGCGCGCCGGTCTCGTAGGTCGAATACATGTAGGGCGTCTCGGCGCGGAACTCGCCGGCGCAGGTGTCGATGCGCTTGAACACCGGCCGCACGCCCAGTCCCCGGCGCTGTTCGCGCACCTCGGCCTCGGTGGTGTGGGTCAGCTTGGCGAGGCGAGCGTCGGAGAAGCCCATGGCCTTCAGCGCCCGGAACGCCTGGGCCGAGGTCGGCAGGCCGCTCTCGCGGATGCGCTGCTCCTCGCGCACCAGGGCCTCGATCTCGCGCAGGAACCAGGGCTCGTAGGCGCAGGCGGCGTTCACCTCCTCGACCGACAGGCCCTCGCGGAAGGCCTGGGCGATCACCCGCAACCGGTCCGGCGTCGGCTGGCCGAGCGCGCGCAGGACGGCGGCGCGGCCGGTCTCCGGGTCGTCGGCGCCCTGGATGGCGACTTCGTCCAGGCCGGTCAGGCCCGTCTCCAGCCCGCGCAACGCCTTTTGCAGGCTCTCGGCGAAGGTGCGGCCGATGGCCATCACCTCGCCGACCGACTTCATGGATGTGGTCAGGTAGGGCTCGGCGCCCGGATACTTCTCGAAGGCGAAGCGCGGGATCTTGGTGACCACGTAGTCGATGGTCGGCTCGAACGAGGCCGGGGTCGCGCCCCCGGTGATCTCGTTCTTCAGCTCGTCGAGGGTGTAGCCGACGGCCAGGCGGGCGGCGACCTTGGCGATCGGGAAGCCGGTCGCCTTGGAGGCCAGGGCCGACGAGCGCGAAACCCGCGGGTTCATCTCGATGACCACCATCCGGCCGTCCGCGGGATTGAGCGCGAACTGCACGTTGGAGCCGCCGGTCTCGACGCCGATCTCGCGCAGCACGGCGATCGAGGCGGCCCGCATGCGCTGGTATTCCTTGTCGGTCAGCGTCAGCGCCGGCGCGACGGTGATGGAATCGCCGGTGTGGACGCCCATCGGGTCTACGTTCTCGATGGAGCAGACGATGATGCAGTTGTCCGCCTTGTCGCGGACCACCTCCATCTCGAACTCCTTCCAGCCGAGCACGCTCTCCTCGACGAGCACCTCGGTGGTCGGTGACAGGTCCAGGCCGCGCTCGACGATCTCGCGGAATTCCTGGGTGTTGTAGGCAATGCCGCCGCCGGTGCCGGCCAGGGTGAACGAGGGGCGGATGATCGCCGGCAGGCCGACGTGCTCCAGCGCCTCCAGCGCGTCCTCCAGGCTGTGGGCCACGCGGGACCTGGGGCTCTCCAGGCCGATGCGGTCCATGGCGTCACGGAATTTCTGGCGGTCCTCGGCCTTGTCGATCACGTCGGCGCGGGCGCCGATCATCTCGACCCCGTACTTCTCGAGCACGCCGGCCCGCTCGAGGGCGAGGGCCGTGTTGAGCGCCGTCTGGCCGCCCATGGTCGGCAGCAGGGCGTCGGGCCGCTCCTTCTCGATGATCTTGGCGACCATCTCGGGCGTGATCGGCTCGATATAGGTAGCGTCGGCGATGTCCGGATCGGTCATGATCGTCGCCGGGTTCGAGTTGACCAGGATGATCCGGTAGCCCTCAGCCCGCAGCGCCTTGCAGGCCTGGACGCCGGAGTAGTCGAACTCGCAGGCCTGGCCGATGACGATCGGGCCGGCGCCGATGATCAGGATCGACTTCAGGTCGGTGCGTTTGGGCATTTTCGGGGCTCTTCTCGCGCGCCAAGGCCGGGTCGCGCGGTCGCCGCGCGGCCTTCACCGACCGGATTGCAGGTTAAGTCGCCCGTTTAGAGGGGGAGTCGGGACAGGGCAAGCGGCAGCTTGTCCGGGCCTCGCTCGAGGCCTGCGCGGGCCCCGAATCCAGGGCTTTCGGGGAACCCTTTCCCGACCTTGGCCTTATCACATGACAGGTCCGCCGCATTCCGGTGTGCGGGCGCCCGCCTGGAGTATTCCCCGACCATGACCTTGATCGAGAAGATTCCCGAGCTCGACGACGACGGCTTGAAGAACCTGCTGGCCAACGCCCGCCGCCTCTCGGAAGAAGGCTCGGCCAAGCAGCAGGCCGCGGCCGCCGAACTGTTGCCCGCGCTCGAGGAGGCCGCCGCCGCCCGGCAGGCCGAGAAGGTCGAAGCTGCAGCAGCCAAACGCGCGGCCAAGCGGGACGCCAAGAAGCCGGACTAGCCCCGACTTCGACGGGCGCCGCCGCTTGTTGCGGCGCGGAATCGCATTGTGCGGCGCAACTCGCCACTCGCCGAGCCCGACAACTCGAAGCTGTGATTTATTTGCCGCGCCGGGGCCGAAAAATCGCCCCGGTTAGGCGTAAGGCGGACATAATTCGCCCTCCGGCGTGTTCATCAGGATGCGCCGGCGCCTCCGCCGTGCTGTGTCCCGGGTCAACCACTCCAGTACGCGCGGCAAACCATGACGAGAAGATCCAACCTCCTTGCAACCTCCTTCCTGTTCGCCGCCGCTCTCGCGGCGCCGCAATTCGCGGCCGCTCAGGACACCGAAGTCGGCGAACTGGTCGTCACCGGTTCGCGCATTCCGCGGCCGAACCTCGAGCAGCCGACTCCGGTCACCACCATCAACGAGACCTCGATCGAGAACGCCGGCACTTCCAGCCTGGGCGACGTGATCGCCCAGCTGCCGGCCCTGTCGTCGTCGGGCACCGTTCGCGCCAACTCCGACTCGGGCGCCAACCTCGGCGGCCTGAGCTTCCCGGACCTGCGCAGCCTGGGCACTTCGCGGACCCTGACCCTGGTCAATGGCAAGCGCCACGTGGCGGGCGACGCCGGCGACACCGCCGTCGACCTTAACGCCATTCCGACCGCCCTGGTCGACCGCGTGGAAGTGACCACCGGCGGCGCCTCGGCCGTCTACGGTTCGGACGCCGTGACCGGCGTCATCAACATCATCCTGAAGGACGACTTCGAGGGCTACGAGTTCCGCGTCCAGGGCGGTTCGCCGCTGAACGGCGACTACGGCCAGAACTACTCGGCCGACTTCACCGGCGGCTGGAACCTCGGCGACCGTGGCAACGTCACCCTGACCCTGTTCGGCGACAAGCAGGAGCGGGTGCGCGGCCCGAACATCGACGGCCTCGCCGACTGGGCGACCGTGGAAAACCCGGCCGACACCGGTCCGGACGACGGCATCCCGGACCGCATCTACCGGCCCTACATCTTCACCGAGTATTTCGACGAGCTCGGCACCATCGTCAGCGACAGCCTGGTCCCGGTGACCGGCTTCGACCGCGCCGGCAACCCGGTGTCGATTCCGCAGCGGACGGGCACCAACAACCTGTTCTACGGCTCCTTCGCCGGGCCCTGCGCGGTCTGCTTCTCGTCCGACGAAGAGGCGGTGCTGATCCCCCGCCTGACCCGTTGGGGCGCGGCTTCGACCTTCCACTACGACCTGACGCCGTCGCTGCGGCTGCGGGCGGACGCGAAGTACGTCAACAGCCGGCTGATCGACACCTTCAGCTCGTCGTTCACGACGTTCGAATACATCCTGGATCCGGACAACGCCTTCATCACCCCGGCGATCCAGGCGGTGCTCGACCAGTATCCGGACGCCAACTACTTCTTCGTGAACCGTCTGAACGCCGACATCGGCGGCCGTAACGACAAGACCGAGCGGGAGACCTTCCGTACGGTGGTGGCCCTGGAAGGCGAGACCGACGCCGGCTTCGCCGACCTCGACTGGGAAATCTCGTACAACTTCGGCCGCACCCGGAACACCTTCGACTCCTTCGGCGGCCTGATCCCCGGTAACTTCAACTCCGCGATCGACGCCGTGGTCGACCCGGCCGACGGCCAGATCAAGTGCCGTCGCGACGTGCCGGCGACCTGGTATCCGGGCTACGCCCCGATCCCGGCCGATGAACTGACGGCGGGCGCCTGCGTGCCGTTCAACCTGTTCGGCGCCCAGAACTCGCGCGAGGCGATCGACTACGTCACCTTCGAGGCCACCTGGAAGCACTCGATCACCCAACAGGTGGCGACCGCGGCGACGACCTTCGACTCCAGCCGCTTCCTGACCCTGCCGGGCGGCCCGATCGGCTTCGCGGCCGGCGTCGAGTGGCGGCGGGAGACCAGCCGCAACGTCAACGACCCGCTGGTCCAGAGCGGCATCACCGAAACCGCGCCGCAGCCGGACGCCAACGGCGGCTTCGAGGTCAAGGAACTGTTCCTGGAAACCCGCGTGCCGCTGCTGGCCGACCTGCCGCTGGTGCAGAGCCTGACCCTGGAAGGCGCGGTCCGCTGGGCCGAGTACTCCCACGCGGGCGATGCGACCTCCTACATGGTCCGCGGCCTGTGGGATCCGATCGAGGACCTGACGCTTCGCGCCACCTACTCGAAGGCGACCCGCGCCCCGAACATCACCGAGGCCTTCCTGCCGGCGACCCCGGGCTTCAACGGAATCTTCGATCCCTGCGAATTCGCGTCGATCAGCGAGAATACGAACCGTCCGGCCAACTGCGCCGCGCTGGGCGTCACCTTCCGTGACGCGACCGACAACCAGTTCCCGGGGGTCACCAGCGGCAACCTCGACCTGCGTTCGGAAGAAGCCGAAACGTGGACGGTGGGCTTCGTCTACCAGCCGCGCTGGCTGCCTGAGCTGTCGCTGACGGTCGACTACTACAACATCGAAATCGAGGACGCGATCAGCTTCCTCGACCCGCAGGACGCCGCCGACAAGTGCGTCGACGGCCCCGAACTGGCGATGGAGTACTGCAGCCTGATCATCCGTGATCCGGTCACCCGTCAGATCACCTCCTACCGTTCGACCTTCCTGAACCAGGCGGCGCTGAAGACAGCGGGCTACGACATCCAGGTCAACTACGGCCGCGACATCGGCGACTGGACGGCGAACCTCGGCCCGCTGAGCTCGCTCGACGGCCGGATCGTGGCCTCGCTGACGGCCAACTACACCGAGAAGCTGCGCGAATTCGCCTTCGCCGACTATCCGGACCAGATCGACCGCGAGGAAGGCGAAGTGGGCGACCCGCGCTGGTCGTTCATCTCCAGCCTGACCTACATCCAGGGCCCGCTCAGCGTGACCTGGGAGAGCCAGTACATCGACGAGGTCCGCCGCAATAAGGACCTGTCGACCGAGCGGACCGACCGGCCGTTCGTCGAGGAGGTCTGGTACCACGACCTGATCGGCCGCTACCGGCTCGACATCGGCCGCGGCAGCGAGGTCTACGTCGGGGTGAACAACATCTTCGACAAGACCATCCCGGTGGGCCTGACCGGCAACACCTCGGACACCGCCGGCTACGACATCTTCGGCCGCTACCTGTTCGCGGGCTTCAAGGCTCGCTTCTAGGTTCGGACGAGACGTCCCGAATTGGGGCCGGAGGAGCGATCCTCCGGCCCTTTTTCGTGAGAACCTGCCCCCTCGCCAAAGCTTAACAATGTGCTAACGATCTGGCGCCGGGCGTGCACGAACGGCCGAGGGAGGTCCCATAATGAGAACAATCGCCGTCGCCGCTCTGGCCCTTGTCGCTGCGCCCGGTCTGGCGCTCGCCGCCGCCGCGGCGCCGGCCGGCCCGCTGTCAGCCCCCTCCGTCGGCGCGCATGCCATCGCCGCTCCGGCCGTCGCGCCGGCGGTCGGCGACGTCGCCGCGGACGCGGAGCTCGAGGGCAAGATCCACGTGGCCATCACGCCCGAGCGGCTGGAGGCGGGCCAAACCCTGGCCGAGCACCGCCAGCCCTACATACGCCACCTGTTCGTGGCCTCCGGCACGCTGAAGGTCTCCAACCTGGTCACCGGCGAGGAGCAGGTGGTCGGGGCCGGCGAGATGGCGACGGAAGCGGCCGGCGACTGGCACCTGGCCCAGGCGCTCGGCGACGAGCCGGTGGAGATGTTCGTCATCGACCAGCTGCCCGCGACCGACGCTTCCGCCACCGTCGGCGGCCTCTGACGACCGGGGGGGGCGCTCAGCCCTCCACCGCCAGCACGCCCACCTTCTGGAACCAGGCCGGTTCCGGATAGGGGTTGTCGAGAATGCTCATCCCCAGCCGGCGCATGACGCCCAACGAGGCGGCGTTGTCGTGCTCTGTGGTGGCGACGATGCGCTGCAGGTTCAGCGCTTCGAACGCGTAAGCGACCAGCAGGCCGGCCGCTTCGCTGGCCACGTTCAGCCCTTGCTCCGGCGGCGAGACCGCCCAGAACAGGCCGATCTCGGGAGAGAACCGGGTCGGCTCCTCGAGCCCGGTGTGCTGCAGCTGCTCGAACGGCCCGAAAGCCGGGACCAGGCCGACCATGCCCAGGAACCGTCCGTCCTTGCGCGCAACGACGGCGCGCTCGCCGTAGGGCGGCTGCATCAGCCGTGCGAGTTGGTCGTAGCCGGCGATCGTCCAGGCGAGCCATTCGGCGCGGCGGGCCCTGTTGGCCGCCTCGTCGAGGGCTGGATCGGCGTAGCCGATGTCCAGCCACAGGCGGTGACAGGCCTCCAGATCGTCGGCACGCAACCGGCGAACCAGCAGGCGCTCGGAGGCAAGGGTCGGGATGTCGACGATGTGCGCGGGCGGCGGCGATCCCGGGCTCCAGAACGCCTCGCCCATCCGCGTCAGGCCTTGTGCTGGTCCATCAGGTCGGCGAACCGCTCGAACAGGTAGAGCGAGTCCGTCGGCCCCGGAGAGGCCTCGGGGTGATGCTGCACCGAGAACACCGGCCGGTCCTTGAGCGCGATGCCGGCGTTGGTGCCGTCGAACAGCGAGACGTGGGTCTCGACGACCGGGGCGGGCAGGGTGTCGCGGTCCACGGTGAAGCCGTGGTTCATGGAGACGATCTCCACCTTGCCGGTGGTGAGATCCTTCACGGGATGGTTCGCGCCGTGGTGGCCCTGGTCCATCTTCACCGTCCTGGCGCCCAGCGCCAGCGACAGCATCTGGTGGCCGAGGCAGATGCCGAACACCGGCGTGCCGCTCTCCACCAGTTTGCGGATCTCGGGAACGGCGTAGGCGCCGGTCGCCGCCGGGTCGCCCGGGCCGTTGGACAGCAGCACCCCGTCCGGCTTACGGGCCAGCACCTCCTCGGCGGTGGTGGTGGCCGGCACCACGGTGGCGCGCGCGCCGACCGAGGTCAGGGCCCGCAGGATGTTGCGCTTCACCCCGTAGTCCAGAACCACCACCTCGTAGCGCGGCTGGTCGAGCTTGGTGTAGCCGCGCGGCCAGGCCCACAGGCCCTCCTCATAGGTGAACGGCTGCAGGCAGCTGGCGTCCTTGGCCAGGTCCAGGCCGACGATGCCGCTCCACGCGCGGGCCTTCTCGACCAGCGCCGCGATGTCGAAGCGGCCCTCCGGATTGTGGGCGATCACCGCATGCGGCATGCCCCGCTCGCGGATGCGCTTGGTCAGCGCCCGGGTGTCCACCCCGGCCAGCCCCACCACGCCCCGCCGGCTCATCCAGGTCGCGAGGTCGGCGTCGGCCCGCCAGTTGGCCGGGGCGGTGGGGATGTCGCGGAACACCGCGCCGCGGGCCGCCGTCTCGGCCGAGCCGGAGATCTGCTCGATGTCCTCGACGTTGGTCCCGACGTTACCCACATGCGGGAAGGTGAAGGCGACGATCTGGGCCATGTAGGAGGGATCCGTCAGGATCTCCTGGTAGCCGGTCATCGCGGTGTTGAAGCACACCTCGCCGACCGCCTCGCCGACCGCGCCCACGCCCACGCCCTGCAGGACGGTCCCGTCGGCCAGCACCAGAACGCCGGTCACTCCGGGCAGCAGATCGGTCATCGGCGCAGGCTCCAGTTTCGAGGATGGTTACAAAAAGGCGGGCCGGGATGAAACCCGCCCGCCAGCCAAACCGCCGGGTAGGTAGTGAGGTTCAAAGGGGGCGTCAATGCGGTGACCGGTGCGGCCGTGCGCATTAGTTTGTCGCAGCCGATCCTGGAGGGTTGCCATGAACGCCGCCGCGCACATCGATCCCGATCGTCAGGCGTGGGAGATCTTCAAGAGCCTGCCCCGCGACCAGCCCACCCAGATGCTGAACCTGGTCCGGCTGCGGGACTTCGCCGCCTATCCGCCGGATCATCCGGACAGTGAGAAGGGCTGGACCGGGCTCGACGCCTACCGCGCCTACGGGCGCACCGCGCCGATCCTCAAGCGCCTTGGCGGGCGTCAGATCTGGGCCGGCCGGCCGCAGGTGACGGTCACCGGGCCGCGCAGCGAGGAATGGCACCTGGCCTTCATCGTCGAATACCCCACCGCCCAGGCCTTCATCGACATGGTCCGCGACCCCGAATATCGCGAATACGTCAAGCACCGCACCGCCGCGGTCGCCGATTCCCGGCTGATCCGGCTGGCTCCCCTCGTTCCCGGAGAGGGCTTCGGCGAGTGATCACCACCGTCGGGCTCGATGCCGACGACACGCTCTGGCACAACGAGACGCTGTTCCGGCTGACCCAGCAGCGGTTCTTCGACCTGTTGGCCGACGTCGCCGAGCCGGAGACGCTGGCCCAGCGGCTGGCCGAGGTCGAGAAGCGCAACCTCCGGCTCTACGGCTACGGGGTGAAGGGCTTCACCCTGTCGATGATCGAGACCGCCATGGAGCTGACCGGCGGCGAGGCGCCGCCCCGCGTCGTGCGCGAAATCCTCGCCTCCGGGCGCGAGATGCTGACCGAGCCGGTGGAGCCGCTGCCCGGCGTCGACCAGGCGCTGGCCAGGCTGTCCGAACGCTGCCGGCTGGTGCTGATCACCAAGGGCGATCTGCTGCACCAGGAGCAGAAGCTGGCCGCCTCGGGCCTCGGCGACCTGTTCGCGGCGGTGGAGATCGTCTCCGAGAAGGACGCCTCGACCTACGCCCGGGTGTTCGCCCGCCACGGCACGGGACCTGCGGAAGCGGTGATGTGCGGCAACTCGGTCCGCTCCGACGTCCTGCCGGCGCTCGAGGCCGGCGCCTGGGCCGCCTACGTCCCCTATCCCCTCGTCTGGACCCACGAGCAGGCCGACGTCCCCGAAGGCCACCTCCGCTTCGCCCAACTCGCCAGTCTCTCCGAGCTGCCCGCCTGGCTCGACGAGGTGGGGTAGGGGGCTCGCATGCGGCGAAGGTGACAGGTAGCGCTCCGTCAACCAGTCACCGGCGCAGCGCGGTGACTGGCCGGCCGACGGCCTGGCTGTCACCTTGCGAACGATCGGGCGCCACGGTCCCATCTCGATCCCTATCCCCTCGTCCCGCCGGATTGAGCGCGCGCCCATGTCACAGATCCCCCGCCGCCTCCGTCCTTGGCGCGAGATCAGGAGACGAGGGCGGCATGAGCCGGTGGATTTGCGGCGTGCTGGCGGCGGTGTTGGGAGCCAACGGGCTCGTCATGCTGTTCGCCGGCTTCTGGTGGTACGGCGCGGTGGACGGGGTGGTCGAGACGGGGCCCTACAACCCCCACTTCGTCCGCGACATCGGCGCGGCCTACCTGGTGACCGCGGCGGGCCTGGCCTGGTTCGCCTGGCGGCAGCGCCAGGGCTGGCCGGCGCTGGTCGCGGGCGCGGCATTCCTTTCGCTGCATGCGGCGGTGCACGTCTACGACGCCGCCTGCGGGACCGAGCCGCTCCAGATGATCGCCCGCGACCTCGCCGGCGTCTTCCTCCCCGCCGCCCTCGCTCTCCTGATCGCCGTCGTTCATGCAAAGGAGGCGCGAGCCTGATGTTGAGAACCTTCCTGAAGGCTGGGATCGACAAGCTGGAGAAGACCTGGGGCTACGACGCGAGCTACATGCGCTACGTGCTGAAGCACAGCCCCCGGAGCCTGCTGCGTTTCGTCATCGCCACCGGCATGCCCGACCGGCGGGCCGCGCCGAAGGAGGCGCTGGCGGCGGCCGGCATCGTCGGCGTCCTGGCCGAGGACTGCGGACCCTGCGTCCAGATCAGCGTCGACATGGCCGCCGCGAGCGGCGTCGATCCCGCGGTGCTGCGCGCCATCCTGGCCGGCGACGAGGCCGGGATGGGCGAGACCGCCGCGCTCGCCTGGCGCTTCGCCCGGGCGAGCCTGGCCCGCGACATGGAGACGGCCGACCCGCTGCGCGACGAGATCGTCCGCCGCTGGGGCGAGGCGGCGCTGGTGGCCATCGGCATGGCGCTGACGACCGCGCGGCTCTACCCGACGCTCAAGTACGCCCTGGGCTACGGCAAGGCCTGCTCGCGGGTCGTGGTGGCTGGCGAGCCCGCGCCGGTGGTGCACGTCCCGGCTCTGGCGGCGTAGGGTGCGCCGATGGACCGGACGGAGGCCTTCGAGGCGCACCGCCCGCGGCTGACGCGGCTGGCCTACCGGATGTTGGGCTCGGTCGCCGAAGCGGAGGATGCGGTGCAGGACGCCTGGCTGCGCTGGCAGGGCGCGGGCGACGACGTCGCCGACCCCGAGGCCTGGCTGGTGCGGGTCACCAGTCGCCTGTGCGTTGACCGCCTGCGGGCCGCCAAGGCCCGCCGGCGGGCCTACAAGGGCCCCTGGCTGCCCGAACCGCTGATCGAGGAGCCGGCGGTCGATCCGGTGGAGCGGGCCGAGGACGTCTCGGTGGCCTTCCTCCTGGCGCTCGAGCGGCTTACGCCGCTGGAGCGGGCGGTCTTCCTGCTGCACGACGTGTTCGACGAGGACTATGCCGCGGTCGCCGAGACGCTCGGCCGCAGCGAGGCGGCGGTGCGCCAGCTCGCCAGCCGCGCCCGCATACACGTCAGGGCCGCCCGGCCGCGCTTTTCGGTCAGCGAGGAGGAGGTCAGCCGGCTGGCGATGGCCTTCATGGCGGCCGCGGTCAAAGGCGACTTCGCCGCGCTCAATGCGCTCCTGGCCGAGGACGCGGTGATGATCAGCGACGGTGGCGGCAAGCGGAAGGCGGCGCTGCGGCCGCTGATCGGGCGCGAGGACATCCTGCGCCTGCTGCAGGGTTTGGCCTGGCGCGAGCCGGAGTCCTGGGAGTCGCTGGAGATCCGCCCGGCGCGGGTCAACGGCTACCCGGGCGCCATCCTGGTCAGCGAGGACGGGCCGGCCACCGTCGCCTTCGAGCCCGGCCCCGATGGGCGGTTGCGCGGCATCTACATGGTCCGCAATCCCGAGAAGCTGGGGCACCTGCGGTGAGCGGGTGAGGGCGCGGCGCCGCGCCCCGGGACTCGGCGGCCCGCAGCAGGCTATGCTGACGAGCCGTGCGCTTCGACGAGCGATTCCTTGACGAACTGAAGGCCCGCCTGCGCCCGTCCGACGTGATCGGCCGGACCGTGAAGCTGCGCAAGCAGGGGCGGGAGTACGTCGGCCTGTCGCCGTTCAACAAGGAGAAGACGCCGTCCTTCTACGTCAACGACGAGAAGGGCCAGTTCTTCGACTTCTCGTCGGGCAAGAACGGCGACCTCATCACCTTCCTGCAGGAGACCGAGCGGCTGACCTTCGCCGAGGCGGTCGAGCGGCTGGCGGCCGAGGCCGGCATGCCGCTGCCGACGCCCGACCCGGAGTACGCCCGCCAGGAGCAGAAGCGCCAGGGGCTGGCCGACTGGCTGGAGCTGGCCGCCCAGTGGTTCGAGGGCGAGCTGCGCCGCCCGGCGGGGCGCGAGGCGCGGGCCTACCTCGAACGGCGCGGCGTGCCCGAGGCCGAGTGGAAGCGCTTCCGGCTCGGCTATTCGCCCGCCGCCCGCACGGCGCTGAAGGACTATCTGGTCACCAAGGGCGCACGCCCGGCCGAGCTGGTCGAGGCGGGTCTACTGATCGCGCCGGAAGGCGGCGGCGCGCCCTACGACCGCTTCCGCGACCGGATCATCTTCCCGATCACCGACGGGCGGGGGCGGGTGGTCTCGTTCGGCGGCCGGGCGATGGACCCGCAGGAGCGGGCCAAATACCTGAACGGCCCGGAGAGCCCACTCTTCCACAAGGGCGCCAACCTCTACGGCCTGCCCGAGGCGCGGAAGATCCTGGGCGCCGCGCCTTCCGGCGAGAGCCCGCCGCTGGTGGTGGTCGAGGGCTACATGGACGCCATCGCCTGCCAGCGGGCCGGCATCGCCGCGGTCGCCCCGCTGGGCACGGCGCTGACCGAGGAGCAGATGGAGATCCTCTGGCGGCTGCACCCGGAGCCGACCCTCTGCTTCGACGGCGACCGGGCGGGCGCCCAGGCCGCCTCGCGCGCCCTCGACCGGGCCTTGCCGCTGCTGAGGGCCGGCCGCAGCTTCAAGTTCTCGATCGTCGAGGGCGGCAAGGACCCCGACGACGTGCTGCGCGAACAGGGGGCCGCGGCCCTGAAGTCGCAGCTGGCCGAGACCACGCCGTTCGTCGACGCCCTGTTCGCCCGCGAGCGGGACATGGAGCCGTTCGACACGCCCGAACGCCGGGCAGGGCTGAAGGCCAGGCTGCGCAAGGCGGCGGGCCTGATCCAGGACGCCGACCTCTCCCAGGCCTACCGCGACGAGCTGCTGAGACGCTTCGACGCACTCTTCGAACGACCCGGCCCGACGCCGCCGCCGACCGGCGCGACCGGTCGCCGCGGGCGGGGGCGCCGCGATTGGGAGGAGCCCTGGCGGGTGCTGCCCTCGACGCCCGAGGGCAAGGCGGCGGCGCGCGCGCTCTCTCAGGGGCCTGCCTATCTGGCCGCGGCGATGGCGGCCTACGCGATCCGCGATCCGGCCGTTCTCGACGCCCATCTGGAGGACGCGCTCACCGCCGACGGCTTCGGGGAAGCGGCGTTATCCGAATTGGTCAGGGAAATCATCCGGCTGCGCCTGGAGGCCGAGCACCTTGACACGGCATCCCTCACACGCCATCTGCGCTCGTGCGGGTTTAGCGAGCTATTGACAGACATCGACCGGGCCGCCGCGAAGTCGGGCGCGCCCTTCCTCCAAGAGGATGTCTCCCTCAGTGCCGCCAGAGCCCAGTGGTCGCAGGCCTTCGACGCTTTGGCGCGGGCATCTGCGTTGGAACAGGACCTGGCAGCCGCGAAGCGTGGATTGGCCGGGGCGTCCGACGCTGCCCGTTTCATGCGCCTCAAGGCCGAGCGCGACGCACTGACGCGCGCAATAAGGACGGGAACGATTTGGAAGGACACAGGGTCTTAAAGCCCGAAGGTCCTTGCACGGCCCATTAAGCATGTCCGGCCCCGTTCTTGCAGGGGACGAAGGTCGGATTGGAGATGTCGATGAGCACCACGACGGCCGAAGCTGAAGCCACTCCGAACGCAGCCGAAGGTCAGGGCGGCGACGGGCCGCTCCTCGATCTGACCGATGCTGCGGTCAAGAAGTTCATCAAGCAGGCGAAGGCCCGCGGCTACGTCACCATGGACGAGCTGAACAAGGTTCTGCCGTCCGAAGAGGTCAGCTCCGAGGCGATCGAAGACACCCTCGCCATGCTCTCTGAGATGGGCGTCAACGTCGTCGAAGCCGAAGAGGACGCCGAGGGCGGCGAGGTCGCCGTCCGCGAAGAGACCGCGGTGGTCGAGACCACCAAGGGGCCGGCCTACGACCGTACCGACGACCCGGTGCGCATGTACCTGCGCGAAATGGGCTCGGTCGAGCTGCTCTCGCGCGAGGGCGAGATCGCCATCGCCAAGCGCATCGAGGCCGGCCGCGACACCATGATCCGGGGTCTCTGCGAGAGCGCCCTGACGTTCGAAGCCATCATGGTCTGGCGCGAGGAGCTGGGCTCGGGCCGCATCCTGCTTCGCGAGGTGATCGACCTCGAACAGACCTACGGCGGCCAGAACGGCGCCTCGGCGCCGGCCGCCGCCGACAGCGAGGAGACCGAGGAGACCGAGGAGGCCAAGGCCGAGGACGGTGAAGGCGGCGGCGAGTCCGACGACGACTTCGACGACGGCGCCGGCCCGACCATCAGCGCCATGGAGGCCGAGCTCCGCGACGGCGTGATGGCCACCCTCGACGCCATCGCCGCCGAGTTCGAGAGCTTCCGCGGCCTGCAGGAGAAGCTGGTCGCCCAGAAGCTGGCCGGCCAGGACCTGTCGCAAGAGGACCGCAAGGCCTACAACGCGGCCACCTCGACCATCGTCCAGCATCTGAAGACGCTGAAGCTGAACAACGCCCGGATCGAGGCGCTGGTCGAGCAGCTCTACGCCATCAACAAGCGGCTGGTCGGCCTGGAGGGCCGCCTGTTCCGCCTCGCCGACAGCTACGGCATCAGCCGCGCCGAGTTCCTCAAGGCCTATCTGGGGGTGGAAATGACCCCCGACTGGGCCGAGAAGGTGAAGGAGCTGGGCGTCCGGTGGAGCAAGTTCGCCACCAACGACGCGGCCCAGATCTCCGAGATCCGCGCCGAGGTCGCCGCCCTGGCGCAAGAGACCGGCGTGCCGATCGACGACTACCGCCGCATCGTTCAGACGGTGCAGAAGGGTGAGCGCGAGGCCCGTCAGGCCAAGAAGGAGATGGTCGAGGCGAACCTGCGCCTGGTGATCTCCATCGCCAAGAAATACACCAACCGCGGCCTGCAGTTCCTGGACCTGATCCAGGAGGGCAACATCGGCCTGATGAAGGCGGTCGACAAGTTCGAGTACCGCCGCGGCTACAAGTTCTCGACTTACGCCACCTGGTGGATCCGGCAGGCGATCACCCGCTCGATCGCCGACCAGGCCCGCACCATCCGCATCCCGGTGCATATGATCGAGACGATCAACAAGATCGTCCGCACCAGCCGCCAGATGCTGCACGAGATCGGCCGCGAGCCGACGCCGGAAGAACTGGCCGAAAAGCTCGCCATGCCGCTCGAGAAGGTGCGCAAGGTGCTGAAGATCGCCAAGGAGCCGATCAGCCTCGAAACCCCCATCGGGGACGAAGAGGACAGCCACCTCGGCGACTTCATCGAGGACAAGAACGCGGTGCTGCCGATCGACGCCGCCATCCAGTCCAACCTGCGCGAGACCACGACGCGGGTGCTGGCCTCGCTGACCCCGCGCGAGGAGCGGGTGCTGCGGATGCGCTTCGGCATCGGCATGAACACCGACCACACCCTCGAGGAGGTGGGCCAGCAGTTCAGCGTCACCCGCGAGCGGATCCGCCAGATCGAGGCCAAGGCGCTGCGCAAGCTCAAGCACCCCAGCCGGAGCCGCAAGCTCCGCAGCTTCCTCGACAGCTGAACGCCCGTGCGACGCTGCAGGCGCCGCGCGCAGGCGCCGGCCGCGGCCGCCCCCGCGGCGGCCTCGGACATGGCGGGCTTTCGTCGTTCCCCGTCCAAACGCCGGAGCGTCCGGATGGGTCCGCCCTAGAACCCGTCGCGCAGGAAGGCCTCGGCGAAGGCGCAGTGCATGGCGACGCCGCGGGCCATGACGTTCTCGTCGAGGACCATGCGGTTGGAGTGCAGGGCGCAGCAGCTGCGGAAGTCGCCGCCTTCGGGCGTCGCGCCCAGGAAGACCATCGCGCCGAGGACCTTCTGCAGGACGTAGGAGAAGTCCTCCGCGCCCATAACCGGGGCCGGCATGGTGCGCCAGGCCCGCTCGCCGTAGAGGTCGGCGGCGACCTGTTCGGCCAGGGCCACGGCGCGGCCGTCGGCGACGGTGACCGGGAAGCCGTGGATCAGCTCCACCTGCGCCTCGGCCCGGTGGGCGAGGGCGATGTTGGCCGCCACCCGCTGCACCCCCTCGTGCGCCAGCGCCCGCGAACGCTCGGAGAAGGAGCGGATGGTGCCGAGGATGATCGCCTGCTCGGGGATGACGTTGTCGGTCGTGCCGGCGGCGATCTTGCCGACGGTGATCACCACCGGGTCGAAGGCCGGCACCTGGCGGGTGACCATGGTCTGCAGGGCGATGACGATCTCGCAGGCGATCGGGATCGGATCGATGGCGTCGTGCGGCTGCGAGGCGTGGCCGCCCTTGCCGTTGACGACGATCTCGAACTCGTCGGCCGCGGCCAGCACCGGCCCGGTGCGCCCCGCGAACACGCCCGACGGAACGTTCGGCGAGACGTGCAGGGCGAAGGCCGCGTCCGGCAGCGGGTCGAGCAGCCCGTCCTCCAGCATGTGGCGGGCGCCGTGGTAGCCCTCCTCGCCGGGCTGGAACATGAACACCACCGTCCCGGCCAGCGTCTCGCGCCGCGCGCACAGCGCCCGGGCCGCGCCGACCAGCATCGCCGTGTGGGTGTCGTGGCCGCAGGCGTGCATCGCCCCCTCGACCCGGGAAGAGAAGGGCAGTCCGGTGTCCTCGTTCAGCGGCAGGGCGTCCATGTCGCCGCGCAGCAGCACGGTGCGCCCGTTCTGCGGTCCGCGCAGGATGGCGACGAAGCCGCTGGTGGACGGTCCCTCGCGGATCTCCAGCGGCAGGCCGGCCAGGGCCGCCTTGGCCTTGGCGGTGGTCTTCGGCGTGAAGAGGCCGAGCTCCGGCTCCTCGTGGATCGAGCGGCGCAGGGCGATCAGGTCGGGGAGGAGGGCTTCGCCCGCCTCGGCCCAGGGAGTGCGCGGGGTCAAGGTGTCCATGAGGGCGAGCTTGAGCCCGCCGCCCGGCGGACGCAACCACGCCCTGGCGTCAACCCCAGGCGTAGTTGAAGCTGACGCTGATCCGCTCGGACTTGGCGCGGTTGACGGTCACCTCGTGGCGCAGCCAGCTCTCCCACATCAGCACCGTGCCCGGCTGCGGGGCCATGTAGACAAAGCTCTTCTGGTCCTCGTCGGCGTCGGCCCGGCGCGGCGGCGCGGCCATCATCATCGCCAGCCGCGGGTCCTCCAGCTTCAGCGCGCTGGCCCCCGGCGGGACGGCCACATAGACGGTGCCGGAGATCACGCTGTGGGGGTGGATGTGGCTGGTGTGCGAGCCGCCGCTCTTCAGGATGTTGACCCACAGGCTGTCGAGCCGCAGCCGGCCGGCCCCGAGGTCGAGCTGCAGCGCCTCGGCGTAGGCGCGGGCGTGGCGGTCGAGGCGGGTCTTGAGCTGGGCGAACACGCTGGCCCGGCGGGGAAGGTCGTCCAGCGAGGCGTAGGAGGTGTAGCCCGGATAGGTCTTCTCGCGGCACCAGGCGCGGCCGGCGGCGTCCTCGGCGGCCAGCATGCGGCACGCCTCCTCCAGCTCCTGGTTGAAGGCGGGAAAGCCGCGCTCCTCGGCGAGGCTGGACTCGTAGATCCGGGTGACGAACAGGGACTTCAGCGCCATGCGACGCCGGCTAAGCCGCGCGGGGCGCGAAGTCCAGCCGCTTCAGCAGCGCCCTGCCGTGCGGCCCGCCCTGCGCGCAGCCTCGGCGTCGGCCTTGCGGGCGGTCCGCGCGGCCTCCGTCTGCGGCCCGGCCGGCGGCCCCTCGGACCCGCCGCCGGCGCGGCCCTGGTTCATGGCGGCGAGCATCCCGTAGCGGGCGGTCGCGATCGGATCCATGTCTGCGCCCCTTCCATCCCCAGGACCCAGGCTGCGCCGATCGGGGTTAAGTCATCGGCTGCAAGGCGTGGTGAAGGCGTGGTGAAGGCGGGGTGAACGCCGCCGGGCCGCGCCGAACGTGCTATGCTTGTAAAAAAAGGAGGTATCCGATGAGAACGCTTCCTCTCCTGGCCGCCCTGGCGCTGGTCGCCGGCGCGGCGCAGGCCCAGCCCGGCACGAGCCAGAACCCGCCCGCCAAGACCTCCCTGTGCCTCGAAGTCAGCGGCGCGATCATTCCGCCGGTCTGCCAGCGGCCCGGCTCGCGGCTGGATCAGCGCGAGGACATCTGCCTCTGCTCCGCGGGCGGGACCAAGGTCGAGGCGCCGGTCTGCGCCCCCGGCCAGAAGCCGCCGGCCGAGTCCAAGGAGTTCGAGAAGGCCCGCCGGGAGGCGGCCCGCGACGGCAGCCTGATCGGCGACACCTGGCAGGGGCAGCCGATGTGCGTGGAGCTGAACCGGGGCCGGTGAGGCCTCAGCCCAGCGCCCCGTAGACCAGCTTCTGGAACACCGGCAGCGCCGCGCGCGCGCCCATGCGCTGGCCGGTGGCCAGCTGCGAGGCGGCCTCGGGTCCGAGCTCCATCGAGTTCTGGATCAGATAGATCAGCACCAGGTCCTGGGCCGGGTCGGCCTGCCACCACGTCCCGAAGGCTCCCGGCCAGCCGAACGCGCCCTTGGAGCCGGCGCCCATCCACGACTGCTTCTCCGGATCGGTGATCACCGACAGGCCCAGGCCGAAACCCTGGCCCAGCCAGAAGGGGATGCCCATGAAGGGGACCTCGCGCTGGGCGTCGGTCAGCCGGTTGGTGGTCATCAGGTCGACCGTCTCCGGCTTCAGCAGCCGCACCTCGTCCAGCTCGCCGCGGCCCAGCAGCATGCGGGCGAATCGCAGGTAGTCGTCGGCGGTGGAGACCAGCCCGCCGCCGCCGGCCTCGAACACCGGCGGCTGGGGCTCCGGCGGATAGGAGACGTCCTTCAGCGGCCCGCTCTCGGCCGGCGCCTTGTAGAGCCTGGCCAGGCGGTCGGCGTTCTCGGGCCTGGCCCAGAAGCCGGTGTCGCCCATGCCGAGCGGATCGAGAATCCGCGCCTTAAACACCTCGCCGAGGCTCTTGCCCTCGATGCGGGCGACGATGAAGCCCAGCACGTCGGTCGCGTGGCTGTAGTGGAACCGCTCGCCCGGCTGGTAGGTCAGCGGCAGCTCGCCCAGCCGGCGCATCCACTCGTCCGGCCCGTAGGGGCCCAGCAGAGGCGCGCCGAGCGCGGCTTCGTAGGCGTGGGCGATCGGCCCCACCGAGGTGAAGCCGTAGGCGAGGCCCGCCCGGTGGGTCATCAGGTCTTCGATGGTGATGTCGCGGGCGGCGGGGACCGTGTCCTCCACCGGCCCGGCCGGGTCTTTCAGCACCCGCATGTTCGAAAACTCGGGCGCCCAGCGGGTGATCGGGTCCTCGAGGGCGAGCTTGCCCTCCTCCATCAGCATCAGCGCCGCGACCGAGGTGATCGGCTTGGTCATCGAGGCGATGCGGAACTGGGTGTCGCGGGTCATCGGCTTGCCGGCGGCGATGTCGCGCTGGCCGATGGCGTTGACCTGCACCACCTCGCCGCGGCTCCAGACGAGCGTCACGAAGCCCGACAGGTCGCCGGCGTCGACGATGGCCTGCAGGGCGGGCGGGATCTGCTCCAGCGCCTTGCGATCCAGCCTGCCGATGTGCGCGTCGCCGTCCATGCCGCGTCTCCTTCTCTCCCGTTTTCCCATCGATACCCGCGGGCGCGCCGCCCGACTACGGCGCCCTTGCGTCAAGCAGGCCCGATCCGCGAAATCTCCGCCCGGCCGGCGCACCGCCGGCCGTCGATGCGCCTTGTCCGGCCGCAGGATGAGCGCCGGGCCGCCCCTCGCGAGACGACATGCCTGTGCAAAAAGACCCCTACGGGCGCCTCCTCCCCTCGTGGGAGAGGCAACAGGCTTGCCGCTGCGGCGCCGCGTCGCCTCTTGTCAGGTTGCGGCCACATGCTTACGTAACGTCATGATGCTGCAACGCGGCAATTGAACTGCGGCGATTTCGCGCTTATATGCGCGGTCCATTTCTTGTCGGGTGGGGCCATCGTGTGTGCCGGTCCCATCGCCATGTGCGTCCAGGGGAAGACACGGGCCCATGCTGGTGACCATGATGAAGGCGAAGTTGCACCGCGCAACCGTCACCCAGGCTGACCTGGATTACGAGGGCTCCATCGCCATCGACAAGGACCTGCTGGACGAGGCGGGGATCTTTCCGCACGAACAGGTGGACGTGCTGAACATCACTACCGGCGCCCGGTTCACCACCTACGCCATCGAGGCGCCGCGCGGCTCCAAGGTGATCGGCGTCAACGGCGCCGCCGCCCGGCTGGTGCAGAAGGGCGACAAGGTGATCGTGGTCACCTACTGCCAGATGCCGTCGGAAGAGGCGCGCAACTACGCCCCGACCGTTGTCCTGCTGGGCGACGGCAACGAGGTGAAGAAGGCCGCGTGAGCGCGCGCCTTTCCTTCCTTCTTCCGATATTCGTTTCCCTGAGCCTGGCCGCCTGCGGCCCGAAGGCGCCGGAAGGCGTCGACAAGGCCGTGCTCGACGCGGCGATCAACCAGGCGGTGGGCGATCCCGGCACCTGCGTGCTGATCGCCGAGGCCGGCGGGCGCCAGGTCTACCGCTTCGGGACCCACGCGGTGTGCGGGCGCAAGCTGCCGGCCTGCGCGGGGGAGGAGGTTCGCACGGCCGGCGATGTCCTGAAGCTGGTCGCCGACGGGCGGCAGGTGGACACCGCGAGCTGCGCCTCGCCCTCGCCCGGCCGCCGGGTGGCCTGGGCCGCCGGTCCGATCGTCGGCTCCACGCTGGTGTACGCGGCGGTGATGGAAGGGCCCAACACCCCGCCCGGCATCGTCGTCGCCGACAAGCTGCAGACCGCCTTCCGCAAGGCCGGCCTCGTCGAGCCCGCCGCGCCCGGAACCTGAGGCGCCGCTAGTCGTCCACGTGCTCGTGGCCGCCCACGCGGCCCGGCGGTCATCGGAAAACTCCTTCAGGTTCCATCCGATGTATTCAGATATATCGAGGCATTCAAGATGCGAACGGGTCGCAAAGCGGGGCGGCAGGTAGCGCTGCGCGCAACCAGTCACCGAAAGCGGCCCGGTGACTGGTCGGCCCAAGGCCTACCTGTCAGCCAGTCCCGCTACCGCCCCACCTCGTACAGCCCAGAGATATCGATCCGCACCTTCAGCTCGCCGGGCGCGACCTTGGTCGACATGTCCGCGGCCTCGGCCCTGGCGAACATCGCCACCGGCATCGGCGGTGGGGCGGCGTAGCCGCCGGCTTCGCTGAGGCTGACGAGACGCACGATGCGGTGGCCGGTGGCCTCGGCGTAGAGCGCGGCCTTGGCCTCCAGCGCCTTTACCGCCGCGCGGCGGGCGGCGTTCTCGGCCTCGGCGGGATCGTTCAGCCCGAAGCTGATGCCGTGCACCTGATTGGCCCCGGCCGCCACCGTGGCGTCCACCACCTGGCCGAGGCGATCCAGATCGCGCACCGTCAGGGTGACCTGGTTGGACGCCTGGTAGCCGACCAGCTTGGGCGCCTCGTTCTGCTCGTAGCGGTACTGGGGCGAGAGGTTGAGCTGCGAGGTCTGGATGTCGCGGTCGGCGAGGCCCGCCTTCTTCAGCGCCGCGATCACCCGGCTCATCTGGGCGGCGTTGGCCTGCATGGCGGCGGCCGCGGTGGGGGCCTCGGTCGTCACGCCCAAGGTGATGGTCGCCATGTCGGGGGCGACCTTGGTCTCGCCGTAGGCCGACAGGTTGAGGGTGGTGGCGCGGAACATCGACTCCGCCGCCGGCGGCGCCGCCTGGGCGAGGGCCGCGGGCGCCGCCACGGCGGCGGCGGTCAGCACGGTCAGGCCGACGGCGGCGGCGCGGGTGAGGGTCTTCATCGCGTAGAGGTCCTTCAGACGAGAGGGGAGCAGGGGAGGAGACTTCAGTCGAACGCGGCGACGAGGCGAGCGTTCGGCGCCACCCTGCTCAGCTTGACCTGAACAGAGCCTGTCCGCCACCCGGCGCCCATCGTTCAGCCGCCTTCCACGCCTGCCGCCCTTCGTGCTACCGCAAGCCCGCACCCAAGCTACGGGCCTGTAGCTCAATGGTTAGAGCCGGCCGCTCATAACGGTCTGGTTGCAGGTTCGAGTCCTGCCGGGCCCACCAGCAGCGCGTTTCGCGCAAGCCCAGGCGAGGCTGTTTCGCCCTGTTAACGTCCTGTTATCTCTGCAAAATTGCAACTTTGCGGCCGTCGGTCCATTCAAGCTGTTTCATTCGGC
>Ga0172382_10001732_pt1 | contig 38290 bp, 28 predicted proteins | sample Leawel138RmetaG_FD_122245 | JGI IMG/M metagenome (GOLD analysis project Ga0172382, IMG submission 122245) | Leachate microbial communities from a municipal landfill in Southern Ontario, Canada - Leachate well 138R metaG | ecosystem: Engineered > Solid waste > Landfill > Unclassified | place... | reverse complement strand
GAGCGAACTTTCGAGGTAGTAGTGGTCGAATTGCAGGCCGAAGGCCTGCAGGTCGAGGTCTTGCTCGTGGCGCAGGCTGGCCACGGCAAACTGCCGGATGGCTTCGAGGTCGTCCACATCGCCGGCGGCCTGCACGGGTTCGCCATCGCTGGCCTGCACCGTGGCCTGCGCCAGGTAGGCCCGGGCGATGTCGGCGATGTACTCGCCCCGATAGCCATCGGCCGGGTAGCCCGGATCATCGGGCCGCATGCCGCGCGCCCGCGCCTGTACGCTGATGGCCAGGTTGTGGATCTGGTTGCCGGCATCGTTGTAGTAGAACTCGCGCGTGACCTGCATCCCCTGGGTGGCGAACAGGCGGCAGATCGAATCGCCCAGGGCGGCCTGGCGCGCATGACCCACGTGCAGGGGGCCGGTGGGGTTGGCCGAGACGAACTCGACCAGCACCCGGACGGGCTGGGGCGGGCGGTGGCCGAAATGGGCCCCGTGTTGCTCGATGTCTGCGAGTACGGCCTGGTGTGCCGCCGGGCTGAGGCGCAGATTGATGAAACCAGGCCCAGCGACCTCGGCCTGGGCCACCAGCGACCGGGCGCCGTCGAGCGCGAGCAGCGCGTCTACGATCGCCTGGGCGAGCTCGCGCGGATTGCGCCGGGCCGAGCGCGCCAGCTGCATGGCGACGTTGCAGGCGACATCGCCGTGGGACGCCACCTTGGGGCGTTCCAGGAGGATGTCTGCCTGGGCGTCGGGCAATACGGCGGCCAGGGCTTGCTGAAACAGGGTCGTGAGTAGGGCGTGTTGCTGAGGCAGCATGGTATCCGTGCATGAAAGACTCCCGAAATGATAGCCCGATTTCAGAGCGGCCGTGGCTGGGCCAGCGGCCCGCCAGGCCCTTGCTGGGTCTGTAGCCATTGATCGTAGGCCTGCATGTCGACCCGCCCCACGACGTGGGCGGCCTGGCCTGCTTCGGGGCTGCGGTCGATGAAGGCTTCGAAAAGCTGGCGTTGGGCCTGCCCCAATTCGGGGTCGGCGCCCTGCAAGCCCTTGTTGCGCGCCGCCGAATCTTGAATCAGCCGGTCGCCCGGCGCCAGGCCACGCAGCAGGGGGGGCCGTTCGTCGTGCAGGAGCGGTTGGCTGACGTCGCGATCCGCCGCCGGCAGGGCGGCCAGTGGCACCTGGGCGGCCCATGCCTGCCAGGCCATCCAGTTCAGCGCGACATCCGACAGGTCGCCGGCGGGGAGGCCGCCGGCCCCATCGCCCAGCAGGCCGCCGCCGATATCCCCATGGGCCCCGATGAAAGGCGCCTCTACCGTATACCCTGCGGCGCTGTCGCGTACGGATACCAATGGAAACAGGACGCGGTATTCGTGCACGGCCACGGCGTGGGCCACCCATTGCCAGGCGCTTGCGATGGTCAGGTCGTAGCCGGCATTGGCCGAACCCAGCAGGCCGAATTGCGCGACGGTGTCGAACAGGCCCATGAAGCGCAGATCCACACAGGCACCGATGGCCCCCCGCAGGGGATCATCGTAGGAAAACCAGCCGTTTTGCGTGTTGCGGGCGATTTGATTGGCAAATTCGCGCGCCAGGGCGGCACCCCGGGAGAACCCGAGGATATCGATGGGCAGGGGGGTCGGCAGCCCGCGGGCGCGCTCTAGCGAATTGAGCAGGGATTGCCACTGGTTCTTGAGGATCTGCTGGCTGCTGGCCGCCGTGACGGCATCCCAGGTGAGATGGCTCGAGCTGCCGGGCCCGCTGTGATAGTACGCCGCCCCATCGGTATAGATCTGCGCCAGCTTCCAGACGTTGCTGCCCGTTCCGGCATCCTGGCGGGTGCCGTCAAAGGCCAGCAGTATCAGGCCCAGCGGGTCGGCGTGACGCAGGAATCGCTGGGCGGCGTGCCCCAGCGCCTGCTGTCCGGGGAGCGGTCCCAGCGGGTCGGGTTCGAGATAATGGCCGCGTTCGGGCAGATAGGTGCGAAACACGTTGTCGTACCAGCCGGTGGCGGGATCTTCGACCTGGCCCGGGCGGCGCAGCGGAAACTGCAGATCCCCGGTGGCCCGCAGCACGCGGCCGAACCCGTCGTACACGGCCTGCCAGCGCGGCTTGCCAGCGTCGTCGGTGATACGGACGGGCGTGCCCTGCAGGTCGGCGTGGACATAGTACAAGCGGGTGCGGCCACTTGCGTCCGTTTCGAGCAGGCCGACCGGCACCTGTTGAGCATAGAGGTAGCGTTGACGGATGCGGAAGCCCGTGGGCTCTGGCGATGCGGTTGCGTGCTGCCACACGCCGACCAGGCGATTGTCCAGATAATAGCGCTCGATCCGCATGTGGGCGTATTCGCTGCGGATCTGGTGGCCGCGCGCGTTGTAGGTGTGGCGCACCAGGGGCTGCCCGTCCTGGCGCACTTCGCCCAGGCGGCCCTGCGCGTTGAATATCAGGGTGCGCGGGCCGATCGCCACAGGCAGGCCGGCAGGATTGCGCTGGATCGGTGGCAGGTGGGTGGTGTCACCGTTCTCTGCCTGGGCCCCGAGGCTGCCGTCGGGGTGCCAGGCCCACCATTGTGATCGTGCCGCGTCCAGCTGCACGACTTGCCGGTCTTGCGCGTCGTAGCCCAGGTGGCGGTCAAACAGCAGGCCGCCATCGGCCTGCCACTGCCGATGCCCAACGATGCGCCCGTCGGCGTCGTAAGACAGGTGCTGGCGCCACAGCGGCGTGGAACCGCGCGACAGGACCAGCTCGCCCGCGTGGCCGCGGGCCTGAGTGCGGGCCTGCAAGTGCAGGCCGTTGCCATAGCGGTAGCCGGCCTGGCCGGGGCGGGTCGTCACCACCGGATGGTGTTGGCCGTGGGGGTCTTCCCAGATCAGACTGCGCAGGGTTGCGGGATCGGACCAGCGATAGTGCAGGACCCCCCCTTCGGGCAGTGCATGGCGAATCAGCCGGTTGCGCGCATCGTATGCAAAGTGTTCCTGGTAGGACAGGCGGCCGCCGCCCTTCAGGGGGCGCTGCACATGGTGGACGACGACCCGGCCATGGGGATCCCGTGTCAGGGTCTCGACTTCCTTGGGGTGCGTCAGCCGTTCGGGCCATGGCCCGCGCCATTGCACGCGGATGTCCACAGCGGTGGCCTGGGGCCCCGTGTAGTACAGCCGGACGGGGCGGCCGGCGCCATCGTGGCGTAGGGCCATGCGCCGTGCATCGGCCCATTCGACCTGCTGCAGGCCGCCATCGGTGCCATAGTGCAGGCGGGTCGGCCCTGTGAGGGCGCTGGACCACGCCGTGCGCCGGCCTTGCGCGTCATGCTGCAGCGCCAGGCCTGGCCAGCCGCCGCGCGCCTGGCGCACGGTGCGCAGGCGGCCGTGGGTGTCGCGGCCCAGCGTCAGATCGCCCACGCGCGCCAGGTGCCCTTGGGCATCGTACTCGAAGCGGGTCTCGTGAACTGGGCAAGTGGGACAGGCTTGCCCCTGGGCCTGTTCCAGGACGCTGCGCCCCGCTTTTGTGTCGTGCTGCAAGACAGCCCAGGCCTGGCCGGCCTGCAGGCGGGTGCGCGCCCGGTGCGCAGGGCTGGTGGCGGGGGAGGACGGCTGTTGCGGCGGGTCGTAGTCGACCGTGAGCGGGCGGGTGGCGCTGCGGGGTTGGCCGGTGCTGGCCTGGACGACGCGGCCCGCGGCGTCGTAGCGCCAGGTTCGCAGCCGCACCCCCCTGCCCTCGGTGTCTTGCAGTGTGACGCCCGTGAGGACGTGGCGCCGCCCCGCCTGCCGCTCGGGTTCGTAGTGGTGGATGCGCCGCATGCCATCGGGCCGCTGGATCGTATGCAGCCGGGCGGGCTGCCCCAGATAGGTATAGGCAAACCGGCCCAGCGGGGTGTCCAGGCGCACCAGCCGCGGTGCGCCGTGGCGGATTTCATAGTGCAGCTGCAGGGTATCCGCGGGATTGCTGACCCGCCACAGCAGGCCCTTCCAGGGCACGGCGTCGGATGCGGCGGTGGCTGGCATGCCGTAGTAATCGAGCGTCAGGCGTTGGCCATCGGGCTCGACGATGGCCAGCAGGCGCCCCATGGAGTCGAACCGCAGATTGCGCCCCGGGCGTTCAGCGTTTGGCGCTTGCGCATCGTGCCACTGTGGGTGATTCGGATCGGACAGGTCCAGCCGGCCGGCCCCGGCCGCCCCGAGCGCGCGGCCGCGCGCGTCGAAGCGCAGGCTGCGTCCATCTGGAAATTCGAGGCGCCAGCCATCGGTGAGCGCCTGCAGCCGGATGTCGTATCCGTGCTGCCAGCCGCGCCCCAGTGGCCCGTCGTTCAGACGCCCGGAACGATACAGCCGTATCCAGGCGGGGTGCCCAAGGTGGGCAGGCGGCGGCACATCGATTTCCTGCAGGTATTTCTCGCCGCTGGGCAGCTGGATGGGGTTGCCGATGCCCGAATCCGGACCGGGCTCCAGCGCTGGCCCATGCGGGCTGCGAACGCCGCAGGGCGCCTGCAGCGCGGGTGCCTGGCACGTGAGGGCCGCGTGCGCTGCCGCCGGCAGCAGGCTGAAAGCCAGCAGCGCCGCGAGGCGGCACAGTGGGTTTGGATGCGGCCGCCTGGCCCCGGTGGCGGACAGGGTGCGGGGCGGCGCTAGGGCGGGATCTGGCATGGGGGGCAGGGCCATGGGGCCGGATGGTGGATCGAGTGCGTTCAGGGGCCACTTGATTGTCCATCTTGGCAGCGTGCATGCGATGGGGTAGTGTATGGATATGTCCATTGCAGGAAACCGTCATGCTCGTTGTGTTTCAGTCAAAGTCCGCGGCCGAGGTCCTCATGTTCGCCCGGCACGCCCGGCCGATTCTGCAGGCGGCAGGCAAGGTGTTCGACACGCCGGATCTGCCCGAGCGCGGGGTGATCACCCGGGCGCAGCTAGACGCCGCGATTGCGGGGATCGAGCGCTTGATGGCGGCGGATCTGGGCCATGACGATCCGGATGATGATCACGACGATTCTGCCGAACATCCGATCTCGCAACCGGTCGGCATGCGCCGCCGGGCCTGGCCGCTGCTGGCGATGCTGCGCCAGGCAAGAGAACAGGGCGAGGACGTCACCTGGGAACCGGCCCCGATCTGGTAAAAGCACCGATCCGGTAAAAAAACGGGGTGCCGTGTGGCGGCAGGGGCCTGCGAATGCGGCGCCTGATCACGCCGCCGCCTGCAGGGTCGCCTGCAATGCATCGGCCAGCGCGGCGATCACGGCGTCGCGCCGCTCGTCTGGTTCGGCCGGGCCTTCGATCGCGCACCAGGCGGGTTGGCTGCGGGCTTCTTTCAGCAGGTCCTGAACGGGCGGCGGCAGCGCCTGGGCAGGGGGCACTGAATCGGCCCGGCCGTCGGGGGTTGCCGGCCCCGCCGCAGCGCCTGTAGCAGACACCGTGTCTGGTGCGATGGTCTGGCTGGCGGCATGGCCACGCTGTTCCAGTGCGCGCAGCAAAGCCAGTTGCCGGATGCCCAGCAGTTGCAGCACGGGGTCGTCCAGCGTCATTTCGCGTCGCCCCGAGAGCCTGGACATCAACCGCCGGCCCCATTGTCCGGCGCCTTGCCAGGTTCCACCCAGGGCCGCGCCCAACAGGGTGGCGGCCCCGAGACTCAGGCCGCCCGTCAGGACGTCGACCGTGGCCCCGGCCACGGCTCCGGTGGCCATGCCTTTGCCGACGTGTATGCCAAACTGGCGCAGGGCCTGTGGATGGAACAGGTCCATCCCCCAACGCTCGCCTTCGAGCGGCAGGGTGTGCTGCGGAAAGACCGCGGCGCTGAAACGGTAGCGCTTGAGCATGGCCTCGACGCAGCGCTGTTCCCGCGCCCGGATGCGTGCGCGCAGTGCGCGGGCGGTGGCGGCCACGGCCGTGGGTTCGTCCACACAGGACAGGCGCAGGGCCGCGGCGTCCACCAGCAGCTCCGCAATCAGGCGCACGGCATCCCGCCTGCGTTCGACGCGTTCTGCCTGCAGGTGGTCCTGCAGGCGCTGCAGGGCGGGGGCATGGCGCTCGAGCAGCAGCGCCAGGCGCTGCAGCAGGCGCATTTCACCGTCCACGGGCGGCACCACGGTATCGAAATCCACGCTGACATGCAGGCCCTGGCGCGCCAGCGCGGTGCGCCAGGCAGCCGGGTCTGCCTGGGCCGCGTGCGTGAAATTGAGTACGGGCAGAATGGGGCGGCCGCACATGGCCAGCAGGGCCAGTTCATCGCGGTGCTTGGGCAGCACGGGGTCCCGGGCATCGATGACGTACAGTGCGGCATCGGCCTGCAGAACGGCCTTCAGGACACGGCATTCCTGTTCGAACCGGTTTTGGGCTGCGGGGCTGTCGAGCAGGGTGCGAATGCGCTCGGGGCCGTCTGGCCGCGAGCCGGATGCGGGCAGCGTGTCCAGATGGTCCAGTGTGCCCATGGCGTCTTCCAGGCCGGGGGTATCCCGCAGAATCAGCAGGGCGCGCCCGTGCGCGTCCAGCAACCGGGCGCTTTCGACCTGGCGCGTAGTGCCTGGCTGGTCGGCCACCGCGCCGAAGTGCTCGTCGCGCAACAAGGTGCGCAGCAGCGACGTCTTGCCCGTATTGGTGTGGCCGACCACGGCCAAGTCCACGGCTTTGGCGTGCTCAGCCATGGCGTGAACCCTCCGGCGTCCTGAACCCGCCCGATGCGTCCGCCACGACCGGGATGCCGCGCTCGGCCAGCGCATGCTGCCAGATCGCGAGGCGTGCGCCGGCATCACCGCCCAGGCAGGCGACCCGCATGCCTGGGCACAGCGTGTGAAGTTCCTCGAACCAGCGCAACGTGCCGCGGTCGGGTGTCAGGCGGGCATCGCAGGCGAGCAGCAGTCGGGCCGGCGGCGGATCCAGCTGCGCCCGCAGACGTTGTCGATCGCTCCGGCCATCACTGCGGCCGAGGTCTTGTACGTGGGCTGGCAGGTCGGGTGGCGGCCAGTCGAGATCGGGCCCGAGCTCGTGCGCCAGAATGGCCGTACGCCCGCTGAGAGGCCCGGGCTGCGGTTCGGCCGACGCCATGCGCTGGATCTGCGCCGGTGCGGGCTGGTCGGTGCCCAGGGAATCATGGCGGGGGGCCAGACGTTCGCGCAGGTCGATCCACCCGGGCAGGGCCGGATCGATGCGCAGACGCGCCAGACGGTGGCGCCATTCGATGGCGCAGGCTGCAAGCGCCAGTACGCGGGGCAGCAGGCCCCACGCCAGGATGCAGCCGATCAGCCAGAGCGACCAGTCGGCCTGTACGGCCGGAGACAGGGCGGGTTCGTTGAGGCTGGCGGCGATGCCGGCATCGGGCGGTAACGGAAATCCGAAGCGGCCCGGCAGCCAGCCGAGCCAGTGGGTCAGGTGGGTGAAGGCCTGGGGAGGCAGCAGCGTGGTTTCCCAGTGGAACCGGTACTGGCGCGTGCTCAGCAGCAGCACCAGCGTAGGCAGCATGCCCAGAAATCCGGCCGACCAGAGCGCATGGCTGACCAGGCCCATCGCCGCCTGGGTCGCGCGCGCCCGGCTCAACAGCGAGAGCAGCGCCTGGCCGGCCAGCGTTGCATCCGGGCCGCGGGCCAGCCGGCGGGTCAGCCAGAGCCACAGCGAGGCGAGCCCGCGCCCGCCCGAGAGGCCGGGCAGCCGGCTGAGCAGCCACAGGGTGAAGGTCAGCAGGTGCAGGCCCAGCAGACCGGTCAGGGCCAGGGCCAGGTTGATGCGGCCGTCTTGCTGGGCCAGCACGGTGCCGGCCGTGCCCGCCCCGGCGAGACAGGCGGCGGCCAGCAGCAGGATGGCCGCCCAGCGGGCGCTGTGCGCCCAGTGTTGCACGTGCTGTTGCAGGCCGCTGTCGGCCGCCAGCCGGCCGGCTCGCCACAGGATGCGGCCTGGCAGGTCATCGGCCCGCTCGCAGGCCATCCGATTGGCCTGTGCGTCATCGAGCGGACCCTGATAGGCCTCGCGCAGGCGGATCGCCTCTGCCAGCCAGTAGGCGAATACGGGGTGAGTGGCCGGACCGGGGTCTGGCGTGCCGGTGGCAGTGTGCCTCATGCAGACGCTACGCAGGACGAATCAAACGCGACAAATGAATGATGATACCGAGTTTCAGCGCGGTGCTTCACAGGGGGGGCGGCAGGGTCACGGTCACGCCCCCGTCCGTCGGCAGGGCCGCGCAGCGGGTCATCACCCTGAGCTATACTTTCTCATGCCCCGCATCGATCTTCTCGAGCCAGCTGTCATGTTGGCCACGGTGGTGCAATGGCTGATACTGGCCTCGCTCACCGGTCTGGTGGTCGGGGTCGGGGCCAGCATTTTTCTGCATGCCCTGTTCTTCATGACAGACCGGACGCAGTCCATGCCCCTGTGGGCCTATTGGCTGCTGCTGCCGGTAGCGGGCCTGGCCAATGGCCTGCTCATGGGTCGCAGCTTGCGTTACCAGCAGGCGTGCGGCCTGCGCGACTCGCTCTTCGCCGCCGTCAACGAGCAAGGCGGCCGCATGCCCTGGCGCATCCTCTGGATCAAGCCGGTGGCGGCGATCATCACGCTGGCCAGCGGCGGGTCGGCCGGCAAGGAAGGGCCATGCTCGCATCTGGGGGCCACCCTGGGATCCTGGCTGGGGCAGGTTTTCCGGCTGAACACCGAGCTGCGCCACCGCATCGTGGCGTGTGGCGTCAGCGCCGGGTTCGCCAGCGTGTTCGGTACGCCCATCGGCGGGGCCATTTATGGGGTCGAGATGCTGGTGATCGGACGGGTGCGCCACGATTTCCTGTTCCCTGCACTGATCGCCGGCGTGACGTCCTACCAGGTGAGCAAGGCGCTGGGCATCCCCTACGAAGATTACACGCTGGCCGTCTGGTCCCCTTTTTCCGAAACGTTGTTCTTGCGCATCTTGTTGATCGGCATCCTGTGCGGGCTGGTGTCCTGGCTTTTCGTCGACATGGTGCAGGCGGTGCGCCGGCTCTGCCTGCGCGTGCAAGTGCGCTGGTCGATCTGGCCGCCGCTCATGCCGCTCGCCGGCGGGCTGGTGTTGGCCCTGCTGGTGACGTTGCAGGTGCCGACGGACTACCTGGGGCTGAGCCTGCCCCTCATGGACCAGGCGCTGGCCGGGGATGCCGTCCCGGGCAGCGGATTTTTCTGGAAGACGCTGTTGGTGGCCATCACGCTCGGTTCGGGCTTCTACGGTGGCATCGTCACGCCGCAATTCGTCATCGGCGCGCTGGCCGGCAACAGCCTGGCGCTGCTGCTGGGCATCGATCCCGCCCTGGGCGCCGCCGTGGGGCTGGTGTCGGTGGTCGCGGCGTGTTCCAATACGCCTCTGGCCGCCATTCTCATGGGGGTCGAGCTCTTTGGCGCCGAGGTTGGCACCCTGTATGCAGCGGGTGCCGCCATCGCGGCCTACCTGATCATCGGCCACCGCAGCGTCTATCCAGACCAGCGGGTGGGCCACGCCAAGTCGTCCTGGCTGCGCGTGCGCAGCGACATTCCAGTCGGGCAGGAAAAGATCCACCTGTCCTCGGGGCTCGTGCGGGCCTGGCGGCAGTGGCAGGTGCACGGCTGGCGATCCGTATGGCGTGCGCGCCCGTCCAGCCCCCACCCGGAAAAACTCACCGAACCCAACCAGCAATCCGATGATCGACCATCCTGAATTCATGCTTGCCGGCATTGGTGTGCTGGCGATGGCGGCCCAGTGGCTGGCCTGGCGTGCGCGGGTGCCCGCCATTCTGCTTTTGTTGCTTGCGGGTATTGCGGTGGGGCCGGTGGCGGGTTGGCTCGACCCCGATGCGCTGTTTGGCGACTTGTTGTTTCCCCTGGTGTCTCTGTCGGTGGCGGTCATCCTCTTCGAGGGCAGCCTGACACTGCAGTTCCATCAGCTGCGCGGCCTGCGCCGCGTCGTGCGGCGCCTGGTCGGGGCGGGCACGTTGATCAGCTGGGCCGTAGCGGCCTGGGCCGTTCATTTTTTTCTGGATTTTCCGGTCGATCTGGCGATTCTGTTCGGAGCGATCACGGTCGTGACCGGGCCGACGGTGATCGCCCCGCTTCTGCGCACGGTTCGACCCGTGGCACCCGTGGCGCATGCGTTGCGCTGGGAAGGCATCCTGATCGACCCGATCGGCGCCCTGCTCGCCGTGCTGGCCTATGACCTGGTGGTGGCCTTGCGCATGACCCAGGATTGGGGCTTCGCCTTGTGGGATTTCGGCACCACCCTGGCGGTGGGCCTGGTGCTGGGGGTCCTGGCAGGGTGGTTGCTGGGTATATTGTTGCGCAAGGGCTGGGTGCCGGACGCACTTTTGAACCTGACGGTTCTGGCCTGCGTCTTTGCGGCTTTCTCCGTATCCAACCTGCTGCAGCACGAGTCGGGCCTGCTGACGGTCACCATCATGGGGATCTGGCTGGCCAATCGGCCTGGGATTCCGCTCGATGACATCCTCGAATTCAAGGAAACGCTCAGCCAGATTCTGTTGTCGGCCGTGTTCATCCTGCTGGCCGCTCGCGTGGCGCCAGAACGGCTGATCGAACTGGGCTGGCCGGCGCTGGGGGTGCTGGCGGTCATGCTCTGGGTGGGCCGGCCCCTGAAGGTGGCGTTCTCGACCTGGGGCTCGCCGCTCAACTGGCGCGAGCGGGCCCTGCTGGCCTGGATTGCGCCGCGCGGGATCGTGGCCGCGGCGGTGTCGGCCCTGTTCGCCCTGCGTCTCGAGGTCATTTCGGTGCCCTATGGCGACCGGCTGCTGCCCATGACGTTCCTGTTGATCATCGTCACCGTCATCTGGCAAAGTCTGACGGCCCGGCCGATGGCCCGGCTGCTCAAGGTGGCCGAGCCCGATCGGGTCGGTTTCCTGATAGCCGGCGCCAATCCCGTGGCGCGCGCGATCGGTCTTGCGTTGCACGAGCACGGGGTGCCGGTGCGCCTGTGCGACAGCGACTGGTACAGCTTGTCCAAGGCCCGCATGCTGGGCTTGCCCACCTACTACGGCACGCCGGTGTCGGAGCACGCCCGATACAACCTGGATACCACCGGGCTGGGCCGGTTGTTGGCGCTGGGCGCGAGCAACCACGGCAATCAGCTGATCGCCGCGCGGGGGCGCGACGAGTACGGCAAGAAGCGGGTCTTCAGCCTGCCGGACAGCCGCGGCCCGGACCTCGCCGACAAGCACGTACTGACGCCGGAATATCGCGGCCGTACCCTGTTCGCCCCGGACCTGGGCTACTGGACGTTGATGGCTCACCTGGCGGCCGGGGCGCAGATCAAGGCCACCCGGCTGTCCGAGGCGTTCGATTTCGAACAATATTGCAAGGGCAGCGAGACAGGCGCCATCCGGCCATTGTTTGCCATCGATCCCAAGGGGTACGTGCGCCCCTTCACGCTGGATCAGGCCTTGCAGCCAGGGGCTGGCTGGGTGATCATCGGCTTGTCCATCCCTGCTGGCGAAACCCCCGTCCCTGCGGCCGATCAGGCGGCCTGAGGCGACGTTCCGCGGGGTGTTCAGGGTTATCCCTGAAGTATCTTTGCGACTGTGACGAGGCCAATGGGCTGGCTATTCTGGGGGCCCGACACAAGGAGACCCCATCATGCGCGAGCGACTCGACTGTGCCCTGCTGGCTCTTGGGCAGGATCCCTGGATCCACGCCTGCAGCGGCATCCATACCGGCGGCCGTCTGGTGCTGCACCCGCTGCCTGTCCAAGATACCCCCGGCCAGCCTGGCCATGTGCGGGCCGAAGCCCGCCTGGCGCACCCGGCCCTGGCCCATGGCCGCTATGATGCGGCCCTGGTTCACGTGGATGAAAGCAGCCTGGGGGTGTGGCGCACCGCGTTTGCCAGCTGTGCCGGGCGCCTGCCGGCCGTCGTCCTGGTCTATGCGGCCGATCTGCGCGCCCAGGCAGTGCGCGACCTGCTCACCCTCGGGGTAAGCGATTTTACCCGCCCGCCATTCTGCCCCGAAGAGCTGCGCGCCCGGGTCGAACAGGCCTTGCGCCGGCTCAGCCCCCTGGGCATCGCCGAAAAAGACCCGGTCTACGGCGTACCGGGGCTGGCCCTGCGTACGCCGGCGGGTGGCGCCCCGCGTCCCACCACAGAAGCCGACCTGTGCGCATCCATCCTAGAGCGCTCAGGCAGCGAACTCGAAGCCTATGCGGTGGCGCTCGCCATGCAGCGCGCCACCTCGCACGAATCGTTCAGGGCGGCCAAGGGGCGCATCATCGCCCGCTTCGAACGGGCCTACATCTGTGCGGCGCTGGGCCGGCACAGCGGCAACGTCACCATGGCGGCCCGCATGGCGCAAAAGCACCGGCGGGCCTTCTGGGCGCTGATGCGCAAGCACGACATCGATCCCGCACCCTATCGCAATGACGCCTGACGGCTCTGCGGGCCCGTCGGGGCGGGGCTGCCCGCACGGGCTGGTAAAATCGGGGCGGCCACCGTATCGGTGGCCCTCGCCCCACTACAGGATTGCAACGTGTCTCCGCTCAAGAATGATCTTTTCCTGCGCGCCTTGCTGCGCCAGCCGACCCCCCGGACGCCCTTGTGGATGATGCGGCAGGCCGGCCGCTATCTGGAAGAGTACCGCCGCACACGGGCGCAGGCCGGGTCATTCATGGCTCTGGCGCAAAACCCCGAACTCGCCTGCGAAGTCACCCTGCAGCCACTGCGGCGTTTTGCGCTGGATGCCGCCATCCTGTTTTCGGACATCCTGACCATTCCGGATGCCATGGGGCTGGGCTTGCGCTTCGTGGCCGGCGAGGGCCCGCAGTTCGATCGTCCCCTGCAGTCAGAAGCCGCCATACAGAGCTTGCAGGTGCCCGACATGGCGCGCCTGCGCTACGTCTTCGATGCCGTCAGCCTGGTGCGCCGCGAGCTCGATGGCGCCGTGCCCCTGATCGGCTTTGCAGGCAGCCCGTTCACCCTGGCGTGCTACATGATCGAGGGCTGCGGCGGCACCGACTACCGTCGCGTCAAGACGCTCATGTACCAGCGCCCAGACCTGTTCCATCGGGTCCTCGACCTGAACGCACAGGCCGTACAGGCTTACCTGCGCGAGCAGATCCGGGCGGGCGCCCAGGCCGTCATGATCTTCGACAGCTGGGGCGGGGTGCTGGCCGATGGCCTTTTCCAGACATTCTCATTGCAATACATACAACAGATCCTGGCAGGCTTGCCGCGCGAGCACGAAGGCCAGCGCATCCCCTCGATCGTGTTCACCAAGGGGGGCGGGCTGTGGCTCGAAGATCTCGCCCGCTGCGGGGCCGATGCGCTGGGTGTAGACTGGACCGTCAACCTCGCGCAGGCCCGCCGGCGTACGGCAGACGCCGTGGCCCTGCAGGGCAATCTAGACCCCATGGCGCTGTTCGGCGGCGAAGCCGCCATTCGGGCCGAAGTGAACCGGATACTGGCAGATTTCGGGGCCGTGGGGGCGGGCGGGCATGTGTTCAACCTGGGGCACGGCATTTCGCAGCACACCCCGCCCGAAGCGGTCTCGGTACTCGTCGATGCCGTGCGCACGGCCAGTCCGGCCTATCACTGAGCCTGTCCTGGGGCCTGCCGCGCGCCGGGGTCGGGCTACCGGTCAACTGGCTCGCCGCGCTCTGTTGCGGCGCAAGAGGCCGGCTCTGTTTGCTTCGTGCATAGGCGGGAAAATGCACGCCAGACGGCCGGCTGCATCCAGCCCCATTGTTGTGCTTATGCACAATCCAGGCGGTATCAGGGTTTGCATGGATTGAACGATATGGATTCTTGATTGATTCGTTAGCTTATTGTTTTATAACGATATTTATCGTTATTTAGTTCGTTTGGCCCAAATGACCCGGTTCTTGACTTTAATTCGGCAGGCTTTGTACCTCAGTTTTTCACAAAGTTATCCACAGGCGGGTTTCTCTTGATTGATACCGTGGGGGCGAGCACGCCCGTATACCTGGCCGTGGCCCTCGACGTGCCCCTGCCGGGCCTGTTCGATTACTCGCACTGTGAAGCCGTGGCACCTGGGGTGCGGGTACGGGTGCGCTTTGCCCATCGCGATCTGGTGGGCATGGTCTGCGAGGTCCGCGCCCGGCCAGCGATCGACCCGGCACGGGTGCACGCAATCGAAGCGGTGCTGGACGACTTGCCGCCCATGCCGGCCGACTGGATGCGGCTGACGCGGTTTGCCGCGGCCTATTATCATCGCGCGCCTGGCGAGGTCCTGTTGCCGGCATTGCCTGCGAGCCTGCGTACGCCGGCCGCCTACACAGGGCCTCGGGCTGCGGGGGGGCCCGTTGCCCGCGCCGACCGCCGGCCCCGCAGCCGCAGCGCGCACAAAGACGGCATGTCCGGGCAGGAAGGCGCGCCGTCCGTGGCGCGCAGCGGCGACCTGGCGCTCACCGACGCACAGGCGCAGGCCCTGGACATGCTGCAGGCCATGTTGGCCACCCATCCCGGCCGGGCGGGCGCGCAGGCTGCGCCCGCCCGGCCGGACGGGTGTGGGCCGGTCCGCCCGGGGGCCGATCGCGATGGCCGGGTGGCCCTCCTGCACGGGATCACAGGCAGCGGCAAGACCGAACTGTATTTGCGTCTGGCCGCTCAGTGCCTGGCGCGCGGCCAGCAGGTTCTGATCCTCGTCCCAGAAATCAACCTGACGCCGCAGCTTGAACAATGGGTGCGTGCCCGCCTGGCGCCCGACCAGACGCTGGCCGTTCTGCACAGCCGGCTGTCCGAGGGCGATCGCCTGCGCGCCTGGCTGCGGGCGCTGCGCGGCCAGGCAGACATCGTGCTGGGTACGCGCCTGGCCCTGTTCACCCCGCTGCCGCGTCTTGGTCTGATCGTGGTCGACGAAGAACATGACGCGTCCTACAAGCAGCAAGAAGGCCTGCGTTATTCAGCGCGTGATTTGGCCGTCTGGCGCAGCCACGACCTGGACATCCCGGTCGTGCTGGGCTCGGCCACGCCCTCGCTGGAAAGCTGGCTGCATGCGCGCCAAGGCCGCTACCGGCTGCTGTCGCTGCCCAAGCGGGCGCGCAGCGGCGGGCTCCCGGCGATAGAACTGCTCGATACGCGCCGAGCGCCCCTGCAGCAGGGGTTTTCGGAACCGGCCCTGCAGGCCCTTGAAGACACGCTGCAGGCCGGTCTGCAAAGCCTGGTCTTCATCAATCGGCGGGGGTACGCGCCGGTGCTGCGCTGCCCTTCGTGTGCCTGGATCAGCGGTTGTCGCCGATGTTCCGCGCACATGGTCCTGCACCGGCGACCCGCAGGGCGGGGCGCGGTGCTGCAGTGCCACCACTGCGGCGCCAGTGGTCCGGTACCCCGCGCCTGCCCCGAGTGTGGCGACCAGGATCTGCACCCCCTGGGCAGTGGCACGCAACGGGTCGAGCACTTTCTCACCGAGCGGTTTCCAGGGGCCCGCATCCTGCGCATCGACGCCGATGCAACCCGGCGCAAGGGCAGCGCCGAGGCCCTGTTTGCCCAGGTCCATGCCGGCGCAGCCGACATTCTGGTGGGCACCCAGATGGTGTCCAAGGGGCACGACTTCGCCCGCCTGGCGCTGGTGACCGTACTGAATGCGGACGCCATGCTGTTTGCCCAGGATTTCCGGGCGCCCGAACGCCTGTTTGCCCAGCTGATGCAGGTCGCGGGGCGGGCCGGTCGCCACGGCCTGGGCGGGCGTGTACTGGTCCAGACGGATTACCCCGAGCAGTCGGTCTATCAGTCCCTGGTGCGCCACGATTATGCCGGGTTCGCGGCCGATACCCTGCAAGAGCGCCGCGATCTGGCCTTGCCGCCCTGGTCGCACCAGGCGCTGCTCACGGCGCGCGCGCGCCGGCTGCAGGATGCGCTCGATTTCCTGCTGGTGTTGCGCGCCGACGCGTTGGGCCTGCCCGAGGCGGCGGGTGTCCGGGTATTGGATGCCGTGCCCCTGCGCATCATGCGGGTCGATCGCGTCGAGCGCGCCCAGATGCTGCTCGAGGCCGATCATCGGCCGCTGTTGCATCGTTTGCTGCAGGCACTGTTGCCGCGTGCCGAGGCGCTGTCGCGCGCACGCTCGGCCGTGCGCTGGGGGGTGGAAGTCGACCCCCTGGAGATCTGAACACATGCGCGCGCCGCCTTTGGCATCCGTCTCCCATGATGGCCTCAATGACCGGCAGCGCGAGGCCGTGCGCTATCTGGATGGCCCGTGCCTGGTGCTCGCGGGCGCGGGCAGCGGGAAGACCCGGGTGATTACGCGGAAGATGGCCTACCTGCTGGGCGAGTGCGGCTATCTGGCGCGCCATGTGGTGGCGCTGACCTTTACCAACAAGGCGGCGCGCGAAATGAACGAACGGGTGCGAGCGCAGGTCGGGGCGCGCCTGCTGCGCGGCCTGACCTGCGGGACGTTTCATTCGCTGGGGCTGCGTCTGTTGCGCGAGGAACACGCGTGTGCCGGGCTCAAGCCGGGGTTTTCAGTCCTGGATGCGGCCGATGGCCTGGCCATGGTCCAAAGCCTGCTCGAGACGACTGACCGGGCCAGGCTGCGCGCGGTGCAGCAGCAGATCTCATTGTGGAAAAACGCCCTGCTGGCGCCCGAGGACGCGGGTGCGCACGCGGCAGGGCCCGAGCAGCTCGAGGCCTTGCGCATCTATCATAGCTACCAGGCGACCCTGCAAGCTTGGCAGGCGGTCGATTTCGACGATCTGATTTACCGGCCAGCCCGGCTGCTGGCCCAGGATGCAGACGTCAGGGCCCGATGGCAGGCGCGCATTCATTACCTGCTGGTCGATGAATATCAGGATACCAGTGCCTGCCAGTACGCGTTGCTCAAGTACCTGATCGGCGACCGGGCCCGGTTCACTGCCGTGGGGGACGACGATCAGGCCATTTATGCCTGGCGCGGGGCCACGAGCGAAAACCTGACGCAATTGGCGCATGACTATCCGGCGCTGCGGGTCATCAAGCTCGAGCAGAATTATCGCTCGGTACAGCGCATTCTCCAGGCGGCCAATCGGGTCATCGCGCACAATCCCAGGCACTTCGGCAAAACCTTGTGGTCCGACCTGGGTTCGGGTGAACCCATCGGCGTCATCGCGATGGACAATGAGCAGCTCGAGGCCGAGTCCGTGGCCATGCGGCTTTCGGCCGACCGGTTCGGCCGCGCCGCATGCTGGAAGGATTTTGCCGTGCTGTACCGCAGCAACCATCAGGCCCGCCTGCTGGAGCAGGCGCTGCGCGCGTTGCATATTCCCTATACGGTATCGGGCGGGCAGAGCTTCTTCGACAAGCCCGAGATCCGCGACATCATGGCCTGGCTGCGCCTGATCGCCAATGTCGACGAAGATCCGGCGTTCATTCGTGCCGTGACGACGCCTCGTCGCGGTATTGGCCAGGGCACGCTGCAGTGCCTGGCGGCCGAGGCGGCCCGCTCGGGGGGGTCGTTGTTCGCTGCCGCCCGCCAGTTGCCGGCCGACGCGTTCCCGACGGCGCGCCAGGCCGTGGCCGTGGCTCAGTTCGTCCAGTGGATGCTGGCCTTCCAGGGGCGCCTGGGCGAGCGGGCGGCGGGGCTTTTGGATGATGTTTTGCAGGCCACCGGCTATGAGGCCCATCTGTATGACACACTCGAAGAACGGCAGGCACGGACGCGTTGGGGCCACGTGCTGGAGTTGCGCGAGTGGCTGGTTCGCAAGGCGCAAGAAGAGGGCTTGACGCTGGTCGAGTTGGTGCAGCGGGTCGCACTGGTCACCCTGCTCGAGCGATCGGACGAGGAAGCGCCCGATGCCGTGAAACTATCCACGCTGCATGCGGCCAAGGGCCTGGAATTTCCGCACGTGTATCTGGTGGGCGTCGAAGAGGGTCTGTTGCCGCATCGCGGCCATGAAGAAGACCCCGGGCAGGATGCATCCGCTGATGCCGCGCGCGGGTCGCGCCTCGAAGAAGAGCGGCGTCTGATGTATGTCGGCATGACGCGGGCCCAGCGGACCCTGCAGATCAGCTGGTGCCGCCGGCGTCGCAGAGGGCGTGAGGACGTCGCGTGCGAGCCGTCGCGCTTCATTGCCGAAATGGGCCTGGAGGCGGGGCCCGCCGCGGCCACCGCCGATCCGCAGGCGACGCTGGCCCGCCTGAGGCAGCTGCTCAAAAACTGACGCAGAAAAAACAACGCTGCAAGACCTGTTTCAAGTGACTTGCAGCGTGGGGCCTCCTGCCATGGGCCGGAGGCCAGGCCATGGACGGCTTACCAGGGCGTACGGCTATAGCGCATATCGCGTGCGCGTGCTTCGGCTTGCGCGTTGATGGCTTCACCCAGGAAACGTCCGGCGGCCTTGCCGGCGTGCCACAGGGAGGCACCAAGCTTCTTTAGGCCGCTTTTCAGGCACAGGGGCTGAGGAGCATCAAAGGCGAAGTTGCTATAGGCACGCTCGAGGGCGTCGGATAGATGGGGGTGGGGGATACTAAGGTACATCATGGACTCCTGTTTCAGAAGTTTTAACTTTGAATGACCCATTATAGGGAAAACCCTAGGTCATGTCTAGGGGAAAACCCTAAATGTGTCTTTTCGCGGTCTTTCGTGGCTCAAGGCCGGCGTGGTGTGGCTGAAATGCACATGCGGGGACCAAAATGCCCACCGCCCGGCTGTCGGGCCGGGCGGTGGGGGGGCTATAGGCCCCGCAAGTTGGCGATTGGTCGCAGGTTCAGTGCCTGCGCAGGGGCGGGGCCCCCTGCCTGCCGCTGCCTGGGTTACTGGGCTGCGGCAATGATGTATTCGATCGCGGCCTTGAGTTCGTCGTCGGTGGCTTGGGAGCCGCCTCGCGGAGGCATGGCGCCGACCCCGGAAATGGCATTCTTGAGCATGGTGTCCAGGCCGGTTTCGATATAGGGGGCCCAGGCTTGCCGGTCGCCGAATTTGGGGGCGCCTGCAAGGCCCGTATCGTGGCAGGTGATGCAGATCTGTTGGTAAAGTTTTTCGCCGACGGACATTTCCGAGGCGGGCTTGGCGGCCGTATCGGCGGCTGCGACGGTTTCGGCGGCCCCGGCGTCTGCGGGGGCCGCGGCTTCGGCGGCCGGCGCTTCGGCTGCCGGGGTGTCGCTGGCGGGCGCCGGGGCCGTGTCGGCCGCTGCGCTTTCAGGGGCCGCGCCGGCCTCGCCCGGTTCGGCGGGTTCCGGGAAATCGGCCCCGGATGCGTTGGCCATATAGACCACGGCACGCGCGACCTCGAAATCAGACAGTGCGGCATTGCCCCCGCGCGGCGGCATGGCGCCAATGCCATCGATGGCGTTCTTGAGCAGGCTGTCGAAGCCTTGCTGTATGTAGCTGCCCCAGTCGCCTGCGTCGCCAAACTTGGGTGCCCCGGCCACCCCGCTGCCGTGGCACGCTGAGCAGGTGGATTCGAAGACCTGTTGACCGGTCTTGTAGCTGACGGGCGCGTCGGCGTCGACCAGCTTGAAGCCAGCGACCGGCTGGATCCGGCTGGCGATCTGCTCGACGGCGTAGGGATCGGGCTCGGCCCCGGAACGAATCACCGGGCTGAGCACGTTGGTCATGACGATGATGATGGCAATGGGGATGAGAAATGCCAGGATGACGGTAATCAGCAGCCGCAGTGGCGACTTGGTGGCAGACGGGTTTTCTGGGTGACTCATGTCGGGTTCCTGGGTGATCGGCAGCCGCCCTGCGGCGGAACAACTGATTTCATGCCTGAAGCGTCGATTATAACGACAGGGCCCTGCCTGTGCAGAGGCTGCGGCGCCCGCCGAACAATCAGGCTACAATAACGCTCCTGCCGGCCAGCCAGGCCGGCCTGCCCTTGGGCAGTCACGCGCGCCCGTAGTTCAATGGATAGAATAGGAGTCTCCGAAGCTTCTGATCCAGGTTCGATTCCTGGCGGGCGCGCCATCTCGGCTTCCGGGCTCTAGGCTCTACGCCAGCTCTAAGCCATCGTTCAGCCCACCGTTCAGCTCAGGGCCGCCTCGAACTCGGCCACGTATTCTTCGAAACTCACGACATCCGATGCCTCGAGCTCGGCCTGCTTGGCCAGCGAGACCGCGGCAAGCCGATCCAGCCGTTGCAGCGTGTCGGCTGCCAGCGGTTGCGCCCGCAGCGTATCCCAGTGCGCCGTACTCTGCGCCAAGGTGTAGTGGTGGAATTCCTGGCCGCGCTCTTTGAGTTCGGCCAGCAGGCGCCCTGACGGGGTGGCGTTCGGATCGAGGATTTTGGCGCTCTGCCGCTTCAGGCTGGCCAGGTGCTGGCCATCGCCGCTGTAGGTGTCCAGCAGCTCGGCAGTGGGCGCCATCTGTTCGAGCGTTTCCTGGGCCCAGTCGCGCAGGCTGCTGATGCAGTTGTCGCGTTGCAGCAGCAAGCCGGGGCGCCTGCCCTCGCGGGCCACCAGGCTGAAATTGGCCTGGCTTTCCTGGCAGTGGCCCGGTGCCGGGAACAGCGGGCTGTCTTCCAGGGCGCAGTGCAGCAGAAATACGTCCAGGAAACGGGCGGTATCCAGGCTGATGCCGGCCGGCGCCCATGGGTCGATGTCCATGCAGCGCACTTCCACGTACTGGATTCCGCGTTGCCTGAGCGTCGTGTTGGGCCGCTCGCAGCGTGCGGTGGCCTGCTTCGGCCGTATGGGCGAGTAGTACTCGTTTTCGATCTGCAGGATGTTGGTGTTCAGCTGTATGCGTTGGCCGTCGCGATGGGTGCCAATGGCTTCGTAGGGGGGCCATGGGGTTGTCACGGCCGTATGGATGCGTGCCGTGAAGGTGTCGAGGTCGTTGTAGCACAGCTGGAGTTCAGACTGTACCGGGCTTTTGTAGCCCAGATCGCTCATGCGCAAGCTGGTCGCCCAGGGCAGGCAGTAGGTGTCGGGACTGAGACGCTGCAGCCCGGCTTCTTGCCCCACACCCCTGAGAAAGCTGTGGGATAGCGCGGGCGAGGCGCCGAACAGGTACATGAGCAACCAGGCATGGCGCATGAAGTTGCGGATCAGTGCCATATACCCGGCGTCGCGCCGATCGCGCGCGGTGGGGCCGTCTTGCAGCAAGTCCCAGGTGGCATCGGGCAGCGAGAAGTTGTAATGCACGCCCGCGATGCACTGCATGATCTTGCCGTAGCGCCAGGCCAGCCCGAGGCGATACACGTGCTTGAGCATGCCGCTGTTCGATGACCCGTACCAGGCAACCGGGATCTGATCTTCGGCCGGCAGCTGCGCCGGCATGGACTGGTTCCAGATGACCTCGGCCGGGTTGCGCAGCGCCACGAACCGATGGATGTCGGTGAGTTCGTCGAGCATGGCCTGGGCGCTGCCGTGGGGTACGGTGATCAGTTCGAGCAGGGCTTCGGAGTAATCGGTGGTGATCCCCGGGTGGGTCAGGGCGGCGCCCAGGCTCGCCGGATGGGGGGTCAGCGCCAGCTTGCCCTGGGCGTCAACGCGAAGTCCCTCCTTTTCGACGCCGCGGCGGATGCTGCGAAGTAGCTCTGGGTGCGCTGCCAGCCGCGCGCGCCGGTGTGAGGCCAGGCTCATGATCGTTGGGTCCCGGGAGGGTCTGAAGGGATTCCATTTTATCGAAATGTTCGCCGGGCAAATTCGGGTCTGGCAACAGCCCCAGTTTGATGGCTGCGGTGATGGCGGCCATGCGGTTGCAGACGGCGAGCTTGGCGCAGGTGTTGGACAGGTGGAAATTGGCGGTGCGTTCTGCGATACCCAGGATGCGGCCGATTTCCCAACTGGTCTTGCCATAGGACGCCCAGTGCAGGCAGTCGAGTTCACGCGGGGTCAGTTTCATGGGGGGCTCCGTGATAGACATTTTTTGATATTCTGCCGTGTAAGGTTAGTAAATGTATCATTAGTCGCATATTGTGAATGTTCGAATCAGGCCTTATTTGTCCCGGGTTTTCGAGGATTTTCCAGGATGAGAGCCCCTGGGATCCAAAGTGCTAGAATCGAAAAGCAGTGGCGCCGATTTGCCTGATCCGCTTGCGGGCGCTCCATAAATCCAGCTAAAGAGGTCCCATGACCCATTCCGTCCCCGTTTCCAAACCGCCCCTTCAGCCATCGCCAGCCGGCCCCGAGATCCCTGAAGGCAGCGTGGGTTTGGTGTCGCCTGAATACATCGCGTTCTCCGAGCCGCTGGTCTTGTCCAGCGGGCAGGTGCTGCCCGAATTCACGCTGGCCGTCGAAACCTATGGCGAACTCAACGCCGAACGCAACAATGCGGTACTGATCTGCCATGCCCTGAACGCATCCCATCACGTGGCTGGCATGGATGCCGACCATCCGAGCCAGATCGGTTGGTGGGACAACATGGTCGGCCCTGGCAAGGCAGTGGACACGGATCGCTTTTACGTCATGGGCATCAACAACCTCGGTTCCTGCTTCGGGTCCACCGGGCCGACCACCCTGAATCCGCGCACCGGCAAGCCATGGGGGGCCGATTTCCCGCTGCTCACCGTCGAAGACTGGGTGCATGCCCAGGCCCGTGTCGCGGATTACTTCGGCATCCGTCGCTTTGCCGCCGTCATGGGCGGGTCGCTGGGGGGCATGCAGGCGCTCAGTTGGGCGATCTCCCAGCCCGAGCGGGTGGGCGACTGCGTGGTGATTGCCAGCACGCCCCGCCTTTCGGCACAGAACATCGCCTTCAACGAGGTCGCACGCCGGGCGATCACGACCGATCCGGATTTCCATGGCGGCCGTTATCACGAACACGGCGTGGTGCCTGCGCATGGCCTGTCGGTGGCGCGCATGGTGGGGCATATCACCTATCAGTCCGATGCCGTCATGGCCAGCCGCTTCGGGCGCACCCAAAGGGCGCCGGGCCCCAATGGCGACTATCGCTACCATTACGACATCGAATTCGAGATCGAATCCTACTTGCGCCATCAGGGCGAAAAATTCTCGCGCTACTTCGACGCCAACACATATCTGTTGCTGACGCGGGCCCTCGATTACTTCGATCCGGCCCGCGCCCACGGGGGGGATCTGGCGCAGGCCCTGGCGGCCACGCGCGCGCGTTTTCTGCTGGTCTCCTTCACGACAGACTGGCGCTTCGCACCCAAGCATTCGCGCGAGATCGTGCGCGCCCTGCTCAAGAACCAGCGCCAGGTGTCCTACGCCGAAATCGATGCGCCGCACGGACACGACGCCTTCCTGCTGGGCGACACGCGCTACCACGCGGTCGTGCAGGGCTATTTCGATGATATGGCCAGGCGGTTGGGCCTGCCCATGCGTTCGCGCACCACCGGGGTGCTGGCATGACACAGGCTGCTCGTCCCCCCGCCCTGGCGCCTGTGAGCCCGCCCCGATATGAAGGGCCAACGCCCGGCCAGCTGCGCATCGACCTGCAGCGCATTGCGCAGTGGATCCGGCCCGGCAGCCGGGTACTGGACCTGGGGTGCGGCGACGGCAGCCTGCTGCTGCATCTGCAGGAGACCCGGCACGTCCAGGGCGCCGGGGTCGAGATCGACGATGACCACGTGATCAGCGCCATCCGTCGCGGGGTCTGCGTGATCCAGCAAAACCTCGAAGAGGGGCTTGCGCTGTTTGGCGACCAGCAGTTCGATACGGTGGTGTTGTCGCAAACCCTGCAATCGATGCACCATACCGAGCACATCCTGCGCGAAATGGCCCGGGTGGCACGCCACGGGGTGGTGTCCTTCCCCAATTTCGGCTATTGGCCGCATGGCTGGTCGATCTTGCGCGGCCGCATGCCGGTGAGCGAGCAAATGCCCTATCAGTGGTACGACACGCCCAATATTCACTTGTGCACTTTGCGTGATTTCGAGGCACTGGCCCGGCAGCTGGGCTTGCGCATCATCGACCTGGCCACCTTTCGCGGCACGCGCGAGATCCGCCATCTGCGGGGCTGGCGCAGCACGCTGGCGGTCTACCACTTCGAATCGCCCGTCCCAGGGGGGCCCGCCACGTGACTGGCCGTTTTCCATGAAAGGCAACTGGGCCATCTATGGCCGTCACCGGGTGCTGCCGCTGCTCGTGCTGGGGTTTGCCAGCGGGCTGCCCCTGGCCCTGACATCCGGCACGCTGCAGGCCTGGGCCACGGTCGAGCAGGTGTCGCTGCAGAACATCGGCTTCCTGACCTTGGTGGGTACCGCCTATACGCTGAAATTTCTTTGGGCGCCGCTCATCGATCGCTGGGCCCCGCCATGGCTGGGGCGGCGGCGCAGCTGGGTCTTCCTGACCCAGTGGCTGTTGGCCGCCTCGATCGCGGCCATGGGGCTGTTCTCACCGTCGGCCGAACTGCACGTGCTTGCCTTGTTGGCCGTCTGGGTGGCCTTTCTTTCGGCCACGCAGGACATTGCCTTCGATGCCTACAGCACCGACGTGCTGCGCCACGACGAGCGCGCGGCCGGGGCCGCGCTCAAGGTGATGGGGTATCGCCTGGCCATGGTGGTGTCCGGCGGGCTTGCCCTGATCATCGCCGACCAATGGCTCGGATGGGGCGCCATGTACATGCTCATGGGCGCGCTCATGGCGCTGGCTTCGCTGGCCACTTTGTGGGCGCCCGAACCCGAGCAGGCGGTGGCGGCGCCACGCAGGCTGCGCGAAGCGGTGGTCGAGCCGTTGCGCGAGTTCTTCGGCCGGCCGGGCGCTTGGGCGATCCTGCTGCTGATCATTTTCTACAAGCTGGGCGATGCCTTTGCGGGTGCTTTGTCGACCACGTTCCTGCTGCGTGGCGCGGGTTTCGACGTCACCGAAGTCGGCATGGTGAACAAGGTGTTCGGCCTGGCGGCCACCATTATCGGCGCATTGGCGGGGGGGGCGTTCATGGCGCGCATGGGCTTGTATCGCGCCCTGATGTGGTTCGGCATTCTGCAGGCCGTGTCCAACCTGGGCTACTGGGCCCTGGCCATCACGCCCCCGTACCTGCTGTCCATGGCCAGCGTGGTGGCCGTGGAGAACCTGTGCGGCGGCCTGGGTACGGCGGCGTTCGTCGCCCTGCTGATGGGCCTGTGTCAGGCGCAGTTTTCGGCCACGCAGTTCGCCTTGCTGTCGGCCTTGTCGGCCGTGGGGCGCACCTATCTGGCGGGCCCGCTCACGCCGGTGCTGGTGGGCTGGCTGGGTTGGCCGGAATTCTTTCTGGGCACCGTGCTGATCGCCCTGCCGGGCCTCTGGCTGCTGTGGCTCATGCGCAACCTGATCCAGCGACTGGATGCACCCGTCTGAGCCCATGGTATCGAAGCTGCGTTTACTCCTCGATCGGTTCACGCTGACCCTCGTCGCCGTCGTCGTGGCCGCAACCGTGTTGCCGGCCCAGGGCCAGGGTGCGGTATTTTTCGAAGGGCTCACCGCAGCCGCGATCACGCTGCTGTTTTTCCTGCATGGGGCCAAGCTTTCGCGCCAGGCCATCATTGCGGGGGCTACGCACTGGCGCCTGCACGGGCTGGTCTTTCTCTGGACGTTCGTGTTTTTCCCCCTCCTGGGGTGGATGTTCCGGCCCGTCCTGCTGCCCCTGCTGGGCGAGCCCCTGACCGTGGGGGTCATCTACCTGTGCGTGCTGCCGGGTACGGTGCAGTCGGCCATCGCCTTCACATCCATTGCCCGGGGCAACGTGCCGGCCGCCGTGTGCGCGGCCTCGGCCTCGAGCATCGTGGGCATCGTACTCACCCCCATCCTGCTGCGTTTCTTCCTGGATGCCGACACGGCCGCGCTCGGCGGCAGCTCGATGCTGCAAGCCATCGGCCGCATCAGCGTGCAGATCCTGTTGCCGTTCGTGGCCGGCCATTTGATGCGCCCGCTGATCGGTGCCTGGATGGACCGGCATCGCCGCCTGATCGGTCGTGTCGATCAGAGCTCGATTCTGCTGGTGGTCTATACGGCGTTCAGCGAATCGGTCATCGGTGGGCTGTGGCTGACGGTCGACATCGCGTCCCTGTCGTGGCTGTTGGTCGTCTGCTGCGTACTGCTGGCGGGGGTGCTGGTGCTCAACACCTGGTCCACGCGCAAGCTCGGGTTCAATCGGGCCGATGAAATCACCATCGTCTTCTGCGGCTCCAAGAAAAGCATGGCCACCGGGGTGCCCATGGCGGGTGTGCTGTTCAGCGCCACCGCCATTGGGCCCGCGCTCTTGCCGCTCATGATCTTCCATCAGGTCCAGCTGATGGTCTGTGCCATGTTGGCGCAGAATTATCAGCGCACCGATCCGGGCCTGCGGGCGTTTGCAGGCTGACGTTCAGGGCCAGGGGCGTTCGTAGTCGATGCTCAGCGGGGCGTGGTCGCTGAAGCGCTCATCTTTGTAGATTTCGGCCTGGCGGGCCTGGGCGGCCAGGCCCGGCGTCGCCACCTGGTAGTCGATGCGCCAGCCCACGTTCTTGGCCCAGGCCTGGCCGCGGTTGCTCCACCAGGTGTAGGCCTCGCCCGTGGTGTCCGGATGCAGGCTGCGGTAGACATCCACCCAGCCCAGTGTCTCGAACACCTTGCTCATCCAGGCGCGTTCTTCGGGCAGGAAACCGCTGTTCTTTTGGTTGCCGCGCCAGTTCTTCAGGTCGATTTCCCGGTGGGCGATGTTCCAGTCGCCGCAGATCACGAATTCGCGGCCATCGCGTTCATGCTCGGCCATCAGGTCGCCCAGCCACCGTTCGAAGTGGTCCAGGAAGCGGTATTTGGCGTCTTGGCGGATGTCGCCGCTGGTGCCCGACGGCAGGTAGGCGCTGATGACGGTCAGGCCGGGCCAGTCGGCCCGCAGGATGCGGCCTTCGGCATCGAATTCGGGGGCGTCCATGCCCGCAGCCACGCGCTCTGGCGGCCGGCGGGTATAGAGGCCGGTGCCGCTGTAGCCTTTTTTTTCTGCGTGAAAGAAGTGGCCGGTGTAGGCGCCCGGATGGCGCATGGCGTCTTTCAGGTCTGCCTCCTGGATCTTGATTTCCTGCAGGCAGACGATATCCGGCTGGACTCGGTCGAGCCAATCGGCCAGGCCCTTGCGAAAGGCGGCACGAATGCCGTTGACGTTGAGGGTGGTGATACGCAACACATTGGGCTCCGGTTCTGGCGACTGACCCTTTGAATTATCCGATAATGTCGGTTTTCTTTCATCGAGGTCCGCCATGTCCGATTCGCCGGCCCGCGAGTTTGTCCGTTTCGCCCTCGCCCACGATGTTCTGCGCTTTGGCCGCTTCCAGACCAAATCCGGGCGCCTGAGTCCCTATTTTTTCAACGCGGGGCTGTTCAATCGGGGGGACAGCGTGGGGCAGCTGGGGCGTTTTTATGCCCGCGCCCTGGTGGACGCCGCCGTGGGTTTCGATATGCTGTTCGGCCCGGCTTACAAGGGCATCCCGCTGGTGACCACGACGGCGATCGCGCTGTCCGCGCCCGACCTGGGCGGGCGGGCGGTTCCCTTCGCCTTCAACCGCAAAGAGGCCAAGGATCACGGAGAGGGGGGCGTGCTGGTGGGGGCGCCGCTGCGCGGGCGCGTGGTGATCGTGGACGATGTCATCACGGCCGGCACCTCGGTGCGCGAATCGGTGGCCCTGATCCATGCGGCGGGCGCTCAGCCCGTGGCGGTGCTGATCGCGCTGGACCGCATGGAAAAGGCGGGCGCCGACGACCGGCTCGATGCGTGCTCGGCCGTGGCCGAGGTGACGCGGGCGCACGGCATCCCGGTCGTCAGTATCGCGACGCTGGACGACATCATGGCCTTGCTCGAGCACGAGCCGGCCTGGGCGGGTCACCGCGAGGCGGTGGCGGCCTACCGGGCCCGCTACGGCGTGGCCTGAGGCCCCGCCGTAGCGGGCGGGCCACGGCCAGCCGGCGGCGGCAGGTGGCGTCGTCAGCCGCCCAGTTTTTGGCGCAGCAGGGTGTTCACCTGCTGCGGGTTGGCTTTGCCGCGGGCCGCCTTCATGACCTGGCCGACCAGCGAGTTGAAGGCCTTGTCCTTGCCGGCGCGGTATTCTTCGATGATCTGCGGATGGGCTGCGAGCACTTCGTCGACCAGCGCTTCGATGGCCCCGCTGTCGGTGATCTGCTTCAGGCCCCGGGCGGCGATGATGTCGTCGGCCGCGCCGCCGCATTCGCCGGCCCACATGGCGGTAAAGACTTCGCGCGCGAGCTTGTTCGAGATGGTGCCATCGATGATGCGCACGATGAGGCCGGCCAGCGCCGTAGGCGAAACGGGCGATGCGGTGATGTCGGTATCGCCGCGGTTGAGGGCCGCGCTGAGCTCGCCCAGGATCCAGTTGGCGGCCAGTTTGGCCTGCCCGGCCGGCAGGCCGGCGACACAGGCCTCGAAATAATCGGCCAGTGCACGGTGCATCGTCAGCTGTGCGGCGTCGTAGGCGCCCAGGCCCAGTTCGGTCTGGAACCGCGCCTGCCGGGCGGCAGGCAGCTCGGGCATGGCCGCGCGCACGGCCTCGATCCAGTCGGCGGACAGCACCAGCGGCGGCAGGTCGGGATCGGGGAAATAACGGTAGTCTTGTGCGTCTTCCTTGCTGCGCATGCTGCGTGTTTCATCCAGGTCGGCATCGTACAGGCGGGTTTCCTGGACGACCTGGCCGCCGTCTTCGATGAGTTCGATCTGGCGCCGGGCTTCATGCAGGATGGCGCGTTCGAGGAAGCGAAAGGAGTTCAGGTTCTTGATCTCGCAGCGGGTGCCGAACGCGGCCTGTCCGTGGGGCCGTACCGACACGTTGGCATCGACCCGGAACGAGCCTTCCTGCATATTGCCGTCGCAGATGCCCAGCCAGACCACCAGGGCGTGCAGGGTGCGGGCATAGGCCACCGCTTGCGCGGCCGAGCGCATTTCGGGTTCGGACACGATTTCGAGCAGCGGCGTGCCGGCGCGGTTGAGGTCGATGCCGGAGGAGGATTCGCCGTGCGGACCCGTGAAATGCTCGTGCAGCGACTTGCCGGCGTCTTCCTCGAGGTGGGCGCGGGTCAGGTGCACCACGTGTTCGTGGTCATCGAGCAGGAATTTGAGCTGACCGCCGATCACGATGGGGTGTTCGAACTGGCTGATTTGATAGTTCTTGGGCAGGTCGGGGTAAAAATAATTCTTGCGGGCGAAGATCGAGCGCTCGGCCACCTGGGCGCCCACCGCGAGGCCGAAGCGGATGGCCCGCTCGACCGCCCCGCGGTTCATGACGGGCAGGGTGCCCGGCAGGGCCATGTCCACCGCGCTGGCCTGGGTGTTGGGCGCTGCGCCGAAGCGGGTGCTGCTGCGTGAGAAGATCTTGGACTGGGTGGATAGCTGGGCATGGACTTCGAGCCCGATGACGGTTTCCCAACTCATGCGACGTGCCTCGGGGTGTGTTGATGCCAGTCGGTGTGCTGCTGGAAGCAGTCGGCCAGGGCCAGCAAGCGCCCTTCGTCGAAGTGGCGCCCGATGATCTGCAAGCCGATGGGCAGGTGTTTGGCCGGGCCGCCCAGGCCGCAGGGGATGGACAGGGCGGGCAGGCCCGCCAGGTTCGCGCCCAGCGTGTAGATGTCGCCCAGCCAGTCAGCGATCGGGTCGTGGTCGTGGTCGCCCCGGCGGCGCGCAACGTTGGGCGTGACCGGGCCCATGATGACGTCGCAGGCCTGGTCGAGTGCCTGCCGGTAATCGTTGGCCACCATGCGGCGCACGCGCTGGGCCTGCAGGTAATAGGCGTCGTAGTAGCCGTGCGACAGCACGTAGGTGCCCACCAGGATGCGCTTGCGCACCTCGGGGCCGAGGGCTTCGCTGCGCGAACGGCGGATCATGTCGGGCAGATCCTGATACTGCGGCGTACGGTAACCAAAATGTACGCCATCGAAGCGAGCCAGGTTGCTGGATGCTTCGGCCGGTGCGATCACGTAGTAGGCTGGAATCGCCAGGCGCGTCAGTGGCAGAGAGATGTCGACCCGCCGGGCGCCGAGGGATTCGAATACCCGCAGGGCGGCCTCGATGGCATCGGCCACCGCGGTGGCCAGCCCGGCGCCGAAGAATTCGCGCGGCACGCCGATGCGCAGGCCGGCCAGCGGCTGCCCGCCCCCCGACCCGAACAGCCCGCGGCAATGGTCATAGGCGGCCGTGATGCGCCCAGGCGCATTGGCCACGCCGTTGCAGGTCTCGAGGCTGGTGGAATCTTGTATGTCGAAGCCGCTCATCGTATCGAGCAGCGGCACCAGGTCGGCGGCGCTGCGCGCCAGCGGACCGGCCTGATCGAGGCTGGATGCATAGGCAATGACGCCGTAGCGCGAGACCGTGCCGTACGTTGGCTTGATGCCGCTGACGCCACAGTAGGCGGCGGGCTGGCGCACCGAGCCGCCGCTGTCGGTGCCCGTGGTGCCCAGCACGAGCCCGGCGGCCACTGCGGCGGCGGAGCCGCCCGAGGACCCGCCGGGCACGCGGTCGGGATCATGGGGATTTTGCAGTGCGCCGAAGGCGCTGTTTTCGTTGCCCGAACCCATGGCGAATTCATCGCAGGACAGCTTGCCCAGCGAGACGGTACCCGCCTGTTCGAGACGTTCGACCACCGTCGCGTCGAATGGGCTGACGTAGTCGGCGAGCATGCGGCTGGCTGCGGTCGTGCGCCAGCCGCGCGTGACGAACAGGTCTTTGTGGGCGATGGGGATGCCGGCGAGCGGGCCCGCCTTGCCCTGCGCGAGCAAGGCATCTGCCGCGCGCGCCTGGGCCAGGGTGAGGGCGTCGTCGACGTGCAGGAACAGATGGGGATCCGGCCCGTTGTGCACGGCCTGCAGCGCGTCGGTGGCCAGTTCGAGCGCGCTGACGCGCCGATCGCGCAGGGCCTTGCCCAGGGCGGCGATGGAGGGATAGTCCGTTGGCTGGGTCATGGTGTCATTCAATGACGGTGGGAACGAGAAACAGACCGTCGTGGGCGGCGGGGGCATTGCGCAGGCACGCGTCGAGTTCGGCCTGGGTGTGCGGCGGATCGGCGCGGTCTTCCTGCAGGCGCAAGGTGATGGCCTGCCGGGCTTCGAGGGGGTGCGCCATGGGCTCGACGCCCTGGGTGTCGACCGATTGCAGCGTTTCGATCAGGCTGAGAATGGCGGCGAAGTCGGAGCGGGCCTGGGCCAGGTCGGCGGAATCCATTTGCAGACTGGCGAGTTGGGCCAGCCGCGCGATATCCTGTTCAGTCAGTGCCATGAGCGTTCATCTACGGAAGTGTCAGTGCGATTATAAGTTATCATTGCAGATTCAATTTCCACTCGTGCGCTCTCATGTTCGGATTCCTACGCAGCTACTTCTCGAGTGACATGGCCATCGACCTCGGCACGGCGAACACGCTCATCTATGTTCGCAGCAAAGGGATCGTGCTCGACGAGCCCTCCGTCGTGGCGATCCGCCACGATGGCGGGCCCAATGGCAAGAAAATCATCCAGGCCGTGGGGCACGAGGCCAAGCAGATGCTGGGGCGCGTACCCGGCAACATCGAAGCCATCCGGCCCATGAAAGACGGGGTCATTGCAGACTTCACCGTCACCGAGCAGATGCTCAAGCAGTTCATCCGCATGGTGCATCCGCGCAGCATGCTGGCGCCCAGCCCGCGCATCATCGTGTGCGTCCCTTGCGGGTCCACCCAAGTCGAGCGCCGCGCCATCCGCGAGTCGGCGCTCGGCGCCGGGGCAAGCCAGGTCTATCTCATCGAAGAACCCATGGCGGCGGCCATCGGGGCGGGTCTGGCCGTATCCGATGCCAGCGGCTCCATGGTGGTCGACATCGGCGGGGGCACCACCGAGGTCGCCATCATCTCCCTGGGGGGGGTGGTCTACAAGGGGTCCGTCCGCGTGGGCGGAGACAAATTCGATGAGGCGATCATCAACTACATCCGGCGCAACTACGGCATGCTGATCGGCGAACCCACTGCCGAGCTCATCAAGAAAGAAATCGGTTCGGCCTTCCCCGGGTCTGAAATCCGCGAAATCGAAGTCAAAGGGCGCAACCTGTCCGAAGGGGTGCCGCGCAGCTTCACCGTTTCATCCAACGAAATCCTCGAATCGCTCACTGATCCGCTCAATCAAATCATTTCAGCCGTCAAGACGGCGCTCGAACAAACCCCACCCGAACTGGGGGCCGACATCACCGACAAGGGCATCGCCCTGACCGGTGGCGGGGCCCTGCTGCACGACCTGGACCGCCTGCTTCAGGAAGAAACCGGTCTGCCCGTGGTGGTGGCCGAAGATCCACTCACCTGCGTGGTGCGCGGCTGCGGCGAAGCGCTCGAGCATCTCGAGCGCCTGGGGGGGGTGTTCATCTATGATTGATCCGCGGGCCGCCGTGTACACGTCATGCCACAGCCCGGAAATCTTCGTCTGTTCAGGCAGGGCCCCAGTGTAGAAGTCCGTCTGGTGCTGTTGCTCGCCCTGAGCCTGGCCCTGGTCATCGTCGATGCCCACTGGTCTGTCCTGGCACCGCTGCGCAATGCAGTCTCCGTGGCCATTTATCCGTTCCAGCGCACGGTCATGGCGCCGCGCGAGGCCATGGATTTCTTCGACAGCTGGTCCCAGGCGGCGCGCGTCGCCCGGGCCGAACAAGATGCGCTGCGCCGGCAGCGCATCGAAATGGCCCAGCTGTCCACGCACGCGGCCCAGTTGGTGGCCGAAAACGAGCAGCTGCGCCGGCTGCTGGGGGTGTCCGAAGCCACGGCGCGGCAATCCATCGCCGTCGAAGTCTTCTACGTCCCGCCCAACGTCTTCAGCCATCGGCTGATTTTCAACAAGGGGTCCGATGACGGCATCGAGGCCGGTATGCCGGTCATCGACGAAGGCGGCGTGGTCGGCCAGATCGTGCGCGTGACGCCATTCACGTCCGAAGCGGCCCTATTGATCGACGACAGCATCTCCATCCCGGTCCAGGTGCTGCGCAATGGGCTGCGCCTGATTGCTTTCGGCAGTGACGAGGCCGGCCGGATCGAAGTACGCTATCTGGCAGATCATGCCGATGTGGCAGCCGGCGACATGCTCATCACCAGCGGCATCGGCGGGCTGTTTCCCGCCGGCCTGTCGGTCGGGCGTATCCTGAAAGTCGAGCGCGACCCCGGCACGGGGTTTGGCCGCGCGATCGCCGAGCCGCTGTCCCATCCGGAACGTTATCGTCATTTCCTGGTCTTGAGCATAGAGAAAGACAGCCACCTGAAAACCCAGCCGCCGGAACATGCCGCAGAATAAGCCCGCCCACCTCGCCCACAGTTCATCGCTGGCTCGCTTGCAGCCCGTGGATGATGCTGCGTTCGGGCGCAGCATGCCCGGCTGGGTGGTATGGGGATCGCTGCTGCTGGTCTGGATGGCCTCCCTGCTGCCCTGGCGCCTGTGGCAGCCGGTACCCGACCTGCTGCTGTTGTTCCTCGTCTACTGGTGCCTGCACGAACCTTCCAGGGTCGGCCTGACCACCGCCTTCGTGTTCGGCCTGCTCATGGACGTACACGATGCGGGGCTGCTCGGGCTGCAGTCCGTGGGCTACGTGCTGGCAGCCTACGGGGTCGAGCTGCTGCGCAGGCGCCTGCTGCGCTTCCCGGCGATCGTGCAGATGCTGCACATCCTGCCGGTGCTGGTCCTGGCTACGCTGGTTCCGCACCTGCTGGGCGCCTGGCTGCAGGGGGCCTGGGCGGGCTGGGCCTGGCTGTGGTCCGTGCTGATGACGGTCGCCTTGTGGCCCCTGCTCGACATCCTCATGTCGCTGCCGGTGCGCTCATCGGGAGCCGGCGACACGGGCTCGGTCTGAGACGCCCATGTTCGAGTTCCGCAAGATCGGTCTTCAGCAACGCCAGACAGTCGTCCTGCGCGCCTGGGTCGCGGGGGTCTTCGCCCTGCTGTGCCTGCTGCTGCTGGTCGGGCGCCTGTGGCATCTGCAGGTGCAGCGCCACGACAACCTGGCCGCGCGCGCCGAGCAGAACCGCATCACCATCGTACCCGTCCCGCCCCGTCGGGGGCTGGTATTCGATCGCGAGGGCACGGTGCTGGCCGACAACCTGCGCGACTACACCTTGCAGATCACGCGCGCGCAGGTCAACGGCCCGATCGGGCCATTGCTCGATGATCTGCGCGAGCTGGTGTATTTCAGCGAGCCGGCGCGGCAGAAATTCCTGCGCCAATACGAGCAGAGCGGGCGCTATGTACCGGTCATGCTGCGCAACAACCTGAACGAGCTCGAAGCGTCCTGGTTTGCGGCACAGGCCTGGCGCTTTCCCGGGGTCACGCTGCAGGCCCGCTGGGTGCGGCAATATCCCCAGAACGAAACCGCCGCGCACGTCATCGGCTACGTAGGGCGTATTTCCGAGGCCGATGAACAGGCCCTCGAAGAATCCGGCCAGTTGGGCAATTATCGCGGCACGCCGGTCATGGGCAAGAAAGGCATCGAAAAGACCTGGGAGCATGCGCTGCATGGCCAGACCGGGGTCGAGGAGCTCGAGGTCACGGCCAGCGGCCGGCCGGTCCGCGAACTGAGCCGCAACGATCCGGTGCCGGGCGCCAACCTCGAACTGTCGCTGGACGTCGGCCTGCAAAAAATGGCCGAAGCCCAGTTCGAAGGGCGCCGGGGGGCTCTGGTGGCCATCGAGCCGCAGACCGGCGAGATTCTTGCCTTCGTATCGTCGCCCTCGTTCGATCCGAATCTGTTCGTCGACGGCATCGACGTCGAAAACTGGCGCAAGCTCAATGAATCGCCCGATCATCCGCTCATCAACCGGCCGCTGTATGGCACGTATCCGATCGGCTCCACGTACAAGCCTTTCGTCGGTCTGGCGGCGCTCGAGATGGGTGTGCGCGGGGCACGCGAAAAGGTGTCCGATCCCGGTTACTTCGAGCTGGCTGGCCAGCGGTTTCGCAATGCGGGCGGAGCGGCCTACGGGCCCACCGACATGCACCGCGCCATCGTGGTGTCGTCGGATACCTATTTCTTTTCACTGGGGGCGCTCATGGACGTGGACGCCCTGCATGATTTCAACAAGCAGTTCGGCTTCGGCCAGATCACAGGCCTGGACCTCGATGGCGAACGCAAGGGGGTGCTGCCCTCGCGCGACTGGAAGCGCAGGGCCTACAAGACGGCCGAGCAGCAGCACTGGTACCAGGGCGAGACGGTGTCGGTGGCGGTCGGCCAGGGTGCCAACGCCTTTACGCTCCTGCAGCTCGCCCAGGCCACGGCGGTGCTGGCCAACAACGGCGTGTACATGAAACCTCACCTGGTGCGCCGTGTGATCGATCCGGAAACCAACGACTCGACCTACCCGGTGGTCGGGCCGCAATACAAGATCGACCTGAATCCGGAGAACCTGCAGGTCGTGCGCGACGCCATGGTGGACGTGGTGCGCAAGGGGACCGCCCAGCGCGCCTTCGAAGGCGCGCCCTACCAGGCGGCGGGCAAGACGGGCACTGCCCAGGTGTTCAGCCTGCGCGGTGCGCGCTACAAGGCGCAGATCGTGGATGAGCGTCTGCGCGATCATGCCTTGTTCATGGCCTACGCGCCCGTGGAAGACCCGCAGATCGCCGTCGCCCTGATCGTCGAAAATGGGGGCTGGGGGGCCTCGGTCGCGGCGCCCATCGCCCGCTCGGTCTTCGATTGGTGGCTGGATCCCCAGCGGGTCGAGCAGCGGCGCCTGCGGCACCAGGGCGAGCCCACCGCCGGGCCGATCCAGGCCCGCGCACCGGGCCATCCGACGGCTCCTGCGGCTCCTGCGGCCCCGGGGCCCACGTTGCCCGGGCCGCAGGCGGCTCTGTCGCCGCACGCCGATTCCCGGAGGCTGCTATGAGCCTGATCATCCGGGCCCTGCAGCGCCTGTTCTCGGTGCTCGACTGGCCCCTGCTGTTGCTGCTGGTCGTACTGGCGCTGGTGGGCATGGCCACCATGCACTCCGCCGTGGGCGGTACAGACTGGCGCTTTGCGGATCAGATGCGCAATTTCCTGCTTGCGTTCGTGGCGATGTGGGCGGTGGCCCTGTTGCCACCCGGGTGGGTCAAGCGTTGGGCGCCCGCCATTTACGCGGTGGGGTTGGCCCTGCTGGTGGCGGTATTCTTCTTCGGGGTGACCAGCAAGGGGGCGACGCGCTGGCTCGACCTGGGCGTCACGCGCATTCAGCCGTCCGAAATGATGAAGATCGGTGTGCCGCTGATGCTGGCCTGGTATCTGCAGCGCCAGGGCAGCGGCACCTTCCGCGTGCGCGACTTTTTCGTGGCCGGCATCCTGTTGCTCGTGCCGGCTGCCTTCATCATCGACCAGCCCGATCTGGGCACCGCCCTGCTGGTGCTGGCGTCGGGCTTTTGCGTGATTTATTTTGCGGGCTTTTCATTTCGGCTGCTGGCGCCGGTCGTGCTGGTCATCGTGGTGGCGATCGGGGTGCTGGTATCCCTGGAAGACCGGATCTGCCAGCCCGACGTCGACTGGGTCCTCCTGCACGACTACCAGAAATACCGCGTCTGCGTACTGCTCAACCCGGGCACCGATCCCCTGGGCAAGGGGTTTCATACGATTCAATCGATGATCGCCGTGGGCTCGGGCGGTCTGTATGGCAAGGGGTATATGCAGGGGACCCAGTCGCACCTGGATTTCATCCCTGAACGCACGACGGACTTCATCTTCGCCGTGTTCGCCGAGGAATTCGGCCTGTACGGGGCCGTGGCCCTGTTGATCCTGTACAGCCTGGTGGTCCTGCGGGGCCTGACCATCGCAGTGCGCGCGCCCACCCAGTTCGGACGCTTGCTCGGTGGTGCCATGTCCATGATGTTCTTCGTCTACGTGTTCGTGAACATCGGCATGGTGTCCGGCATTCTGCCCGTGGTGGGCGTGCCCTTGCCGTTCATGAGCTATGGCGGCACGGCGCTCATGACCCTGGGGGTGGTGTTCGGCCTGCTGATGGGCATTGGGGCCCAACAGGCCGAACCGGACTGAGCCGGCGCCCGCCTGCCTTCGGTCGGCGCATGCCACCGTGCCGTGGGTCGCCTCTGGCCCGGCCGGCGGCTCAGGTCTGCTGCGTGAGCCAGCCGGTGAGCAGGCGCGATACGGGTGCTGGCAGGCCGTGGCGTGTCAACGCGCCCAGGGTGACCCAGGCCTGACCCGGCGCAGCCGCGGGCCGTCGGCCGGCCATGGCCAGGTGCCAGGGATGCATCTGCAGCCGAAAATGCGTGAAATCGTGTTCGAATGCGGCGAGCGCGCGCGGCGGCTGGGCGGCCTGCACCTGGTGCCGGCAGTACGCTTCCAGCTCGGCGGCGTCGGCGAATTCGGGCAGGCTCCAGAGCCCGCCCCAGATGCCCTGCGCGGGGCGGCGAATGAGCAGCACGTGGTCGCCATGCTGCAGGATCAGCAAGGTGCGGTGGCGCAGCGGGCGCGCGCGGCGCCTGTGCGCACGCGGCAGCACATCCTGCAGGCCCTGGCGCCGGGCCAGGCAGTCATCGGCCAGTGGACAGCGGGCGCAGTCGGGGCGGCTGCGGGTGCAGACCGTGGCGCCGAGGTCCATCAGACCCTGGGTATAGGCTGTCATGTCCAGCGAGGCGGGGGCGGCATCCAGGATGCGGTGGGCCAGGGCCCAGAGCTCGCGCAGGGTGCTGGCCGCGCCCGGGTCGGCATCCAGCGCCTGCAGGCGCATGAAGACCCGGCGCACGTTGCCGTCCAGGATCGGCGCCCGCTCGCCGAAGGCAAACGCCGCGATCGCCGCGGCCGTGGATGGACCGATGCCGGGCAGGCTGGCCAGCTCGTGGGCCGTGCGCGGAAACCGCCCACCGTACTGCGTGTGCACGATATGGGCGCAGGCGTGCAGGTGACGGGCGCGAGCGTAATACCCCAGCCCGGCCCAAAGCGCCAGAACCTCGTCGAGCGATGCCTGCGCCAGCGCGGCGAGGTCGGGGAAACGCTGCAGAAAGCGCTCATACCAGGGCACGACCGTGGCGGCCTGGGTCTGTTGCAGCATGATTTCCGAGAGCCAGATGCGGTAGGGGTCCCGGGTGTCCTGCCAGGGCAGGTGGTGGCGCCCGTGGTTCGATTGCCAGCGGCTGATGCGCTCGGCCAGGCCGGCTGGATTCAGGGACGGCGCAGAGGAAGGCCCCGGCCTGGTCATCAGAAGCGGGTGTGCGGGGTGACCGACAGGCGCGCAGCCACGGCCCCCAGCAGCACGATCAGGGCACCGGCCGCCAGCAGGTCCGGCAGCGCCGGCAGGTGCAGCGCCCATTCGAGGCCGTAGGTGTGCGTGAAGCGTTCGAGCATGCGGTTGAGCGGTATCAGGGCGAGGCCGGCCAGCAGCCAGGCCAGCAGGCCGGCGGCGAGCCCAGTCAGGGCGCCGACGTACAGAAATGGGCGGCGCACGAAGGGTTCGGTCGCACCCACCAGGCGGGCGGCGGCAATTTCCTCGCGCTGCGTGAGTGCCTGCAGCCGTACCGTGTTGAAGACCGTGGCCAGGACGACGACGAGCACGGCGCCGGACAGCAGGGTCAGGCCCGTGCGCAGCAAGGCCAGCAAGGATTCGAGCCGGCGCACCCAGTCGCTGTCCAGCTG
>Ga0172382_10001731_pt1 | contig 38294 bp, 35 predicted proteins | sample Leawel138RmetaG_FD_122245 | JGI IMG/M metagenome (GOLD analysis project Ga0172382, IMG submission 122245) | Leachate microbial communities from a municipal landfill in Southern Ontario, Canada - Leachate well 138R metaG | ecosystem: Engineered > Solid waste > Landfill > Unclassified | place... | reverse complement strand
TGCTCGAAAAGCTCCCCACCTGGCCCAACAAGCGGCTCCACGAACTCTTGCCGTGGAACTGGAAAAAAACCGCATTACCCTGATTGGCGCCAATCCGTGAGGGTGGGTTGCTTAGACGCTTACCGTGAGGCGACTGTACTGTTGGTGCTCTGCGACAATCAGGAAGGCAACCGAATTGCAAGCTTTCTGCTTGCACAGGCTGTCCGAAACTAGTGTCTTCTAACGCCTCAATCAGCCGACGCAATAGCGATCGGCTGGATTAAGTTGTTATGGGATTTATTCAATTCTGTTCGGATTATCTTTGCTGAACGTAGCGGAAATGATTGCGTAGAGAAAAACATAGCCATTCCCACAAAGAATGCGCTCATACCATATAGTGTTAGAGTCTGAATAACGAAAATCGGCTTTATAAATGAAGGCATCATAAACATCGCTAAGCCGATAAACCCAAAAAATATTGCGACTACTGAGTTAATAAAGCTAAAAATATTATCGAGCATAGAAATTTCTACAGACAATACTTCATCTTTGTATCTCAAGTAGCTAGAGGCACGCCGAAAATGAAAAAAAGGCAGATTACCATTCGCATTTTTATAAACATGGAACAACTTGTCTCTATACGGTTTTTCTGCAGAGATTTTCGCAATATATAGGAAATATTGCCTTTGTATCTCATGAGACAAAAATTCTTTGAAGCTTTTATCAAGAAGGTCGCAATTTGATGCTTCGATGAGTTTCGAGATTTGTGCCTTCTTGCGGCTTTCAAAGAACTCTACAATTTTTGATGTTTTCATTGCAAGTGCAACAGCAGCAATTACTGCTAACCAAAGGATATTTCCCGACTGGATCATCTCAGCAATTTTATTTGCCAACTCAACCATCAATGCATACCTCCTTTCTCATTACTTTAATTCTGCTGCAAAAATAGCGCAGGAATAAGATTCCTGTACCATTCTCAATTCACAAGCAGCTCTTCTTGTGGATACTACTCATCCGAAGCAATATGGAAAGGTCCGCTTACGCTGCACTACGGATATTCCAGCTATGGGCCTACCATAAGCGCGAGCCGAGTTTTTACCTTTCGTCATCCAATGGCATAACCCATTTACTCCCAGCTCAACGCCCCACCGGTTTGATACTCAGTAACGCGGGTTTCAAAAAAGTTTTTCTCTTTCTTGAGATCCATCATTTCGCTCATCCACGGGAAGGGGTTCTGGATGCCGGGATACTGTTGGGGTAGGCCGAGTTGGACGAGACGGCGGTTGCCGATGAACTTGACATAGTCCTTGAAAATAGGCGCATTTAGGCCGAGAACGCCGCGTGGCATGGTGTCGTCGGCGTAGGCGCATTCTAGTTCGACACCACGACGAATAAGATCGATGATTTCCTGTTGAAAGGTGTCCGTCCAAAGTTGCGGGTTTTCCACCTTGATTTGGTTGGCTAGATCAATGCCGAAATTACAGTGCATGGATTCGTCGCGAAGAATGTACTGGTACTGCTCGGCCGCACCCACCATTTTGTTCTGCCGACCCATCGCCAAAATCTGGCTAAAGCCAACATAAAAGAACATGCCCTCCATAATCGCGGCAAAAACAATCAGGGAGCGCAATAACTTCTGATCGGTTTCTAAGGTGCCGGTTTTAAAATTGGGGTCGGCCAGAATATCGATGAAAGGCATTAAAAACTGGTCTTTGTCCCGTACTGAGGGTACCTCATGGTACATGTTAAAAATTTCGCCCTCATCCAAGCCGATGGATTCTACGATGTACTGATAGGCATGGGTGTGGATGGCTTCTTCAAAAGCCTGACGCAGCATATATTGGCGGCATTCGGGCGCGGTAATGTGCCGATAGGTACCGAGGACGATATTGTTGGCGGCGAGACTGTCAGCCGTCACAAAAAAGCCGAGATTACGCTTCACGATGCGGCGCTCGTCGTCGGTGAGACCCTTGGGGTCTTTCCACAGCGCAATATCCCGAGACATCTGAATTTCTTGGGGCATCCAGTGGTTAGCGCAAGCTGCGAGATATTTGTCCCAGGCCCACTGGTACTTAAAAGGCACCAATTGATTGACGTCAGCATGACCATTGATGATGCGCTTGTCCTCGGCGCGAACCCGGGCAAAGTGTGTGGTATTTTCTGCCATCGTATCGTCCTCGGCAAAGGGCGTCGCAGAACCGTTCGCCATATTGTTGCGGAGGGGCTCCATGCGGATATTCTCTTCAAAATTTAACATGCTGGTAATTTCTCCTCTGCGTTATTGGCAGGCTTCACAGGTGGGGTCATCAATGGCACAGGCTTTCGGTTGATGGCCCGTCACGGCGTTTAATGTGCCGGTTTGTACGGTAGATTTTTCTGCCGCAGTAGCGCCCAGTGAGCGCAGATAGTAGGTAGTTTTGAGGCCGCGCTTCCAAGCGAGGCGATAGACTTCATCAATTTTTTTGCCGGAAGCTTCGCCAAAGTACAAGTTGAGGCTCTGGGCCTGATCCAGCCATTTCTGCCGGCGCGCGGCCGCTTCCACGAGCCATTTCGGGTCGGTTTCGAAGGCGTTGGCGTAGAGCGGTTTCAGGTTGGCGGGAATGCGATCTACCGGCATGACGGAACCGTCAAAGTACTTGAGGTCATTGACCATGACTTCATCCCAAAGCTCTAGGCGTTTGAGGTCGTGTACCAGATAACTGTTCACCACCGTAAATTCGCCGGAGAGGTTTGATTTGACATAGAGATTCTGGTAGATCGGCTCGATCCCCTGACTGACGCCGACGATGTTGGAGATGGTGGCCGTCGGTGCAATAGCCAGACAGTTGCTGTTGCGGATACCGCCGCGCACCTTGTTACGCAGGGTAGCCCACTCTAGGTGTTGGTTGCGGTCTACATCCACCCCCTGTTCCCGACTGGCGGCTAATGTCTCAATGCTATCAATAGGAAGCACGCCCTGACTCCAGAGGGAGCCTTGGAAAGTGGGGTAGCTGCCCCGCTCTCGGGCAAGGTCGGCAGAAGCGTCAATGGCGTGATAGGAAATGACCTCTTGGCTGATATCGGCGAAAGCTACGGCCGCCGGGGAGGCATAGGGAATCCGCATTTCCAGTAGGGCGTCCGAAAAGCCCATCAACCCCAAACCCACTGGCCGATGCCGCAGGTTACTGTTGCGCGCTTTGGTCACGGCGTAGTAGTTCATATCAATGACGTTATCCAGCATACGCATGGCGACGCGGATGGTGCGACTGAGCTTGTCGGTATCCATCAGGGCGAGTAATTCTTCGGGGGTGCTGTTTTCACGCAGGGGAGAAGCTTCTGCACTTCCCGCCGGTATTTTCAGGTGTGAAACCAGATTGACGGAACCCAGATTACAGACCGCAATTTCTTTGCCATTGGTGTTGAGGGTGATTTCCGTGCAGAGATTGGAGCTATGCACCACTCCAACGTGTTGCTGCGGGCTGCGCAAATTGCAGGGATCTTTGAAGGTGATCCACGGGTGCCCGGTTTCAAAGAGCATAGTCAGCATTTTGCGCCAGAGCTGAATGGCGGGGATTTTTTTGAACAGTTCGATTTCTCCCGCTTCTGCCATGCGCTCATAATGCGTGTAACGCTCGCGGAAAGCCGATCCGGTGAGGTCATGCAGGTCGGGTGTTTCGTTGGGGCTGAATAGCGTCCATGAGGCATTACTTTCTACCCGTTCCATAAATAGATCGGGAATCCAGTTGGCGGTGTTCATGTCGTGGGTACGACGACGGTCGTCGCCCGTATTTTTACGCAATTCCAGAAATTCTTCGATATCCATGTGCCAGGTTTCCAGATAGGCACAGACGGCACCTTTGCGTTTACCGCCCTGATTAACGGCAACGGCCGTATCGTTGACCACTTTCAGAAAAGGCACGACGCCCTGCGATTTGCCGTTGGTACCCTTGATATACGAACCGAGGGCGCGTACCGGTGTCCAGTCGTTACCGAGGCCGCCGCTAAACTTGGAAAGCAGGGCGTTCTCTTTGATGGCTTCATAAATATCATCCAAATCATCGCCAACGGTGGTCAGAAAGCAACTGGATAACTGCGGCCGTAAGGTGCCTGAATTGAAGAGCGTCGGGGTGGAGCTCACAAAATCGAAGCTCGATAGCACTTCATAAAAAGCAATGGCGTGCTCTTCGCGATCCACCTCGTCCACAGCCAAGCCCATGGCGACGCGCATCCAGAAAGATTGGGGTAGCTCGATATGACGCTCACGGACATGCAGGAAATAGCGATCGTAAAGAATTTGCAGGCCGAGGTACTGAAAGTTGAGATCCCGTTCCGGCTTGAGCGCGGCGGTAATGCGGTTGAGATCGTATTGTGCCAGACGCGGATCAATCAGCTCATGGGTAATGCCGGTTTGCAGGTAATCGCGGAAATATTCGGGATAACGAACCGCCATTTCCGCCTGCGTTGCCGCCTCGCCCAATACTTCCCAGCGCACCCGATCCAGAAGCAGGCGCGCGGAAACATACGCGTAGGCGGGGTCGCGTTCGATCATCACGCGGCTGGCCAGAATGGGTGCCTGAAACAGCTCATCTTCGCTGATGCCGTCGTAAAGGTTCTTGACGGTATTGGCGAGTAGCGTATCCACGGATACCGCATGACCCAGACCGCTGCAGGCTTCTTCGATGACCGCGCGCAGGCGCGCCATATCCAGAGGGCGTTGGCTGCCGTTGGGATGTTTCACCTGTATTTCTGGACTATCCACTTTGCTGGTCTGTGCTGCCTGTTGACGGCGCTCCCGGGCGCGATCTTCACGATACAAAACATAAGCGCGAGCTACCTCGTGTTCGCCCGCACGCATCAACCCCAGTTCGACTTGGTCCTGAATATCTTCGATGTGGAAAGTGCCGCCGCCCGGCTGACGTCGTTTCAAAGCCTCAATGACCTGCTCGGTCAAACGATTGACGAGGTCGCGTACCCGTGCGCTCGCCGCCCCGCTTCCGCCTTCCACGGCCAGAAATGCTTTGGTCATGGCAATGTGAATTTTGCTGGCGTCAAAAGTGACCATCGCGTTATTGCGACGGATCACTTTGTAATGACTGGCTTCTGAGGGGTCATAGGCGGGATTGCTGACGATGGTTTGAGCGGCGGGATTAGACATTTGGGCGACTCCGGAGCAGGGCAATGGGCATCAAAGAGCTGGGCACGATAACGCGCGCAGGGTAGCCGGATAATGTGTTCACAAACCGGACACCACAATCACTAAATATAGCTTTGTTTGCGCTGTTGTCAACTACATATTGTGGATGAGGCTGTGGATAACCCGCATACAACTTGGGGATAAAAACCCAGTATCATCATTCCAAAGCGATTTTTTAACTTCGGCGGGGCATTCTGCTCCTCCGAGTTTGGACTTGTTCTAAACCGCTTCCTGGGCGCATACTGTCCGCGTTGAACTTTAGGGAAGGATTGTGATGACTGCTTCAGCTTTGGACATAGCCCGTGCCACCTTGTTTACACCCGGAGGGATTAGCGAGGGAGCGCTGGAAAAAGTCTTTGGCCGACTCTCCCACCGCGCTTTGGATGATGCGGACCTGTATTTTCAATATAGTCGTAGTGAGGGGTTTAGTCTTGAAGAAGGCGTCGTCAAGTCCGGGAGTCACTCCATTGAGCAGGGTGTGGGGGTGCGCGCCATCAGTGGCGAGCGCCAAGGGCTGGCCTACTCGGACGAGATTGGCGTAGAGGCTTTGTTGACCGCCGCCGATGCGGCGCGCGCCATTGTTCACCACGCGGGCGAGCAGAAAGGACTGGTCTGGCAGCGCCGTCAGGGTTTGTCTCTGTATCAGCCAGCTGACCCTTTATCGTCTATTTCCAACCACGAAAAAATTGCGTTGCTGGAGCGCGTGGAGCAGGCCGCCCGAGCGGTGGACCCCCGCATCGTACAGGTGATGGCTAGTCTGAGCGCCAAATTTGAAGCGGTGCTGGTTGCCCGTCTGGATGGAACCATGGCGGCTGATGTGCGTCCCTTGGTGCGACTGCATGTTTCGGCCATTGCCGAGCAGGATGGGCGGCGTGAACAGGGTAGTGCTGGTGGCGGTGGCCGCTTTGATTATCAGACTTTTTTGCAGGGGCAAATGGCAGAAGATTTTGCCCGTGAAGCTTCTCGACAGGCACTGATAAACCTCGATGCAGAAGCGGCTCCGGCGGGGAGCATGGATGTCGTACTCGGTCCGGGCTGGCCGGGTATTTTGTTGCATGAAGCCATTGGTCATGGTCTTGAAGGAGATTTTAACCGCAAGGGTACCAGCGCGTTCAGCGGTCGAGTGGGTGAGCGGGTGGCGGCACCCGGCGTAACAGTGGTGGATGATGGGACGCTCGAAAATCGGCGCGGTAGCCTCAATGTCGATGACGAAGGCACAGAAACCCAATGTACGACGCTGATCGAAGACGGTATTTTGAAGGGCTATTTGCAAGATACCTTGAATGCCCGCCTGACCAACACCCGCTCTACGGGTAATGGTCGTCGCGAATCTTATGCGCATCTGCCCATGCCACGGATGACCAACACCTACATGCGCGCTGGAGACCGCGATCCGCAAGAAATCATTGCGAGCGTCAAACGTGGTCTTTATGCCGTGAATTTCGGTGGAGGGCAGGTGGATATTACCAATGGTAAATTCGTTTTTTCCGCATCAGAAGCTTATCTCATTGAAAATGGTAAGATTACTCGTCCGGTGAAGGGCGCAACACTCATCGGAAATGGTCCAGATGTGCTGACTAGGGTTGAAATGATCGGAAATGATCTCCAATTGGATACAGGGGTGGGTACTTGCGGCAAAGATGGTCAGAGTGTGCCGGTGGGTGTCGGTCAGCCGACCCTGAAAATTCGGGATTTGACGGTTGGAGGAACCCAAAGTTGAAAGGTTTTTTATTGTCAGTTGCTTTTCAGAGGGTTAATATCAAACGTTCAATTTGCCTTAAAATAGGCCTAAATTCTCCCTGTCGGGGGGTGTGCTAATGAATAATGTATTAAAAAACGTGCTGTTGTGGGTGGCGATTGGCGTCATCCTGATGTTGGTGTTTCAGAATCTTAATACAACGAGTTCGTCGAAACCCGCTCAGGCAATGGATTTCTCTACCTTCGTCAATAGCGTCAAACAGGGTCAAGTGGCTGACGTCACTATTGATTCTAATCATGTGACCGGTAGCTTGAGTTCCGGGCAGCAGTTTAGCGTCTACACGCCGGCGAATGATACACAACTGGTTCCGCAGCTGCTGGCGTCTGGCGTCAAAATCAACGTTAAGCCCCCGGCAGGCCAGTCCATTCTGCTGTCTATCCTAATTTCTTGGTTCCCCATGCTGTTACTCATCGGCGTCTGGATTTTCTTCATGCGGCAAATGGGTGGCGGCGGTGCGGGTGGTCGCGGCGCGATGACCTTTGGGCGTAGCAAGGCGCGCATGCTCACTGAAGAAAACAACAAGGTGACTTTTGCGGATGTGGCTGGTGTGGAAGAGGCCAAGGAAGAGCTTGCCGAGATCGTCGAGTTCTTGCGTGATCCCCAGAAGTTCCAGCGTCTCGGTGGCCGTATTCCCAAGGGTGTATTACTCATGGGTTCGCCTGGCGCGGGTAAGACCTTGCTGGCGCGAGCGATTGCGGGTGAGGCGAGGGTGCCTTTCTTCTCCATATCCGGTTCAGATTTTGTGGAAATGTTCGTCGGAGTGGGTGCCTCCCGCGTGCGCGATATGTTCGAGCAGGCTAAAAAGCATGCGCCATGCATTATTTTCATCGATGAAATTGATGCAGTTGGTCGCCAGCGCGGGGCGGGTTTAGGGGGTGGTAATGATGAGCGCGAGCAGACGCTTAACCAGTTGTTGGTAGAAATGGATGGTTTCGAGGGTACCGAGGGTATCATCGTGGTAGCCGCTACCAACCGTCCAGATGTGTTAGATCCTGCCTTGCTGCGCCCGGGTCGCTTTGATCGTCAGGTTACCGTACCTCTGCCAGATATTCGTGGTCGGGAACAAATTCTCCAGGTACACATGCGCAAAGTGCCCATCACCCCGGATGTGGACCCCAAAGTGATCGCTCGCGGCACGCCGGGTTTTTCAGGCGCGGATTTGGCCAATTTGGTGAATGAAGCGGCGTTGATGGCGGCGCGTAAGAGCAAGCGTCTGGTAGATATGCATGACTTTGAGGATGCCAAAGACAAGGTCATGATGGGGGCCGAGCGCAAGTCGGTGGTGATGAGCGACAAGCAGCGCGAGACCACGGCTTATCATGAGTCCGGTCACGCGGTGGTGGCTAAATTGTTGCCGGGCACGGACCCGGTCCATAAGGTCACCATCATTCCGCGTGGACGCGCTTTGGGTTTGACTATGCAGTTGCCCACAGAAGATCGCTTCAATTATGAGCGCCAGGAAATCCTCAGCAATATTTCCATTTTGATGGGTGGTCGTGTTGCCGAGGAGGTATTTCTGAATCAAATGACGACGGGTGCTGGCAACGACATTGAGCGTGCTACGGATCTGGCGCGCCGGATGGTAACCCAGTGGGGTATGTCAGGCATTGGGCCGATGGTTATTGGTGAGAAAGAAGAAGAAGTATTCATCGGTCGGGAGATGACGAAGCACAGTAATATCTCTGAGCAGACCGCCATGACGGTGGACGGCGAGATCCGTAACATTATTCGTGAACGTTATGATGTGGCGCGCAAGCTGATCGAAGAAAATCGCGACAAGGTGGAGGCTATGACTCAGGCCTTGTTGAAATACGAGACTCTCGATTCGAACCAGATCAGTGACATTATGGCGGGGCGTGATCCGCGTCCACCGGTGGATGGTGCGGGTAGTTATCCTTCGTCTTTACCACCGGATGGTAATGTGACTCCGAACACGGACAAGACCGACGGGCAGTCTCTGCCAGGTCTGAAACCTGGAGAACATCCCGTTTGACCTTAGTGTTGGATTGCAATGGGCGCCCGCTGGTTTTGGGGCGCCCTTGTGTTATGGGAATACTCAATGTTACGCCCGACTCGTTTTCTGATGGCGGGGCCTATACGAATCCCGTTCAAGCGGCAGCGCATGCTGTAAAATTATGGGAATCCGGCGCAGCAATTATTGATATTGGCGCCGAGTCTACCCGTCCAGGGGCCGCGCCTGTGTCTACAAAAGAGGAGTTGCGGCGCCTTCTGCCCATCGTCGAAGCAGTAGTAGCGGCAGTCCCGCTGCCGATATCTGTTGATACGCGTCGGGCCACGGTAATGCGCGCGGCTTGGACCCTGGGGGCAGGTTTCATGAATGACGTGACCGCCTTGCAAGGAGATCCTGATGCCTTGGGCACTTTGGCAGAGCTGGATATCCCCGTTTGTTTAATGCATATGCGCGGTACTCCACAAACGATGCAGGGCGATGCGCACTATGACCATGTGCTGCAGGAGGTAAACAACTACCTCTTGCAGCGTGTTGCAGATTGCGAGGCTGCGGGAATTCGTCGGGAACGATTACTGATTGATCCGGGGTTTGGATTTGCAAAAAACCTGCAGGATAATTGCCGATTGCTGTTTGCGCTTGAAGAGATGCAAAGTTTGGGGTTGCCCATTGTCGTGGGTGTATCGCGCAAACGCATGATCGGCGAGTTGACCGGGGTGGCCGATGCTGTTGCACGCACTGCCGGGAGCGTCGCGGCAGCGCTTTGGGCGGTTCAGCATGGTGCGGCGATGGTTCGCGTTCATGATGTGGCAGAGACCGTACAGGCCCTGAGGGTCTGGGAAGGTATTCAACAGTTCGGCGGACGATCGGCGCCAGAAGGAAAATAATATGACCAGAAAATGGTTTGGTACGGATGGTGTGCGCGGGCGCGTGGGGGACTCAGTTATTCATCCAGAATGGATACTGCGACTGGGCTGGGCAGCCGGTCATGTGCTGACTGTCGGTGCTTCGGGTCGCCCGCGCGTAGTGATCGGCAAAGATACTCGGCTGTCAGGCTATCTGCTGGAATCTGCTTTGGAATCCGGTCTCGCTGCTGCCGGAGTCGATGTGCTCTTGGTCGGCCCCTTGCCGACTCCCGCTATCGCCTATTTGACGCGAACCCTGCGGGCGGACGCTGGTATTGTCATTAGCGCCTCTCATAACCCTTATCCGGACAACGGCATCAAATTTTTTTCCGCAGATGGTTATAAATTGCCCGATGCCCAAGAAGAAGCTATCGAAGCATGGTTGGATCGACCCATGATCCTGTCCGCTTCAGAGCAATTAGGCAAGGCCCGTCGTGTTGATGATGCAGCGGGTCGCTATGTGGAATTTTGTAAAACCACCTTTCCGGCTGATTTGGATCTGCGCGGAATGCATCTGGTGCTGGATTGCGCGCATGGTGCCACCTATAAAGTTGGCCCCATGGTTTTTCGAGAATTAGGCGCAGAGTTGACACTTATAGGTATTGCGCCCGACGGTATCAATATTAACGCGGGCGTCGGTTCGACCTATCCTGCTGCTCTGCAGACGGCTGTTCGCGACGCCAAGGCTGATTTAGGTATTGCCTTTGATGGTGATGGGGACCGTTTGTTATTAGTGGATGCACAGGGTGATGTGCTGGACGGTGATGAATTGATTTGGTTGCTGGCCCAGGATCTTTTACAACAAGGTCACTTACCGGGTGTGGTGGGAACGGTTATGAGTAATTTGGCTTTGGAAAAGGGTCTTGAAGCGCTGGGGGTGCCTTTCGTGCGCAGTGCCGTGGGCGATCGTTATGTGCTGGAGGCGATGCGGGCCCACGGCTTCCCGCTGGGGGGTGAATCTTCTGGTCATATCATTACGCCCGCCAACACCACGGGAGATGGTATTCTCGCCGCGCTGCGGGTTTTGGCCATCCTGCGCAGGAGTGGTAAAACCTTAGCGGCCTTACGAGCGGGATATCAGCCTTATCCGCAGACGTTGATCGGGCTGCCGTTACGCAACGCGCGGAGTCTGTTGGCAGAGCCCGCCGCTCAACACTGTATTGCTGCAGCGGAGCAAAAACTGGCGGGTAAAGGTCGACTACTGGTCAGACCTTCCGGTACGGAGCCCTTGTTGCGGGTTATGGTGGAAGCGGCATCGGAAGATTTCGCGACCGAAATCGCAGAAACGCTGGCTGCAGATTTGGAGAGATTGGCTTCGGTATCCGTCCCTCTTTGAAAAGTTGAAAATTGACCGTTCAGAAGGGAGTCTTTACACTCGGGCGCACATCAGATAATTATGACATAGAAGCCGACTCCGAACGGAGTTCAGAAGTCGGACTAACTCTCTGCTGAATAAGGAAGATTTTATTTGCGTCCCATCATGGTAGCAGGAAACTGGAAGATGAACGGCCTCAGTGCGGATGCGGTTCACCTCACGCAGGCTATTCTCGATGCGGGTCTGGAGCAGATGCGCCCCGAAGTGGTGCTATTCCCGCCCTTCACTCTTTTGCACGCGGTTTCCCAAGAAGCGAAAGGAACGGCTTTGCGCTGGGGTGGTCAGAATCTTTTCTGGGAAGCCAATGGCGCCTATACCGGCGAAATCTCCGGCCCTATGCTGCGCGATATGGGTTGTCGATATGTGCTGGTAGGTCATTCCGAAAGGCGTCAGATTTTTGCAGAAAATGATGATCAGGTGGCTCACAAAGTCAAAGCTGCCTTGGCGTCCGGTTTGATTCCGGTGGTTTGTGTTGGCGAAAGTGAGACTGAGCGCAATCAGGGCGTGACCGAAGCGGTGCTGCGTCGTCAGATAGAGGCGATCCTGCCGTTATTAAACTCGGGAAGCAGCCAGCCCAATATGATTATTGCCTATGAACCGATCTGGGCGATTGGTACGGGGCTGAGCGCAACACCGGAGCAGGCCCAAGCTGTGCATGCGTTTATTCGGAATCTGGTTGCCGCACATTCGGAACCGCTCGCTAAGCGTCTGATATTGCTTTATGGCGGTAGCGTAAAAGGTAACAATGCCGCAGCACTGTTTGATCAGCCTGATATTGATGGGGCTTTGGTCGGTGGGGCATCCTTGGTTGCTGGAGAATTTGTCCAAATTTGTCGTGCCGCCGGACAGGCGGGGCGAGGAGGCTAACTCGATGTACACGTTGTTGCTCGTGTTTCAGGTGATCATCTGTGTGGTGCTGGTAGGACTCATTTTGATCCAGAAGGGGCAGGGAGCCGATATTGGTGCCGTATTCGGCGGTGGGGGATCACAGACGGTTTTCGGTGCTCGGGGTGCTGGCAATTTTTTGAGCCATACCACGGCAGTCATTGGCGCACTATTTTTTCTGAACAGCTTAGGTCTGGCCTATCTTTCCGATCATGCGGGTACGAGCATGGTTGCAGGGATTGCCTTGCCGAGTAAAGCACCAGTGGCCGCTGCCGCCCCGGTGCAACCCGTTGCAGCGGCACCTTCTACCTCATCAGTAGCTCCAACGGTCTCCTCTAAGGGAACTTTGGCAGCGCCAGTATCCACTGCAAAATCACCCGCAAAGCCTTGACGTAATGGGCGGGGCATGAGAAAGTTTTAAGACTTTAGCCGAAGTGGTGAAATTGGTAGACACACCGTCTTGAGGGGGCGGCGGCGCAAGCTGTACCGGTTCGAATCCGGTCTTCGGCACCAAATTGCAGCCTATAAGGCTGTTTTTTTGTCTCTGGAGTATACCAGGGCACTGATTTATAAATAAGAAAATTAATTTATAGCTGGTCTTGGGCGTGCAATTCCAAGTCCGTATTCTGGGTGGAGGGGTGTTGGGGATGTTGAACCACTATTTGCCTGTGCTCATCTTTATTGTGGTGGCGCTGGTGGTCGGTGTGGTCCCGCTATTGATGGGTGCCTCACTTGGACCGCATAAACCGGACAGCGAAAAGCTTTCGCCATACGAATGTGGCTTTGAAGCTTTCGAAGACGCACGCGTGAAATTCGACGTGCGTTATTATCTGGTGGCTATTCTCTTTATCCTCTTCGATCTGGAAATTGCTTTCCTTTTTCCGTGGGCGGTTGTTTTTGATCAAATCGGCATGATGGGCTTCTTGGCCATGATGATTTTTCTGGCCATCCTCGTGGTCGGTTTTGTCTACGAGTGGAAAAAAGGAGCCTTAGAATGGGAATAGAAGGTATTCTCGAAAAAGGCTTTGTCACCACCAGTATTGATACGGTGGTGAACTGGAGCCGAACGGGTTCCTTATGGCCCATGACTTTTGGGCTGGCCTGTTGTGCCGTAGAGATGATGCATGCTGGCGCTGCGCGTTATGATCTGGATCGCTTTGGCATTGTTTTTCGTCCCAGCCCCCGCCAATCGGACGTGATGATCGTCGCTGGCACCTTGGTCAATAAGATGGCTCCCGCCTTACGCAAGGTTTATGACCAGATGCCGGAACCGCGTTGGGTCGTGTCCATGGGTTCCTGCGCTAACGGCGGTGGTTATTATCACTACTCCTACAGCATTGTTCGGGGTTGTGACCGAATAGTACCCGTGGATATTTACGTTCCTGGCTGTCCGCCTACGGCTGAAGCGCTGCTTTTTGGGTTGATTCAGCTCCAGAAAAAAATCCGTCGCACGAATACAATAGCTAGGTGAGCCATGACTGACGCACTGGAAAACTTGCGCCAGATTCTGAGCGCAGAGTTGGGGGAGACCCTACTGAACATGGTTGTGGATCGTGACGAATTGACCGTAGAACTGACTGCGGAGAGTCTGCATAAGACCTGTCTGTGGTTGCGGGATGATCCTCAATGCGCTTTCGATCTACTGATCGACGTGTGCGGCGTGGACTATGCCGACTATGGCGAGGGGAGTTGGGAAGGTCCGCGATTTGCCGTGGTGTATCATTTGCTTTCCTTGCAGCACAAGCAACGGTTGCGTCTACGCGTTTATGCGGAAGAGGAGATGCCGCTAGTGCCTTCAGTGGTAGACATCTGGGCGGCGGCTAATTGGTTCGAAAGAGAAGCTTTTGATCTCTATGGTATTCTCTTTGACGGGCATCCCGATTTGCGACGTATTTTAACGGATTACGGTTTTGTAGGTTATCCGTTCCGTAAGGATTTTCCTTTGGTCGGTACGGTAGAAATGCGTTATGACGCGGATCAGGGCCGCGTCATTTATGAACCAACGCGCACCGAAGAGCGGGTTGTTGTTCCGCGTGTTATCCGGGCCGAAGAGATGGGGCGCTACAATGCCAGAAATTAATAATTTCACGATGAACTTCGGGCCTCAGCATCCTTCGGCGCACGGGGTGCTGCGACTAGTTCTGGAGCTGGATGGTGAGGTGATTGAGCGCGCAGATCCGCATATTGGATTGCTCCATCGTGCCACGGAAAAACTGGCAGAAAACAAGACCTATCTGCAAAACCTACCGTATATGGACCGTCTTGATTACGTGTCCATGATGTGCAACGAACATGCTTACTGTCAGGCGGTAGAAAAACTGCTCGGCTTAGAAGTTCCGATTCGGGCTCAGTATATTCGTACGCTTTTTGATGAAATTACCCGGGTGCTGAATCATTTGCTCTGGTTAGGTGCCTACGCCCTTGATGTGGGTGCTATGAGCGTTTTTCTGTATTGCTTTCGTGAACGAGAAGACCTTATGGACGTTTACGAGGCAGTTTCCGGCGCACGGATGCATGCCGCCTACTATCGTCCGGGTGGCGTATATCGCGATCTGCCCGCACAGATGCCGCAGTATGTCGCTTCACCCTATCGTGACGCCAAACGCCTAGACGAGCTTAATGCTAATCGTCAGGGGACGGTGCTGGATTTTATTGAAGACTTTACCCGTCGTTTCCCCGGTTATGTAGATGAATATGAAACGCTATTGACGGATAACCGCATCTGGAAGCAGCGTACAGTGGGCATTGGTGTGGTGAGCCCCGAGCGCGCTATTCAGTTGGGTTTTACGGGTCCTATGCTGCGCGCATCGGGTGTCGCTTGGGATTTGCGCCGGACGCAACCCTATGCGGCTTATGCAGATCTGGATTTTGATATTCCGATCGGCAAAACCGGAGACTGTTATGACCGTTATCTGGTGCGGGTCGCCGAGATGCGCCAGAGCAACCGGATTATCGCGCAGTGTGTGAACTGGTTGCGTAACCATCCTGGGCCAGTGATTACGGATGATTTCAAGGTGGCCGCACCCCCTCGGGAAGAAATGAAAAATAGCATGGAAGCCTTGATCCATCACTTCAAGCTGTTTTCTGAAGGGATGTCAGTGCCAGCGGGCGAAGTGTATACCGCCGTTGAGGCGCCCAAGGGTGAATTCGGTATTTATATGATCTCTGATGGGGCCAATAAGCCTTACCGGATGAAAATTCGTGCACCAGGCTTTTCTCATCTTGCAGCCATGGACGAAATGGCGCGAGGGCACATGATTGCGGATGTGGTCGCGATTCTTTCAACCATGGACATCGTTTTCGGCGAGATTGACAGGTAAAAACATGTTATCGGAAAAATCTCTGACAGCTATTGCCTTCGAGCGGACAAAGTATCCGCCAGAAGAGTCGCGTTCTGCGCTTCTTGCGGCGCTACGGATTGCTCAGGAAGAACACGGCTATCTTAGTGAAGAGCTTATGACGCACGTCGCAGACATTTTGGGCCTGCCATCGATTCAGGCTTTTGAAGTGGCGACGTTTTATACCATGTATGATCTGAAACCGGTCGGCAAACACAAGTTTTGCGTCTGCGGCAGTGTATCCTGTTTCCTCAATGGCTCGGATGCAATCATCCGGCACCTGAGTGAACGTTTGGGGATCGGCTTGGGCGAAACAACAGCAGACGGTCTGTTTACGCTGCACGAAGTAGAGTGTCTGGGCGCCTGTAAGGACGCACCGATGATGCAGTTGGGTGATGTTTATTACGAAAATCTGACGCCGGAAAATCTGGACCAGCTCATTGCCCAGTTGCGGGAGGGATCTGAAGATGTACGTTAATGGCGTTACTCTACAGAATCGAGGTCTTCCCGATTCTCATCGTCTCTCGGTGTATGCAGGTACCGGCGGTTATGAGGCCTTGCATAAGGTGCTCAAGGAGCCGATGGTTCCGGATCAGATCATTGCAGAAATGAAAAAATCGGCATTGCGGGGAAGGGGGGGCGCGGGTTTCCCGACAGGACTCAAGTGGAGTTTTATGCCCAAAGGCGTGACGGGCACCAAATATCTGCTGTGCAACGCGGACGAAGGAGAGCCCGGAACCTGCAAAGATCGAGATATTATGCGTTATGAGCCCCATCGTCTGATTGAAGGGATGATTATTGGTGCCTACGCCATGGGCGCTACAGCGGGCTATATTTTTATTCGTGGTGAGTTTATTGAACCCATTAATATCGTTGAGGAAGCTTTGGCAGAAGCTTATGCCCAAGGCTACCTCGGCAAAAATATCATGGGAACGCATTTCTCCTTTGATCTCTATGTCTATCGCGGAGCGGGGGCCTATATCTGTGGGGAAGAAACCGCGCTGATGGAGGCGCTCGAAGGCAAGAAGGGTCAACCCCGCTTCAAGCCCCCATTTCCGGCAAGTTATGGATTGTATGGTCGTCCCACGACTATCAATAATGTGGAAACCTTTGCCTCGGTACCGGACATTATCACTAAAGGGGGCGAATGGTTTTTGAATCTGGGAAAGCCTAATAACGGCGGTACCAAGATTTTTTCCGTAACCGGTCAGGTACAAAAGCCGGGTAATTACGAAGTGCCCATGGGGACCCCTTTTAAAGATCTTCTCGAAATGGCCGGGGGATTAAGGCCGGGCCGTAAGCTGAAAGCGGTTATTCCGGGGGGTACCAGCACTGCCATGGTGGCGGGCGAGGTCATGATGGATGTGACCATGGACTACGACGCTATTTCCAAGGCGGGGTCGGCTTTAGGCGCGGGCTCGGTCATTGTGATGGACGATAGTGTCTGCATGGTGCGTACCGTGGAGCGTATTGCCCGGTTTTATATGCATGAGTCCTGCGGTCAATGTACGCCTTGCCGGGAAGGCATGGGATGGTTGTGGCGCGTGATGCATCGACTCGAAAACGGTCAGGGCCGTGAGTCCGATCTGCAGCTTCTTTTGGATGTCGGGTCGCGCATTGAAGGGCGTACAATTTGTGCGCTCGCCGATGGCGGAGTGGCTCCGGTAGTGAGCTCCATCAAACTGTTTCGTCAGGAATATGAATATCATATCGAACACCAGCGTTGCCTGGTGAGTATGGGAGCTGCCTGATGCTACATATAGAAATCGACGGTCAGGCCGTTGAGGTGGAAGCAGGAACGACCATCATGGAAGCGGCCGAGACTCTAGGAATTTACATTCCTTTTTTCTGCTATCACCCGAAGCTTTCGGTGGCTGCCAATTGTCGAATGTGTCTTGTGGACGTAGAAAAAGCACCCAAGCCTTTACCCGCCTGCGCCACGCCGGTGGCCGATGGCATGAAAATCGCGACCAGTTCACGCAAGGCGAAAATGGCGCAACAGGGCGTTTTGGAATTTTTGCTGATTAATCATCCTCTCGACTGCCCTATTTGCGATCAAGGTGGGGAATGTCCTCTGCAGGATATCACCATGGGATTTGCCAATCCCCACAGTCACTATAGCGAAGAAAAACGCGTCGTGGAGGACAAAGACATTGGTCCGCTCATCTCGACAGAGATGACGCGTTGTATTCAGTGCACGCGCTGTGTCCGCTTTGGTCAGGAAATTGGTGGTATCAAAGAACTCGGTGCGACGGGGCGTGGCGAACATATGGCGATTGGGACTTATGTGGCCAAGGCTGTGCAATCTGAGCTTTCCGGCAACATGATTGATCTTTGTCCGGTTGGCGCATTGACCAGCAAACCCTTCCGCTACAAAGCGCGTTCCTGGGAGTTGAAGCATACGCCCGGAATCTGTCCGCATTGTTCCACGGGCTGCAATACGGATGTCCAAAGTCTGGGCAAGGAAGTTCTGCGTGTATTGCCGCGTACTCAGGAATCCATTAACGAGGAATGGATTTGTGACAAGGGCCGCTATGCGTATACCGGTTTGAATGCAGCGGATCGGGTAACTCGGCCGATGCTGCGCAACGAGGCCGGAGATTGGCGGGAAGCGTCTTGGTCCGAAGCTCTGGAAGTGAGTATGGGTGCTCTGGAGCGTTTGGTCGCTACCCACGGTGCGGATAAGCTGGCTGGATTGATCAGTCCGCAGTCTAGTAATGAAGAACTTTTTCTCTTTCAAGGGTTGTTGCGAGGACTGGGAAGTCCACATGTGGACCACCGTTTGCGTCAGCAGGATTTTCGCGCAGATGCCGCGATGCCCTTGTATCCGGCCTTGAATATGGCCTTGGATGAACTCGAAAGAGAACCACTCATCTTGCTGTGTCATGCTTATCCGCGCCAGCAGCAGCCGCTGACCAATCATCGTTTGCGTAAATCGGTGCTCAATGGTGGTCATGTGATTGCTATAGATAGTTTACGTCCGGACTTTAATTTTCCGGTGACGCAATGTGTGGCCGAAGCGGGTGGGGACTTGGCGATGTATCGGCGCCTTGCGGATCACTTGGCGCATTTGGCAGAAACCGCCTCAGAGGACCCTCTTTATTGGGCGGCAACGCAGCTTGCGGCAGCAGATAATCCCCTCATTCTGATTGGTGGTGCCTTATTGCACCATCCTCAAGCGGCGGAAATGTTGTCACTGGTGGAGACCGTTGCGGAGTTGGCGGGGGGGCGCATTGGTTGGCTTGCGGAGGATGCTAATAGTGCCGGCGCCTGGCTGAGTGGTTGTGTGCCACAACGAGAACCGGGTGGACATCAGGCACCGTCACCGGGAATGCCTGCCGATGCCCTGTGGGATGCCGAAATGAAGGGCTTCATCCTTTTTGGAGTAGAGCCGGAAGTGGATGCAATTCGGGGCAGACTGGCCCGTCAACGCCTACAGGATGCAGAATTTGTGCTCAGCATCGGGCATTTTACGGGCGAGGCCGCACAATATGCGGATGTCATTCTGCCCATGGCTGCTTTTGCCGAGGGTTCCGGGTCGTATGTGAATAATGAGGGACGTGTCCAATCCTTCCGGGCTGCCGTAAAGCTGCCGGGTGAAGCACGTCCTGGCTGGAAAATTCTGCGGGTGCTAGGTGATGGTCTCAAAGTGACAAATTTTCAATATAACGAATTGAGTGAAGTCACTGCCGCTTGGCAGCACGCTGTGGGTGATTATGGAATGGATATTCCGCCTTTTCATGCCTTTCCAGCAATAGCTGAATGTCCCGTCAGTGGAACCGGAGCGCTATTGCGTATTGGTGACTGGTCCATTTACCGAGGAGACCCTTTGGTGAGACGGGCGGAGCCTCTGGCGACGCCAGTACAGGCGAAAATGCATCCTGACCAGGCCCAGATTTCCAAAATCCAGGGTGACTCGGTAGAAATTGTCAGTGCATTCGGCCGGGTTTCCTTACCCTTGGCATTGGATACTCGAATACCTCTGGGCTGCATTTGGGTACCTATGGGTTATGCCGAAACCGCCCCCTTGGGCGCGCTCTACGCTTCCTGTTCGGTCGCCACCACTGCGGCGCTGCCGGCTTTGTCGGCCAGTGCTTAGGGAGCAGCGCTATGCATGAATTTCTGAATACGGCCTGGTGGGCGGTGCTGTGGTCGGTCATTAAAATCATCTTGGTGGTTGTGCCACTGCTGATTGGCGTGGCTTATTTGACCCTCGCGGAGCGTAAAGTCATCGGTTATATGCAGGTTCGTCTTGGTCCGAATCGGGTTGGGTTTCGCGGTTCTCTACAGCCGATTGCCGATGCGCTCAAGCTGATGTTCAAAGAAGTCATCATCCCCACCAACGCCAACCGCTTTTTGTTTCTAGCGGCGCCGGTGCTGGCCTTTGTGCCTGCCCTATTAGTTTGGGCGGCGGTGCCTTTCGGGCCCGATGTGGCGATTTCCAACATGAACGCGGGCTTGCTCTATGTGCTGGCGATTGCGGGTCTGGGGGTTTACGGGATTATCGTGGCGGGTTGGGCCTCAAACTCCAAATACGCTTTTCTGGGTGCCATGCGCGCCGCCGCGCAGTTAGTGGCTTATGAAATTGCGATGGGCTTTGCCCTGGTCGGTGTGCTGATGCTGGCCCAGACCCTGAATCTGACTAAAATTGTCGAAGCGCAGGCCGGTGGCGGATTCTGGTCCTGGTATTGGTTGCCGCTCTTCCCCTTCTTTTTGGTGTATTTCATTTCGGGTATCGCAGAAACCAATCGCGCCCCATTTGATGTGGCTGAAGGCGAGTCTGAAATTGTCGCCGGTTTTCATGTTGAATATTCGGGTATGGCCTTCGCGCTGTTTTTCTTGGCCGAATATGCCAACATGATTTTTGTGTCATTATTGACTACCGTGCTGTTTTTGGGCGGCTGGTATGCGCCGATTAATACTCCGGTGCTGACTTGGATTCCCGGACTAGTCTGGCTTCTGCTCAAGACGGCTTTTCTGCTCTATGTTTTTTTATGGATTCGTGCCACTTTTCCGCGTTATCGCTATGACCAGATTATGCGTCTGGGCTGGAAAGTATTCATCCCCGTGACAATCGCCTGGATTGTCGTGGTAGGAATCGCCCTGGAAACGCCTATGCGTGCCCTATTGCGCTGAGGAGCACCTGATGCAAATTCGCCCCAAGCAATGGTTCAAGACTTTTTTTCTGACGGAAATGCTGCGTGGTATGCAGCTTACTGGGCGCTATTTTTTCGCGCGTAAAATTACCGTCCAGTATCCAGAAGAGCAGACGCCACAGTCACCACGTTTTCGCGGCCTGCATGCTCTGCGTCGTTATGAAAATGGCGAAGAACGCTGCATTGCCTGCAAGCTCTGTGAGGCCGTATGTCCAGCGCTGGCGATTACCATAGAAAGTGAAGCGCGCAGCGATGGTACGCGCAGGACGACCCGTTACGATATTGATCTCAGTAAATGTATATTTTGCGGTCTTTGCGAAGAATCCTGTCCGGTGGATTCCATTGTTGAAAGTCGCGTGCTTTCTTATCACGGCGAAATTCGTGGCGATTTGATTTATACCAAAGACATGCTGTTAGCCAATGGGGACCGTTTGGAAGCTGAATTAGCAGCGGATCGGGATGCTGATCGTGCTTATCGTTGACAGGAAAATCAAAACATGTCCGTAACCACCATCCTCTTTTATATATTTTCGGTGATACTGCTGGGCTCGGCGACGGCGGTAATTACTGCGCGCAATCCGGTCTACGCCTCGCTGTATCTGGTTTTGGCATTTTTTAATGCGGCGGCTTTGTTTATTTTGCTGGGTGCTGAATTTTTAGGGCTGGTGCTGATTTTGGTGTATGTCGGTGCCGTTATGGTGCTCTTCCTTTTTGTGGTGATGATGCTGGATATCAATTTGACGCGTCTCCGGGAAGGTTTCTTGAGTTATTTGCCCCTCGGTCTGGCCATTGCGGTACTTGGGGTGTTAGAGCTGGCTGCTGTATTCTGGACTTCACCCTTAGGACATGTGCCCGCTCCCGCCGCTATTCCTGCAAATGCGGATAACACCCGGCAATTGGGGGTCTTGCTCTATACCCAATATTTATATCCCTTCGAAATTGCGGCCGTGATCCTGTTAGTGGCAATTATTGCCGCGATTGCGCTTACTTTACGTCGGCGCAAGGAAACGAAAACCCAGAACATTGACGAACAAATGGCGGTGCGTGCCAAAGATCGTCTGACCCTCGTTGATTTGCGGGAGAACAAACCATGAGCGGCGCACAACCCACATTGGCGGCTTATTTGATTCTTGGTGCCATACTTTTTTCAATCGGCGTGGTGGGTATTTTCCTGAATCGCAAGAATGTCATCATTCTGCTGATGGCTATTGAGTTGCTGCTGCTGGCGGTCAATATTAATTTGGTAGCGTTTTCTCGCTATCTTGGCAACCTTGAAGGGCAGGTTTTCGTATTTTTTATCCTGACCGTGGCGGCTGCCGAAGCAGCGATTGGTTTGGCTATCTTGGTGGTTTATTTCCGTAACCGCCGCAGCATCAATGTTGAAGATATTGACGAGTTGAGAGGCTGATATGTGGGTATTTGACTGGCTAAATGCCTTTCCTCCGCTCGCCGTGTACCTGGTGATTCCTTTGGCACCGCTGGCAGGTTCCTTGGTGGCGGGTTTTTGGGGCTGGAAGCTCCAAGAAAAGGCGCATTGGATACCGATCATCGGAGTAGCGGTATCATTTTATCTGGCCCTAGCCGTGCTTTGGCAAACGCTTCATGGTGTCACTTTTTACGGAAATATTTATACGTGGGCGGTGATGGGTCATCTTCCCGTGCCCATTGGTTTTGACATTGATAGTCTCACTGCGCTGATGCTAGTGGTGGTGACCTTCGTATCGCTTTGTGTGCATCTCTACACCATCGGTTATATGCACGGTGATCCCGGGTACGCCCGCTTTTTCAGCTATATCTCTCTATTTACCTTCAGCATGATCATGCTAGTAATGAGCAATAACTTTCTCCAACTTTTTTTTGGTTGGGAGGCTGTGGGTTTGGTTTCTTACCTGCTCATTGGCTTCTGGTTCCAGCGGGAAAGCGCCAATGTGGCAGCGTTGAAGGCGTTCATTGTGAATCGGGTAGGTGATTTTGGTTTTTTAATCGGTATTGCGGCCATTTATCATTACTGCGGCAGTCTTGATTATCGCACGGTGTTTGCGATGGTTCCGCACCTGGTGGGGAAGACGGTAGACATTATTCCCGGACATCCTTGGCATGTGCTGACCTGGATTGCTTTACTGCTTTTTATCGGCGCTATGGGCAAATCCGCGCAGGTGCCCTTGCATGTGTGGTTGCCTGAATCCATGGAAGGTCCAACCCCGATTTCTGCGCTGATCCACGCGGCGACCATGGTCACAGCGGGTATTTTTATGGTCGCCCGCATGTCCCCCATTTATGAGCAGTCCGCCACCGCCCTGACGGTGGTGCTGCTCATCGGGTCCATTACGGCACTGTTCATGGGACTGATTGGCTTGGTCCAAAATGACATTAAACGGATTATCGCTTATTCCACCTTGTCTCAGTTGGGTTATATGACGGCCGCACTGGGCGCTTCCGCATTTTCCGCAGCGATTTTTCACCTGATGACGCACGCTTTTTTCAAAGCGCTGCTGTTTTTGGCAGCGGGTTCGGTCATCCACGCCATGGCCAATGAACAAGATATTCGCAAAATGGGGGGGCTACGCAAGGCAATGCCCATCACCTATATCACCTTCTTGGTGGGTAGTCTGGCATTGTCCGGCATTCCGCCCTTCGCCGGATTTTTCAGCAAGGATCTGATTATTGAAGCGGTGGGTCTTTCCACGTTGCCGGGTGCGGGCTGGGCCGAGTTCATGCTCGTAGCCGGTGCTTTTGTAACTGCGTTGTATACCTTTCGGATGTTTTTCATGGTGTTCCACGGTGCGCCGCGTATGGATGCCCATACCCGCGATCATCTTCATGAGTCTCCTTGGGTAATCACCATCCCCCTGATTGCGCTAGCTATCCCTGCCGTATATGCGGGATGGGCTTATATCGGCCCCGTGGGTTTGGGACATTTTCTCGATTCCTCCCTGACTATTGCGCCACAGTTTAATACCATCGGTATTATTGCGGCGCATTGGCAAGGTGCCGGCGCGTTTCTGATAGAGGGCCTACAGGCTTGGCCGTTCTGGCTGGCGATTGCCGGTATTATGGTCGCCGTTTACTTCTATGTCTGGCATTCCGGTGTGAGTGAAGGATTCCGTCGTCTCCTCAGTCCAGCGGTCTGGGTGCTGCGCAGTAAATATGGGTTTGATGCTTTTAATAATGCGATCCTAGTCAGAGGTGTACTTCTGCTGGGACGGTTGTTCTGGCACATCGGTGACGAAAAGCTCATTGATGGATGGATGGTGAACGGTACGGCGTTTGGGATTGGTAAACTGGCATTATCTTGGCGTCGAGTACAAACAGGGTACATTTACCACTACGCTTTCGCGATGATTATTGGGTTGATTTTATTCATGACATATTTTGTGGTCTGGAAAGGGTAGGGCACGATGCATTCTTCCCTTCTCAGTTATTCCATCTGGGTGCCCATTGTGGGCGGTCTGCTCGTGCTGGCGGTGGGAGATCGACGTGCGGAGATGGCGCGTTGGTTGGCATTGATCGTGTCTGTCGTGGCTTTTGCGGTCACCATTCCACTATTTACGGGTTTTGACACGCACACATCAGCCATGCAGTTCAGTGAACGCGTTGCCTGGATTCCATCACTCAATATTTATTATCACCTAGGCATTGATGGCATCTCTCTGTGGTTTATTCTGCTGACCAGTTTTTTGACGGTGCTCGTAGTCATCAGTTCTTGGCGCAATGTGCAGGCCCGGGTGGCGCAGTTCATGGCCGCCTTTCTGATCATGGAAGGCATGATGATTGGTGTATTTTGCGCCCTCGACGCGATTCTGTTTTACGTGTTCTGGGAAGCGATGCTAATACCCATGTTCCTGATTATCGGAGTCTGGGGCGGGCCTCGACGGGTGTACGCGACCATCAAGTTTTTTCTGTATACCTTTCTGGGCTCGGTATTGATGCTGGTGGCTTTGCTTTACTTGTACTTCCATAGCGGCAACAGCTTCAGCTTGCTGGTCTATCAACAGACACCGCTGGGAATGACGGCGCAGATTCTTATTTTTATCGCATTTTTTGTGGCTTTTGCCGTGAAGATACCGATGTGGCCGGTACATACCTGGTTGCCCGATGCGCACGTCGAAGCCCCTACCGCCGGCTCGGTGGTGCTCGCTGCGATCATGCTGAAAATGGGCGCTTACGGTTTTCTCCGACTGAGTCTGCCCATTGTGCCCGATGCCAGCCACAAACTGGCCTGGTTAATGATTTTACTATCCCTGATTGCCATTATTTATGTGGCATTGGTGGCTATTGTGCAGGAGGATATGAAGAAGCTGGTCGCTTACTCCTCCATCGCCCACATGGGTTTTGTCACCTTGGGATTTTTTGTTTTTGACAGTGTGGCCATTGAGGGCAGCATCATTCAGATGCTCTCCCATGGTTTTATTAGTGCGGCCATGTTTCTTTGTATTGGTGTTCTTTATGACCGAATGCATACCCGCAACATCATGGCTTACGGAGGTGTCGCCAATGTCATGCCCATTTTTGCGGCGCTGATGATGCTCTTCGCTATGGGGAATGTGGGTTTGCCGGGGACCTCTGGTTTTGTCGGGGAATTTATGGTGGTTCTTGGAACGTATCAGGTGAATCCTTGGGCAGCTATTCTCGCGGCTACCGGTTTGATTACTGGGGCTAGTTATACTTTATGGCTTTTCAAACGGGCGATATTTGGTGGCATAGTGCGACCTGAAGTGGCTGCGCTAAAAGACCTCGATGGTCGGGAAATTTTGGTGTTGGGCACCTTGGCTGGCTTTACGCTGCTCTTGGGCGTCTGGCCCGCGCCTTTCCTCGATATCGTACATACTTCAGTGCAGCATCTGGTGGCTCAGGTGGCTGTTTCGAAAATTCCGGCGTAGAAGGACATTGCCTATGAATGCGTTTCTCATGCATTGGACTTTCGCCATACCGGAAATCTGGGTGCTGATTATGGCTTGCGTGGTGTTGCTGGCGGATCTTTACCTCGGTAAGCGCCTGCGGGATGTCGCGCCCGTGTTGACCCTCCTGACGCTGATCGGCGCGGCGGTGCTGACCTTTTTTGAGATCGGGCAGAGCGGGTCGGCTTTTGCCGGTTTGCTGATTGTGGACCCTTTCACCAACGTGGCGGAGTTGTTCAGCTATCTGGCGGTGCTGTTCGTAGTACTCTACTCGCGGCGCTATCTGCTCGACCGGCACATCTACCGGGGCGAAGTCTATGTCCTCCTGCTGTTCGCTTTGCTCGGTATCATGGTTATGATCTCCGGTGGCAGCCTGTTGAGTCTTTATCTCGGTCTCGAATTATTGGCATTGAGTCAGTACGCCTTGGTGGCTTTTAATCGGGACAGTTTGGTGGCCACCGAAGCCGGCCTCAAATACTTTGTTCTGGGCGCATTGGCTTCGGGATTTCTGCTCTACGGCATGTCTTTGCTGTATGGCTTGACGGGGACTCTGGATGTACGCCACATTGCGGCGGCGCTCGTCAATGTGACCAGTAGTAACCTGATATTAGTTTTTGCATGGGTATTTATTGTCGCCGGCATCGCCTTTAAGTTGGGGGCAGCGCCTTTTCACATGTGGCTGCCCGATGTTTATCAGGGCGCTCCGACGGTGATTACCAACTTTTTGGCGTCTGCGCCAAAAATCGGCGCTTTCGCTCTGGTTATACGCTTGCTCGTAGATGGTGGCTACGGAATGTTGGCTTCCTGGCAGCAAATATTTATCGCCTTGACCGTCATATCCTTGCTCGTCGGTAATCTGATTGCTATCGCGCAACAAAACATCAAACGTATGCTCGCCTATTCCACCGTGGGGCATGTAGGTTTCTTATCGTTGGGCATTGTTGCCGGGACGGAAGCGGGTTTCGCCAGCGCGTTTTTCTACACGATTGTGTATGTGCTGATGTCTCTGGCGGGATTCGGGATGATTCTGCTGCTGACCCGCGCGGGTTTCGAGGCAGAACGCATCGACGACTTTAAAGGACTGGCTCAGCGTAAGCCGTGGTATGCTTTTCTCATGCTGATTATTATGTTTTCCATGGCGGGAGTGCCGCCTACCGTCGGCTTTTACGCCAAGCTGGCCGTATTCCAGGCGGTGATTGCCGCAGGATATATCTGGCTGGCGGTGCTCGGCGTCCTGCTGGCGGTAATTGGTGCCTTTTATTATCTGCGGGTCGTAAAAGTGATGTATTTTGATGCCCCAGAACCAGATGCTGGAACCATCGTGCGCGATGATCTGGCAAGTACTACGCTCACCGTTAACAGCTTGGCCTTGCTGGTATTGGGAATCTTGCCAGGACCGCTGATGGCCTTCTGCTTCTACGCAATGCAGGGATTAATCTGATGGTTATGCAGGATTGGGCGCGGGCTTTTATCGCGCTGGCTTTTGTGGCAGCGAATTTGCCGTGGCTCAGTAGTCGTCTGTTTTTTGTGCGCCGTATATCGGGACAAAAATCTCTGCCTTGGTATCTCCTCGAATGGTTTGTGATGTATCTCGTGCTGGGCCTGATCGGGATGGGTATTGAAATCCATCTGGATGGTCAACTCCACGGCCAGGGCTGGGAATTTTATGTAATCGCCCTGTGTATGTTCGCGGTTTTTGCCATACCGGGCTTCATTTGGCGCTTTAATGTGCTGCCCATGTTACGAAGATCTTGACCGCAGAGCCCTGAGTCGGTACATTTGCGGGCTGCAGGCGCGTAGCTCAGGGGGAGAGCGCTACCTTGACACGGTAGAGGTCGGCGGTTCGAAACCGCCCGTGCCTACCAAATCCCGCACCAGAGGGGTCTATCTCTCTGGTGCTTTTTCTTTGGAGAGGACTTATGCCAGACATTCAGTTGCCCGATGGGAGTCATCGTCAGTTTCCGGCACCGCTCAGCGGGCTGGAACTGGCGCGAACTATCGGCAGCGGACTGGCTAAAGCGGCGGTGGCCATGCGTGTTAATGGCACGCTGAAGGATCTCTCGACCCTTTTGGACACAGATGCTGAAGTGGCTATTGTTACCCGCGACAGTGCAGAGGGGCTAGAGGTGATTCGTCACTCAACGGCTCATCTCATGGCACAAGCGGTACAATCTCTGTTTCCCAATGTGCAGGTGACCATCGGTCCGGTCATTGAAAACGGTTTTTTCTATGATTTTGCCGGTGAGCGGAGCTTTACGCCCGAAGATCTGGAAGCTATCGAAGTACGCATGCGCGAGTTGGTGAAGCAAAATCTGGAAGTACATCGTGAGGTGCTATCCCGCGATGAAGCCATTCAGCTATTTGAAAAAATGGGTGAAGACTACAAGGTCCAGATTATTCGTGATATTCCGGCGACAGAGGCGCTCAGTCTATATCGACAAGGAGATTTTGTGGACCTTTGCCGAGGTCCACATGTCCCTTTTACGGGTGCGCTGGGCGCTTTCAAATTACAGCGCGTAGCCGGAGCCTATTGGCGCGGTGACTCGCGTAATCCGATGCTGCAGCGTATTTATGGCACCGCTTGGGCCACGCAGATAGATCTTGATGCCTATTTGCAACAATTGGCCGAAGCCGAAAAGCGCGATCATCGGCGGATTGGTACGGAACTCGAACTGTTCTCCATTCAGGATGATGCGGGCGGTGGCTTGGTATTTTGGCATCCGATGGGCGCGCGGATTCGCCGGGTGATTGAAGATTTTTGGCGTGCGGCCCATGTCGAAGATGGTTACGAGCTGCTTTTTACGCCGCATATCGCCCACGAGCAGCTCTGGTTTACCTCGGGACACAAGGATTTTTACGCGGAATCCATGTTTGATCCGATGCAGGACGAAGGTCAACCTTATCAACTCAAGCCCATGAATTGTCCCTTTCACATCCTGATTTACAAGGATAAACTGCGCTCCTATCGGGATTTGCCCTTACGCTGGGCGGAGTTGGGTACCGTGTATCGGCACGAAATGTCCGGGGCGCTGCATGGTTTGATGCGGGTGCGGGGCTTTACGCAGGATGATGCCCACGTTTTCTGTCGTCCAGACCAGATCGAAGCGGAAATTGGCGGTGTACTGGCCTTGGTTCAGAAAATACTCGGCACCTTCGGTTTCGATCACTACGAAATCAATCTTTCGACACGACCGGAGCACGCTGTAGGCAGTGATGAGATCTGGGAAATCGCCACCCAGGCGCTACGCGGAGCCTTGGAACGCGCGGGTCTTGATTACCAAGTCGATGCGGGTGGTGGTGCATTTTATGGTCCAAAAATAGATCTTAAAATTCAAGACGCTATTGGTCGTAAATGGCAGTGCAGCACCATTCAACTAGATTTCAATCTGCCTGAACGCTTTGGTATGGAGTATGTTGCCGAAGATGGCAGCCGGCAGGTGCCGATTATGGTGCACCGGGCAATATTCGGTTCCGTAGAACGTTTCTTTGGAGTGCTCATCGAGCATTATGAAGGGAAGTTCCCGCTGTGGTTAGCGCCCGTACAAGCAGTCGTGCTGCCCATCAGTGAACATTATGCGAAATATGCTGAATCAGTCACTGAAGCCGTCGCCCAATGCGGTATTCGCGTCGAAACGGACTTGAGAAACGAGAAGATAGGTTATAAGATACGCGCCCACACCCTGCGCCGGGTGCCCTTTATGTTGGTCGTGGGGGAGCGGGAACAGGAAGCGGGAACCGTGTCGGTGCGGGACCGAAACGGGCAGGATCTGGGTTCCCATAGCATTGACGCGCTGGGCGCCGCCCTGCAGAACATGAATCAGGAGCGGTTGAATACCCTGGAGTGGCAAGGCTAGCGAGGAGGATAAGGCAATCGCGACGGCGAAAGAGGTAAGCATCAACCGGGAAATTACCGCAGCGCGGGTCCGGCTGATAGGTGTTGAAGGTGAACAGTTAGGGGTGGTTTCATTTATGGAAGCCATAGCCGCAGCCGAAGAGGCCGATCTGGATCTGGTCGAGATTGCGCCTCAAGCAGAGCCCCCAGTATGCCGGATCATGGATTACGGCAAGTTTCGCTTTCAGGAAAGTAAACGTCAGCATGAAGCAAAGCGCCGACAGAAGCAGACGCAGGTAAAGGAAATCAAGTTCCGGCCTAGGACGGACGATGCCGACTACCAGATCAAGCTGCGTAATATTCTGCGCTTTATTGAGGACGGAGATCGGGCGAAAATCACCTTACGCTTTCGAGGTCGTGAAATGTCACATCCGGAATTGGGTATGGAACTGCTCAACCGGGTAGAAAAAGATTTAGCAGAAGTTGGTGTGGTTGAACAACGGCCACGCATGGAAGGACGACAAATGGTGATGATTATTGCGCCAAGGAAAAAATAGGAGACCATCGTGCCAAAAATGAAGACTAATCGCGGAGCGGCCAAGCGTTTTAAACGTACCGGTTCGGGAAAATTTAAGCATCGTCAGGCTTTTTTGAATCATATTTTGACGAGTAAATCGACCAAGCGGAAGCGCCATTTGCGCCATACTTTGGTTTCTTCGGGCAGCGATCAGTCCGCATTGCGGCGTATGCTTCCCTACGGTTGATGACAGAGGAACAGTACCATGCCTAGAGTAAAACGTGGCGTAACCGCCCACGCCCGCCACAAGAAAGTTCTGGCTCGCGCCAAGGGCTTCCGTGGCCAGCGTAAGAGTAACTACCGCATTGCCCATCAAGCGGTCATGAAAGCACTGACGTATGAATACCGGGATCGTCGTACCAAGAAGCGTGACTTCCGGAGTCTGTGGATCGTCCGTATTAACGCCGCAGCGCGTTCTGAGGGGATGTCCTACAGCCGTTTCATGAATGGTCTGCTGCGTGCCGGTATTGCACTGGATCGTAAAGTGCTGGCGGATATCGCGGTCCGTGACAAGGCGGCCTTTACGCGTCTCGTCGAGGTGGCTAAGGGCCAGTTGGCCGCTTAATTGTGACGGAGGCTGTGGACATGTCGCCATTTTCCATAGCTTCCGTTGCCGAGGCTGCGCGTGAAATCGCGGCAGCCCAAGATTTGCTCGCTCTCGAACAACTCCGCCTGCACTGGCTGGGTAAAAAAGGCGTTCTGACTCAGGCCATGCAACAGCTTGGCCAGCTCTCCCCGGAAGCACGGCGTGAAGCCGGGCAGATGCTCAACGAACGCAAGACGGAAGTTCAGTCTTTGTTGCAGTCACGCAAGAGCGCATTGGAATCCTTGGCTATTCAGGCGCGCCTTGAAAGAGAAAGTCTGGATGTCACTTTGCCCGGGCGGCGTGTTGCCTACGGCAGTATTCATCCCATACGTCAAACCCTGGATTGGATAGAACAGTACTTTTCCGGCCTAGGTTTCGAAATTGCAGATGGTCCCGAAATAGAGGACGACTATCATAATTTTGCAGCGCTCAATATTCCGGAAGATCACCCGGCCCGCGCCATGCACGATACTTTCTATTTTGATCAAACCCGCGTGCTGCGCACCCATACGTCTCCCGTACAAATTCGCTATCTCCAAGAGCATCAACCGCCGTTACGCATGATCGCCACGGGCCGTGTGTATCGTCGGGACTCTGACATTACGCACACCCCCATGTTCCATCAGGTAGAAGGGTTGTTGCTGGATAAAGAGGCGAGTTTCGCGGATTTGCGTGGGTTACTGGAAGACTTCCTGCAGGTATTTTTCGCTAGGCCAGACTTGCCAGTGCGTTTTCGTCCCTCTTACTTTCCTTTTACCGAGCCCTCCGCCGAAGTGGATGTGGGTTGCGTCATCTGTGGCGGCTCTGGATGCCGAGTTTGCAAGCAGACGGGTTGGTTAGAAGTGTTGGGTTGTGGCATGGTCCATCCCGCCGTCCTCAAGGAAGCTGGGGTGGACGGTGAAACTTTTGGCGGTTTTGCTTTTGGTATGGGCATTGAAAGGCTCACTATGCTGCGTTATGGCGTGAATGATCTCCGTCTCTTTTTTGAGAATGATCTTCGCTTCCTCAAGCAGTTCGCCTGAGGATTCGGATTTATGCGCGTCAGTATTCAGTGGCTTCGTGAACTATTAGATATTCCTTGGAATACGGAAGAGATTGCCCATCGACTGACCATGGGCGGGATCGAAGTCGAGGCTATTGAACCAGCCGCGCCGAAGTTTCAGGGTGTGGTTGTGGCGTTGGTTCATACCGTAGTGATGCATCCTGAAGCCGATAAGCTGCGCGTAGCCGAGGTGGATACGGGGGATGGAATACGGCGGCGCATTGTATGCGGTGCCACCAATCTCGCGGAAGGCCAACGGGTAGCGCTGGCGCTGCCCGGTGCCGAACTACCGGGGGACAAGAAAATTGCCAGTTCCGTCCTGCGTGGCGTGACTTCTGATGGGATGCTGTGCGCGGCTGCTGAATTGGGACTGGAGGACGGTAGCAGCGGTCTCCTGATTCTGGATACGGATGCGCCACTCGGTCAGGATCTCTGGACTTACCTGCAACTGGATGATGAGGTCATTACCTTGGGTATCACCCCGAATCGGGGAGATGCCTTGTCGGTTTTGGGGGTGGCGCGGGACTTGTTTGCTCTTGGCGCTGAGCATTTACGCAGTCCAGTCGCATCACTGCCTGCGACTCCACCATGGTCACCGTGCAACGACTCTGCATTTGTCGCTGAGGACGGTTTTGCCGTGCGCATTGAGGCGTCTGCTCAGGCGGCTTGCCCCAGTTACACGGCCCTGTGGATAGAGGCTGTTCCTTCCCGACTTCCTGACCGACTGCGTGAACGCCTGCGCCGAGCCGGACAGCGGTGCATTCATCCCGTCGTAGATTTGATGAACTTGTGGATGTTTGAAACGGGACAGCCTTTGCATGCTTTTGATGCCGAGACAGTTCGGGGTGGACTCACCGTGCGTTGGGCCCAAACCGGAGAAATCCTCGATGCCCTCGATGGGCGCGATCTCGTTTTAGAGCCCGATATGCTGGTGATTGCCGATGCCGAAGGACCCGTCGCCTTGGCCGGCATCATCGGTGGACGGCGCACGAGCGTAACGGCTGCCACCCGCTCCATCATTCTGGAATCCGCCTTTTTTCAGCCAAAAAACATTCAGGGGCGGGCCCGGCGTTTTGGCTTGCAGACAGATGCGGCCATGCGTTTTGAGCGGGGGGTGGATTACAATCTGGCCCCGCGTGTGGCTCAGGCTGTCCTTCGGCAAATGGAGGCATTGGCTGCTGCACCATTACGCAGCGCACATTCTTGTACACTCCAAGGTTCCTTACCCAGCCCTGTCGCTATTGTTTTACGCCGGGACCGCCTTGCCCGAGTGATGGGCATGGACTATGGTACCAGCGTGGTGGAAGACGCCTTGACGCGTCTGGGCCTGCAACTGGAAAGCACCGATTCCGGCTGGAAGGCTCTGACGCCCAGTCATCGCTTTGATTTGCGTATAGAAGCAGATCTGGTGGAAGAGGTGGGCCGCATTCATGGTTATGATCGCCTGCCCGCGCATCGTCCCCAGGGCGCTCTGCAGCCCGTGCGCGGTGCCCATCCGCTGCGAAAAGATCTTCGCCACATTCTGCAGGCGAGGGATTATCATGAAGTTATTACCTACAGTTTTATTGCCCGCGACGCACAGGACGCTTTTACGCCCGACGCCGATTCTCCTGCGCTGCTGAATCCATTATCGTCTGATTTGGCCATCATGCGGGCCAGTCTTTGGCCGGGATTGTTGCAGGCCTTGCAATTTAATCGTAAACGCCAGCAAGAGAGAATCCGTTTATTTGAACTGGGACGGATATTCTCAGCAGATCACCAGAAGATGCATCTGGGTGGTTGTATTGTGGGTCCGGCAGATCGGGAAAACTGGGCAGAGCCCGTTCGTGATGTCGACTTTTATGACCTTAAGGGAGATGTCAGCGCATTACTCGCGCCCTGGCCGGAAGTCCGCTTTGAGTTTCGGGCGATCCCGAGTGAAGTGGCCTTGCACCCTGGTCAAGCCGCTGAAATTGTCGTCAACGACATAAGGGTGGGGTTGCTGGGTGCTCTGCATCCCACGCTGGCTGCACAGGTCGACCTAGACAAATCCGCTTTTTTCTTCTATCTGGACATAGAGAAGCTGGAAGAACTGGAAAATGTCCGTCATTTTACGGCCTTGTCCCCCTATCCGGCCTTGCGACGCGATATTGCACTGGTTATTCCCGATACGCTGTCTGCTGCTGCGGTACTCTCTGAAATGCGCAGAGAAGCAACGGATGTGGTGAAAGAAATTCGCATTTTTGATCGCTACCAGGGAGAATCTCTGGTGGCAGGGACCTACAGTCTGGCCTTCGCCTTGATTTTTCAAGATCAGGACCGGACCTTGACTGAGGCGGATGTACAGTTGGAACTAGACCGGTTGCTCGCAGCGGTGAAGCGTATCGGTTCTATAGAGCTTAGGGCATAGGGAGAAATTAAGTGGCTGTTACTAAAGCAGAAATCGTCGACATGCTGTTTGAAACCATGGGCTTAAACAAACGGGAAGCCAAGGGCATTGTGGAAGCGATGTTCGATAATATCCGTGAAAATTTGGCTCAAGGCGAAGAAGTAAAACTTTCGGGTTTCGGTAATTTTACCTTACGCGAAAAAAATCCTCGGCCGGGGCGTAACCCCAAGACGGGTGTTGAAATTACCATTACCGCGCGTCGGGTGGTGACTTTCCATCCGAGCCAAAAACTCAAAGCCTACGTCAATGGTAGTGAAACCGACAACGGCTAGGGGCAAGGCTGGTAAAGAACTCGCACCGCTTCCCGAAATCCCTGCAAAACAGTATTTCTCGATTAGCGAGGCGTCCGTGCTGTGTGGGGTCAAGGCCCATGTTTTGCGTTACTGGGAGCAGGAGTTTACGCAACTCAGTCCGCTCAAACGAAAAGGCAATCGACGCTATTACCAGCGTCATGATCTGCTGCTCGCCCGACAGATTCGGGATCTGCTCTATGGGAAGGGGTATACCATTCACGGGGCGCGTGAACAGTTGCAAAATTTAGGTTCGGATGCGGTGGCAAACCTCGCGCAACTGGAGCTGGATATGGAAGAACCCCCTCAAATTTTGCTGACTTCGGCGGCCAGTCAACTGCGTTATTTGCATAAGGAACTGGCGGCATTGATTGAAATTTGTAACCATAAGCATTGACCAAACCGTGCTGAAGCATTAGAGTAGCGAATCTTGCGGGGCGTAGCGCAGCCTGGTAGCGCACCTGAATGGGGTTCAGGTGGTCGGAGGTTCAAATCCTCTCGCCCCGACCAATAAAATTAGTGAATTAGGTGGTTTTTGGTTCATTATTATTTTCTTGTTGTGCCAGATTTGTGCCAATTCCGGAAAGTAAGCTGTCTATATTTTTGGCCTCTGCAGCTAGGTGTTCTGGCGCGAGATGGGCATATTTTAAAACCATTTCTAAGCTTTCCCACCCACCCATCTCCTGAAGCTTGAAGAGGGGGGTGCCGGACTGGACGTGCCAGCTCGCCCAAGTATGTCTGAGATCGTGCCACCGAAAGTTTTCGATATTGGCTCTTTTCAGGGCATTCCACCACGCTTTCCCAGAAACTTGGGTAATAGGGTTACCCTTATATGTAAAAACGTAATGGTTGTGATCGCCCATCCTTCGACGCAAAACATCAATTGCCGATTTGTTGAGATTTACTCCAATCGCCTTACGTGCCTTCGCCTGGTCTGGATGTATCCATGCCACGCTTCTGTGCATATCAATCTGACTCCATTCAAGTCTTTTCACGTTGGCTTGACGGAGACCTGTTGCTAATGCGAATTCCGCCATATCTCTCAGGTGTGGTGGAAGTTCCTTCAACAGACGTTGTGCTTCTCCTGGAGTGAGCCATCTGACCCTTCGTTTATCCTCTGGGTAAGCTCTTAACATCGGTGATGCATCCAGCCATTCCCATTCTACGCATTGCCTAAGAATGGCACGAATCAAAGCGAGATACCTATTGGCTGTTGCTGCACTGGCCTCTTTTCGCTTCAGATCTACTACTTGCATGATTGGATTTCTCTTCATGTCAGTCAGTAAGACCCCACGAAAATAAGGCTGGAACCACTGTAATCGCTGCACATCATCTGAAAATGTGGCCTTATGCGACTTCTCATCGAGCCACCTGACTCCAGCATCATCCCAAGTGTATAATGGTCGTTTGCCTAGTTTGGCTTGTCGCCATGTTTCTGATTTGACCCGATCGTGGAATTCTTGCGCCTTGAACCGGTCATCTGTTTCAGCCGAGCGTCTAATACGCTCGCCGTTTGGTGCGGTGAAACGAATCCACCAAGTTTTACCGCGTTTGTAAAGCATGATTTTGTCTCCTGTCTGGGTGAAGACATCGCTTGCCGTTCACCAGAATAAAGTTGTCGGAAATACTCGACTAGGTCTTCTTCAAGGAAAACCCAACACTTGCCGGGTTTTGCGCCGGGAATTAACCCCGCCTTTGCGCGCCGCCTCAATTCCTCTGCACTGAGGTGAAGAAAGCGCGCAGCGCCCTGAAGATCTAAGGTTTTCATGAGTATTCTCTTTTCTATCGCCAGATCGATATCGTCAGCGTACAGAATGACAATAGGATTTTTGGTCGCATTAATGCGGTTTTTTTCAGCATTATGGAATTTTCGGACCCATTCCGAAAATATTTTAGTTTCCTTCTCCTCCATCGCGCCAAACGGATCTTGTTTTTACGCCAGCAGTCCATCTTTTGATGGAGGAAACAAACCCCGCCTTATAGATCTCCTTCTTTGGGGAGCACTCTTCGGCGCACCATGACGCGGCTCGTGCGGAGCAACTCCATGTACTCCTGACGCAGTGTCGGATTATTGGCCGACGCTAGAAACTGATAGGTAGAAAATTGCGGGTATCGATATTCAGTACTTAAAAACTGAAGAATCTCGCGATCCAGTACCTGGGCAAATGCCGAGGAAAACGCACGTTCCGGATCTTTACGATGCCAAAAGAAGGGGCGCGCCAATTGGATAATCATCATAAAAGCGCCGTTATCATCCCAAAGATCCAATCCTTCCGGCATAGGCTTCCAAGGCAGGTCTATGATGCTTTGGGGGGCGAGGACGGCGTAATCGAGCAGCGTCGTGGACCACCATTCGCTTTCAAGACCTTGATATAGGGTCTGTAATCCGAAGTGATTCAGTAGATCGTTTACCGGTATTTTCAGATAGAGAAACTCTTGTGCCTGAGTAACCCCAACTAAGAGCACTTGGCCATTTTTGCGCGGGATAAAGCCAAAAAAGCGCCAATACGTGGGTGTCACACAGTATGCACACCCCTCTGCATCCAGATACCATTGGAAAAAATGCTGTTGGCGGAATACATCTAAATCCTTTTCGATAAGGGTATAGAGAGGAGTTGCCGTTTTGTGGTTTTGCATAACGATTTCCTAAAAACGCGTGCGTCATTGCACTCTTTCAATTTACCATGCCTTTTTTCGCCAAATTTTTTTCAGAGAGAATGCGGTCTGTCGCGGAGAATATTGTTTGCGAGCGATTGAGCCGTGCTTGTACGGACTTTGATTCCAGGACCTGCGCCACGAAGCCATCCATCGGTGAGTGGAGCAGGGGTTATCCGACGTCCAAACCCGTCAGAATGCCGACTTCAACGGAATAAACGCATAAATACCGCGTTTATGTGAGAATAAGGCTGGGCAAACCGAGTTAAGGTATCTCTATCGACCTAGGATGAGATGGAGAATCACATGCAGCAAACACATTTATCACCACAGATGCTGACTTCCGTAGAAGCCGCCGCCCCGCCGAATCTGGCTTGGCCGGCGCTATTATTCGCGCCGAATGGCGCAGGGAATCTATCCGCTGCACGCAAGCCCTGAATCGTCGGCCAAGGATCATAATGATCCTTGGACATCGCGACAGTCACCGCAAAAATAGAGAAACCGTGTGACCAACTCGCATTTCGTGCTCATTATGCGCGGGGGCGCTTTGCACAATACGAAACACAACACGTATTTGAGGTCATCGAAATGTCATCGAAACCCCCTAAAAAACCGGGCCGTCCGCGTATCCATGCCACAGACCAAGACCGCTGGCGCGCCGCGCAACACGCCCGCAGAAAGCGCCTGCGATCCCGTAATCCGCAAGCGGCCTTATTTTCTTCCAAATCAGCAGAATGGTATACACCGCCACAGATTATTCAGGAGGTGCTGACCGCCTTAGGCCGGGACCAATTCGATTTGGACCCCGCAAGTCCACGGCGGGACGGACCCATTCCAGCGAAAGTCCGTTTTACCCAAGCCGAAGACGGATTAATACAGCCCTGGTTTGGGGTGGTCTGGCTGAATCCACCCTACGGTAGAAACTTATCGCAATGGATTCAAAAAACGATTCACGAGGTACAAGCCGGGCATGTGCTTCAGGTGATTCTCCTCGTTCCCGTGCGCAGCGATACGCAATGGTGGTGGGCACTACGAGAAGCCGGGGGGCAAATCGAGCACCTACGAGGCCGCGTGCGATTCCTGCGCGCAGATGGAACTGTCGGCACAGCCAGCCCCTTTCCCTCAGCATTGATACGTTTGGTATCCGCGTTCCCAACGAATATCGCTCCCGACTGCATAGACTGAACGAGCCACGCTCATCGGCGCTCGCCCTCGAAAACAACATCCTGAAGATCTAAAATCGGCATCCGACATCCTTGCGATGCCGACTGTCGCACTTTTCTCGCACTTTTGTCGCACTTCAAGGTGACGATAACGGACGGCAGCGTTGCCACTTTCTGCATTCTGAATATCCCCACCTTATCGCTTAATGACCAATCCCCCATCGCCATCCCACCGCTCAACGGGGAGATGGCGGCGAAGGAGAGATGGAGGAGCGGCAGGAGTT
>Ga0172382_10001730_pt1 | contig 38319 bp, 42 predicted proteins | sample Leawel138RmetaG_FD_122245 | JGI IMG/M metagenome (GOLD analysis project Ga0172382, IMG submission 122245) | Leachate microbial communities from a municipal landfill in Southern Ontario, Canada - Leachate well 138R metaG | ecosystem: Engineered > Solid waste > Landfill > Unclassified | place... | reverse complement strand
ATTATTTATTACAAGGCGAAGGATGACCCGGAGGCGGATAATACGGAGTTTATGGTTTATCATAGCAAAATGCGGGAGATGGGGGTTGGCAAGCGGAGTATGGTGGTGGACCCGATGTTGGGTCAGTTTAGGGATAAGAGTAAGAAGGCGGAGGAGCCGCCGTTGCCGGAACCGGATTTTTAAATTATGAATTGAGTATTGCGAATGAGCGTCAGAAAATGGTTTTATTTGAGCAGGTTGGAGTGGCCGGATTGCAAGGTGGTAAGTTATACTGATGATAATGGCGTAACAACAAAAACGTTTATGAGTGATTTATTGTTGTGCGGCGATGGGAAAAGGGTGGTAACGGGCCATTTAATTGATGGAATGTTTTGTTGCGAGTTGGCGCCGGAGACGGTGATTAAGTGGAAGCCGGTTCCGGGTTGGTTGCTGCCAAAGATTAGCGGCGGCCGGTTTGATGGCAAGTGGTATAAGGAAATTACGAATTAAGAAAGGCAGAGGACGTATGAAGGATAGCAAGATTATAATGTTGATGGTGTTTGTAGTAATGGTATGGTGGTTTAGTGGATGCGGGCCGGTGGTGGTTGAGGAGGAAGCGGATCAGAATAAAGCGGTAAGGGTGTGGAATTGCGGGGTGCCGGGAAATAATTCGCAGGATTTGCTGAACCGGTTGGAGCGGGATTGTTTGAGTTTGTGTCCTGATGTGGTGGTGATGATGGTGGGGACGAATGATTTTTTGAGTTCGACGCATTGTACGAGCGCGGATGTTTATGCGCGGAATCTGGACAGTTTGGTGGTGCGGATTATGGCAAAAAGTAGGTTGATTGTGTTGACGATTTTACCGGTGCGGGAGCATTATTTGCTGACCAGGCATCCCAAGGATTTTTTTCCGAATGGGTGTGAGGAGAAGGTGTTGACGGCGAACCGGATTGTTAAGGAGGTTTGCGCACGGCGCGGGTGTTGGCTGGTGGATATGAATTTTTATTACGAGTTGCTGGCGGGTAACGGGGTGGATGATTTGTTACGGACGCCGCAAAATAGCGGGATGACGGATGGGGTACATCCGACGCCGGGTGGGTATAAGGTGATGGCTTTGGTGGTGAGTTATTTTATGGCTGAACATGGGATTGCGCCGCGGCGGTTGGTGTGTTTTGGGGATTCGATTATGTATGGGAGTTATATGGTGGGCGCAGGCGGGGCCGGGTTGGATGATGAGACGTTTCCGGGTTATTTGGGAAGGTTGTTGAATTATGAATGATGGGCGTGAAACGTGGGCGATCGCAAGGGTCGCCCGTACCAAAAAAAATGACAAGGTGGAGGAGTTATGAGTGTTTATAAAGATTTAAAAGCAGCGTTTGAAAAAAAATCAAAGGAAGATATTATAAGTTCAATAAGTGATCATATTGTTTCGTTGGAAGGTAATCGACGTGAATTGATAAAGCAAATTCAATCTTTAATGGAACAAGAATTTGAACATGAAGCAGCTTTTTTAGTTGGGAAAAAAAATCAATTGACTGAATGTCTTATTGAGTTAAAACGCACGGTAGGCATTTAGTATGAATGAAGCGGCGGAAAAGTTTTTGGGTGGTTTGGGTGCGGCGGAGCGGGTGTATTTGGAGAATATTCTAAAGCAGTTGCGGCAGTGCAAGGAGTTTTATCCCTGGCAGTTTGTGAAGCCTTTGCCGAAGCAGGCGCAGTTTTTACGGTATGTGGGTGAGCGGAACCAGGTGGTGTTGTTTCAGGGTGGTAACTGGACGGGGAAGACGTTGATTGGTGCGAATGCGGCGTTGCAGATTGCTTTTACTGGGGGGATTACGGTGGGGGGCACATTTTACAAGATGTGCGGTGTGCCGAATATGGGCCGCATTGCGACAAAGAAGGAGAATGTGGAGAAGGATGTTAACCGGATTTTGGCGAATCAGTTGCACCGGGATACGTATAATACGGAGAAGAAGGGCCGGCCGTTCGATAGTCAATGGACGGTGGAGGGTGGGAGTACGTTTGATATTATGACTTATGACCAGGATGCGGAGCAGTTTGAGGGTGTGGAGTTGAATTGGGCGTGGTTGAATGAGCCTTCGACGGAGGCGATTTATAAGGCGATGCTGGGCAGGTTTAAAAAAGGTGGGACGTTGTTTATTACTGCAACTATTCTTAATTGCGGCTGGATTTTGGATGAGATTATCGAGAATGATGATTGCCGGATTAAGACGGTGACGATGGATATTGATGAGAACCGGGAGAGCCGGGGCGGGTATATTCCTGATCAGGCGATTGATGATATGCTGGCGCGGCAGGATCCGGAGGAGCGGGAGGCCCGCAAGAGCGGCAAGGCGTTAAAATTGATGGGACGGGTGTTTAAGAATTACCGTCCTGAGGTGCATTGGGTGGAGTTGAGTGAGACGGCGCCGGCCGGGGCGCGGGTGGTTATGGCGACTGATCCGCATGATCGAATTCCGCACGCGAGTTTGTGGGCGTATAAGAAGGATGGGGTGGTGTGTGTGTATCGTGAGCATCCGGTAAGTGATTTTTGGGAGTATAGTACGAATCCCTGGGCGGATGAGGCGGATTTGGTGAAGGAGTATAAGGCGGTTGAGGATGTGGCGCCGAGTGTGCGTTTGCTGGATAAAAAGTTTGGGAATACGGCGAAGTTTGGGAGCAAGTTGACGGTTAATGAGCGGATGCGCGAGGCGGGGTTGGTGTATGATGATTGGGACGGGAGCAGCCGGGCGGCGCATAACAGTCGGTTGCGGGGATATTTTGAGCAGAATAAGGTGGCGGTTGGGCGGAATTGTGTGAATTTACACAAAAGCTTGATGCGGCACCGGTTTCTGGATCAGACGAGCGGGCGGGCGAAGGATGATAAGGGGTTGCGGGAGGATGTGGATGAGAAGTACCGGCATTTTATTGATTGTCTGGCGGCGATTATTGAGTGGTTTGAGGTGTGCGAGAATGGGGGTGAGTTGATTGATTTTCGGCGGGGTGTGGATGATTGGTCGCCCCTCGATACGATGCGCCAGGCGCATCACTCGGGGACCGACCAAAAGAGGAAGGATGAGATTATTTGGGCGGAGCGGCAAAATGATGAGGATGATGGGTTTTTTGTTTTGTGATAATTGTGCGTAAATGAATAATGGGCGACCGCGAGGGACGCCCGTACATAAAAAAAGGAGAGGTTATGGAAAGTGAAACGTCAGATGTGAAACGTGAGACGGGAAAAGAAGCAATTTCAAAATGTTTGTTTTGTGGCAATATAAACAGAGTGGTTATGGACGATGTGGAAATCGTGAACAAGGTGGATGAAAGCGCAGTGGTTAAAAGCAAGCCGTGGTTGATGGGGCGGGTGCGGTTTATGGTGGAGAATTTGCAGGAGGATGTGGGGCATGTTAACCAGGGGGTGGGGGTGGTTGAGGAGTTGGCGGAGGGGATTTTGCAGGATGTGGGTAGTTTGCCGGGCCAGGTGGCGTTGATTGTGGATGAGAAGCTGGCCAGGGTGACGGAGATTCTGCATGAGTTTAAGAAGATGCAGCGGAAGCAGAATCATGTTCTTGATCAGTTGGCGGTGCGGGTTGGGCGGATTGAGGACCGGTTGGGGATTGGGGAGCCCCTCGATACGTCCGCAAAAGAGGCGGACTACTCGGGGACCGCCCTCGATACGATGCGCCAAAAACGGGCGCATCACTCGGGGACCGGAGATGTTATTGATTACCGGGATGAGACGGAGGGGTTGCGGGCGCTGGTGGAGCATATGCGGGATAACGGGTTGAATGAGAATGAGATTGTGGAGGCGTGTAAGACGGCGCAGTTTAGCGAGCAGGATGTGCGGGAACGGTGCGGGGATTTGTTGAAGTAGTTGTCAGTTTTCAGTGGTCAGCTATCAGTTTTCATTCAAAAATTTAGAAGGGAGATTATGATGGATGCAATAGACTTTTTAAAAAAAATTGGCGGGGGCCGCCTGGTTTGTGGAGGGTGTTAAAGAAATAATGAAACGGAGTTTCTGTGACAATTGCGTTCCTAATCAGGAGATTGGGAACGAGAAGCAATGTGAGCACAGAGATGGAGGAGATGGAAGCAGGGGCGACCGCAAGGGTTGCCCGTACCAGTGTGAATAATATTAGAGGGTGTTAAGATGGGTGATGGAGTGAAGAAGGTTAAGGCGGCGGCGGAAAAGCGGGGGAGTAAGTTTGATGAGGTTGTGAACCTGGCGGAGGGTTTGGTGACGTATAGCGAGGGGTTTTATAGCGACCGGCGCGAGGCGTGGGAGAATAATTATGCGCACTGGAAGAATGACCGAGGCCAGGGTGACAAGTTTTTAAAGCATAATAAGCACCTGCCTATTCCGCTGGCATGGATGATTTGCGACGGGGTGTTGGCAAGTATGACGGACGGGAAGCCAAAGCCGGTGTTTTTGCCGGATGAGAAGGGTGATGTTGCGCAGGCGGAGTTGATCGGGCGGATTATGATGGGTCCGATTTGGGAGGCTTTGCGGATGGAGGAGCGCAATGAGATGTTGCTGGAAAGCGCGTTGGCGATGGCGGGGGCGTGTGCAAGTCGCGTTGGTGTGGATATGGATGGGAATCCGTTTTTGTCGGTTTTTGATCCGTATCATTTATTCCCTGAGCCGCGTGTTACTTTGATTGAGGATATGGAGTATTTTGCGACGCGGGTGCCGGTGAGTGTGGGGTCGTTGAAAAGGGCGTATGGCAGCCTGGCGGATAAGATTACGGCGGAGGAGATTAGCGATAATCGGCAAAAACCGGTTAAAACCAGTTATGAGATGATGGCTGATTACCAGATGCCGGGAAGTGCGAGGGGGAGAACGCAGGGGGATTATGCGGGGTCGCCGGAGTTGGGTGATATTGGCCGGGCTTTTTTGACGCATGTGTGGTTGCGGGATTACCGGATGGGTAATGTGCCGTTTGAGTTGGCTGAGGTTGAGGATGAGTTTGGGGAGGCGGGCGCGGGCGGCAAGCTGGTGGCGAAAGCGCATGAGAATCATATCCGGCATGTTGAGCATCACCGGAGGATGGTGAATGAGATTTTGGGTCGGTGGGGCTTGAGTGATGTGGATGAAATGAAAGGGCAGGAGCAAGCCCTGCCCGTACAGGGCGGGAATTTTGAGCAGGATTATCGAACGGCGAGCGCGTTGATGGCGCATATTGCGCAGCATTTGGAGTTTCCGCAGGCAGAGCAGGGTTTGGTGTATCCGCAGGGGCGGGAGTTGTGGGTGTGCCAGGGTGTGGTTTTGGATGACCGGGTGAGCATGTTGGGTAATCCTTATAAGGGGTATCAGTTTATCCGGGATATTGGGGGGAATTTCTTTGGACGGAGTTTGATGGATTATTTGCTGCCGTTGCAGGAGCAGTTTAATTTGCTGGTTACCAAGATTGCGATTCATGCAGATGTGGTGGCGAATGGGCGGTTTTTTTATAATGACCGGTTGAATATTTTGTGGGATAAGGTGAAGGAAAAGACGGGGGGCAAGATTCCGGTGGGGTTTGGGATTCCGGTGGATGGTTCGCCGAGGGACGGGATTTTGTGGGATTACGGGGGTAATATGCCGGGGTATGTGTTTCAGTTGTTGGGGGCGCTTGAGCAGTGGGCGTATAAGGTTGGGGGGTTTACGGAGGTGATGCAGGGGAGTGTGCCGGCTTATGCTTCGGGATCGGCAATGGGTCAGGCGGTGAGCGCCGCTGGGGTGCGGATTCGGAAGGGGGTTAAGCATTTGGGTTGGTATTATCGGGATTTGTTCCGTGAGTTGATAAAGTATCTGAAATATGCTGATCCGAGTACGATGTATAATTTGCTGAGCAGCGAGGATAAGCTGGAGGAGCAGGCGACGCTGATGAATATTAATTTTGATGCGTTTAGCGATGTGCGGATTGATACGCGCAATGTGCTGGGGAGTTGGCGCGAAAGCCAGTTTGATAAGCTGGCGATGATTGTGCAGCGGCAGCCGATGCTGGGACAGATTCTGATCGCTAAGATGTTGGAGTATATTGATGTGGCGGGTGTGGATTTGCAGCAGTTGGATCAGCGGCAGGCGATGGAGAGTGCGCTGGGTCAGGCGCATGATGCGTTGAGTGTAAAGAGGGCGGGGATGTAAAGCAATTACGAATAACGAATTAGATTTAGATGGAGGTTTGATATGCAAGAATTAAATAATGGTGTTACGATTGGTGGACCTGGTGATGAAATGACGCCGACAGGTGGACAGGGGAAAAAGAGTGATGCGTTAATACAGGCGTTGCAGGCGGCGGAACGGGAGAAGGAAAAGCTGGTGCAGCAGGTGGGGGGATTGAATGACCAGGTAAAAGAGTTGAATGAAAAGCTTTCCGGGTTAAAGCGGGCAGGGGTGAAGGATAAGGATAAGCTGGCGGTTGACAAAAAAGCTTTAGCGCGGATTGTTTCGATGATGTGGAACCATAAGGTTCATGAGTTGAGCAAGCCGCGGGTGCCTGGGTTGGTGGCGGGTTTGTTTGGGATTAAGGATAAGGGCGCGGCGATTGAGCAGGTGCATGCGCTGCTGGATGTGAACCGGGAGGGGTGAGGAATTGGGGCGACTACGCAGGAGCGTACAGGCTTCCGGGTCGCCCGTACCGAAAAATAAAACAGGGAGAAGGATATGAGTTTTATTAATGATGGGAAACCCGTTGATGCGGGCAAGTCCCAGGAGTTGTTGGATGGGGCGAAGACGGTTGAGCCAGGTGTGGCTGTTCCGGAGGCTGCGGATGTGAACCCCGATAAGGGCAATGGCGAAGCGGCGAGTGAAGGGCGTCTTGATACGGTTCGCAAAGATGAAGCAAGCGAACTTACTCGACGACCGGAGGAAAATGTTTTGTCGATTTTGGAGCGGCCGGATGATGAGGTGGTTGCGGAGTTGATGAAGGATGCAGGTTTGGCAAAGCGGTTCCAGGCGGCGAATCAGCAAAAGAGTATGGCAAATGCGGCGGAGCGTAAGACGCTGGAACAGGAACGGGATTCTTTGAGCCGGATGTTGGAGCAGGTGATGACGAGGATATCTGGATTGGAGAATCGGTTTATGCAGGCGGGCGAAGCGCAGCGCGGTGTGCAGCAACCGGCAAAGGGCGAGTTTGATTTTCTTACGGAGGGCACTGAGAATGATCCGATGATGGCGCGGGTTGCAGGGTTGAGTAACCAGGTAAAGATGTTGCAGGATAGCCTGGGGATGATGCAGTTTGGGAATGAGTTGCAGACGGCGCATGTGAATTTAAAGGCGAGGTATGCCGATTATGATCCTGCTGTGATTCAGGAGACGATTAACAGGCTGGATACGGCGGGATTGCAGGAGGTTGTTTATAAAGCGTTAAAATTTAATTCGATTGATACGGGAGCGATTGAGCAGGCGGCATACGAGAAGGGTATGCGGGATATGCTGAGCAAGATGCGCAGTTTGAAGAAGGAAAGCGAGAAGGTGGCGGTGCCGGTGAGCAAAACGACGACGGGCGGGCAGGATGTGAAGGCGAAAGCAAAGAACATGGCGGATGCTGCGGTGAATGGGGTGAAGGCGATGCGGGCGCATGGCCAGTCGTTTTTTAAGGAGTAGTTTGCCGGTAGTTCTTTGAAATGTGGTGAGGATTGTGGACATGATGGACGATGTGGATATTGTGGACATGATTTAAAAAGCTCCGCTCCCAATGGAGATGATGATGACAGGGCGACCGCGAGGGCCGCCCGTACGGGTGGGGGAGAGGAGTAAGCGAGATGAGTTTAGATTATGATGCGATGAGCGCGTTTGTGCGGTCTAATTTAATTGGACAGTTGCGGGATAATATTTTTGAAAAATCGACTGTGTTAAAGTATATCCTGCAGAACCAGGAGCGCAAGGCGGGGCGTAATTTTGTGGAGACGCCGATTTTGTATGGCAAAACCGAGGCGGCGGGCGGGTTTGCTGGTTGGCAGACTTTGGAACTGGACCCGAATAACAAGTGGACTGCTGCGGAGTATACGTGGCGGGCGATGTATGCGGCGATCAGTTTGTCGTTTGACCAGATTGATGCGGCGGGTAATAATGATATGGCGATTGCGAACTTGCTGACCAAGGAAACGGATGTGGCGCGTAAGACTTTGCAGGATATGTTGAGTACTGCATTGTACAATGATGGCACGGATAGTTTATTGCCGCAGGGTTTGCGACATGTTGTAAAGGTTGACCGGACGCTGGGTGGTATCGATTCGACTAAATATACCTGGTGGGATGCGAATGTGTTGAGTGATACGACGAATTACAGCGTGGCTAATTTGACAAATCCGGACAGCGAGTATTATATACTGAAGCTGATGCGGCGGATGTGGAGAAGCTGCGAGCACCTGGGCGAGAAGCCGAATTTTATTTTGATGACGGGCGGCTTTGAGGATCTGTTTGAGCAGGAACTGGGGCCGTATATCCGGTACGGAGGGGACATAAAACGGGCGCAGGTTGATTTCACCGAGTTTAGCTGGAAAGGCCAGTGTCCGATGATTACCGATGACAGTTATTGCCCGGATGGACATTTATTTATGATCAATACGGACTGGTTCAAGCTGGTGGTTGACCAGGCGATGGATATGCGTTTTGAGGGTTTTCAAAAGCCGGTAAACAAGGCTGGTTTGACGGGGCAGATTTTCCACCGTTGTCAGTTCAGCACGGGCGGCCCGCGTAATTTGGGGCTGTTACGGGCTGCGGATGCGGTTGGTTGATGAATAGCTGTCAGCTATCAGCTTTCAGTTGTTAGTAAAAATAGTGGACGATGAGGTTGGGGGCGACCGCAAGGGTCGCCCGTACTTATGATTATGGCGGGGGGGAGATGAGGTGTTACGATGGGACGAGGTACGTTAAATATAGTTGGGGAGTTGGGTATTTTTGAGCAGAGCGCGACGAAACCGGATGGTATTCAGGTTGGGGAAAAGCGCGAATTCCCGGACGGCCGAATTTTCCGGTTGTGCAAGAATGGCGCGGCGGAACTGGCGGTTGGTAAAGTTAATATTCTGAGCGATGAAACGGCGCATCATGTTGCTATGACGCCGACGGCGGCGGCGGCCGGGGCAAAAAAGATAACGGTTACCCCTGGCGCAACAGCCGGCGCAGCGAATTTGTACGCGGATGGTTACCTGGTGGTGAGAACGCTGGGTTTGGCTTTACCTATAAAATCGCATCCGGCGATTGTGGCAAGTACGGCTTTTGAGATTGAGTTGTATGATGCTTTGCCGGTGGCGGTGAGCGCGGCGCAGGAGGTTGACCTGGTAAGAAATCCCTGGAGTGGTGTGGTGATTGCGGTTACTGATCAGCTTGATTTTCCGGCTGGTGTGGCGCCGATTACTGTGACTGCTAATTATTATTTTTGGAACCAGGTTCACGGACCAGCGTCGGTGTTGATTGATGAGACGCTGGCGCGCGGGGCGATGGTGACGTTTGGTACTGGTGTGGCCGGAGCGGTTGAAGCGGTGGATGCGGCGGGCGAGCCGTGTTTAGGCGAAATGATTGAGGCCGGTGTTGATACCAAGTATAACCTGGTGTGGTTGCAGATTGATTAATTGACTTGAGATATGGGCGACTGCAAGGGTCGCCCGTACCGTAAGACGGACAGTTTAATATGGCGGAGGAGAGATTTGGAAGGTGTGAAATGAAAGAATTACGAATTACGAATTACGAATTACGTTTGCCGTGGGCCGGATTGATAATGATGTTGTTGTTATTGTTCGCGTCGGATGCGCTGATGGCACAACATGCTTATTTTCATCCGAAGCGATTCGGGCCTGATAGTTGGACGGCGACGTATGTGGATCAAAAGTTTGCGGATGGAAGTATTGAGGGGAAAATTCTGTATGAAGGGTCGTGGGAGATGTGGTTTCCTTGCGCTGCTGATTCGGGCAGTACTGTTGGGGCGGTAAGAGGAACCGCAGGATGGGCGCTTGATGCGACAAATAAACCGACATTAAAGCATGATATTTTGGGTACGCATTATGGTTTTGATGCAGACGGAACCGGGACTGATCAGTATGCTTATTTGACGTTTACGATTCCAAGTAATTATGATGTTGACAGCATGGAATTTTATTTGTACTGGTACCACCTGGATGATAACGGCGGAGAGACTGATACGGTTAAGTGGCAGGGTGCGGTGCAGGCGGTTGGCGCAGGCGAGGATTTGTATGCGGCTGGGACAGCGATTACGGCGGTGTATGTAACATGTACTTTGGTTGATAGTGCGTTGTATGTGACTACTATTAATCCTGAGGTGGAGGCGATAGCGTCTGGTGACCTGGTGACGTTCAAGATTGGTACGGATATATCAGCGTGTCAGTTGGATAGCAGCGAGAATGCGTATTTGATTGGGGTTCGTGTGGTGTTTCAGATGAAGGATGATGATTAAACGTGAGACGGCAAACGTGAGACATGAGACGAAAAGCGGGGACGACCTGGACAATGTGGACGAGCGGTGAAAGCTTGGGCGCCATAAATAGAGAGGTGGTGGTGATTAGATATGGTTGCTGCAAAATGAGATGGAGTAGATTGTTTTTGGTAATAGCCAAAGCAAGAGATTGCATACACACGAAAAGAGGGGCCCGGATTGTGGCCCCTAGTAATAAACGGGAGGTATGGATGTTTGAGAATTTGAAGCAATGGGCAAAGGAGAAGGGGGAGTGCCGGGTGACCAAGGTGCATTTTTTGGGTGGTTATGAGGAGTTACGAAAGAGGTTGATAGATTTAAGGGGCGGGGAGTGGATGGTTTTGATTGTACACAATGGGACTGTACGGCATGATTTGCGGATTGACAAGAATGCTGATGGTATGTACAAGTTGAATATTTCAGCGCGGGTTGATGTGGTGCGGGGAAGTTTGGGCGATTTGTTTAAGGCGCTGGATGGGTTTTTGAGAACACTGTGAGACGTGAAAAGTGAGACGTGAGACGAAAAAGAGGAATGTTATTATGGATGATTTGAATCAATTGATAGCGAATGAGTTGGAGAGGATTTCGATAACTTGTCCGATAAACAAGAGTACGCAGATTGTGGTGGCTGAAGAAGTGTGTCGGGCGGTGGTGGGGTTTTTGGATAAGGTGCGGGAGGGAAAATCGCCCCTCGATACGTCCGCAAAAGAAGCGGACTACTCGGGGACCGATTTTCCGGTTATAAGCGGGATGCCGTGGGAGGTGCGGGATTTGGCGCGTGGGTTGTGTTACCTGGTGGACCGTAACGGGGAGCCGTTTGCAGAGTTTTACAAGCTGAATAGTTTTGGGGAGGATGTGGCGGGGTTAAAGAATGCCGAGTTTGTGTGCAAGTGCGTGGAGGAATTTGCGGGGATGGTGGCGGAAATAAACCAATTACGGGAAGAGGTTGAGCGGCTGCAGGAGATGTATAATACTGAACATGAAAATTATGTGGACGCTATGGACAGAATGGACGTTGTGTGAGACAGAGGGCGACCGTAAGGGTCGTCCGTACCGTGAGACGAAAGATAAAGGGAAATGTTATGGGTGAAAATGTATGGTTGATGGTTGGCGGGGCTGTTGTGGTTTTTATTCTTTATCTGGTGCGGGGGTTGTGTTATGTTTCGGCAATGGCTGATATGGAAGTGGAGAGGTGGGAGCAGGAGGCGATTGCAAAAGAAAAAAATGTGAAACGTGCCCCTCGATACGATGTGCCAAAAGCTGGCGCATCACTCGGGGAGCGGTAAACGGAAGACGAATTGGGGCGACCGCGAGGGTCGCCCGTACATGGAAAGAGAAAGGGATGGTATGGATATAAAATATTTGAGGATGTTGGAAAAGCGGGCGTTGTGGTTTGGTTTATTTTTCTGTGTTGGCGCGGGAATTATTGTGGCGGCGTGGAGCGATATGGTGTTGGAGGAAAAGATTGCGGCTTTAAAGGTGGAAAATGAGTTGTTGTGGAAGCGGGCGGAAGTGTTGCAAATGCGGTTGGAGCGGACTGGGTTGTTTGTGCAGGGCGATACGATTAAAGTTGAGGTGGACGGTGTGGACAAAAGTGGACAGGAATTGACGTTTGTGGATATAGACGGAGGAAAGAATGAGTAATTTGGCGGATCATGTGCGGCAGTTTGGGGTGAATATTGGGGATACGGAGGTTGATGAACGGACGGCGATTGGGTATTTGAACCGGGCGGTGCGTGAGTTGAGTCGCGAGAACCGGGTGCTGACGGCGTTTTTTGGGACGCGGAGTTGGAGTTCGAGTGAGCATGTGCAAACGTATTCGTTACCGGTAATTCATGGCGAGCAGGATATGACGGTGCGGTTTGATAATGAGCCGTTGGATGGGATTAAAAAGCTGGATTTGGAAAAGTTGTGGAGCGGTGACCGGCATGTTGAGGGTGTTCCTGAGCGGTGGTGTGTGTTTGATAATATGCTGGAATTGTATCCCAAGCCGATGGAGGATGCTGATGTGACGACTTTGGATAAGGCGATTTCTTCGGCGGCGACTAGTATAACGCTGGACAGTGTGGACGGGTTCCAGTCCGCAGGGAGGGCAAAGATTGGCAGCGAGGTGATAAGCTGGAAGAATGTTGATGTTGATAATTGTGAGTTGCAGAATGTTGAGCGGGCATTGGAGGGGACGATTGCGGCGGCGCATAGCGAGGGGGCGCTTGTGACGGAGCGGAATATAGAGTGGTGGGGGGCGCTGATGCCGAAAAAGTTTATTAACAAGCCAACGATCAGTGCGCAGGCGGCGGCGGCGACGGGGAGCGGGGTGACGAATGGGGAGCATCATGTGTACCTGACTTTTTATAGCAGCAAGTGGGAGAGCGAGAGCCTGGAATTGTATTTGAAGAAGGTGACAACGAGTTCGCAAATGATAAGTATTACGAATATTCCGGCAAGCGATGATGATGATGTGGATTATGTGCGAATTTATATGACAAAAGCTGGTGGAACGTTGTTGTTTTTTGTGGGGCAGGTGGCAATTGGCACGGAGAGTTATGATATTACGACTGCGGATGGGGATTTGACGAGCCGGTTTGTGCGGATGGTGAGCAATGTGCCGTACAAGTGGCGGGATGTTTTGGATGAACTGGCGGCGGCTGCCTGGTTTATGGATCATGAGCAGTTTGAGCGGTATGCTGCTCGCCAGACAACTGCGGGCAAGATTCTTGCGGAGTGGCGAGGTTCGCTGAAAATTAAGGATGGGTATGAACAGTTGTTTTAAAAGACAATTACGAATTACGAATTACGAATGAGAAGATCATGGCGAGCAGCAAGTTGATACGGAAGGCAGGGAATGAGTGGGATTTGGTGAGGTCTGCCGGGGGTGGGTTGAATCAGTTGGCGGGGAGTTATGAGACGCCGGAGGGGGAGTGCGCGGACCTGGTGAATGTGGTGTTTGCGCCGGATGCGTGGGTGAAGCGCAAGGGCTGTGTGCGCAAGCTGGATATTTTGACGGAAGCGGATATAAAGAGTATGTTTGTGACGTCTTTTACGAGCGGGACGAATTACCTGGTGGTGTGCGCGGGGACGAGTATTTACAAGGTGGATTTTAGCGCGGATGTGTGGGTTGCGGAAGAGTTGACGGTGGATGTTGCGCTAACAAGTGGGCAGCGGTTTGATTTTGCAATGTTGGGGAATGTGTTGTACCTGGTGAACGGGAGGGATGCCGGATTAAAGTGGCGGGGCGGCAGTAATAATGTGGAACGGATTGGGATTTCGGCGCCCAATACGGGCAGCGGTGCGTTTGTGAGTAGCGGAAATTGTACGGCCGGGGATCACAAGGTTTTGATTACGTGGTATAATAGTAATAGCGGGACCGAAAGTAATTATAAAGATTTTGGGACGCTGCCAAGCGGTGGCAGCGATAAGCTGGTATTAACCGGGGTGACGGCGAGCAGCGATGCGCAGGTGACGCATTTGCGGATTTGGATGACGGAAACGGGCGGGGAGATTTATTACCTGGCGGCAAGTGTGGCGATTGGCGGGACGTATGAGGCGAGCATTGCGGATGCAAATTTGATTTTGCAACAGACTTTGCCGGCAGCAGTTGAGGATGGGTATGCGGCGGCGTCGCCGGTGGCGCGGTATATTGCGACTGGGAAAAAGCGGTTGTTTATGGGGTATACGTACCGGTCCGGTGCGTGGCGTGCGGATGAGATTGCGTGGAGCGAGATTGTTGGGCAGAATGTGGCGGTGCCGGAATATTTCTATGCGTTGAATTATCGCAAGGTGCCGTGCGCCGGGGGCGAGATTACGCGGCTGGTGATGTGGGGAGATTATTTGTATATTTTCCACACGCGGGGTATTGCGGTGATGACTGACCCGGCGAATCCCGACCAGAGTTTGATTACTGAATTAATCCAGGCGCCGGGGTGCAGCGCGCCGTGGAGCGTGGGGGTTGGCAAGTTCAAGCGGCCGGTACCGGCGCCGCCCGAGTTACATACGGAGGAATTTGAACTGGTGGACGGGATGATTTACAAGAGTTGGGATGGGGTGTACGGTTTTGATGGGAGTATGGCGCATCCTTTGAGCGAGAAGGTGAGGCCAAGTATTGATGAGATTACGGCGACGGCGCAGAGCGAGTGCGTGGGGTTTTTTAATGACGGCAAGTATTATTTGAGTTATGGTAACAAGATGGGGGCGGCTGGTGATGAGCGGGAACTAACCGAGTATACGACGGATACGGGTGGTGAAAGCGTTAGCGCTGATATTGGTTTTAGCGGCGCACCGGCAAAGGTTTATGCAATTAATTATTTGGTAAACAGCAGTAAAGCCGACCGGTCTATTACAGCGCTGGTGCATGTGGATTTGAATTATATGTGGACAGTGTATGCACTTGAGCGTGAAATAAGTTGTACTTTTAAGGTATATGATAGTATTGATAATGGCGTAACCTGGGCGTTGAAAGCGACCAGGACGGTGAATAATACAGGTCATTTAACAGGTGATGCGCAAACGGATTTTTTAATTAGCTGGGTTAATAGCGGGGTGAATGCAGTACGAGTTGAGGTGGTTTCGATATTTGACAGACTGGATGGTTTGGTAAGTGATATTCAGTTGATGTGGGTGAAGTATTGTTATGATCCTGCGGCAACGGTGGTTAATAACCGGATGTTGTATTACGATAGTATGACTAACCAGTGGAGCAGGTTTACGGGCTGGCGTGCGAATTGTTTTGCGGCGGTGCAGTTGTTGAACAAGGAGCAGGTGGAGGTATTCGGGCAGAGCGATGATGGCAGGATTTACCGGTTTAATGTGGGGTGGGAGGATGACAAGGAGCCGATTTTTTGCAGGATTGTAACGGGCTATTCTGCGGGCAAGTTTGAGGAAGTGCAAAAGCGATGGTTGAATAGCAAGCTGCAAGTTGATATTGGTGAAGGGGTTTTCAATTACCTGGTGTATGTGGATCGCCTGGAAAAGATGAATCGGCAGATAAAACGCAGCGAGAGCGCGGAGATGATTTCGTATTATAATGAGCGGGAGTATGGGGAGGATTATTTTGGCAGCAATGAGGGGGTTAAGAATGTGCGGGTAAATTTTGAGGCGTGTAGCGGGTACCGGATTGCGGAGGAGTTTTGGAGCAATACGCGTGACAAGTGGATGGTGCGGTACCGGATTATCGGGTTTGTAAAGAGGGAAAGGTGAAGCAAGTGAAACGTGAGACGGGTAACGTGAGACGAGAAATAAATTACAAGATGTGGATTTTATGCCTGGTATTGGGCGTGTTGATTGCGATAATGCTAACGGCGCTGGATTGCCGGGAGCCGGAGGGAGAGACGCCGGGACCGGATGAGCCGGAAGCGGCGAAAATTGATACGGCGTCGGTGGCCGGATTTACGATGGCGGTGGTGGTGGATTCGGTTGATGAGGTGATGATGGTGCGGATTGCTATTGACAGTCTGGTTTACCTGACGCCGTATTATTTATTTGAGGTGAGAGGTGATACGATGTTGCGGCGGTTCAAATATGGGGCGCCGCTGGATACTGGGTTGACGGAGTTGAAGGTGAGTGTGGTGGATTGGTATGAGAATGAGGGGGAGGCTTTAAAGAGGAAAGTATATTTTAGATAAAGAGAAGGATGGCCGCCCCTCGATACGTCCGCAAAAAACGCGGACTACTCGGGGACCGGCCCTGGATTATGATAGGAAGCAGAGAGAATAGCGGGCGATTTAAGCAGGGAGTGAGCGGGAATCCGAGCGGGAAGACGAAGGATGGGCTGGTGCCGGTGCGGGATTTGACGGCAAAGCAGGAGACGGAGTTTGCGCTGGAATCTATTGGGTTGGGATCGGCAGAGTTGAGCGAGAGCAAACGGGAGGAAGCGGCGCGGATTTATTATGAAAAGCTGCCGCTGTTGATGGAGGAGGCAATTCGGCGGGCGTTTTTAAAGGGGAATGAGAATTTGCTGGCGTTACTGATTGCACCGCAGGTGCCCAAGCCAAATGCGGGAAATTTAGGGCCGAAGGAGATTCCGAATAAAAACCAGTTGGTGTTGGATTTTATGAATTTTGCAAATGATGTGGGTTTAAAGGTTAACCAGGAATAAGGAGTTGACGATGGGAAATGAGATAGGTAGCGGGTACAGCGGCGGGGATTTTGAGAGCAGTGATTTTTACAATGGTTCGGTGCCGGCGCATAACAAGCCCAAAGTTGACAGTCCGGCCGGGAACAAGAGCAGGATTGCGGCTGATCATGTGAATGATTTGGGCGCGGAGGTTGTGGCGCTATGTACGCGCATGGGCGCTGGGGCGTGGGGCAACCTGGATAGTATTGAGGAGCGGTTGGATGCGGGCCTGGATGATGACGGTAATGTGATGGAGCGACGGGTGGTTGGCAGTGGTTACCGATTCAGCACGATTCAGGATGCGATTGATGATTTACCGGCTGCGGGGGGCTTTGTGCAGGTGACTCCGGGGACGTATAATATTGCGGAAATGATTACGCTGGCGGATAATGTAAAGATAATCGGGTCGGGTCCGGCAACGGTTTTAAAGCTGGTAAAGACGAGCGCGGATGATTGTCCGGTGTTTTATGTGCAGGATGTGAGCAATGTGGAGATTGCGCATTTGACGATTGACGGTAACGGGACGGCGAATGATGCAGCCGGCTATAGCAGTGAGCATGATGCTGGTGTGGCTATCCAATGCAGCACGCCGGACAAGAATGTGTGGGTGCATCATTGTAATATTTACAATATGCCTGGCGACGGGATAACGGTTGATGAGATTGACGGGTGTATTATTGAGAGTAATTTTATTTCGGTGCCGAACCGGGTTGTAGATCCACTAAGTGGGAGAAATCCTATATCGGTTATTGGGCGAAACCAGTATTGTAAAAATGGAATAATAAGAAGTAATGTATTGGTTGGCGGGTTCCCTGGAGGCATTGATATGGAGACGAATACTGATGATGATTATACTATTGAAGACTGGATTGTTTCGGGGAATATAGTTTATGATTCTGATGTTTATGGGATTTCTATTAATGCAAACCAGGGCACAGCAGGAAAAACAGGTTTGATTCAGCGAATAAAAGTAGAAAATAATATTTTTAAAGATTGTTATGGACCAGGTGTGCAGCTGCATACCGGTGCGACAGCAGGAACGGCTTTAGTAAAAGATTGCCTGGTTGGTAATAATATTGTAGAAAGTTGTGAAGACGATGAAGAAACTATTTGGGAGGGGGCAATAGATATAAGAGGGGCTGTAAGTAATTGTGATATTGTGCAGAATATGGTTTTACGAAGTGGGAAAGCAGGAATTTTTATCGTTAACGGGGGATCAGATGTGCGTATATGTAATAATAGTATTGAAGAGTGTGAATCTTTCGGGGTTTGGATAACCGGGAATGTTGACAGTCGATTGAATCATTATTCAATAAGAGATAACCGGGTCAAGAATAATGGGCAGGCGGCCGCGGATACATATAGCGGAATTAGAGTGCAGTATGCTGACCGCTTAAATATTGATGGAAATGTTTGTTGGGATGATCAGGATTCGGCAACACAAAAGTATGGAATAGAGTTATCAAATTGCAATTATGTTAATTTTGGTAGTAGCAACAGTGGAGATGGCAATGTGGCGTATATGTGGAGGATGGCCAGTTGTCAAAATGTGCATATTGGTGGAGCGCAGGTGATGCAGGTTTGGGAGTTTGATGATTTACCAGCTGATCAGGCTATTGTATCAATGGTAATTAACGGCCAGGCGGTAAAAATTGCTATGCCGTTTGATGGTTATATTATTGGCGTGTCGATTTGGAGTAGCGAGGAAATAACCGGAGGAACTGTAACTGTATATCCGCTTGTAAATGATATAGCACAAAGCGGACATGTGCTAAGTTTGACAAGTGATACTACAAATTATGTGTTTCATGGGGACATTCCTTGTGCGTTTTGGGCAGGGGATGAATTGAGTTTGGGTATCAGCTCGGATGAGGATTTGACGCCGGATGGAACGGCGGACATTCGGGCATGTTTGTGGATAGCGCCAGGCAGCTATGCGGCGCCGCCGTCGTGATGGATGGAGATGGGATTTGATTGATGGGCAAGGGAAGAAAGATGATGGAGAGTGAAAAGATTAATAGATCTGCGTGGGGCGGCCGCAAGGGCTGCCCTTACATTGATATTGTTTTTGTGTGTTTGGGCGTTTGGGCAGAATGAGCACCGGCCGGTAACGAGTCCCGATGCGCGGCAGTTGGAGAATGAGTTGCGGCGGGTGTGGTTTTGGTTGGGGCATTGGGATGTGAAGAAGGATGTGCCGACGCGGTTGCGGGATGCCACAGAGGGGCAGCATTTTTTGTATGTGGACGGGGATGATGCGCGGATTTACTTTTTTGCGAATGGGGAATGGAAGCATATTCAGATTGCAAAACAGGGTATTGAGGAGGTTTTGGCAGGAACGGATACGACTTATTTGACCATAGCGGATACGAGTTGGCTGGCGACGGAATGGTGGGTGACGCATTTGAATTATTTGCCGCGGGTGGATGTTGGGGATAGCATTACTACATACATCACCAACAAACAGGATGACAGCGATACGACTACATGGGATGCGACGGCGTATGACCTTATAACTGGTTTGGCGCTAAAATTAGACAAAACTGCATTTGACGATAGTGTGGCGGCTAATGATATTGTGGTAAAAGCAGATAGTGTGCTTTTGTTTGCAACACAGTATGATATAGCTGGTTTAGGTGGGGGTAGTGGAGGAGGTGCATTTGTTGGGAATGTTAAGATGCTTCAGCCTGGTGATGCGATTGAGGATAGTTTAGAAGCATTAACGGGAACAATAACAGAACCCTGGCTGGTGTTATTAGCGCCAGGTATATATACTGTAACAGGAACAATAACACCTACTGGATATATTACAGTTGCAGGAATTGACCCTGAGCCTACGCATACAGTAATTCAAATTCTTAAAACTAATTTGAATGTATTCAGGTTTCAGGGCTATAACTGGTGTTTGAAGAATCTTACTATAAAGAAAACTCAAGCATCAGCAACATCAAGTTCAGTTATAAGAGCTAATTATACAGAAACAAATGCACCTCCAGGTGCTTTTGTAATCGACAATTGTGTTGTTGTTGATAGTTCTGGTAGTTCTGTATCTCCGACAATTTCAATAGAAGCGTCACAAGGCGTTAATTCTATTATTAAAAATAGCAAGATTGTGAATTTAATGGGAACTGGTGATTATGGATATGGTATAGAAATAAATTGGTCTTCTACACCAAATTTATACACTGCAGATAAATACAGGTTTACAGTTGATAATTGTATTATTGATAATTTCGATAATGGAATTAGATATAGTTCAGGCGCTTACGTACATGCTTATATAACTAACAATTATATTCTTAACTCAGATTATGGAATTAGAGTAGTTCCAAATTCTACTACGCTTTCACAAAACATACATTTTAGTAACAATTTATTTAGAAATAACGAAGATGATATTTCTTATTATTGTATATCGAATCGCCTTATCAACATTTGGGATGATAATATTGCTGGAAACAGAGATGTTTCAGGTTTAACTGGTTCAAATTATACACTTTTCTATAAGAATGCTTATACAAGATTTTTCTTGACGACATCTACATTAACACCAGCTTTAACACAAAATGTTTGGACAAAAGTAACAGGTTTTGATACTAAAGATGGCTACGGTTTTTATGTTGCTGGAGACTCAACTAAAGCCTTTAGTCCAGGATTATATAATGTAACTGGAACATTTACTCTGTCTGGTGCAAGTGGAGATGTTTATGATATTCAACTAATGATTGGTGGAGATTTAGACACTCAATTGAAAACAAGTATTACTCTTGATGGAACTGGTAACACAGCTACATCGTTTAGTGGCATTGTTAATATTGCTGCAAATGATTGGCTTTCATTGTGGGTAAGAAATACTGCTAATGACAATGACGCTACTTTTACAACTTGTAACTTTTCAGCAATTAAAATAATTAGTGATTAATATTTTTTGTTTATGTTTTTATTTGATAAAAGATATGTACAAAAAAGAATGGAAGATGAATATGCTCTAAAACCTTACTTAACTAGCACTTGGAAGCAATGGTAAGAAAAGATATTTAATGTAGAGAGATTTGATATGGATAAGGAATTTATGACAGCGGCGGTGTGCGAGGAACGGCACAAGAATGTGATGGGTAAGCTGGGATCACTGGAAATGATGACCGGAGAGATTTATAAAAAAATTTTTATGGATAATGGGGAGAGTTGGAGTACGCAGATCAAACTGAGTACGGAGTTTCGTAAGGAGTATGAGAAAAAGATTGCCGGGAACCGAAAAGAGTTGCTGATTGCGATGATAAGCCTGGCAGGATTGATAATTGTGGATATTATAACGAGGATATAAGGAGGTTGTGATGGGAGCGAGGGAAAAAATGCAGGCATTTTATGTGGGAAAAAATATGGGTGAATCACCGGAAGAAATTTATGAGCGCGTCAAGACGGAGAATACGGGTTATATGCCAAGTTCTGAATTGGAGCAGTATTATGCCAAGCTCCAGGAAGTGCTGGCGAATCCCGAAGCGGCGGGGTTTGGGATGACTGAACAGGAGATGGCGGATTATATGCGGCAAGCGGCGCAGACATCCCGGGACCAGATGCAGCAGGCCGGCGGGGAGTATGATGTGTGGGCGGCGCAACGGGGCATTGAAGGCGGTCCCGAGGCGAAAGTTAAGTTGAAATTATTGCAGGAGAATATGCGGAACCTGATGCGGGCCAAGACGGATGTGAATGCTTTGAATTATAACGCGCGGACGCAGGCGCGGTTACAAGCCCTGGGGTTGATGGGTAATGCGGCGAATGTGTTTGAGCAAACCAAGCAGATGAATTACCAGCAGATGATGCTGCAACAGATGCAGGATGAAAGTGTGTTGAGTAATTTGCTGGGGTTGGGAACGCAGGCGGCGCTTAATTATTTTTTGCCGGGTAGCGGAATGGCGTTTGGCGCGGTCAGCAGCGGGATTGGGGCAACGAGTGCGGTGCCGACCGGGACTGGTGACTGGTATAATGGATTGGCGTAATTTGCCCCTCGATACGTCCGTTCCAAAAACGGGAACGGACTACTCGGGGACCGGATATTTTAAAAAGGAGAATAGATCATGAGGTTTGGACGGGCATTGCTGGCGGGTGTGGCGCAGGGCGGAAAGGCATGGATGGAGGAGCAGGAGAGGAACAAGGCGCAGGCGCGGCAGGTGGCGTTGATGCAGTTGCAGCAACGCTATAATGCAATGCGCGATAACCGGACGCTGAACCGGATGGCGCTGATTGAGCAGTATAAGCATTATGCCAGGCTGGAAGAAGATAAGCAAAAGGCGGCTATGAAGGCAGAGCAGGATGCGCAGTACAAGAATTCGGATGAGTACCGGGCCAAGATGGATCGTTACCGGGCGGAGACGGAGTATTATGAGCGGCGATCCAGAAATGCACAGGCCGACAGTAACAAGTCCGCCGACCGGGAGAGCAAGGATAAATGGACGCGGTTGAATTACTTAGACAAGGCGATAAAGGGGATGTATGAAAAGGATGAGATGGGCGAGATGACGCTGGCGCCGGGGATGGAGCGGGAGTACCAGGCGATGAAAGCGGAGCGTGACCGGTTGCGGGTGGATTTGGGAGTGATGCCGGGGAGTGAAACGGCAAACGTGAATGCAAGTAATAGTGGTTTGAGACCCGGGTTTGATTTTATGGGCAGACCATTACCGGCTGCTATAAGTGGACAAAGTGGAGCAAGTGAACAAGGTGGACTGGATGATCCGTTGGGGATACGGGGTAATTTGCCCGTGCAAAATAATTTTATTCAGCCGGATACGGGGATACCAACAATAAGGGCAGAGGATTTGTTTAATTTTCAGCCGGATCAGGAGACACTGCGGCAGAGCAAGCTGTTTAATGAAGGTTATAATAGCGTGAGACGATGATGGTTAAAGATTATGAGGTAGTGCTGGCGGGGTTTAGAAAGCAGTTTCCACAGTATGCGGATGTGCCTGGCGAGACGTTGATCAATTCGCTGCAACAAAAGTATTATAGCGATTTGAGTATCGATGAGGTGGCGCAGGCGATTGCGGGGAAATGGGGTTCGCCCCTCGATACGTCCGCAAAAGAGGCGGACTACTCGGGGACCGAACCTGGTGGTGACCAGGCAGAGGGCAGACACGCAGGTCTGCCCCAACACGCAGCTGCGGCGGCAAGTACGTTTGATGTGGGATCTGTTGGGGGCGAGCGGGTTGGCAAGGGTGAAACGGATGCGCAGTTTTTGGTGGAGCCGTTGATTCCGGTGAGCAAGTGGATACGGGAAAAGCTGCCGGAGCAGATGACGGATGAGCAGTATGCGGCGTTTTTCAGCAAGTCGCCATTAAAGGTATTGCCGGCGAAGGCGCAGCGGGCGGTGTTTGGGGCGATGATGGGCACGGTGCAGTTTGCCGAGGGCATGACGAGTCCGGCTATGATTGCGATGGTAGCGGCGACGGGTGGAGTGGGCGCGGCGGCGGCGGCGCCGGAGGCGGGGGTGGGGATTAAGGCGTTGAGTACGGCGATTAGCGCAGGGTTTGCGGCGGATATGGGGGTTAATGCGGGTCGGGATGCAAAGGCGATGGCGCTGGCAATGCGGAATGGGAATTGGGAGGAAGCGGGGGAGCGGTTGGCGATGACTGCCCTGGGCGGGGCGTTTGCGGTTGGCGCTGGGAAACATGCGTATAAAACCGGGAGGCTGGCTTATGCGGATTACAAGTTGCAGCAGATGGGATTTCCGGCTAAGGCGAGCGGGGAGTTGGCGAAAGCGATTAAGAATGACGAATTACGAATTACGAATGAAAAAAATAAAACGAAAGTGGACCAGGTGGACACTGGTGGAGAAATTGGACAAAAGCCGGCAGGGCAACCGCAAGGGATTGCCCCAACAAAGATAAGCAAAGATACAGAGCTGAGGCCAGATAAGGCGCGCGGAGAATCTGCGGATATTTTAACGGAGATAGAGTTAAAGCGGTTGAATGAGTTGCAGAATATTAAGGTGGGCGCAAATGATGTTGATTTGATGATTACGCAGCTTGAAAAGGGGGTGGTGTACCGGGGCGGGCAGTGGACGAGCAGCGATTTGCCGAGTTGGTACAAAAAGTTGAGCGAGGGCAGCGGTGCTGAGCGGCTGGAATCGGTGGTGAGCCGTAAGGATGCGCTGGCGGTGTTGAATAAGGTGAAGGCCGGGGAAAAGCTGACGGAGCGGCAGGCGGATATTTGGGGACGGATTGAGGCGAATTATAAGGATTATGTGTGGGAGGGGAAGCAACAGGCGGTGGGCACGGAAGGTGAAACGGGAACCGGACCGGGGCCTGAGGTTGAGCAGGCGTTGTGGGCGGAAAAGAATAATGTGGCGCTGACGCCGGAGCAAAAGGCGTTGCTGGAAAGATATCGGGCTGAGGCGGAACCGGAGCATGTGGCGAGTCCCTGGGACGAGGCGGGTGGGGATTTGTTTGTGGAGGACAAGGCGACGGGGCGGCGGCAGTATGTGGACCGGGAGACGGTGGCAAGGGCAAGGGGGGAAAAGCAGCCAATTACGAATGATCCCGCGAGCGGGACAGGCTCCTTACGAATTACAAATGAGGAATTTATAGCAGAACATCCTGGAAAAGACAGAAGCCCTGTTATTAATGAAATAAGATTACAAAAAACTAGAGAAACAAAATCATGGGCTGATGTTGCCAAGATAAATTCTGCTGATATTGTTACTATTTATAGGGCTCTTCCACCTGGGAAAAAAATTGTCCCTGGTGATTTTGTAGCAGTAGATAAAGAAATTGCACGATTTTATGCCAGAGATATTTTAAGAAGAACAGGCAAACCAGTAAAAATTATATCAAAAAAAGTAAGAGCAGATGAAGTACGTTTACATCCTGATCATCAAGTCCATGGAGTTAATGATGAGTTTATATATAATCCTAAAACGGCCGACGTGTGGCAGGGGCAAGCCCTGCCCGTACAGACGCAAGAGTTTGCGAGTGGGCGGCAGATTCCGCAGGAGCGGTTCAAGATGGAATCGCAAGCAGGGGCAGGGGCAAGCCCTGCCCGTACAAGTCGCGCGCAGATACGGGAGTATTTGCAGAAGGAATTTGATGTGGCGATTTACAAGGGGGCGGTTGGCGGCGGTCGGAAAAAGAGTGTGATGGGGCAGTATGGCACTTTTACCGAGACGGTGTTTGAAAAGAATTGGGGTGATATTTATACCGAGGCGCATGAGGTGGCGCATCATATTGATAAATTGCAGCAGATCACTGCCAAGCTAAAAAATTACAGCGCGGTTTTGACGGAAGAACTGGGCAAGCTGGATTATAATTATCCGAAAAGCAAGCGGGTGGTGGAAGGGTTTGCGGAGTATGTGCGGCATGATATGACGATTGGCGATGCGGGCAAGCAGGCGCCGAATTTTGACAGGCATTTTAAGCAGATTTTGGAGAATAACCCGGAACTGAAAGCCAAGTATGAAACGTCCAGGGAGATGTACCGGACGTGGTTTGAGCAGGGTGCGCAGGAGCGCTTACATTCGAATATCGATATGGATAACAAAATCGGCAAGCTGGGCTGGAAGGAAGGGGTGAAACACGGCTGGCGGTTTTTGGTGGGCAAGTTCCAGAATGATATGTATCCGGTGGAGGCGATTGTTAAAGAGGGAATGCGGGCGCAGGAAAAGCGGACGGGTAAAAAGATTGCGGCGTGGGCGGAGCGGGATGATCCATTTGCGTTGTATGAGGATTTAAAGTATACGGCGCGGGCGCGGGCGGAATGGGCGGTGATGCGAGAGCAGATCGATTATGTGGGGCGCAAGGTGGGCGAGTCGCTGAGTACGATTCTTGATCCTGTAAAAGGCAAGATCACTGATTTTATTGATTATGTGGTGGCGCGGCGGGCGTTGGTGTATGCGGAGCGGGGTTTTGAGAGCGGCATAGAGTTAAAGGATGCGGAATGGGTGTTTAACAAGCTGGATTCGCCAAAGTTCCGCGCCGCAAGCGATGCGTTTATGCAGTGGGCGGATAATGCGCTAAAGTATTTTGTGGACGCCGGGGGGTTGAGCGAGGAAGCGTACCTGGCGATACGGGCGGCTAATCCGTTTTATGCAGCGTTGAAAAGGGTGTTTGAAGGGGAGCGCAAGCGGGGGATTGCGGGCGGCGGCGGCGGGTTGGTTAACCAGGGCAATACGGTGAAATCGGTTAAAGGCGGCAGCGAGGTTATAATTAATCCATTGGAGGGGATGATTGGCGAGGTGCACAAGTTGTACCTGGCGGCGGACAAGGTGCGGGTGGCGCGGGCGTTGAGCAATTTAACCGAGATCGAGGGAATGGGGCGATTGATGACGGAGGTGAGCGCGCCGGTGGAGGCGAAAAGTTTTACTTTGAAGGATATTAAAAAGCAGTTGGATGAGGCCGGGGTTGACCTGGCCGATGCGGATATGGACGCGATGCTGACGGTGTTTAGTCAGGGTTGGGAGTACAAGGGAAACCGCAATATTATTTCGATTTGGAAGGATGGGCAGCGGCATTTTTACCAGTTGAATAGGGAGTTGTATAATGCGTTGATGGGGATGGAGCCGAAAAAGCTGAATCCGTTTTTTGACCTGGTGTTGGGCAAACCGGCGCGGATGGTGCGGTTGATGACGACGGGGATCAATGCGAGTTTTGGGTTGGTGCGGAATCCGATGCGGGATATTATGACGGCGATGGTGTATAGCAAGGGGAGCGCTGCAATGTCGCCGGTGAGATCGATCAAGGGTGTGGTTAGCGATGTGACGGGCAAGCCGGGTGCAAATATGTTTCGGTCCCTGGGTGGCGAGATGGCAACGTTAATGGGTCAAGACCGGATGTCGCTGATGCGGACGATTGATATGATGCTGCTGGATAATGGGACGTTAAAGGGCAGGGTTTTGCAGGTTGTCAAGCATCCCATTGATGCGCTGCGCAAGGTGACGCAGATATCGGAACTGGGTCCCAGGGTGGGAGAATTTGAGATGATGATGGAAAAGGGTTGGAAAGCCTGGCAGGAAAAGAATCCCGGCAAGAGCAAAGATGAATGGAAAGAGACGACTGATTATGAGAATGTGGTGATCCGGTCGTTTAATGCGGGACGGGATTTGACGATTAATTTTAGCAAGAACGGGACATACGGGGCGGTGTTGAACCAGATCATTCCGTTTTGGAATGCGTCGATCCAAAGTTCGGAAAAGATGCTGCGGGCGTTTAAAGAGCGGCCGGTGGCGATGACGGCGCGGTCGATAGTGGGGATTACGGCGCCGAGTGTGATTTTGTGGGCGATTAACAAAGATAAAGAGTGGTATAAGAGTTTGCCGTTGGCGTACAAGTACAATAACTGGTTTATCGAGGTGGATGACAAGACGATCATCCGCATACCCAAGCCGTTTGAACTGGGGGCAATATTTGGTGGCTTTATTGAGGGGGCGCTGGACCAGTCCGCCGATATTGATGACGGGGCGGTGAGCGCGGCGGCGGGGTTGATGGTGGCGAATATGACGCCGGATGTGTTACCGGCAAGTTTGCAGCCGGCGTACCAGGTGTTGCGGAATAAGGATTGGCTGGGGCGGAGCATTGAAACGGCGTGGATGCAAAGGATGTTAAAGCGGGAGCGGTACCGGGAGACGACCAGCGATTTGGCCAAGTATGTAACTATTGGCATGGAAAAGATTGTGCCGGAGGGATTTGTGCTGAGTCCCGTGCAGTGGGATCATTTGCTGAACGGGTATACGGGCGGGGCGTGGAATACGGTGAAGCGGGCAAACCGGCTGGGTCGGCCAGGGGAGATGCAAAAGAGCGATATACCGGTGGCGGGGACGGTGTTTTTGCGGACGGGCGGGCAACCGGCGCGGGAGGTGAATAATGCTTATAATGTGTCGCGCCTGGTGGAGGAAGCGCACGCAACGTTCAAAATGTATTTGAAACGTGGGGACAAGGAGACGGCGCGGGGGATATTGGCAAGGAATCCGGCGATTCGCAAATACAGCGCGATTAAAGGTCACCGGGAAAAGATTACCGAGTTGTTAAAGTTGCGGCGGGCATACGAAAAGGATGCTGCCAGGGTAGCGGAGATCGACAAACGGATTCGGCAACATGCGGCGGCGGTGATGGAGTTGTATAAAGAGAAGCTATAAGTTAACAGTTTTCAGTTGTCAGTATAATAAAAACCGGGAGGTTGTTTGAAAAAATATCCAAAATATAAGCCTGGCCAGGCTGTAGATATTAACTGGCGTAAACAGGATTTCAAATTTCAATGCTGCGATTGCGGTTTGGTGCATAAATTACGGTTCGCAGTAGCAGGTAATAGATTAAGATTCAGGGTGTGGCGCGATAATCGAGCCACCGGACAAGTAAGAAGATGGAGAAAAACGGGAGGTTGATATGGTAAAGATTAGAGTACACAAAAGTGCAATGAGTTTTGGCGCGCAGGTATTTGTATTCAAAGATGATGATCCTGACCAAAAATATGGCGCGTTGCTGCATGTTAATGATGATGATTTAAAGTGGGTTGATTATGAACCGTTAAAAAAGGTTGGAATTGAATATACAGGGTTAACTATTGATCTACAAAATATGCAGCAGTTAATGGATGATTTATGGGCGGCAGGAGTGAGGCCTACCGAAGGTAGCGGTTCAGCCGGGTCCATGGCCGCGGCACAGGCGCATTTGCAGGATATGCGAGTGCTGGTTGAAAAGGCATATAAAATAGAGTTTAATAAGTAATAACAGCAGCGCCCCTCGATACGTCCGCAAAAGAAGCGGACTACTCGGGGACCGCTGCAAAAGGAGGATGTGATGGGTGCGGTGAAACCGGAGTGGTTAAAGGTTGCGGAGAGTTATATTGGGGTGAAGGAGATTGGCGGTGCGGAGCATGAGCCGAGAATTGTGCAGTTTCTCAAGTCGGTAAACGGCAACAAATTGACGGCGGATGAGACGAACTGGTGTTCGGCGTTTGTAAATTTTGTGATGCAAAAAGCGGGGTTCCTGCCGGCTGAGAGCCTGGCGGCGCGGGATTGGCTAAAGTGGCAGTGGGGCCGAAAGATATCGGGTCCGGCGTTGGGAGCAATTGTGGTGTTAAAGCGGGAGGGCGGCGAGGGTTGGGAGGGTCATGTGGGGTTTGTGGCAGGTTGGGACAAGACCAGGGTGCAGGTTTTAGGCGGCAACCAGGGCGATAAGGTGTGCGAGTTGTGGTTTAGTCAGGCGGAGGTTTTGGGGTATATGTGGCCGCAAATGCTGGCGGGGATTAAGGCTTTGGGGGTGCGGATGATGGAGGAGCGGCGCAATATTGAGATGATGGGGTATTTGGATATGTCGGAAAAGGCTTTGAAAAATGAAGCGAGTGGGGCAGGGGCGAGCCCTACCCGTACAAAGAAGATATTGGCGTTTTTTAAAGACCAACGGTTATGGAGTTGGGTGAAAGCGATTGGCTGGCTGGCGGGGGGTGTGATGAGTTTGATTCCACAGACAAAATGGATAGGCAGAGGAGTAATAGCGGTTACCGGGTTATTGAAGGATAAGGCCGGTAGTATATTTATTAAACAAAAAGATGGAGGTGTTGTGATGCAAAAGGGTATTCAAGACACGAAAGAGCTATTGCAATTTGCCCTGGCGACGGCGATGAAGATCGATGAAAGCCTGGAGGACGGATTTCAGTGGACGGACAGTTTTGCGCTGATCGGCGCGGTGACCAAGTTACCGGCAGCGATTAGCGGTATTGAAAATATTCCGGCTGAACTGGAAGATCTGACTGAAGAAGAAACGGCGGAATTGCAGGCTGTTGTGGAGGAACTGGAATTGAAATCGGAAGCAACGGAACTGATTACCGAACAGGCGTTGGCGACGGGCCTGGAATTGTGGAAGCTGATCAAGCTGATCCGGGAAGCGCGTAAAAAATAGCTATTCCTCCCGATAGCTAACCGGGCTGGCCGGTGGCGGTCAGACTACACGTCAAAGCGCCGGCCGGTCCGGGGTTTATTCAAATTTAGTCATTAATTCATCAAACTTACTTTTGTAAATTGGGTTGTTTGATGTTTCCTGTTTTGACTGTTCCAGGGCTTCTTGATAACAATCAAAGTGCATCCAAGCCTTCCGAAAAGTTTCCGGGTTACGATCATAAATGTTATTGGGATGGTCTATTTCCATTGTATCCTCACAGATTGCACACTTCATATTTTTTTCTCAAATTTGAAATCACAGTTGGGGCACTTGAATTGATAGGTTTGGCCCGGGGTTAGCTGCAAGGTGTTGTTGCCATGCAAGGGGAAATTACATTGTGGGCATTTAATAGCGTTGTTTATATAACTGATCAGTGATAATTGTATTACATTGGTAATATTCAAATTCCACTTGTCCGCTATATTGCGCAGGGTTTTAAGGGCGCGGGAGTTGAGCCGGAGGGATGTAACGGCGTCCGGTTTGCCGTGCTTTAGTTCATCCACCAGGGAATGGTATTCGGTTAACAAGATTGGCATGATTTATCCTCGATTTTAGTAAATGTAATATAATTGTATGACAAATATAATACAATAAATGGGGAATGTCAAGGGGAATTTTACAAATTAAAGTTTAAATTTTGTGCGAGCAGGTTAAGGTCCGGCGCCGGGGCCAGGTGGGCGTAAATTTCGGTTTGTTTAACGGAGGAATGGCCAAGTAATTTGCTGACCAAATAGATAGAAACGCCTTGCTGTACTAAATGTGATGCAAATGTATGACGAAAGGTATGGACGGTGACGTTTTTTATACCAGCTAACCGGGCGGCGCGGAGAAGTTGGTTGCGGAGGATGTTTTGCGATAGCTGGCGGCCGGATTTGGCGGTAAATATCCAGGTATCGGATTCTGCCAAAGCGCGGCGGGCGTTGAGGGCATCCTGGACGGCCGGGTGGATGGGAATTTGCCGAATAGAGTTGCGGGTTTTGGGGGACCATTCCGTTTTGGGACGGATGTAGAGGGTGGTGTTGTAAATATCGGACCATTGCAGGTAGCGGAGTTCGTCCCTGCGGAGGCCGGTGTAAAGCAGGGTTATAAAATAGAGTTTGTAGCGCGGGGTTATGCGCTGGAAAAGCCGTTGCAGTTCGTCGGTAGTGAGCCAGCGCGGGGTTTTGCTTTTTTTTGCATAGCGTTCCACTGCGGCGATTGGCGATTGTACAAGCTGGCCAGAGCGGACATAGACGAGAAAAAAACTGTTGAGTCTATCCAGTTGATAGTTGACAGTGGCAGGATGGAGGCCGCGGGCGGTTTCGGACGAGGCCCAGGCGGAAAACAGGTCCGGGGTGAGATCGGCCAGGAAGCGGGGCGGGCGTTGCGATTTTATAAACTTTTCAAAATTATCCATTATTTCGGTATAGCGGGTGCGGGTGCCGGGATTTTTGCGGCTGATCCTGGCGCGGGATTGCTCGAAAAATTGGTCGAGGGTAATTTTGGGATCGGAGAGTCCTGCCTGGCGGCGGTCGATTTTGAGTTGCAGATCGGCGAGGGCAAGTTCGGCAATTTTTTTGGATTTGCCGACGGGCCTGCGGATGCGCTTGCCGTTGACGGTATAGTTAAGGTACCAGGTATCCTGTCGTTGGTAGATTGAGGGCATGTCACAAATCCGTCACAGCTAATTTTTTGGGTAATAAAAACAATAGTTTAGGATGGGTAGTGCCGAAGGGGGGAATCAATTTATAAATGTGTGATGTGAAATATTGCATAATGTAAACTATTGTTTTTATGTTATTTAATAATGTATGATTTTTAAGTTAATTTATTTAGTTGTGTGGTTTTTTGCATATTTTTGTGTATTTTTGAGTCTGTTTGTCACAAATTTGTCATAGCAATTCATAAAAGTTTGCTGCTGAAGTAGAAACAAAATCGCCTATACAATAACACAAACTTTTTTCATTAATCGAGATTGGATCGTTTATCATTTTTTTTAAAATCCAATGACCTATTAATAATTTATTTTTTATTGTATTATCTGAAATATTTAGTCTAATATAATCATTTATTTCTGGAAATTCAGATTTTGAAACGGGATAATTTTTTTGTAATTCAATATCCAATAAAAACATATATTTCATTAATTTTTTATCCATTTTTTCACAATGAATTATTTTTAAAAAGTAAATACTAACTATTGCCAGGAGAAAATAATTTATGACATAATTTAAATTTTTTTTTTTATAATAGAATCAATAAGTGGAAATTGATTAATGAATACAGGCATAGTATTCATAATTGATAGAATTGAAAATTTAATAATGATTTCGGGCGACACTAGTCTTTTTTCCATTAATCCCCCAATAATGCTAAAAGCGCCTGTCTTTTATCTGAAGATAAAGCCGATAAAAGAGTAAACAAATCCCGCCCACCAGTGGTAATGTTGCCCGTTGTATCGAATAGTTTTAATTCTTTCCAGATCAAATTTTTCACCTGGGGATTGTTTATCAAGTATGAACAGATTTTTTCCAATTCAGGATCTCGATTGTAATTTGCTGATATATCTGTTATACGGTTTTTTTTAAAAGGTTCATATAAAAGATCGGTTATTGTGCAATCGAGAGCGGTTGCCAGCTTTTCGAGGGTGGTTATGGTAGGGGAGCTACCCTTACCTGCCTCCCATCTGCTGATTTCAGCGCGTTCGATACCACTTGTTTTTGATAATTCTGATTGTGATAAATCTTTTAACTGTCTGTATTTTAAAAGATTTACAGAAAAGTTTTTCATAGTGTCATTCATTGTTGTACCATAATAAAAAAAATTTAAATAAAGTACAAATATTAAAGATTTTACTTGACATTTTGTGTTTAATTTTATACATTTCTTGTGTAAAATATCACACGGGTTGAGTAAGGAACCCTCCCCTGCCCCTGAAAGGCCCGGGTGATTTTACTTTGAAAACGGGAAAGGTTTTGGAGTATGTGTGATTCATTGTTAATAGTATATTTTTACCAATGGGCCGTTGGGTCCTCTTCATAGTTGTTCCATAACCATAGCCGGTAGTGATTCGGGTTGTACTCTTCATTACCGGCTTTCCCATTTATACGCTTGTTCTTTTCAATTCAAGATAGATTAATTTTTGTTCATTGGCAACGTTTTACGGTTGTACTAATTACGAGTGATCGTAGTTTTTACAATGGATAGCCGGTGGTTAGTGGCTATCGGTTTTTGTCATATTTCCGGCGAGGTTATAGGTTGAATCCTTATGGAGACAGTGAAGAACAGGGTTACCTGGAGATTTGGATAATTTACCGGGTTCGATTCCCGGCGCCGGAACTAATAAATAATTTATTTTTAAAGATAAACCCATAATGATGAGAAAAAAGGCGAAAAAACAGGACTAAGGGATTTGGTGGCAGGAAAGAATGCGTGACTAAACCTGCCCTTGTGAGCCAGGACATTAACCAAAGTAGGACGCATAGCGCCTGTTTTTTGTAGTATGCCTTGAGGATCGGTGACGGTAACCTGGATCAGCCGTCACCTTATTTTTTTAGAGGAGGTTTTCAACGTGGCGGAATTGGTAGACGCTACCGCTAGAGTCAGAAAATACGGTGCGAGGTGCACCTCTAAGCCGGGCGGTACATTGGCACTCTATAAAACTTTGATTCCGGGTTCGAATCCCGGCGTTGGAACTAATTTTGTGGACGATGTGGAATGGGTGGACAGTATTGACTAAATATTTGAAAGGAGGTGAGTAGGATGCGATCGGCAATAGCAAGCGGGGAGGCCTGTTTGTTATTGGGACGATTCGTTAGTTCGATTGTGTCGCGTTATTTAAAGATGATGGTTATTCATGGAACGCTGCAAAAGGTATCGGGATTGTGTTATGAATTAGCGTTGAATCCCGATCAGTTTTTTAATCGGATAAGCGATAATCCACGAACCGGTTTGCGGATTGAAGAATTGTGGACGATTGAGCGGTTGATGGAGCAGCTTGATCCGGCGATTTATAGTGAGTATTTACGAACTCTACACAACAATGATTTAATAATCGTAAAGGGAAAAAGGTTATGAAAAAATTTTGTCACTGGTTTCATCACGTGGTAGATGAGCAGTTGCGTAATGTGCAGGCGCCGATGTGTATCGAGTCGCACTCGGACGATTGCGGACAGTGTGCGTTTTGTACGCAGGTTGATGACCGGGCGCCGGTGGATTTGCTGGCGCTGGATGCGGATTTTTGGAAGCGGTATGAGCAGGCGAAAAAAGAGCGACAGGTGGTTGAACAGTTTGAATTGCCCCTGGAGTTACAGCAATGAACAATTATTTGACAGTTATGCAGGCTGCGGAATACCTGGGTTATAATATGTATACTGTCTATAGGTGGGTCGAGCAAGGCCGGATTCCTTATTTCAATGCGTTTGCGGGCCGTAAAGGAATCCGGCTTTTGCGGGCGGACCTGGATCATTTCATGGCCGGTTATCGCGTGCCGGCGATAATGGAGCAAGATCTCGATGGATAAAGATGTGATGCGGCAAATAACAGTTGGCGATATTATCCGCACTATCAGGCTGGCCGATGTGTGGCAATGCCACGGAAATATCGACAAGATCGAATATAGCGTTGGGCGTTTGGAAATTCAGATCAAGTTTATGGTGATGCTGCGGGCGATGTACTATTTGTTTGAAGAATGTGCCGAACAAAAAAGGGATATTGAGCTTGATGAGTTTGAATTCCGGCTGCGGTGTCCCAATGCAAACGCAACAGAGATTAGTATGTTTTTGGAGTTTATGAGCAGGATTAATGTGCTGCGAAAACATTCGGAGAAAAAAGTTTTCAAATATAAAAAACAAAAAGGGATGTATCACCAAACGAGTTATGTAGTGAGTTGCAGTGTTGATCCGGTACTTTTTATTGAAAGGTTTTTGAAAAATGAACTGGATGCAAAAAATAGCCACGTGCAGTCACTCCGGGGCTGATGAAGTTTTTACGGCGCAGGGCTGCTTGTTTACGGTGTGCAGCAAGTGCGGGCGGATGATGGGCTGGAGCCAGATTGAGCGGCGCTGGGTGTTTTTGGAAACGTTTGAACAGGATATATGCGAAAAGGTGGAACGGCTGCGGGCATACGATCACAAGGCTTTTGCCAGGATGCTGAAAGCTGAACCACGTGGGGTGCTAAGGGTGGAGATGTGCAGGAATTAATAACGTAAAAATACTATTGTTGCGGCGCGGTGTTACAATTTTTTTTCTATGTAATAATAGAAATAAATTGTATGCACCGTGCATGCAGCCGGTCATCAGGGCCAGCCAGCCCCAGGGAGATCACCAAGGCAGCCGGTCATCAGGGCAGCCAGCCCCAGCCGATCACCTGGCTATTATCAGGGCAGCAACCGGACGGCCAGCCTGTATAAATGCAATACCCCGCTTTTTACCCGTCATACCCGTCCACGACGCAGCGAACGCCAGCAGAAAAGAAATCAAAAATGCAGGAAAAGATATTGTTTTTCCACGTTTTAGCGCAATACCCGGATTTTAATAATGTGCATAATAACTATTATGTTAACTTGCTCTGGAAATTTAGGGTTACTTGACAGGCCGGGCCGAAAAACCGGTGCGTCAACTTCAAATGTATGATACCGGTTGGGACAGCGTGTGTGTGATGTTAAAAATTAATTGGACTGTAAGACAGGGTTACTGTGGAGGGTTACTGATGCCGACAAAAGATTTTCAGTGTACAAGCAGCGATTGTAATTATGTTTTTGAAATTTTTTCGCAAGGCCCCGGCCAGATACCGGTTGAATGCCCGCGCTGCGGCGGACCGGTACGACAGGTTTTTACGGAGGCCCCGGCTGTGAATTTTGCCAGATGGGAACCGAAACGCCGCGCGTTGATTGCCGACGCCCTGGATGTGCCGGTAGAAAGAATACCCCGCAAAAAATTTAAGGAAGTTTGATATGGCCCGCGATGGATGGATTATGGTTCATAGAAAGAGCATGGAAAACGAAATTTATGTGGAACGCCCGTTTGATTGTTTCCATGCCTGGCTTGATTTGCTTTTTCGCGCGAATACCGCGCCGGTTACTATTGCGTTTGCCGGTGATAAGTTAAAATTGGATAGAGGTGAATTTTTAACTTCGTATTCGAGTTTGGCGGAGGTGTGGGGATGGAACCGGCAAACGGTGCGCAAGTTCATTTTAGGGTTACAGGAAAAGGAAATGATTGGTTCGCAAATAGTTCGCTCAAAAAAACAGGTTGGTGTCAAACTAAGTATATGTAATTTTTGCAAATACCAGACGACAGAAAACGCTAAAGGTTCGCCTAAAAAAACAGATGATAGCCACAGTAAAGAATATAATTATATAAATATAATTGCTAACGCCGGCGATAAAACTATTGAGTTATGGAGCAAGAGTGAGTGGCAGACGCAAGTGGCTTGTGTTAATAATGTTTTAAAAAAGATTCAAAAATTGAATACCGGCGACCCGGCTTTGTGCGCGATGTTGATTAAACGCCATGGTTTTTTGCTGGCATACGCAAAGGTTGAACAGATTGCGGATAATGAGCCGGTTTTTAAGGATGCTAAGGGGGCAAAGGCGTATATTATTGCTTCGTTGAAAAAGGCCTCGGTTGGTGATTTGCGGCGCAATACCGCCGCGAATACCCACGAAAAAAGTGATTATGGATGGGTGAGTTTGAGTGATAAATTACCGAGTTTGGATTGATATGGTTCATATTGATTTATTTAGCGGCATTGGCGGATTTGCGTTGGCGGCGGATTGGGTATGGCCCGGAATTACGCACGTGTTTTGCGAAATAGAGCCGTTTCCACAAAAAATTTTAAAAAAACATTGGCCGGACGCGGAAATTTATGGAGATATTAAAAAATTAGATGGAAAAGAGATCGTTAAAAAATACGGGGCAATTGACATTCTTACCGGAGGATTCCCTTGCCAGCCTTTTAGTGTTGCCGGGAAGCGAGGCGGCCAGGCAGATGACCGTTACCTCTGGCCGGAAATGTTCCGAGTTATTAAAGAAAGCAGGCCGCGTTGGATTATTGCAGAGAATGTGCCTGGAATCATCAATCTGGCGCTCGACCAGGTGTGTGATGATCTGGAAGGTATCGGTTACGAAACGGGGACGCAGGGTATTCCGGCTAGTGCGCTTGAAGCGTGGCATATCCGGGAAAGGGAATGGATTGGTGCCTACGATGAGAGCCGGGTTGAGGGGAAACATCCGGGAATCGAGAAAATACGACAAATTCAACAATTTGGAATCGGTTTTATCCAGGCAGATGTTGCCGACTCCCACAATGGCAATTGCAGACAAGGAAGTAATTTCGAGCAGGAGGGGAATGAATTTAACTGCAATTGCAAAATTATATCCCACTCCGACCAGCAGGGATTACCGGGGGCAACATGCGATAAATTCGCCAGCATTTCAAAAAAGGAAATTGAATTTGCGGGGGGTGAGCCTGGTAGAATTGCTGCAAAGGCAGGGGAATATTGGGCAGTTGAACCCTTCGTGGGTAGAGTGGCTAATGGGATACCCAATAGGGTGGACAGACTTAAATGCTTAGGTAATGCAATTGTACCACAGGTGGCGGCGGTAATTATGGGGTTTATAAAACAAATTGATGTGGATTAAATGGGAATGGTTGTGGGAGAATAAAAAACAGGATGGATAAATGCGGGAGGTTGAAAAGGCGGTTTTGGGCACGTTAATTTCGTGCTATGGCGACAAGTTTGTGGATGTTAAATATGTGGATGAGAAGGATTTTGTTTCTTCGGATGCAAAGTTGATCTTTGGCATGATTAAGGATGTGGCGGCGGCGAACGAGAATCATGTTGATTTGGTGCTGATTGCTGATTATTTGACGGGTTGGAATGCGGCGATTGATAAGGCTGAAGACCGGATCGATATGAGTGTGGTTTTTGGGTTGACGGAGACGGTAGTTGGGTCCAGTCAATTTAGTTTGTATTTGGAGAATTTACGGAATGAACGCCGCCGCGAAAAGCTGAATAAATTGTTTCGCCAGGGGCAGGAGGATCTGTTGCAGGGTTCGCCGCTGGTGGTGGCGAATGCGATGGTGAAGGGGGTTGCGGATATTATTGGCGGCGGGGTTGGCGGCGATGATCAGGGTGAGTTGTTGAATGAGATTGTGGATGATATTACTCATTATGATGGAAATGAGATGCCGACCGGGTTTGATAGTTTTGATGCGGTGTGGGGCGGGTTTATGCCGAATGAGTTGCAGATTATTGCGGGTGATAGCGGGCATTTAAAGACGACGCTGGCGCTGAATTTAATTATTAAACCGTTGCAGGATGGGCACAAGGTGTTGTGGATCGACGGGGAGATCAGTCGGAAACGGTTGTGGCGGCATTTTCTGCTGATTAATGCGGGGGTGGAGATTTGGCGGTTGCGCAAGCGGCAGTTCAGGGAGTGTGATGTTGAGGCGATTACAGCGACGGCGGCCAGGATTGCGAATGAGGGTTGGCAGTTGATTATTCGTGATGATGTGCGAAGTCCAGGGCAGATGATTGAGTGTGTGATGCGCAATGAGCCAAAGATTATGGTGATTGATAATTTGCAGAATATGGATTTTGAGCAGAGTGATAATTTTTGGACGTTTTATAATGGGGTGAAAAGTATTAAGCATATTGCGCTGGATTTTGGGACGAGTATTTTGGCGCTGAGCCAGGTGACGCGGAGCAGCGCAGAGATTCACAAGTGTATGCCGCCGACGTTGGAGAATTTGTTTGGCAGCCGTTCGATAAAGCATTTTGGTGATGCGATTTCGATTATTTATTACAAGGCGAAGGATGACCCGGAGGCGGATAATACGGAGTTTATGGTTTATCATAGCAAAATGCGGGAGATGGGGGTTGGCAAGCGGAGTATGGTGGTGGACCCGATGTTGGGT
>Ga0172382_10001729_pt1 | contig 38329 bp, 7 predicted proteins | sample Leawel138RmetaG_FD_122245 | JGI IMG/M metagenome (GOLD analysis project Ga0172382, IMG submission 122245) | Leachate microbial communities from a municipal landfill in Southern Ontario, Canada - Leachate well 138R metaG | ecosystem: Engineered > Solid waste > Landfill > Unclassified | place... | reverse complement strand
GCTCAAAGGCAAGGGCACGAGGGTGACGGCGGCGAGAGCGGCGGCAAGAATACAGGCGCTTAGGGCGGCGGCTCTTGCTCTTTTCCTGCCCAGTTTCGGAGACGCAAACAGAAACTGTCCGGCTTTGAGGACAGGAATGACAAGCATGCTGAAGACGGCCCACAATGCCAGGAGAACGCCGAAAATGAAGAATTTCCCCGCGATGAACTGAATGATGGCTGCATAGATGAAGATTCTGTAAAGGAAAGAGGAGGTTCCGTAAATAACGAACCAGCGTCTCTCTCCCCGGCTCGACGTGGGCGGTTCGGCGTTATCAAGAGCGAAGAGATGCCTTTGCACCAGATAGCCGAGATACTTCAGCGATCGTGTGCCCAGATTGGGAATTTCGATCAAATCGGTCAGCATATAATAGGCATCGTAGCGCAGGAGGGGATTGCCGTTAAACAGAAGCGACGAAAGGCCGGCAATGAAAATAATGTTGTACAGTAAACCGCGGATCGCACCGGGTTCCATATTCGTCCAGGCGATTATCGCAACTGCCGCTATGAACAGTTCCGTCAGAAGCCCGGCGCCGCCTACCAGAATACGCTCCCATTTATTTTTGAATGCCAGAGATGATGAAGCGTCGATATAAGGAATGGGGGTGAGAACAAGGAGCATGATACCGACATCGTGTGCCTCTCCCCCCATCCTTTTTACGGCCAGGGCATGGCCCAGTTCATGGAATGCCTTCAGCACCGGGAAAAGACACCACATAATGATCAGATTCTCCGGTGAGAGTACCCGGTCCGTTACGTTTTCCGTAAGCTCGGACCAGTGCATTCCCGTGAGGATAATTCCCGCGCCCACGGTAAGGATCCACAATACGGCCATGGGCCAGCTGAAAAGCGCCCTTGAAAACGGCTCGAGCTTGATAAGAAGTTTTTCGGGATCGAGAAGAGAAAAACTCATTGCCAGGGGATTGCGGAATTTCTGCTGCCATTTCCGCAGTTCCTTTTTCTCGTGCCTTCTGGAAAGTTCGTAGAAATCAGGAGGAACATCCGTTTGCAGCGCATCGGCGGCATGAAGCTGACTCAGAAGCCGGATCATCTCCTCCTGTGTGGGAGCGTCCTGACCGAGGCGATCCTTGGCAGTGGTCCATATCTCTTCCACTTTCCGCCGGCCGTTCATCATTCCGATAATTAAATAAAGAGCGGGCGTAAAGCGCTGAAACTGGCCGGAAGCGTGATCCTGCATCACATACCACAACTCGCCGCGATAGATATGGCGGTGAATTTCGACATGGCTCCGCAAACGCGGTTTCAGACCCGCAATCCGGTACCATGAAGGGTTATAAAGCGATTCTCTCATGCTTAATTCCTTCGATCGCAGCCTCGAAAGTTCCGCTGCCCTTTCCGAATCGCACTACGGCAGCCAGGTCCACAGTTTCAATCTGATCCACTCGAGGCTCTCATGCGCCCAGATCCAAAACAGGCGTTTCCGGTCAATCGTTATTTTGCCAACACCTTCCATGCCGGGCCGCAGCCCCGGAGATGCTTCCTCCAACCGTGCCTCGACATTGAAGTAATTTCTGCCTTCTTTGGCCGTGAAGACCGGTGTAATCTTGCTGATCTCAAGCGGCAATATCTGTCCCGGAAGGGACGGCAATATCAACTCCCCCTTCTGGCCGACAGCGACATAGCCGATATCGCGCTCATCGACCTGCACAATGACTCGATAACCCTGAAGTGGGGCAATCTCGAACAAAATCTGTCCCCGCTCGACGGGACTTCCAAGCGACTGGCTCAGGTCTCCGCTTGTCACGATACCGTCGAAGGGAGCAGCTATCTTGGACCGTGCGATGTGTTCGTCAAGAAGCCTGATTTCAGCGTCAGCCTGATCAATTCTTGACTGAAGAATCATGACCTGTGCACGCTCGTGCTTTGCCATGGCTTCCGCATGCTGTTTCATAAGCTGATTGCGCTGGGTCGACCATTTAAGCCGTTCCAGATGCAGGTCCCTGTCATCAAGGCGGCAGAGCAGTTGACCGGTCTTCAGTACATCGCCGGGCCTGGCGGGCGCTTCGGCCACATAGCCGTCAAATGGCGCCGTCACGACCCTTTGAACTATCCCTTCAAGAACCGTCGGCGCACCGACTCGGTGGTCTCCCGTGGCAAAGATCAGAAAAAGAAGTATCGCAAGTGCCGCAGCACCTGCCAGCTTGAGGCCCGGGTGCTCCGGACCTGTCAGTTTTCCTATCCCCTGCGCAAGCGACTCCCAGATCTTCGACCATATCGACCTCTCCTCTTTTCTTTTTGTGTCGAGGAGAGGCCCCGCTATGGCGCCGATCGTTTTCAGAAGCTCGAGGGTTCCTTCATCAAAAGGCATGTCGGGATCCCGCTCGAACATAACGGCCCCGATGCCTTTTTCTTTATGAATCACTGGAACGGTACAGATCAATCCGCTGCCGGTGCGACCGGCCAGCGCTTCATGTGCAATGGCGGCAATCGGCGGTGCATCTTCCGGGAGCGGATACACAATGAAGGTCTTCTGATCGAGAGCTTCATCCATAGCCGACCCGATGGCGCGCAGCAGATTCATTTTACTGCCGAATCCCGCGCTGTGAGAAAGGGCCTGGACCTTGATCTCACCGCCTCTGGTGAAACCGAGGCTGACGCGCGTGCAATTCAGCGTTGTCGCCAGCTGTGTCACGAATGCCATCGCGCCCTGATGAAAGCGGTCATGTTCCAGAACCGTTGCCACGGAATCGAGCACGCAATGAAGCCGCTTCTCCGATTCGCCCGCCAGATAGGCATCCTGCCGGCGAACCATCACCTCGAGCCAGGCAGCGCCCCAGTGCAATTTCCGCATGGCCGACTGAAGTACCGGATTCGGCGCGGCCTCGATCTCCATAACGGCGGCCCCATAGAGCTTGTCTGCAATTTCGACAGGGTACGCAATATGATAGGTATCTTCTCTTGCCGGTTCCGCTCTGCCGAACCGATCCGATCGTACCAAGAGCCCCCGGCGCTCCTTTAACGCCTTTTCAGCGGTCGCCGCAAGGTGCGTAACATCGACACCGGAATCCGGCCACACTCCGGCGGGCGTGAACGGCCCCTGGTCCGGCGGACCTATGAGAATAAGCCCGCAGCGGACCCGTTCAAGGATTTGACATTGAATGGCAAGCCAGCTTGCATAAAACTCTCTGGATGTCGCCGCCTGGGCGAACCTGAGCCATAGCTCTTCTCCACCCGCCGTCCCATAGAATCCTTTGGATTCCGGATTGGTTTTTTTCCTCACAACAGACTCATTCTGCCGTGGATTACCTAGCGCCATCGCCGTACTTTCTCGCCTGCCGGAGACCGCTCCTGCAATTCGCCGGAAGGCGCTGCCTTAAAAATGAGTTTCCGGTACAAGCATGCATTACCCGCATGTTCCTCATATTGCGTTTTTTCTATATTCAATTCCCCTTTACCGCTGTTATGATGTTGAATTTCATATCCAGCCGCACCTCTTTAACGGCGATTTCGGTAAAATCCATAGCGGTGAGCACGCGTTCGTAGAAAACCGGGGGACGGAAAAATTGAGAATAGAGAAGAAAGGGCATAATCGAATAGGGAAAGCCTTGCTTACCCGCTTCTACAGGCCCCCTTTCAAAGATCAGCAGTGTCCCTCCGGGTTTGAGGGAGCGGCTTGCATTTTCAATCAGGCGAATCGATTCTTTCTCCGGCCAATCGTGAAGCATGGATTTGAACGTAATCAGATCGAAACCTCCGGGCAGTTCGTCGATCAAGGCATTTCCCTTGATAAAGGATATTCGGCCCGCTTCCGGATGATGCCGGACATGATCTTCTCCAATTTCGCAGACCAGGGGCAGATCGAAAACGGCAGCCTTCACTTTCGGATTTTCCTTCAAAATCCGAAGAACGAATTCGCCGCTGTTGCCCCCGATGTCCAGAATCTTTCCGTACCGGCTGAAATCATGGTATTTCAGACAGGCGGCGGATTCGTATTTTGTGAGTATCGTGGTTATTGTCATCCAGCGCCTCGTCGCCTCGTAATTTTCACGGCTCGGAGTCAGTGACCGGTCATAGGAGAAGAGCTTGAAAAATCCGGCCCTTCGAAAAAATCGGCCGGGTCTGTAGACCAGGTCGCTGAAAAGATTCAAAAAATCATGGGCGGCCTTATGGGCCAATGCCGCTTTCAATTCCATAAGGTCTCTGAATTGCATGGCGCGGCTAAAACTGTCGGTGAATGAAATCGAGCCGTTCGATCTTTCAATTACTCCGTTTGATTCGAGCATGCCGACGAGCAGTTCCAGTCCGCTGTTTTTTACCCCGTTTCTTTCCATCCATTTTTCGAGCGACAGCTCTTCGGTGCGGGCAATGGCATCGATGAGACCCGTTTCGAAGGCCGTAGCCAGTGCCCGGGCCTTGTAGATATCGGCAAGATACTCATCCACGCAGAGGTAGGCGAATTCTCTACATCTATCTTTCGCAATTTCAGCGGAAGTTCCGCCATATGCTTCGGAATCAGAAGGTTCCATAATAACCGCTCTTCAAAATCGATAACTCGTTCCCCACGGCACGGTAATCGAATCCGGCGTCGTATCGAAGATGATCGAGCCTGTCTCTATGCTCTTCGATAAAGGAAATCGAGTGCGCCGGATAGCGCATCCTTCTGAGGAAGAGGATCAGCTGGTCCACATCGATACCGGAAAAATAAACCGCATCGTTCATCTGTTTGTTGGCGATAACTATGATCCTGCAGTCCCGCATTTCAGGCCAGACGATATAATCGAGGTTCATCCCGGAATCGATATGGGCGGAACAGGCCGCTTTGGAAAGGATCTCCTTCATCTGTTTTTTTGCATCGAAAAAGAAATAAAAATTTTCGAGTTTCATCGCATTGTGAGTCAGGGCGTAGCAGATGCCTGAAGAAACGGTGCTGCCCGGATTTCCTATATAGACATGAATCTCTTCCAGGCGGCGTGCCCCTGAAAGCAGATCGTCGGAGATATCTATTGAAAACATGAAATAGGGGAGCCGTTCATTTTCTTCGATCGGACAGTCGACGAAAGGCCTGATTGCTTTCAGCAGCCTGTGTATGGATACTTGTCTGCGCAGCCTTCGGTAATCATAGAAATAGAACTCCCACTGGATCTTCCGGCCGATCTTCTTCACCCCCCAGACCGTGCGGGACCGGCCGATATTGCCGCGGATATTGTGAACCAGGTCGTAGACCTGCGGATCGGCGACGGCGGTTTCGAAGGAATGAAAGAGCAGGCTTGACGATTTGATCTTATGTTCATAGGAAGTGAGGGGCTCGTATTCCCAAAGACAAAAATCATGGAAGGATTCGCGGGCGCTTTCGTATTCCATCGCCGGGACAGTCACCATTTCCTGCACCTCGACTTTTTGTTCATACATTCTTTTCGCCTCATCCCGCTGCCGTCGCTTTCGGGATAGATCGACCGATCGGCTTCAGAAGCGCTCTTTCGTTGCCGTACTTTTCCATATAGGCGCTTGAAAGTCCCCAGCATTCCAGATTGGTGCATTCGCCTCTTTCGCGGTACGGGCACCTACCGAAACCGCTTTTTCCGAATTCCCGCCAGAATAAATCTGGAAGCACCGTCGCCGGAAACACGCTGTCGAAAAAGACCGGCGGCCCCTCATATAGGCACAGGGGAAAGCTCTTCAGAACCATCGTTTTACCGGCCGCTTTCACAATCTCCTTCAGTTCCGGAAGTATCCGCACCACATCCGTACAGCGCACCAGCAGATCTCTGGTGTCCCTCGGTTCCATGGGAAAGTAATTCCAGAGATGAATCTCCTCCGCACTATGAGCAGCGACAAATCGAAGGAATTCTTTCAGTTCCGCTATGTTGTTTTTTGTCAAAACGGTGTTGCTGATTACCTTTACCGTATAAAGAGAAAGATTCGCCAGTCCGCGAAGAACCTCTTCGAACGATCCTGCAATGCCTGTGGCGCGGTCATGAGTATCTCCGATACCGTGGATGCTCACAAAAAATTCGTTCACGCCGCACCGAATGAGGCGGTCCAGATATTTTCGATCGGACAGCCGCCTGCCGTTAGTCTGAATTTGTATTGTATCGAACCATCCGAGGGACGCTGCATAGTTCACGTATTTTTCCAGGTGAGCAAATGTCGTTACTTCGCCGCCCGAAAGAATGAGATTCCTGAATCGGCCTCCCGCTATAATGGTATCGAGCACGCTTCTGTATCGGTCGAATCCCATTTCGGGGAGCCTGCCTTTAAACTTCGAGAGCATGCAGATTCCGCATTTGTTATTGCAGCCGAACCAGATCGAAAGGACACAGTATTTTTTGAAATCGATCCTGCTGTCTTCCATTACATGGATCATCCTCAGGTCTTCCTCCGCCTTATCTGAGCGGTTTTTAACCCCGCATTCACCCTGTGCGAAAAGTAAAAGGTCATGAAATCCCCGCCGTCCCTGTCGATGCCGCCCGCCAGGTTACCGAGAACCTGCGGTTTAAAAGATTCGTAATGCGCAGTAAATTCTTTCATTGAAAGGGAATAGTACCGGGCCGCCTCTATCAGCAGCGGATATATTTCCATCATGCAAAGACCGGCCCGGTACAGATTGATGGAAAAGGATTTTCTCGCATTGCCTTCTTCATCGGCCTCGTAATACAGAAAATCTCCCGGTCCGGCCCTGTGCGACGCCAGGTCCAGAACAGTCTTCACGATCATTTCCGCTTCATTTCCGGGATTTCTCCCCAAAATCCGGGAAACCTGCGCAGCCATATCTCTCAATAAGAAGGAGGGGAAGCAGGTGTAACGGGTGACGACCTTCCGGGTGCAATCGGAGGCATCCCACTTGAATCCCTCGAACATCGGAAAGGGAGACGGATGGAACGGGTCCTTCCTGAAGGCTCTTTCCAACCGCTGGTTGAATTCCAGATATGCTTTGTAAAGGTGCCCTTTGCCGTTCTTTTCAAAGCCCAAAAGGATCATGTCGGCAGAATCGCAGCCGATCTCAAAGCGCCCTCGAAAATCGTCGGGCATTCCGATCCTGCGGGTGATTTCCATGACATGGTTTCGCATCTTGCAATCGTTTTTGCTGTTTCTGAAGCCGATGAGAAAGCGTTCCGGTAGAAAGGTTCCATGAGCGATCTTGAAGGACCGCTCGAATCCGAAGGGTATATCGAGCTTTTTTACCTCCTCGAGCAGGAGGGCGGCGGGTCCGCTTTTCGTTGCCGCCTGCCGGACTTCGATGGCGTGCCGGGGCAGATCGCGGCCGCCGTCCTGCCCAATAGCGTTTTCTTTCACGTATTCGGAAAAAGAGGGTTTTCTTCCGGAAAGTGGTTCAACGCCGTAATAGAAGGTGCAAAAATCCTTTCCATTCCTGCCGATTCCGGCTGACAGATGGCCCAGTTTTTTTGCTTTTATACTATCGTAAAACCTGTGAAATTCACCGTGGGGAATCGAGTAATGCTGACCCAGCAGACAGAGCAGAGGATAGAGCTCTCCGACCGCAATTGATCCTCTGTATACATTGATGTCGAAGGATGCCCGCGGATTGCCCTCTTCCGTGACTTCAAGATAGAGAATGTCCCGGCAGTGCATGCACGTAAGGCCGATTTGAATCAGTTCCCCGGCCCCTTCTCTCAGATGCCGGTGCCTCACCGGATCGACGAGCGCGCAAATTCTTTTCATGATTTGCTCTCCGGACAGCCAGGGATACCACAGGTATTTCGTTACCGCCGTTTTTTCAGGCGCTAAGGGATCCCATTTGAAACCGAGATGAAGAAGTTGCGGTTCCTCGAAAGATCTTGTGCCGTCGTTGAGTTCATTGTTTATCGTTTCCCAAAATTCAAGATATACTTTGAACATGCAGGAACTCAGGTCTTCTTCGAAGCCGAAATGAATATAGTTTGCATCTCCAAGGTGCTCTTTGCAAAGATCGAGGAGCCTGCCGGGCATTGCCAGACGCTCGCAGATGCGGACAATTTCTTCGTCCTCCCGGGATGCAAACTCCTTTTTGCTCATCCCAAGCAGAAAACGGTTTGCCAGCAAGGTTTTTTCAAAGATCTTGAAAGATTTTTCGAAACCGATCGCGACACCCGGCTCCGTGACGAAATGAAAAAGCTCCGAGGCCTTGAATTTCCTCTTATCGGCGCCGGACTGCGTTAAATTTTCCCAATCCGGCACATTGTCTTGCCTGTCGATCATGGCGCACCGTAATATCCTTTATTTACTTCCGCAAAGGCTTTAGAAATCTTTTTTCGCCTCCTCTGCGTTCCAGTGTGAAATACTACATTCCTTTTGCTCCCGCTGAAGTCCGAAAACCTGCACGTTGCTCTCATGCCCGAAATGTGGCTGCATAATGAGCTTCCACGTAAATGAATGCGCATCGCTGACGGCACAGACCCGCCGCGTGTGCCCGGAGTTTGAGTTCTGGAATTTTCCGACAAGAGAAAGAATTACGAGAATCCGCGTCAAGAGAGAAATGCGAAATGGGCGATAAATTTGGAACGCCCCTGCCTCGCTCAAATGCCAATAAATGCAAACATGTAAGATTATTATTTATTAATGATGAACTGTCAATCATTTTAAACATCTATTTTCAAAAAATATACATTTTATCCCTCTTCCGGCTTTATTTTTTGCCGTGGCCGCAGGCACTATCCGGTCTTTTCTTTTTCCACATCCAGCGATCCGTATTTCATTTCATAGTTCTTGATGACATTACTGAGCAGAATTGACATCCGCTTTGCCACAAAAGGGCTCAGGACGATTCTGTCTGCCAATTGTATCGTCACCTCTTCCTGGTCCGAATGCCAGGCCTGGTTCATCCCGAAAAGAAGCACAACTTCTTCCTGCGTCCCCGCTACATTGCACACATTCGCATAGAGGCTCCGCATATTGGAGTCATCCCAGCGTATCTTTCGTGCACCCTTTCCATTCGGTTTATCCGCCGTCTTTTCCTTGTCATTGCGAGTCGCCATATCCGCCGTACAACCTCCTTAAAATTTATTTTTTCGGTTTCCCCGTCAAGGGCATGAGATTTAGGGACACTTCCTCTTTTTTTTCAGCTCCTTTTCGCTTTGCCATCTCGGTCAAGGGCATGAGGTTTGGGCTTCGCCCGTTTCGTGTTTTCGCGTTTCGGGTTTTGTGTTAAATGCTTCAAACCTATGGCCGCCTCCTTTGCCCTACCACGTCAAGGGCATAAGGTTTTGACGGGCGAATCAGCTGTTTATCAAATTTTGATAGTAATGTTCCTGTTCGGGTCGGACTCCTCGGTTCCTCTCACGAGAAAATCACTGACCCATCGCTTCTCTACCTGTCCGATCGCCGCGTCCTTTTCCTTCTTCTTTCCCTCCATATCTACAGTCAGAATACCGTGCCCGTTTTTCAAGAAACTGTCGTGATTTCCTTTTGCAGAATTCTGACCTCCGATATGAATGAGGGCCGGAAGGGCGTCATGGTGCAATGCGCTGCCGGAATTCCTGCGGAATAGGTGGCTCCACCAGCTGTCTTTTTGCTGACTATTCTCAACGATGCCGTTTTCGAATATCCAACCGGCGAGAATACCGTTCGACGGCGGCGGAAAATTCAGCAGCGTCGAGAAGGGCGAACCCGAGTCCGCAACAGCCTGACCTTCGGGCAGGTAACGAATGCCCGCCGCAAGTTCTTCGGTCATCAGCGAATCGGCAGAGGCTTTTACATCATCATAGCCGAGTACATGCCCGAATTCGTGCATGACGACGGTCAAAAGATCCATGCGATCGGCTGCGGCAGTATTCAGCTTCATGAATTCCAAATCATCCGAAGGCGTCGAATCGACAAACCATCCGTAACCTGCCGCATCGGCATCGATGTACACCGTAGTGCCTTCAGTGAGGCCGAGGGTCGGTCCTGTAAAATCGACTATTTTGAATTCCACCGATTCGAGCGCTTCTACAGCGGCCGTATCGAGATCGAGGGCCTCCGTCCAGCGAAGGACCGCTTCATCGGCGATCGGCGCCAGGACCGTACCGGTCAGAAGGTCCCCCGAACCGCCCTCCGACGCGGCCGTGTCTGCGGCTTTCATAGCCGCGCCGTCGTCATTGAGGATCGTCACGATTCCCAGATCGTCTCCGATTACGGCGCCGGCTGCGTCGGACAAGCGAACGCCGAACCATTCATCGGGCTCGCCGATTCTGTCGCCGTTAATCGTCAGGGTATACTGCTTCTTTGTTTCACCGGGATCGAAGGTAATCAGCACATCCGCCGAGACGTAATCGGTACCGCTCAGTGCGCCGGTTGCACCGGTGCCGTTTTCAGTGGTCAGCCGCACGGTCACGGGTAACGTCGAAGCCTGCGACAGGGTGACCGTGACATTGACCTTTGTCCTGTTGGTCTTGTTGCCCTCCCACACCGATGCGTCTTCGATGGCAACAGTCGGCAAGGCCGGCGCCGTCGTTTCATCGTCATTTTCAATGGTGATCGTACCTGAGTCATCGGCGATGAGAGCGCCCACAGGATTCGAAAGCCGGACGATAAAGGTCTCATCGGCCTCGGAAACGGTATCGCCCGTAACCGTAAAGAATATATCCTTGCTTGTTTCACCGGGTTGGAAGATGAGTGTATCCGCTGCGGCGGCATAATCCTCTCCCGCTGAGGCCGTACCGTCGGAAGTCGTATAATGTACGGTGACCGGATCGACCGATGCCTTCGACAGCGTGACGGTCAGGATAACTTCTTTCGATCCGCTGTCGCCTTCCTGGACCGCGGCATCGGAAAGGGAGAGCGCGGGCAGGCTCGGCACGGTACCGGCAAAGGCCGGATCGTCCGTCATTATGGTAACGGTATCGAAGGAAGTTTGTCCGCTTTGCGCCAGAAGGCCGAAGCGGCCGTCCGTTACCAGGGCGTTGTAGGCAACACTCAGGACGCCCTGATTGTCGAAGGTCACGCTCACCGTATTGCCGATCAGGGTCGCCTGCAATTTGTAATCTTCCGCCGCACTGAGAAGGCCGCTTGACCATGTCCCATCGAGTACCCGCGCGCTTTTAGTCACATGGCCGATTAAAACCTGACCTGTTTCAACGGAAAGGGTGATAAATTTGTAATCCTGAGACCCATAATAGTCGAATACGAAACCGCCCTCGCCTTCCGTTCTGAAGATACCCTCCAGATTGAGCAAATAGGCGGAATCGATATTCAAATCGACAAGATCGGCCGATTGTACACCCCTATACCTGCCCTCTGCGATCTGCCAGTTGCCGCCGTCGGGCGCCTTGAAAAGCTCACTGAAAACGGCGGAATCGGTCGAATCGCCTGAGAAGGTTACGGTGCGTTCCAGAGTCGTTTCCGGTGCGATGCGCTGCACCACCACATTATCGATCTGGGCCTTCGCATTCATGGCCCCTATGCCGACCATTCCCTCATTGAGGAAATACTGGAAACCGTCCGCATCGACCCGCGGGGCGAAGGTGTGGGTCAGCATTATCTTGTTTTCCACTATCAGCGTTGCCGTGGTTCCGTTGAGCGCCAGAAGGACATTATAATCCGTATTCGCCTTCAAGGCGCCCGTATAGGGCGTCTGCACGGTCACATGCCAGCCGGCTGCATCGCGGTAGCCGATTTCAAGTTTGCTCGTCGAGATATTGATGCCCGCAAATTTGAAGTCCGATGCGCTCTGATAATCGAACACGAGATAGGTATTGGCACTATAGCCGCTTACGGGTTTGACCGCCCGAATAGTGGCGGTCATTTCGAAATAGTTCGGAATGTACTTATCGACATTGAATACGGCAAGGGCATCGCCGCCAAGCGTTTCCGGCGCGACTTGATAACGCCCGCTCTCCACCGTCCAGATGCCGCTGTCGATGGCGAACATATCGGCCGTACCGGTATTAAAGGAAGCGGAACGCAGTACATCCCGCCTGCCGCCGGCGATGTTGCCGGCCTGCGGATCGGCAGGCGCTCCCGTCTGGTCTTTCCAGGCGGCGTCCTTCTGCCTGATCAGGCCGAGTTCGCCGTCCGGTTCGCCGTTTCGAAGCGGATCATTGCCCGTGTCGGCGGCCCGGGTCATATCGACCCCGTCGCTCATGGAGAGGGCATAGAGATATTCCGGAAGCTGGGGCTGGACGGTTCGGCTGATGGTGGCCATGCCGTAAGGTGCGAAGGGAACGATATAGCTGTTGAACTCGCCCGCCCAGTCGATGAGACGGTCCCCGCCGGTATTTGCGATGAGCACGTCGCGGCCGGCGCCGCCGAAGGCGATGTCGTCATAGGAGGGATCGGTGTCGGGAAGATCGTTCAGGCCGCCGTTCGTCTCGAGATGGTCGTCGGCATTGAGCAGATCATCGCCCCAGCCGCCGTAGAGGTGGTCGCGGCCGGTGCCGCCGACGATCCAGTCATTGCCGAGATCCCCGAAAATGGCATCGCTGCCGTCGTCGACCGTTCCATCATCATTTGTATTGAAGTTGAGAAGGAACTCCTTGCCGTTATGGGTTATTTTATGCAAAGGATTATATTCGTCGTACCAGGCGAATTCGCCCGCCTTCGCCGAATCGCCCCACACCTTTTCCTGCCCGTATCCGAGTACATCACCGGGATTTACGGGATCATTGTAAAATTCGGGCACGGCTTCCGCCCCGGACATCGCGTCGTCTCCGGCGCCGCCATGCAGAAAATCGTTGCCCCATCCACCGTAAATTATATCGTCGGCTTCAGCGGGATCGAAGAGAGGATCCTGTATGCCTCCCGTCAGTCCCGTCGGATCGAGGTTGAAAGGCGTGAGATTTACCGATTTCTTGAGCAGACCCGCCAGATTGATCGTCGACTGCTGGATCTTGCCGGGGGTGTAGATGAATTCATCGAGCACAGTGCCGTTGTTGAACCGAGTATCGGGGTCCCGATCTTCAAGCGGTCCGATTCCGTAAAGCGGTTCGCCTAATACGTCGCTGTTGCGGCTCGTGTAGATCCTGCCGTCATCGCCGATGACGCCGTCGTTTCCGGTGCCACCGGAAATCCAGTCATTGCCCCAGCCGCCGATGAGATCGTCATCCTGGCCTTCACCAAATAGGATGTCATTGCCGCTCATGCCGTAAATGAAATCGTCGCCGGATTCGCCGTGTATTTCGTCGTCGGCGCCGATGTCGCCGGCCGCTCCCGATTCATTGTACTCGGACCCTCCGGGCGTATAATCGAGCAGTTCGGCCGCCCTTACCGCTATCGCCTCGTCATAGGCGTCATCGTAATTGAAGCCCGCGGTTCCGACAATTCGGTATATAGTGCCGTTATCGCCAAGGATCATATCGGAATCGCGGCCGTTCTTCCCATCGCCTTCATCGTTCCGCTCAATGTCCGTGCCGGCCCCGCCGAAAATGAAATCGGCGCCGTCGGGCCGCAGGCCGCTCGAACCGTTAAGGCCGAACAGGGTGGAGCTGCCGCCGATGATGTCGTCCTGACCCAGGTTTCCGAAGATCAGATCGGTCCCGCCGTTGCCCTCGATGTAGTCGTCGCCGTCCGTACCGGGCCCGGCGAAATCTTCCGCCGAGGGGGCCACAATGAGGGCGCCCGTTTCTCTCGAAGCGGCGACGGTAAGATTCAAGGACCCGTCTCCCTGGATTATATCATTGCCGAGCTGGCCGAAGATCATGTCGTTGCCGGCTCCGCCCGCGATATAATCGCTTCCATAGAACTCGCCGGGCGTCGTCGAAGCATGGTCCAGAAGGGTGATACTTCGTCCCGAAGTTCCCTGCGGATCTGCCTGGGGTAGACCGGTTACCTGAACAGTGCCGCCGGCATCGTAAAGGACCGTATCGGAAAGGGCGCGCATACGCGGATCCACAAGATTTGCCGTTCGAACGATCACGGCATTGTCGGCCGCAATTGCATCGTTTCCGGCGCCGCCGTCGATGAAATCTCCCGTATCGTGCCCGCCCGCCACATTGTGGCCGCCGATGATGTCGTCATCGCCATCGCCCCCGTAAAGATGATCGGCGCCCTGGCCGCCGATGATGATATCTTCCCCGGCTTCGCCGTACACCCAGTCATTTCCGCCCAGATCGCTGCTCAGAGTAAAGATCGAGGTAAATGTGAACGCCGCGGGGTTCGCCTCGAGAGGAAGCGTGCTCAGATTGACATCGCCTTCCGCCTTTCCGTGATCTCCGAATATCAGGTCGTTGCCGCCGCCTGCATGGACGGTGTCGTCAAGTGTTCCGCCGAAGATCAAATCATTGCCTGTGCCTGTATCAACGGAATCGTTGCCGCCGATGGTCGGTTCCGTCGTTGTCACCAACGTAAGCATCCCGTTCGTATAGGTCATCGAGCCGTTGTCGCCGAGAACGATCTTGCTTTCATCGCCGGTCACGATCGTATCGCCCGACGTACCGCCGACAATCACATCCGGACCGCTTCCCGTGTCGATTTCGTCTACTCCGCCCAATTCATGGTCCGTACTGACAATACTCTGAAGGACATCGGCCGTCTGGAAGGTGACCGCGCCGTGGTCGCCGAGGACGATGTTCGTGCCGTCGCCGGCATCGATGTCGTCGCCTGCGTTGCCGCCGATGATGAGGTTCCGGTTAGCGTCGGCACCTACACCCGCATCGATGTCGTCAATGCCGCCGTCTTCGGTGGTCGTCGTCTTCGCTTCCTGCAGCCAGCCGCCCTCGCCGTAGGTCAGGGAACCGCTGTCGCCGAGAATGACGTTTGTGCCCCCGCCGACCTCTATCGTGTCGCCTGCGGTGCCGCCTATCACCGTGTTGGCGCCGTCGCCGAGGGTGACGGTGTCGTCGCCGCCCGCGTCTTCATCCGTACTGACAATACTCTGAAGCACATTGGCCGCCTGGAAGGTGACTGCGCCGTGGTCGCCGAGGACGATGTTCGTGCCATCACCGGCATCGATAGTATCGCCCGCATTGCCGCCCAGGATAAAGTTGTCTCCCGCATCGCCATAGATCGTATCGGCGGCGCCGTTGGCGGATTCTACCGTATAAAATGCCACGACATTTCCTGTGGAAAAGATTCTCTCCGTTCCGGCGGTTTGCACAATTACGCCGTGGTCGCCGAAAATAATATCCCCTGCGCCGCCGCCGTATATCGTATCGCTGCCGGCAACAAGGCCGTCATTCGTATCGATGTTGTCATCCAAGCCGGGCTTCGTTACCACGGCAAGGACATCGAAATCGGGATCGGCCGCGGCCGCATCGATCCGTTTCGACAGATCGATATTGAATCCGGAATCTCCATAAATGTGGTCGATGCCTTCTTCGCCCCAGATCCTGTCATCGCCCGAGCCGCCGGCCAGATGGTCGCCTGCCTGGCTTCCGTAGATGATATCGTTTCCTGCACCGCCGTAAATTGTAACTCCGAGCGATGAAGCGCTTGCATCGATAGTATCGGCGCCCGGATTATCGAATTCCCTTCCCAGAGGCATAAGGCCTGATATGCCATTCATATAATCCATGACCGACTGAGTGGTTGAATTATAGAAACGGCCGTCCTGGCTGGTGTCGCCCATAACGATCAACGGCGCGATGCTGCCCCCTCCGCCTGTTATGGTTATGGTGTCGCTGCCGCCGCCGCCCTGTACCACCGTAATCGTTCCGATATAGTTTTCCGTGGGCAGCCCTGTCTCGGGATCTGTCATAATTGTCGATACCGTGTCTTCCACCGTAAAGGTATCATCGTTCTTGCCCAAGAGAATGTCGGTTATCTCGATCCCATGGTAGGTAATCCCGCGATTGAATGTGCGATCGACCGGTGATTCCGGGGTACCGAAGTTAAGCGTCAGCGGATCGAGGCCGCTGCCCATGTTGAGCCCCGACACATAGCCGAATTCTTCAATGGAAATTCCGTCGGAGGCGACTTCGTAGAGCGCTTCCAGCCCCAGCAGGGCATCGGCCCGGGCAAGGCCGTGAATTCCCGTATCGGCGGAAATGCTTCCGTCGTTGTAAATATTGAGCGTGTCAGTCTGCAGATTTTCGTCCACGTTGATGGCGAGGACCGGCAAGGGTTCGTCGGACTCCGCAGGCAGCATCATCGCCGTCTTCAGCGACCGGTCCTTGCTCGGGATGACGCTTCCCTCGATGACGAGCGGTCCGCTGATCTGATTTACCGTGTGCGGCTGTGCCGGGAAGACCTGCACCGGTTGAGTGCCGCTGTCGGAAAGGGCATCGGGATTGGCATCCACCTGAACGGTGAAAGGAATATTCCAGTTGTCCGCGGAGAAGGTAACGATCGGTATGCCCTCTACGACCGAGAACCGGCCGAGGGGGTCGCTCGCGGCGGAAACGATCGTTTTGCCGTCCGTAAGAATGCTGACGAAAACATCGGCCGACGGCGCCTTGGTGAGCTGCAGCGTATAGGTATCGTAGATTCCTTCCGCCACCACCGTCGCGTTTTCCGAAGGCGTCACAAGGAGGCCGCCCGTTTCATTATCCCGGACCAGTAATTCTAATTCGGGATTTTCGAGTATATTTCCATAAATTCCGTTTTCATCGCTGCTGGTTATGCTATGAACGATGGTCCGCTCGAGGGTGTTTTCCGTGATGCCGTCGTCGACTGCCGATATTGTTACGGTCTGAGGACTGTTCCAGTTTCCTTCCGTAAAGATGAGACTCGCCGGCGCTGAAATTTGGCTGTCGTCAAAGGCGAGAGTGACCGTAACCGTCTCGCCGGCGGCGGGCGCCCGCGTCAGTGCGATCGTATAGGTATCGCCCGTCACCCCTTCGACCACCTCCGTAGCGGCGCCGGTTTCATTGATCACCAGACCCGGCTTGTCGTCATCGATCAGTTTGACTTCCACATTGGCGATGTTGAGGCGGTTGAAATCGGGATTCTCGCTGCGGACCGAATGGCTGACGACGACGGTGCGCTCTCCTTCTTCGGCGGCATCGCTTATGGTGCGCACATAGATTGTCTGAGTCCGGTCCCAGGCCGCCGGATCGCTTCCGGCCTTCGTAGAATCGAAGGTCAGAACCAGGGCGTCATGGAAATCGTTTTCGCTGCCCGTTGCGGAGACCTGAATCCCCGCACCGCCTATCTGCCTGTCCTTATAGCTGGCCAGGGCGGCCGATACGGTCAGATATGCCACGGTCGCCGTCCCGGGCGCCGGCGCTACGATTCTCAGAGTATAGGAATCTCCCGTCCCGCCGTCTTCGACCAGAACGGTGCCCCCGCCGCTCTCTTCCACGAGAAAAGCGCCTGTGTCGCTGTTGGCCACATAGAGTTGTATGCCTTCCGCGAAGATTCCGTCATAGGCGGGATCGCCGCTTGTCAGACAGTGATTGATATAGCCGCTTACGCCTTCGACGGAGAGCGCAACGATTTCTTCGGTGACGTCACCGGCGACATCGATGGTATCGCTCCCCAAATTTCCGATGATCGTCGTGACCAGATTCTTGCTGGTACTCTGAACGAAGAAGCGGTCGTCGCCCTCCATGCCGTCGACTTCCAGCTTCTCTATATGGACGAAATCCACATTGAGGCCGGCGCCCTGCACTCCGTCTTTGGTGATGACGAAGCTGTCGTCGGCCTCGGTGCCGACTATTACCACCGTGTCGGTTCCTTCGCCGCCGTCGATTCCGACGGGTGCATTGATGTTGTACTGGACATGGTCGTCGCCGGATCCGCCGTTCACTATCGTGTCGGTGCTCGCCAGTTCGTCGGTATTCTTGATTATGAAGGCCCGTACGACGAATTCGTCGTTTCCGGCCTCTCCGAACAGTTTTAAGAGCGCCTTGTTGCTGTACACGCTGAACTCGTCGTTGCCCTCCCCCCCGAAGGCCACCGTGGGAAAGCTGATGCCGCGGGAGAGGAATCCGACCGTGGTTTCAACAGTGGCGATCTCGTCGCCGGCAGCGACATAGGGCGCCAGGCGGTCGGCGCCGAACATCTGGCCGAACTGGAAGAAGTCATCGCCGGGACCGCCGTCGAGTGTCGTGATGGAACTGTTGTCGTCGCTGTAGAACCGGTCGTCGCCGCTCAAGCCGTTAATCGTAAGCCTGCCGTTGATGTTCTCATCGTAATTGATTCTCTCGAGCTCGTTGTACAATCCTTCCGTGCCCTCCAGGGGATTGAGGTAGGCGACGAAGTTGGAACGGATCAGGAAGAGGTCGCCGCCGGAGGCATTGATTCCGTCGCCGGTTTCCGTTCCGTTGATCGTGAGCGTGTCGGCGCCGTCAGCGGGTGCGCCCGTATCGAATACGTTGATGATATAGTCGGTCCGGCCGCTCCTCACGTTTATGATTACGTCGTCGGTTCCGCCCTGACCGTCGATATCGACGGTGCCTTCCCTCGTCTGGAGCCGGTTGATAGTGATAATGTCGTTTCCCGCCCCGCCGTAAATCGAGACATGCCCGATCAGCGACTCCGGCGGCTGGATGTCGATGGTGATGATATCGTCGCCACCCTGACCGTAGATGCGAATCTCGTCGGCGATCATGGTCTCGGTGAAGATCATCTGATCTGCCGTTTCTTTACCGTAAACCTCGATCACATTGCTGACATGGATGTCGCCGTTGACAATCACCCGGTCTTCGTCGCCCGCGCTGGTGATGTACAGGTTATTCGCATAGATCGTCCCGGATATGGTGATCACGCTTCCGGTACCGGGGTCGGCGTTACCTGAATCGGCATTAATGTAGACGTCTCCGCCGCCTGTAAGATTTCCTTCGCCGTCGAGCGTTCCCGAAATGATCGTTGCCCCGGCTTCAAGCGTGAAATTATCGCCCACATTGAACGTCATCGTTCCGCCGCCTGTAGACTGGACCACAACCCCGGTATTGATGGTGATATCATCGCCGGCACCCGGTTTTTCCGTAGCGGTCCGGATCATGTCGCCGGCGGCGATATCGTCTTCCGTTATGGTAAGGGGGCTCAGGGCGACGATGGTGCTGTCGCCGCCCGATGACATGCCCGGGGCGCCTTCGATATCGATGACGCCGCCCTCATCGAGAGCGCCCTCGTTTACGATCCAGGTGCCGCCGCTCGTGGAAACGCCCTCGATATGGCCGACCTGCGACCGCAGCGGCTTCGCTTCCGCGCCGACCGCATCGGCGGCGATAAGATAGGTGTATCCCGAAGCGACGTTCGACCCCTCGTCCGTTCTTCCGTTCAGAATGCTGCCCTGAAGCGCCGTGATGAAGGCGTAGTAACCGGCGCCGGTGGCGACTTCATGCAGATAGAGTTCGCCCGTCGGCTCGATTATGTAGGTATTGGCGAAGGCGCTGGATGAGGTCAGGACGCCGGGAAGATCGTCGGTGTCGCTGTCGGCGTTCGTATCGATATCGAGTTCGTTTGCGGAAATCCCGAGGCCGCCCAGCTCCGCCGTCAGTGTGATGCCGTCGCCGACGATTTCGGCGCCGGCCTCATCGAGGGCATCGAGAATCCATAGATCGGCCCTGAGGCCTACATCGCCCTCTTCCGATTCGACCCGCTCGACATTCATGTTGCCGAAGGTCTCGTCAAGCCAGATGCCGTTATGGGCGTACGCCGTAATCGTATTTACAGTATTGTTCGTTTCAAGGTCTTCCATCGTTCCCGAACCGATGACATCGATCTCCAGGTAATCGCCGGATTCGCCGATCGCACCGTTTACGGCGGTCAGTTCGATTCTTCCGGCCGCCATTTTCGTGTAGCCCTGATCGAGCGCATCCGTTATGGAACCGTCGGCCATAAGATAGATATCGCCCTGCTGGGAATAAAGAGATTCCACATTCATGTCGCCGTTGCGTTCGATTATGGTTTCGCCGTTTTCCTCCCGGGCGAACATTTTCGCGACAAGGATAATGTCGTCTTGTGCCCGGGCGGTAAGCGTCGCGTCATTGAAGAGATCGATTACGAAAGGCGCACCGTTGAAGCGATCGTTATCCGAGAGCGTGTCGTCCGTGCCGATAGGCCCTGCGGCGGCCTCCAGGATGAGGTCTCCGCCGGTTACATTCACCCCTCCGGCATCGGCGGCATTATAAATCCCTCCGCCGACCTTTATTCTCACGGCGCCGCCGGCGGCAACGGTATCGATGTTGAAGTCGCTTTCGGAACCAAGATAGACCGTGCCTCCCGCTGTCGCATTGATTTCCCCGGCAGTTTCGATGTCCACATCCTCGCGCTTGCTGATGACGATCTTTGCGATATCCATGCCGCCGGAATCGGAGGGATCGTCGACCTCCGGTATCAGATGGATGCTGCCGCTTTCGTTCACCAGTTCCGCATCGGCGGTGAGCGTCAGTAGAGTGCCGCTTACCGCAGAAATGACATAGTACTCGCCCACATCGGTCGAATTGCCGGCGCTCCCCTCGATGTGTATCCACATGCCCGCGGCAAGGCCGGTACCATCCCAGCTGCCGTCTGTACGGGTTATCGCCCACGCATCGGCATTGAAGGTAACCGTCGCCGGAATTGCGGCGGCGAGATATGCCACGTCGTCTCGCTCGGCCGCTCCTAGAGCGACCCGCTGATCGTCGGTCAGCGTACCCTTGATTAGGATGTCGCTGCCGCTCTCGTTTGCCAATTCTGCATCTGAGGAAAGCGTGAGGACAGCATCGTCGACAGCGTCGATAATATAATATTCTCCGACACCGGTGGAATTGGCCGCACTTCCTTCGAGTGTGATGCCCATGCCGATGGCCAGGCCTTTCCCATCCCATGTCCCGCCGTCTGTGCGGGTAAGCGTACACTCATCCGCATCGAAGGTCACCTCGGCCGATACATTCACGCCCAGACCGGCAACATCGATGATCTGTTCTCCGGCGGCGCTTCCGATACTGCCGGAGGCGATCAGTGTGACGGAGTCGCCTGTGATATTGGATGCTTCCACTTCGGCCGTCGTGTCGGCCACCGATTTGAGCAGGCCGGCGCCGATCATATTGAGCAGCTCCGATTCGGACCATACTTTTACGCTGCCCCGGATTTCGGCTTCCACCGACGCTTCAAGCACATAGGTGAAATCCGGATCATAGGAGGCGGGGAACGTTTCACCCCTGTCTGTAAAATCATCTGCAAACTGGCTGTGCAGTGCACGGTACTGCAGTGTGCGGTTCGTTTCGAGCGTCGCGAGGGCTTCATCGATCGTCGCCTGATCGTAGATGCCCTGGCTGTGATAGAAATCCGTATAGGCGGTTCTTTCGGCATCTGTCAGCGTGATCTCGAAAAGGGGATCGTATACGGAGGAATCGGCCTGTCCGCTGCGATAGACCCAATAGGTCCGGTACTCCTGTTCTTTTATGGACACAAAGGATTGGACCTTCGCATCGATCTTCGCTTCGGCATCCTCGCCCGTGAGCTGCAGGTCATGCCAGACACCGTTCTTCAGCTCATCATAGGTCCGTTCGTCGCGGATTTCATCCTGATAGACATCCAGAATCCCGCCATCGACGACATTTACGTATACGTCACCGCCGGCATCGATGCGCTCCAGGCGCAGATCGCCGGTTTTTTCCTTTATATAGACCCCGCCGGCAGCCGTTATGGAAACCTTGTCCCGAAGCAGGACGCCCGATTCCAGGACGACCGGCAGCCCTGAGGCGCCCACATCGCCGCCCGCCTCGAGGCTAACGGCGCCGCCCTGGATCAGTCCTTCATATGGTTCGCCGTCGCCATTCAGGCCGGCGGTGATCCCGCCCTGAGCGGTCACTGCCACATCGCTTCCGTCAAGTGTTGCGATCTCATCGACGGGAAGACTGCCGTACAATTCATTGATCCGGATTTCGCCCGCATTCGTGGTGGTCTTGAAACTGGCATAGTGATCGAGTTCCTGCCACTTAAGAGTATTTCCGTAGTTTTCGGCTGCGAGATCTATTTCGGCGGGATTGCCGATATACTCGTAAACTGCGCCGATCGTTCCACTGCCGCTATGGCCGTCCAGAACCTTTACCCGATCGCCGGGGGCGATGCTGAATATGCTCGATTCAATGAAATCGTCGGGATCGGCTTCAAAAGAACCGGCGCTGTAATTAATGCTCTCCGTCGTATATTGATAGACGGGTCCATCGGAAACATTCACGTTTATGGGCGTTCCGGCGCCTATGCCGGCCGCGGCGGAAAGAACGATCCGCTTGCCGCCGATATAGGGGGAATCGCCGTTCTGGATTATCGCGCCGCTTATGGAAGTTATCTCCGTCGTGCCCGAAGGATTGACAATCGGCTCATTGATGACGATATCCCTGTCGGATGTCACACCGATATGGCCTTCATCGTCACCGATAAATCTAATCGTGAAAGGCCGGTCGGCCGCTACCGTATGGGTGTGGACGGTCCACTGGTAATTCTCGTCCACGTAGATGTCATGATAAGTGGTTGTACCGTACCATGTCGTTTCCTCCCAGTGATCGACATGCACGTCCTGCACGCCCGGCTCCACGACGGTCGTTGAACTGTAGGTATAGGGATCGGCAGCGGGCGCCTGGTAACCGGCGGTAGTCGGGTCCGCATCGGGCGAGCGGAAATAGTAGGGACCCTCGTCGGTCAACTGCGGCACATCGGCCACTTCCGTATCGTGGGAGTAGACGTTGGCCGGATCTTTTGCCAGGGCATCGATATCCAGCCAGGCGCTGCTCTTGTAATGGGTGATATCGCGCTCGAAGGTCCCCACGCCCACCGACCAGCCGTAGCGCCATCCCGCGGCCGGCGCGTAGGTGGCGGTTTCGCCCGAGATATTCGCAACGGCAGCCCCTCCGTTTCCGGCATAACCGTCGTCCACCGTACGGGTGATCCCGCTGCCGTCGGACCGGTAAATCGTTACCGTTTCATCGGAAACCTTGGTGGTGCCGCTATAGGTATCCAATGCCTTGTCTATTATCACGAGGGTCCCGGCACCCCTCTGCGAGGCGTCGAGGCGATTGAGCACCAGGTCGTAGGAGGTGCCCGTGTTGTTTTCAATATCGATATCGCCGTACCCGCCGAGAATGCGTATTTCTCCGGTGCCCGTATTCAGGATGTGCCCTTCCAGTTCGATGTGGCCTCCGCTCACCCTCAGTTCTTCAATGACGATCTGATCGGTGGCCGTATCGAAGGTGACGATGAAATCCTTGTTGCTGACGGTATTCAAAACCACTTTGCCGGTCCGGTAGTGGCTGATGGCGTTGATTTCAGCCGCGACCCGCCAGTCGAGATCGAGATGATAATCCTCTTTTCCGCTCTGCATGATGCCGTTGATGTTCAGGTATTCCGCATTGATGAAGATCTTGTCCCCATAGACTGTTACATCGGAGGGGACCTGGGCGGCAATGGCCGCCGCCGTTGCATCGTTGGTGGGGGCGATGCCGGGATATGAAGCGGTAACGGTATATTCGTCCCCGCTTTCGGGAATCCCGTCGGGATCGATTGTCGAAGTGATGCTGCCGGTTGTCGCCGCGTCGTAATCGGCGTAGGGATCGCCGCCCACGGCCAGTTCGGTCACTCCATCGACAAAGAACGTGCCTCCGGCAACGATGGTCAGATTCGCCGCCCGCACGGCGGCCAGCAGATTGATATCGCCCTCTCCCGCCGCATAGGTGGTGAGGAAGACATTGCCGCTCAGGTTGTCTATATTGCCCGCAACGGTTATATCGGGCCAGGGATAGATTTCCTGGATATTGTCATTATTATGGTCCATCGGAATGGACACAAAATCGTTCGAAACGGTTACAGACGGCAGGCTCGCGCTCGGATCGGGCAGCGAGGTAAAGGCCGCATCGCTCAGCTCTTCGGGCCAGTGCCCGCAGTCCTCGCCGAAATCGGGCCCCATCTCATCGAAGGCGATATTATAGTCGTTCCGGGAATCTATGGATGCATTGTCGGTCATGGAAGCGCCGTTGAAATAGAGCCCTCCGTTATTCTCCGGAATGATTATGCCGGAGATGACGAGGAATGCCGGCGTATTGTTTTCAATGGTCACGCTCGCATCGCCGGGGGCATCGAAAATCCCTCCCCCGAGCAGGACGTCGCCGCGTATATCGATGGAACCCGCCTCGGCCCAGACGGGCGCCACAGTGACGGTCATGACGAATTTTTCAACCCGGCTGGCGTCGTCGAGATCGGCAAGGGCGAAATTCTTCACGATGCCGTCTTTTGTCAGGCTGTGACTCTCCGCTGCACCGACGGGATTGAAGGTTATGCTCTCTTTGTTTGCCGCCTTTGCTTCACTTTCGGCCAGACTCACCCACTCGGACTCGTCTACCCCGCTTGTCGACGCGTCGTCCGCATGTTTTATGATGTAGTAGGTATGCCCGTCTTCAAGCCCGCCCAAAACGGAGCCGGTGCTGTGATAGACGACTGCATTGCCTGTATTGAAGGTATGTCCCGCCAGATGGATGCTGGAGTATGTCAGGAGCCCTTCCTGCGCGAGAAGCGCTTCAAGGCGGGCGATCTCGCCGGCATAATAATTCCGCAGCGTCGGATTGTCGGGATAGCGGGCATAATTTGTCTTGGCAACGGCCAGTTCCTGCACCAGATCCGATTCCATCTTCTCCTGGGTCACCTGGAAATCGATCGCAACGTCCCCTTCGTTGACCGTTCCGGAAGCGGTGATCGTGCCGGTTACGGGATCCCAGTCGTCGAGGGTCAGCGACTGATGCCGTTCGATCCCCGTCCGCACGGTGCCGTTCATCGTCATGAGGCCGTGCGCTTCGGCATGGGCCGTCCCTTTGTACTGGTATTCGGCCGCCTCTCCGTTCAGGGCGTCCGTCAGCGAGCTGACCCAGTTGACGGCCTTTGCCTTCGCGAGGGTATCGGCAAGCCCCATCCGTTCGGCATGGAGTTTGACATTTCGGGCGGATTCGAGAAGGGCGCCGGATTCAACGGTGATGAGATTGTCCTGAACGAGGATCGCCAGGGCATCCACATGGTCGATGGGAATGGCGCTGCCGGCGAAGCTGTCGTGCCGCACTTCCATCGCATACTGGTCGCGGGCGAATTCCGTATCGGTCCCGGCGGAGATATTAAGGTCCCCCTTTGCAAGGACATGGGCACCCGTAGTAAAAATAATTTCATTGACCGGCTTCAGTTCTCCCTCGGCTGTGCCGGTAATCACCGTTCCCAGTCCGTAGGCCTCGGCATCGACCAGTGTAGTTACCTGACCCTGGCCGCGGGCCGAAATGTCGATATCGCCCACGCTCTCGAGATCGGCCGCGCCGATGGAAACCTGGGCCAGATCGGTTCCTGTTACGATGGAGGCATCGGCAAAAAGCCCAGAAAGCCCGCCTGCGGCAAAGAGCACCACTTTTTCGGCCGCATCGATGTCATTGAGCGCCCTCAGCACGAAATCGCCGGGATTTTCGCCGACCCCGGAAACCTTGAGGGTTGCGCCGTCATCGATTATCGTCTTGGTGGTAAGATAGAGCACGGTGTCGCTGTCGGCGCCCGCGCCCGCGACAAGGCCGGCCGCCTCGCCGCGGAGATTTCCGTCGCCGATAATCGCCTTGTCGACATGATTGATCGCCTCGACGGCCAGATCTTTTGCGTCTATATCGACATTTGTGCCGATCGCCGCCTGCACGGTCGAATTAACAATATTGTCTATGGTCGCCCCGGAGCCTCCCAATAATCCTCCCGCCAGGCTGTAGACTCTGCTGTTGGGTTTCGCCGTATGTTCGGCGGTGACCTTGAAAATACCGGAGGACCAGGCGCCGTCGAGATCGACGGTGCCGCCCGTTCGAATTTCAGCGGTTGTAATGCTTGTGGTGGATGTCTGCGCTGTTGCCGCCGCTGCACTTATGGCCCCCACGCTACCAGCGGTCGTGTCGGCGAAGTTCTCATCGGTGCCGATTGCCGTCACGGAGAGGCTCCCGCCGATAAGGTTCACATTGTTTCCCAGGTAAGCCGTTATGATCGAACTGGATCCGGCGGCGGAACGGCTGATTCCCGCCGCAACCAATCCGGCCGTATTGCTGTTCGCCTCTGCACGCTGGCGCGCATTTTCGTGTGCCCCGATAACCGTCGCACCGTCTATATGCAGGACCGAACCGTCAGCCACATAGCTCGACACAATCGCTGCCTCCGCTGCCGTCGCAACAGTCGAGTCGACGCCTATGAGGCCGCCGGCCGATCCTGTTGCCTCGGCATCCGCCGAGTAGCCCGATGAAGGCTTCGAGAGCGCCGCCGTGACGGTCAGGCTTGACGCGGTAATATTTCCGCCGGCAAAGGCCGTTATCGTGGGAGAAACGATCGTTGTCGCCTTCGATACACCCACCGCGAGCGTGCCCGCGTTCACCCCCTGGGCAAGAACCGCGGCGCCGGGCACCGCCTGCGCATCGATCGAAATGGTTCCGGCATGGACCGTCGGCACATCGAGCCAGGCCTCCACAGCGGAGGTAATCGAAGCACCGGCGACGGAACCGCCTGCAGAGACCGAAATGAGACCCAAGGCGGCCGAGAGGCTTTCGACATTTGCCGTCGAAATAGAATTGTCATAGGCATCGATCGTCAGAGCGCCGTCGATATCGATCCCGTCACCGCCCGATACATAGGCCTTTGTCGTATTCGAGATGGTATTCGTCGCTTCCGCCCCTCCCCCGCTTATGGCAAGACTGAAGACACTTGCGCTCAGTGCCCCTGAAGCAGCTTCGGATAGTGCGGTTATCGTCGCCTCTTCGAGGGCATCGACATCGAGGCCAAGCGATCTGATCGTCGAGCCCGACACGTAGGATTCCACAGTATTGCCGATTATGTTTTCCGCCGTCGCAACGCCGATGGAAACGGCGGCGGATGCGCTCATGTAGCCGATGGCGGCCGCAAGCGAAGCCGCGCCGACATCGGCGGAAATTCTCGATGTGTCGTGGGCGGTAAGAGACACATTGCCGGTCCACGCTCCTTCTTCCAGTTCCGCAATGGAAGAATCCTGAACATAAGTCTTCACGTCCGCGGCAATGACATTTGTCACGGCCGCTCCCGCTCCGCTTCCGGCAAAGCCGTAGAGGCCGCCGGCAACGGCCACCGAACCGGCAAAGACAAGACCGTCAATCGTCTGGTCGGACGTTGCATCCAGATCGATGTCCCAGTCAGTATTTATAATCGAATCCGTGATATACGCCTGCACAACGACGGCATCCTTGTTCCCGTTTTCATCGTAGCCGATATAGTTGCCGGCATAGGAGGCCCCGATGGAGGCGCCGACGGCCACCCCGCCGGCGGATAAGGCGGCGGAGGCGGTCATTACCGTTGCATTTATTTCCGACGTATTTTCGGCGCCGACCGAAATATCCCCCGTGCTTTCAACGGTACTGTTCTCGATAAAGGCGTTTGTCTCCGTGAGAATGACATTCCGGGCGCCGGCCCCGGCGCCGCTGACGGACACACTCACCAGCCCGAAGGAAGCGGCTGCCGATGCCGCAGCCGAACGGGTATTGATGATTGCCGATTCTTCGGCAATAAGCGAGAGCCCTCCATCCGTCGTGGCCACCTCGCCCTGATTCAGCATATAGGCGGCGATATCGTTGCCGATGCAGTTTTCGGCCGCGGCCACTCCCAAGGAAAGGGAAACGCCCACCGCCCCGAAAGAGGCGGCAAGAGAAGCGGCGCCCGCATCGGCCCGGATGAGCGAGTTGTCGGTCGCCTTCAATGCGATGGACCCGGCGGTGATGCCGTCCGTCCCGTCAATGTCGTTTTCGAGATAGGCCTTCACATCGGCGGCGATGCGGTTTTTCGCGTAGACCCCCGAGCCGCTCAGGGCAACGCCGGCCGTACCGCCGGACAGGACGGCGGAACCGGAAAGGACGAGCGAATCGATCATTTCGTCCGCCAGGGCCGTCTGCGTGAGGCTGCCGCTCGCGTTGAGGGTGGAATTTTTTACATAGACCTGAATGGAAGAAGGCTGCTCCGTCAGATTGACGAGCTTCCAAAGATCGCTGTTGCCGAAATCCTCTCCGTTGAGGGTCCCCGAACCGACGTACTCCCAGTCGCCTTCGCCGTAATTCTCTTCGGAAAGATCGAGGCTTGTCCCGTCATCTCCCGTATAGCGGTAAATTCCCCCCGCCCAGCCGCCTGCGGAATAATCCTGCGCCAGCATGACCAGATCGCCTTCATCGACCGTCGTCCATTCGTCGGCGGTGGAATGATCGTACCGCTGGACCGAATCCCCCAGATATTCATAGAGGTCTCCGGCGCCCACGCCTTCTTCTATCTTTACCGTCTTGCCCGTCAAGAGCGTCTGGGGAGCGCTTCCCGTCGTGTAATCCGCCGTCATGTCGGAGAAGCCCCAGCCGATCATGTTCCGCGCCACGGAGACGCCGATGGAAACGCCCACACCGGCCGTCGCCCCCACGGAAACCGAAGCGGAAGCCGCGGCGACTGTCGCGGCGATGGACGAATTATTATATGCATCGAGATCGATGTCGATCGCTTCGCTGACAGTACTGTTTTCAATATAGGCATTGGTCTTTGTGGAAATGACGTTGGTCGCCTCGGCGCCGGCCCCGGAGATAGCGAAGCCGTCGCCGAAGGTCGCCGCGAGCGATGCCGCCGTTGTGACGGAATTTATGGTCGTACAATAGACGTTAAGGACGTCGCCGTCCTTTCTTATCGTATAGGTGACGCCGCTTCCGTCGATGACGAGCCAGCCGTTGCCTTCATCGGCGATCGTCACTTTCGCATCGTCCCAGAGGGAAATGCCGTTGTTTTCGAAAATATCCCGCAATGTGGCAAGAAAGGCACTGTCACCCGCCGCGTCGATCGGATCCACCTCGCCTTCATCATCGAGATCCGCCACGGCCGCATCGTCGAGACCCGCCGCATAGGCCGCCGTCGACAGGTCGAAAAGATGGCGGCCCTTAGAGGCGGCCGACAATTTGATATTGCCCGAAGCCGCATGAACGCCGTCGCCGGCATTTACGATATAGGCCTCGACTTCGTCTTTTACCTCGTTTCTTGCCAGGGCCGCACCGATAGAAATCGAAGCGCCGAATCCGCCGATTGCGCAGGCGAGCGATGCCGCGCCGGCGATCGAGGAGATGCTCGGACTGTCTGTTGCAGTCAGAAGGATCTCGGAAGCGGTTATGCCTGCCCCCTCGCCCGTACCGTCACCGTCGATGAATGCCTTTACGTCGACGGCCACCCGGTTCTCGGCCCATACGCCCGAACCGCTTCCCGCAAGGCCGACCGCACCGCCGGCCACGGCCGCCGATCCCGCCAGCACGACCGCATCAATCGTCTCGGTGGCCGTCGCCGTTTCAACGAGGCTGCCCGTAGCCTTGACACTCGATTCCTTTATATAGGCCCGCACCTGGGCCGCATCAACCGCCTCGTTTCCGTTCAGATCGTAGCCGATGTAATTGCGGGCCACGGCGGCCCCGATGGAGGCGCCGACACCGACCATTCCGCCGGCGACGGAGGCTGTCGCCGCGGCAATCTCGGCCTCGATCTTCGATGTATTGGTTGCGGTGATGGTTACATCGCCGGCACTGTCGACGGCGCTTCCTTCGATAAAGGCGTTTGTATTCGTGAGGATGACATTTGTCGCCTCCGCCCCGGCGCCGCTTAAGGATATGCTGGCGAGGCTGAAGGATGCCGCCAGCGATGCCGCAGCCGCTCGTGCAAAGATGTCCGCCCTTTCCGCGGCTTCAATGGTGATGCCCCCCAGCGTTGTCTCAAGAAGGCCGCAATTTTTGACGTAGGCGGCCACATCGTTTTCTATGATATTCTGCGCCCGCGCGACGCCGATGGAAACGGAAACGGCGGCCGTCCCGGAGAAGGAGACCGCAAGAGAAGCGGCGCCTGCATCGGATCTGATTGTCGAAATATCGTGGGCGGTAAGCGTGATGCGCTCCGCAGTGATTTCATCTGCGATCTCCGGTGCAATTGTCGAATTGTCGATAAACGCCTGCACATCGGCGGCGATCCTGTTCGACGACCAGACCCCCGAACCGCTCGCCGCGATGCCTGCGGTTCCGCCGCCGGCAACGGCAGCGGAACCGGAGAACACGGTGGCGTCGATCGTCTGTTCCGCCAGTGCCGTCTGGATAAGGGCACCGCCGGCATCGATGCGTGAATCCTGCACATAAGCCCGTACTTCCATTGGATTGCGGGTGCCGTCCGTCTCGAAACCGATCAGGTTCCAGGCCAGGGACATGCCGATCGAGACGCCCACTCCGGCGGCGCCGCCGCCGGCCAGGGCGGCCGATGCGGAAAAAACGAGGGATGAGATGTCCGATGTGCCGGCCGCACCGATCGTGATGTCACCCGTAGCGGTCAAGGCACTGTCCGCTGCAAAGGCATTCGTTGTTCCGAGAATTACGTTTTCCGAGAATGCCCCGGCGCCGCTCACCGACACGCCGCCGGTCCCGCCGAAGCTCGCAGCCATCGAAGCCGCCGCGGATACCGCGCCGATCGTATTGCGCGACACGCCGATCGTTCCGTTCTCGTTGCCTGTGAGAATAAAAACCTTGCCGTCCGGCGCTGCAAGCGACCAGCTCTGCCCCGGCTCCACAACGGAAAGGCGCAGCTTGTCAAGCAGCAGCCAGTTGTCGCTGTTTGCATAGTTCTGAATGGAAAGGTCGACATCGTCCAGATCGGAGCCGATATAGCGGTAGACGCGGCCGCCGGTGCCGCCGGCGGTGTGATCGTCGGCAACGCGAACCGTCACGCCGTCGCGCAGATCGTAGAGGTACCTGTCGAGCAGCTCCCAGTTGCCGGTATTGGAATAATCCTCCGCCGCAAGATCGACAGCATCCCGGTCACCGCCGATATACCGGTAGACGCGCCCGGCCAGGCCGCCGGCAAAATGGCCGGCCACGGTCTTGACGGTCGCATTTTCCCGCAGGTCATGGAGACGTTTGTCGAGGAGGACCCAATTCTCGATATCGGAATAATCGAGGGACGACAGATCGATATCATCCTGCATGGCTCCGATGTAGCGGTACACCCGTCCGGCCTCGCCGCCGGCGGTGTGACTGTCCGCCACTTCTACGGTCACGCCAAGGTACAGATCGGAGTTTCCGCCGGCGCTGCCGAAATCCGCCCATGGCCCGTCATCGCTTCGATATACCGCCACAGGCGCATCGTCGCTCGCATACATTGCCGGTGTGGCGACCATATCGTCGACCGCCAGCGCAATGCCGTTATCCAGGAAAACGGTACGCAGTGCCGTGAGTATCGCAAGGTCGGCCTGCAGATCCTCCAGCGCTTCATCGACCGCGTCGTCGCTCGGATCGTCGGCATCGTCATCGGGATTCACCGGATCGTCGGGATTGTCAGGATCGGCAATCGAGGCATCGTCAAGAGCGGCGGCGGTTATGGAACCGGAGGGCGTGAATTCGAAGAGCTCCATGCCTTCCGAAAGGGCATTGATGGTTATCGCGCCGGTCGTTGCCTCCACCGATTCATCGGCATTGATTATTGCCGCTTCGACATTGTTCGAAACCTCGTTGAACGCGAAGGACATGCCGATCGAAACGGCAACGCCCGCCGTCGCTCCGAAGCCGGCGGCAAGCGCTCCTGCGCCGGAGACCGCGCTGATGCCCGAACTGTCGGTAGCTGAAAGGGCCACGCTCGCCGCTTCTATGCCCTGATTTGCCGCAGTGAGGAGGCCGCCGTCGATATAGGCCTTTACATCGGTTTTGATCTTGTTTTCCGCATAGGAGCCGGCGCCGCTTACCGCCACACCGGCGGAGCTGCCGCCGCCGATGCCGACGGCCGCGGCTACGACTATGGTGTCGATGGATGCGGCGTTATCGGCGTCGATGGTCAACGCACCACCTGCCCGCAGGCTCGAATCGTCAATATAGGCCCGGACTTGAGCGGCATCGGCGCCGACATTCGCCTGCTTCCACAGGCTGGCGTCGCGATATTGCTGGACGCTCAGGTCGAACTGCTGGTTGCCGTCCGTTTCCGGATCGCTGTCGGTCAGCGTCGTGCCTATATATTCGTAAATATCGCCGGCAAGCGTCCCCTTTGCGATGTGTACGGTCATGCCTTCGGTCAGGGCATCGACCTTCGTTCCCACTTCAAGGCCGCCGGGATACTCGGAGGCGGTGACATCGATCTGCTCCCACTGCCCGCCGCTGTAATCCTGCAGGCTGAGGTCGAAGGGCTGCAGACCTTCTGTCTCCGTATCGCTGTCGTCCTGGAGTGAACCGGTGTACCTGAAGATTGTGCCGGCATGTTCCCCGCTTACCACGCGCACTTTCATTTCCGGGGTAAGCGCGTCGACAACGACCCCGCCGCCGGGGATCTCGGAGTCGATCACGTCGACCTGTTCCCACAGGCTTTCTATCGTATAATCCTGCAGGCTGAGATCGAAGCCGCCGGTGAGCGCCGTAGCGCCTTTGTACCGGTAAATATTGCCTGCGAGCACGCCGCTTTCCACCTGCACCATCATGCCGGGAGTGATTGTATCCACAATGTTTCCCGCCTGCTCGAATGTCGATGTATAATCGATCTCCACGTCGCCGGCCTTGGGATCCCAGCCGATGAAATTGCGGGCGACGCCGATGCCCACCGCTACCGCTGCGCCTGTATTGCCGAAGGCGGCCGATGCCGCCACGGTGCCCACATTCGCTTGAATGTCGGCGGTGCCTGAGGCATCCAGATCGACGGCGCCGACGGGATTGTCAGCCGTGCCGATCACGCTGTTTTCGATATAGGCATTGGTTCTCGCCAGGATGATGTTGGTCGCTTCCGATGCACCGCCTGCCACGCCCACGCTGAGCCCGGTACCCAATGCCACCGAAAGGGCGGCGGCATAGGTGGTCGCGTCGATCTCCGACGCGTCGCCGGCGCTGACGATCACATCCCCTCCGCCGGTGGTGACGCTGGGCAGATTCACTATCGCGGCCGTCACATCTTTGTCGATTCTATTGTGGGCAAGCGCCATTCCGATCGAAACCGATACGCTGGTTGCGCTTGTGCTGCCGGAGACGCTGGCCGCCGCTGCGGTGGCGGTCGCTTCTACGCTCGAGTTATCGGCCGCCGTGACAGTCAGGGGGCCGCCGGCCGAGAGAACCGCCGTACCGCCGGGCAGTGTATTGCCTACTTTAGCTTCGATACTATTATCTATTTCATTGAAGCTGAGCGCGCCGGTGGCGTTTGCGGAAATCGCCGAAGCGCTGCCGCTGATCGCAACGCCGACGGAAATGCCGAATGCCAGGGAATCTATCTCGGAAGCGCTGGCGGCGGAAACGGTGACGGACCCGTCGGCATAAATGTTTGAATCCTCGATAACCGCCCGAGTATCAGCGCTGATATCATTAAAGGTCAGCGACAGGCCCAGGCCCGCCGCCACCGACATGTTCTGCGAGACGGAAACCGCCAGCGAGGCCGCCCCTGCGGTGGCATTGATGGAGGAATCGTTGTCGGCTTCTACAATAACAGGCGCACCGCTTCCCGCGGCTGTTGTCAATGTACTGCCGTTCGAAACCACAGCTTCCGTGTCGACGCGAATCTGGTTTACCGTCGCCGATCCGGCGCCGCTGATGCCGATCGCGTTGCCCGTGCCGGAGCCGCTCACGCTGCCTGCGGCGCCTATGCTCAGGGCATAAATTTCGGCATGGGAATCTGCATCGACCATGATTGTATCTTCAGCGGTCACCGACGAATCGTCGATCTCCGCCCTCACTTTATTATGATCGCTGGATTTCCCGATCGAATTGATCGCAAAGGCGGCTCCGAAGGAACCGGAGCCCCCGTTTCCCTGGCTGGAGAATCCGAAAGAGGCGGCGATGCCCCCCGCCGCGGAGATGATCTCAGAGCCGTCGGACGCTTGAACGGTTACCGCACCGGGCACATCGACGGTGCTGCTGCGGATGACCGCCAACGTGTCGCCTTCGATCCGGTTGACGGAACCGGAACCGGCGCCGGCACCGGCGATTCCGCTTCCCTGCGTTCCGGAGGCGACGCTGACCGCACCGGCCAGCGTATAGGCGCCGATGCTGCGTATCGCGGCCGCATCGATCAGGAGGTCCCCGCTTGCACCGTCTTCCCAGGATAAATCCGACTCCTCGATTACGGCCTGGGCGGAGGTGGCAATTTTATTGACGGCGATGGCTATACCGGCCGACACGGCAGTCGATGACCCCGTCTGCCCGCTGGCCACCGCAAGCGAAAGGCCGCCGCTGATGGCGAAGATGCCCGACCGGTCCTCGGCCTTTACGCGGGCGTCGCCTGCGGCAAGCGCCACAGTACTGTTCTGCAGGAGGGCGGAGGTATCGCCCGACAGCATATTGATGGAAACCGAACCGGCCACCGAGACCGCCTTCGAACCGCTGCCGGATGACTGCGAGCTCTTTCCTGCGGCGACGCTTCCCGCGCCGCCCGCGGCCATCGCGAAGATGTTTCCCCTGCTTACGGCATTGATATCCAGTACCCAGTCGCCGGCGGCATTGGCGCTCAATACGATATCGGTGTCCTGGACTTCCGCCGTCGTGTCCGCCTTCACCTGGTTATAGCCGAATGCCCCGGCCAGGGCCACCTCGGTTTTACCGCTGTCGCCGATCGCTACGGCAAGACCTCCGGTCGCGGCAATAAGCCCGACATCGTTTTCAGCCTGCACCGACAGGAAACCGGCCTTCAGATGGCCCGCATCGGCAATGCGGGCGGTTGTTTCGTCCGTTATAAGATTGATCGATACCGGTTTTAGAACCCTTTTTACTGTCCGAATCTCCGGCTATCGGATCGGGAAGGAGAACATCATCCATGGGATCGGTCGGTTTCGATTTGCCGGTGGAACCGCTGCCCTTCGGCTTGCTATCCTCCTTCACTACGGTACCCGCCACCGTAAAGGCCCAGACATCGCCGGTCGACCGTGCCACCGTGTGGACCCCTTCGTCTACATCGATATATGTACCGGCAAGAATCGCCGTTCCCGATTCCACTTCAACATCGCCGATGAGCGCGCGGGTTGTGCGGCTGAAATCGTTTATGGCAACGGAAATACCGACACCGATTGCTTCTCCCTTGGCAATGCCGCCGGCCCAGGTCGCCACCGTACTCTGGTCGATGGCATAGATCCGGGCATCGCGTCCGGTGACGAACGCCGTGCTGCCGAGCCGGGCCAGCGTATCGGTGGTCTGGCCGTTATACAGCACGGTGCCGCCGATGACCAGCGTTCCGCCTTTCGCATAGGCCTGTGCAAGATTGACATTGAGCAGGGCCTCGCGGGCCTTTATGTTGAAGCCGCCGTCGGCGCCGCTGTAGATCATGGCGCCGTCCTCGACTACCGCGTGACTCCTGTCATTGGCGACACTGATGAAGAACGAACCGCCGGCCCCGGCCCGGCCGCCCTCCGTCCCGTTCGGATCGAGGTCCCCGACGAATTTGGCGAGATTCTTCTTCGTAATGTTTTTATCCGACGGATCGATGGAAGGAAGATCGGGAAGCGAAAATATGCCCGTCATGGTGATCGTCTGCTGGACGATGCCCGACTCTATCGAGACCACCTGTTCGAATTCGGCGCCGTCCGCATCCGTTCCAACGTCATTGTCCTGATTCGGATGGGGGTTTGCATCGTCGCTGCGCCAGTCCGTATCCTGATTTAAAAGGGCGCCGCCCTTTACGATGGTCTGCGAATCGCTGTCGAAGACCAGCACCGATATGGATCCGGCAATGCCGATCTTCTCGGCCTCCGCGCTCGCCGACGTCCAGGTATTGAAGAACGCCTCTTTGAGGCCGAGCGTCGTATTTATGTACTTCGTCAACGCCTTGGCGCCTTCCTCGCGGATGGAATCGGTCAATTCTCCCCATGAAAGGGGTATGTACTCGTCCAGACGCTGGAGCAGCGGATAGGATACATTGGAGGTGACGCGCATGGCGCGCAGTGCATCCAGATCGGCGCCGCCGTGGACCGTCGTCAAGGCGCTGTTGTCGGTGATCCCGACCACAACGGCAATGCTGATGTTGTTGGCCGCACTCGTCGGCGGATCGCCCGGCTTCCCCTCCTGCGGCTCGGTGGTGCTGTCGGCGGAAAGATTGTATTTATGGGCAATCGCCGAGGTGACTTCCAGGTCCTCGTTCGACTTGAGAACCGCGTTTCCCAGGATATCGGTCGAAACATCGTGATCGTTGAAGCTGAAGGCCAGGGCGCCCGAAAATGCAATGGACCCGCTGGCGCCGGCTTTCGGCTTTTCGGCGTTCTTGCGGTAGTTCTCGGTCAGATCCTGAAACATCTTGTCGAAGGGGTTCGTGCCGACGGCATCGGTAAATTTCGACCACTTCGAGGGCGGATTCGTATCTTCCGTCTTCAAACCGGATTCCGCCGAAGCCTTGGTCTCCGCTTCGAGGCTTGCTCCGACGCCTAACCCCGTCGCAAATCCGGAATCGAGGACATGTTTGGCCACAAAGGTAAAATCCGAACCAGTCACTTCGCCGAGGTCTATGAACACGCCGGCCCGTGCTTCGTTCTCAGTTTCGGCGATCCTGACGACCTGCTCGTCGGCAAAGCGGCTGTTGCCCTGCAGATCCTGCTCCGTCGTGCTCGCAATAATATAATAGGTGCTGCCCGGGGTGAGTCCCCCTATCGAAGAGCCGCTTCCGGCCTCGAAGACAACCGCCTGGCCCATCTCGAAGGTATTGAAGACCGGATCGTCGCGTTTGAGCGTAACCGTGTCTCCGGCCGAATCGACTTCGGCGTCGCTGAAGCTCTTCCGGTTGTTCGCCGTTTCGAGCTCGCTGCCGGCCATATTGATAAGATTGACAACGGTTCCCCGGAGCGCATCGGTTTCGGTGTCGGCGAGTTGGATCCAGCCATCGCCCAGGGCGATGACATAGTATTCTCGCCCGTTGACCAGATTGCCGATGCTCACTCCCCGCCGGTTCGAATATGTGACCGTGTCCTCCGTGGCGAGCGCGTTCGGACCGATATAGATCCGATCATGAGAATAGTCGACATACCCGATCTGCCCTGGTGAGGCCAGCGGATCGATCTCGATCTTCACCGTATATCCGATGCCGGGATCGCAGAGGGCGGTGATGCTGCCGTCTATGCTTGTCTTGATGTCGGCCTTGGAAAATTCGAGGGCGAAGGAGAGTCCCGCCTTGCCGTCGGCGAAGAGGCCGCTCTTTGTTTCGGCCGAGGACTTGACGGTTCCGCCGGCGGCAACATTGGCCGTCGTCCCTGCCGTTATCGATGCCCCCTGAGCCATGGTGACGTGGGAGTAGGAATCCGCATAGGCCGCGCCGACGGCAATGGCAATCTGTTTGCCCGCTCCGCCGGGATTGGGCGTTCCGTCTATCTTGTGCTGCGTTTCGGCGTTCATGCCCGCGGTCGCATCGCCGGTCGAGGTGATAACGACGGCTTCGCCTGCATCGATGACCACATCGCTTTCGATAGTGATATCGGCATGGGCCGTGGCCTGCGCATAACCGATGCTGAATATACTGCCTTTGGCTGCGCCGGTCGCGTCGACGGCGGCCGTCGCGTATATTCCGACGGTTCCGTCGCCGATCAGCCGGGCGCCCTCGGCCAGGGTTATATTAGCGGTGGAATATTTAACCAGCACCTTCACCGGAAGGGACACCAGGTCCTGAATTTTTGACATGAGGGGCCCGATTATGAAGTTGTCCACCTCTTTGGGCGCCCCTTCGATATCGGCGATGCTCCGGTCCTCCGCCTGTGCGACCAGCCAGATGCCGGTTGCATCGAGTTCGGCGCCCGCGCCGATGCTGATATCGACTTCACGATTGGTACCGTAGGCCGGCAGCAGGTTCTCTATTTGGGCATTCCCGATTATGCGCGCGCGCAGCACGATGTCATTGTCGACCGTCTCGATCGTGACCCCGGGATCGACCGTTATCCGCTCCGCCCAGGCATCAAGAAAACCCCCTTTCAGATCGATGTCGCCGGTAAAGTTGATGTGATCGATGTATATGTCATCGGCGGGAAGACCGTATTCGTCAAGGTAATCGCTGTAAAGCAGCAGATCGGCGCCGTCGGCGCCTCCATAGGCCGCCGGCAGGGACGCTACGTTGATCGTATCGCCGCCGTCGAGGCCCAGGACGGTCAGCGAGCTCAAGTTGGAAAGCTGAATGCCCGATATCTGGTACAGATCGCCGCCGCGCGAGACTTTCAATATGCCGGCATCATCGTAAATATTTATGGTATCCCCGAAAATCGATCCCATAATTACCGGGTTTTCCTCATCGATATCGTCGACGAAAGGCTGGGGATCGAGATTTGCATAATACACCGTTTTCCCATAGACGAGCGAATTTGCAGTGCCGCTGCTGTCGGCGCTGCCGACTTCGACAATTTTTCCGTCCCCCGAAGCGGGGTAGATGAATATTCCGTCGGTTCCGCCGACGCCGCCGTCGACAAGGCCCGAAATGCTGCCCGCCGCCTCGATCATGAAGGCATCCACATTGCCCGTCTGTCCCGTGAGGTTCTCGAAACCGGCAAAGGAGAGACCGGCGACCGTTACTTCATCGGGACCGGTGACCGTCCAGACAAGGCTGGGAATATCGTAACCGATGAT
>Ga0172382_10001727_pt1 | contig 38355 bp, 43 predicted proteins | sample Leawel138RmetaG_FD_122245 | JGI IMG/M metagenome (GOLD analysis project Ga0172382, IMG submission 122245) | Leachate microbial communities from a municipal landfill in Southern Ontario, Canada - Leachate well 138R metaG | ecosystem: Engineered > Solid waste > Landfill > Unclassified | place... | reverse complement strand
CAAGTTTTCGGTTTCCTTAATAGCCTCATCCAATAGCTTACTTACATCGCTCATGTAGTTCACTCCTTATTGATATCCTTATCAACAACATTGTTAATAATATTATATTGAAAACTAAATTTAAAGTCAATTCAAAAACCGCCAATAAAGAGTCACTCCTCTTCATTTGCGGTTTTGATGTAAATATTGTTTCATACTTTAATTTCAATGCCTGATTTAAAGCATATTACAAAGTGGTCATCATACACCGTAACATTTTGGATGATCTTCCTTACAAGCGTATCATCATATAGTAAAGTCCGATATTTGTTGGTGCGTATAAATTCTATCAGTTCGTTGATCCGCTCATTCTCACCACTTAAGGATGCATCTTCCACAAGAAGGGTCTGACGCTTTTCACGTAACTCTTCAATCTCATCTGCAAGGGATTCAAAATCTTTTCCCTTATTAGCAAGGATAATTAGTTCCTTTTGCTTTTCTTCAAGCAAGGTGTTAATTTCTGAAATCTTATATTCTGTGGTCTCACCGATTACCGCATGAATGTTTTCCTCCAGTATTCTTATCATGTTATCACCACCGGCAAGAAGTCTATTAATGGCAGTCATTACCGCATCATATAATTCAGCTTCTTTTACCGTTCGGTTCTTACACACCTCAGGGCCTTGCTCAATTCTTGTAACGCATCGCCAAACAAATTCTTTTCTACCGTGAATATTCCAATAGACCCGTCTGTATATGTCACCACAATCTCCACAAAAGGTTATGGTACTTAAAGCGTATTTACTACTATAAATCCTTTTATTCTTGTCTGCACCTGTGTAAATATTACTTCTGCGATGAAGCTCTTCCTGAGCCTGTAAAAAAAGTTCCTTTGGTATGATCGCCTCATGGCTATTTTCAACATAATACTGCGGGACATGGCCTTCATTCTTCACCCTTTTCTTTGTTAGAAAATCCACTGTGAAAGTCTTCTGCAACAGGGCATCGCCGATGTATTTCTCGTTTAGAAGAATCTTCTTTATGGTTTCTGGTCTCCATCTTGGTTTACCTGCAGCTGTTAAAATGCCGTCTTTCTCTAGATCCCTGCCGATGCCCACTAGACTCTTGCCCTCAAGGTACTCTCTGTAAATACGTTTAATGATTTCAGCCTCTTCTGGAACAATAATCAAGTTGCCTTCTTCATCTTTTGTGTATCCCATAAATCGATTGTGATTGACCTGCACCTTTCCTTGCTGGTAGCGATATTGAAGTCCAAGTTTACTGTTATGCCCAAGATACTTACTGAGATATGGCAGCTTGTCCTCTATACTCTCTCCGTTTTCCATCCAAGCGTTGAGCCTGTCCACCACGAACGTATGGCGGAATGACTTTATCGTTGGAAGATTGCCGATCGAAGCGTAAGAGGTCATCGCCAGAGTCCTTTGAAAATAGGCTCTCACAGTCACCTCGTTGACCGGCTTACCATTCTTAGTGCCTGGAAATACAAGAGCTTCACCGGGGCATTCTGTCGTGATATATTTATGGTACTTCCTGATCATCTCGGCGATGTCAGAAGATACCCAGACCACTCTGTCCTTATAGCCTTTGGACTGCAGTATGGTGATTCTCCCGGAGTCATAATCTATGTCATCCCATGTGAGCCATAAGGGTTCAGACAGCCTGAGCCCGCAGCAGTAATACAGGCGGAAAAGAACCCTGCATTCTTCCAGAAGCCTTCTGCTTTTCCTTTTGATATCCAGTTTATTAAGGCATTCAAAGAATTCTTTACGTTCCTGTGCTGTAAACACATGAGCCACTTTTGTCTCAGTAGATTGAAGCATTTTGGGCATATAGCTCTCAACGCCTATGGAAAGAAGATACTTCGATACCTGTCTCAGGTTGCTTACGCGTATGTTGCGCGAACTGATCCCTTCAGTTTGGCGTTGCACAGCCCATGCATCGGATAAATCTTTCGTGACTGTGTCTGAGATGAATCCTTGCTCAATGCAGAAAGTATCAAGATCCTTCAGCACATCCGCATTTGAGTTGTACATATAGCCAGAGGCTCTTTTTTCCTGGATCAATCCTTCAATAGCGGGCGTGAGGGAACTGTTAAAAGTATAATTACGACGCGGCTTCATAACTTATCACCGTCCTTTCAAGAGGGAGACAGCAGGATCTCAGCATTTCCTCATCTACAGAGAGGTATCTGTTAACAGTATCCATGGTTGAATGCCCCAGGGAATCCTTAATGGTATCCGTCTTAGTTCCAGCCGCCAGAAGTCTGGAGGCAAAAGTACGCCTCAGGATATGGAACGAGCCTGTGGTATTGTTCAAGGCATGTTTAACGGCAAGTCCACAAGCTGATGCATCAGCTCTTTTGAACGGGGCCGACATTGAAAGAAAAATAAAATCGCCTTCGTCGCTCATCCTTGGGCGGCTATTCTTGATATATTTGTAAAGACTATTACCTACCGATACCGGCATCGGGAGCACAAGTGGTCTGTATGTCTTCTGCTGTGTTATGGAAATGGTCTGCACTTTCCAATCTATGTTTGAAAACCTTAAATTGACGACATCTATTCTCCTCAGTCCCATAAGCAGGCCAAGCATAAGAATCGCGGAATCCCTCAGCTGGAGCGGTGTCGCCGCATTGTCCCTGTACTCATAGATCAGTTGTATTTCTTCATCAGAAAGGACTTTGACGATTTTTCTCTGCTGATTGGATTGAGCCGGCAGGGCTCGGGAAAGATCCTGCGCTGAATAACCCTTTTCAAAACAAAACGTGAGGAACACTCTTAGATCGTATGAATAATTATTCTTGTGATTGACCGCTTTTTCAGAAATCCAGGTGCAGTATTCCTTTACATTCATAAGTGAGATTCCGGAGACGGCTGGGATTCCCTTTTCCTGCATATACAGCATGAAAGATATCGCACCGGATTTATGTACGTCCAACGTGGCCGGCGCGATGTTTTCTTTTCTGCGACATGATAAAAAATCATCCAGCAGTTTCCTGTACGTTGTTGATAATTCGGTGATTTTTCCGGAACTGCATAAGACGATTTCCAGATCCCCGTCTGTTACAGCACCTGTTCTGAGGAAAATGTCCAGAAGATAGAGACTACGCTTGAAGGAAGGCCGGCGATGAGGCTCATCCATGAATCCGGCCATTCCCTCCGACCAAATCCGGGCGTTTTTCGTGGTATACGGGAGAGAGAATTCCTGCATAAAGACGTAAAACATCTGGTAATACACAAGATTGTTGTTTCTTGTGGCATCCTCATTATGATGGTGCTCCTTGCGAAGGATATCGATAAGATCATTTGCATTCTGCCAATACACATCCGGATCGACCCCGCTTGTCTCAAAAGCGGATACATCGGTTGAAAACCTTCTTATGGCATAACCGGCAGCCTTTGCCTGAAGCGGTGATGTCAAGGCAAAAGGGATGTGTCCGGCAATGATCCCACGATTGACAAGGAACTGCAGAAAGTACCTCACAGAGTACAGGCAAATGTATGTATCCCCGATGGTTTCTGCATAGGCATGGTACTCCGAGATTAATGCGGTGGAGATATCATGTGCATGGAGAATACCGTTATCCTTTAGGAAGGTTGCGAAGCTGATACAGTGGATCAGCTGGTCTCGTGAAGAGCGATACTGCAGGCGTGAGAGCAATTCGTTCCTGTAAAGTATAAGATGATTCTTGAGATCAGTTGGGAGTGAATCATAAGTAGTCGGTACAAACTTGTAATCCTCTTTAATTGTCCCGTTTGAGACAGCATCGTTCAGTTCATAAATGAGTTTTCGATGCTGCTGATACTTTTCATCGCCCCAGGCAAGCTGGTTATCGGAAAGCCATTTCAGTGCTACTTCATGAGAATACGGTTTGGCTTTCCCGGAGAGAAAGAATCCTCGGAATGACTTCATGGCTGCTTTCTCTTCATCGGTGATGGTATGTCCCAGCTCTTTCCAGCATTGTTTCAGGCATCTGATGCCTTCTTCGTATTTTGCATCCAATATAAATCCCCCTTTCGTTGTTACGGCGATAACATAATATTATCCTCAACTTTTTGTTCTCAAATTATATATTCGGAGAAGATTCAATGAAAGTTAGGGATAATATTTTCTCGGGGATAATACCGGAAAGATTAAAGGTTGCCGGACCATAAGGTGTGGCGACTTCCAGTAGAAGATAGTTGACTATTTTCCCTTTGAAATGGAGGTCAGTTATGAGTACCAACAAAATTGCCTATATCTGTTCACCCTACGCAGGCGACGTGGAAAAAAACACGCTCCGTGCGCGTCGTTATTGCCGGTTTGCTGTGGATCAAGGATACATCCCGATAGCACCACATTTATTGTTTCCTCAATTTCTGGATGATGACGATCCGCACGAACGCGAACTTGGCCTGTCCTGTGGCAACGCTCTGATGATCAAATGCCATGAGGTCTGGGTTTTTGGCAGAACGGTCTCTTCCGGTATGGCAGCTGAAATCGAACAAGCCAAACGGAAAAACATCCCCGTTCGCTATTTCGATGAAAAATGCGAGGTGGTCGAAAATGCGTAATCTGCCGATGGCCTTTGGTAATAGCTGCTATGCCAAAATATGGACAAACAAAACCATGACCTTCCACGACCTCTGCACCCGGCTGGAGCAGACTATTCGCACCACAGAATCGGTTGAGGAATATACAAAGCTGCCCAAGGCAGAACGCGACCGAATCAAGGACAAAGGCGGATTTGTCGGTGGTCAACTGCGTGACAATCGCCGCAAACGTGAAAACGTGGTCTGTCGCTCCATGCTGACATTGGATATGGACCATGCAGAACCGGGTTTCATCGAAAGATTTGTATTGGACTGCAAGTACGCCGCTGGCCTTTATACAACGCACGGTCATACACCGGAAGCACCCCGCATCCGCATGCTCGTTCCCCTCACCCGCGATATTTCGTCAGACGAGCATGTCGCTCTTGCTCGTTACTTTGCTGACGAATGGGGCATCGACGGATTTGACGAGTGTTCTTACCGTCCACACCAACTGATGTACTGGCCAACCACACCGGCCAACGGCGAATACATTTTCAAGAGAATTGATGGCGACTGGCTTGATCCAGATGCTTACCTTACTGGCCACCCCAACTGGCGGGATTTGTCTTTGCTTCCGACATCCTCCCGAGAAAGCGCGGTCCGGGCCACTAGCAGCAAAGAACAGCAGGACCCGACCACAAAGACAGGTGTGGTTGGCGCATTCTGCCGCACCTATTCCTTAACCGATGCCATTGATGCCTTCCTCTCGGATGTTTATGCTCCTTCAGCCGTTAGGAGTCGTTATGATTACATCCCCGCTGACAGCAGCGCCGGTGTTGTGATCTATAACGACAAGTTTGCCTATAGCCATCATGCCACGGATCCTGCTTGTGGCCAGCTGCTGAATGCCTTTGATCTGGTTCGCATTCATAAATTCGGCGATGACGATGCGAAGAAGTCATTTGCTGCCATGATGGATTTTGCAGTCAGGGATGAACTGGTCAGCGCGAGGCTTCTGAAGGAGAAACAGGAAGCTGCTTCGGCGGAGTTCGAGGATTGGACGAAGGCGCTGCAGCGTGATCGCGGCGGGCAGTTGCAAAACAGTCTGCACAACATCACGCTCATCCTGGAGAACGACAGCAACCTCAAGGCCATCTGCTTCAATCAACTGGCCGACGGTATGGAGATCAAAGGGCAAGTCCCGTGGTTGCACCCTGCCCGGTTCTGGCGAGACGCAGATGATGCGCAGCTGATCTGCTATGTGGATGCCCATTATGGCACCTTCTCAGCACGAAACTATCAGATTGCTGTCGCCAAGGTCGTTGACGACCGCTCCTATCACCCTATCCGGGAGTACCTATCTTCCCTGCCGCCGTGGGACGGCAAAAAGCGTGCAGAAAGCATACTCATTGATTATCTTGGCGCAGAGGAAAACGCCTATACCCGTGCTGTTACGCGCAAAACTTTATGTGGGGCCGTGGCGCGAGTCAAGCAGCCCGGAATCAAGTTCGACAATATTCTCGTGCTCAACGGTGATCAGGGGATCGGCAAGTCGACGCTCATTGCCAAGCTCGGTGGCGAATGGTACTCGGACAGCTTATCCCTTACGGATATGAACGACAAGACCGCCGCCGAAAAGCTGCAGGGTTATTGGATTCTGGAAATCGGCGAGCTGGCCGGTATGAAAAAGGCGGATATCGACAAGGTCAAGGCATTTATCTCCCGCCAGGATGACAAGTATCGCGCCTCTTTCGGCCGCCGGGTTACGCCGCATCCGAGGCAATGTATCTTCTTTGGCACGACTAACTCGCAGAACGGGTATCTTCGTGATATCACGGGCAACCGACGTTTCTGGACGGTTAAGACACCTGGCACAGGCAAAATGAAACCGTGGCAGCTTACTCAGGAGGATGTCAATCAAATTTGGGCCGAGGTGCTGGTACTTGTCGATAACGGTGAAAAGCTCTATCTGGACAGCAACCTTGAAACCTACTCTCAGGCGGAGCAGGCTTCGGCAATGGAACAGGACGATCGCGAAGGTCTGGTTCGCACCTATCTGGATCTGCTTTTACCGGAGAACTGGAACAGTATGGACATTTACAGCAGACAGGAATACATCAACAATCCCGACAGCCCGACCCAGCCGAAAGGCATAGTTGCCCGCGACAGCGTAAGCAATCTGGAAATCTGGTGTGAATGCTTTGGTAAGCGTAAAGAGGATATCAAGCCTTCCGATTCGTATGCGATAGCGTCCATCATGCTTCGCATCGAAGGCTGGCAAAAAACCGAGGTGCGTGAAAGGCAGACCATCTATGGGTTGCAGCGTTTGTACAAACGGCTGTGACAACCTGCTGTGACAACCTCTGCCACTTGTCACTGTCACAGAGGTTGTCACACGGGAAAGCCTGTGATTTGAAGACAATTCGGCGCTTTTTGTGACAAGATGACAACTTTTTCTTAATAGTACAAAAACATCGAATATTTATAAAGAAATCGGCGTCACACATACGCATTTACGCGCGTATAGGAAAAAGTTGTCAGGGTTGTCACAGAGTGCTCTACACGAATGAAACAATTGAGGTGTTCTGACATGAGGGAAAAAATAATCGAGAAAAAACTTGTTCAAGCCACAAAAGGCATGGGCGGCATAGCACCGAAGTTAATAAGCCCTGGATTTGATGGTATGCCAGACCGCATTGTGCTTCTACCCTATGGCAAGCTGGCTTTCGTCGAGGTTAAGGCACCTGGTCAGAAACCACGAGCGCTTCAGGCAGCTAGGCATAAACTTCTGCGTGGTTTGGGCTTCAGGGTTAATGTCCTGGATGATGTTCAGCAGATTGGAGGGCTTCTTGATGAAATACGAACCACATGATTACCAGAAATATGCGATCAACTACATCGAGAATCATCCGATCGCCGCTGTGTTGCTTGCCATGGGTCTAGGTAAAACGAGCATCACATTAACGGCATTGAATGACCTGCTGTTTGACAGCTTCAAAGTTCATCGTGTTTTAGTCATCTCACCTCTTAGAGTGGCACGGGACACATGGCCGGCTGAAGTAGATAAGTGGGATCACCTGCAGAACCTCATTTACTCGGTGGTTGTTGGCAGCGAAGCCGAACGCCGGGCAGCCCTTCTCCGTCCGGCCGATATATACATCATCAACCGGGAGAACGTCCAGTGGCTGATCGAAGAGAGCGGTGTGCCCTTTGATTATGATACGGTTGTGATCGATGAGCTGTCTTCCTTCAAAAACCATCAGGCGAAACGCTTCCGGGCATTGATGAAGGTCCGGCCCAAAGTAAAGCGTGTGATCGGACTGACTGGCACGCCAAGCAGTAATGGACTCATGGATCTGTGGGCCGAATTCCGACTTCTGGATATGGGCGAGCGTTTAGGACGGTTCATCAGTTACTTTCGGCTGGATTACTTTGTACCGGATCAATGCAATGGTCCAGTTGTTTACAGCTACAAGCCACAGCCAGGTGCAGAGCAGCGGATTTATAACAAAATATCTGACATCACCATATCCATGAAATCAACCGACCTTCTAAAAATGCCTGAGCTTATCAGCAGCGAATATGCAGTCCGCCTGTCGCCTGCTGAACGTCAGCGCTACGATAAACTCAAGCGTCAACTAACACTCAATCTGCCAGCGGGTTGCGTCACCGCGGCAAACGCCGCTGCCCTATCCGGCAAGCTCTGTCAAATGGCCAATGGTGCTGTCTATACGGATGCGGGCGACGTCACTCCGATCCATGATCAGAAACTGGACGCCCTGGAGGACATTATCGAAGCGGCCGGCGGCCAGCCGCTGCTCGTAGCCTACTGGTTCAAACACGATCTGGCCCGCATCTCAGAACGACTGAATAAGCTTCATGTTCCGTTTGCCCGATTAGATACGGCCGAGAGCATTCGTCAATGGAATAATGGCGATTTACCAGTCGCCTTGATTCATCCAGCCTCAGCGGGGCATGGGCTGAACCTGCAATCCGGCGGTTCCAGTATTATCTGGTTCGGGCTAACCTGGTCATTGGAATTATATCAACAGACCAACGCCCGGCTATGGCGGCAAGGACAAAATGCTGAAACGGTTGTGGTGCAGCACATCGTAGTCAAGGACACCATTGATGAGCGGATCCTGAAGGCGCTTTCAAAAAAGGACAGTACCCAGGCATCGTTGATTGATGCCGTCAAAGCTGATCTGCAAGCTTAAGTCAATATACGACAATCCGTGCCAATCCGAGTGAACTTTATATTTCGGAGGTACGATATGAATCCATATGAGAACCTGATTAACGCCATTATCCTGCAGGCCGTTAAGGATTACCGCAAAACCCTATCCCGATGCAGCAGGCATCCTGAGAAACCAAATTATCGCGAGGATAAGGCAGAGCTTGAGCAGTTTTTCCGATCCGGCTGGTTCAGCTTTTTGACTGACATTGATCCGGAATTCCTGATCCGCAAATTGAGCGAGGAGGTGGCGTGATATGACAAAGAAAGATTATCTGTCTCAAGCCTACCGCCTTGACCAACGCATCAACAGCAAGCTGGCTCAGGTTACTGCACTCAATGATCTGGCAACCAAATGCACCTTGACGCTTTCGGATATGCCGCGCAACCCGAATCGTGGGATCTCAACGATGGCCGATGCTGTGGAGAAGATCGTTGACCTGCAGGCCGAGATCAACCGTGACATAGACGCATTGGTGGATCTGAAGCGTGATATCGTCAGAGCCATCAAGGCTGTCGCAAATACCGAGTACCAGACCATTCTGGAACTGCGCTACCTCTGCTTCAAAACCTGGGAGCAGATCGCTGTGGATATGGGATACAATGTGCGCCATGTTTATCGGATTCACGATGAGGCGGTGGAAAGTATCTCTATCGGCGAAACATAGCAGTAAATGTCACTATATGTCAGACGAATCCGTTTGATATGATAAGCTCAGCAAAATAGAATTCATGAAGCTCTCACGAGAAACCGCGAGGGCTTTTTGTTTGCATCCGAGGTGATCCTGATGCCCATAAAGCCCAAGCGTCCGTGTTCGTACCCCGGTTGTCCTAACCTGACGATCGAACGGTTTTGTGAAGCACACGCCAAGAAAGAATCGCAGCGCTATGAACGATATGATCGTGACCCGGCCAAGAAGAAACGATACGGTCGATCGTGGCAACATACTCGTGAACATCAATTGGCTGAGCATCCACTGTGTGAGCAGTGCGAGAAGGCTGGCAAGATCACACCGGCTCGCGAGGTTCATCACATCAAGCCCTTATCGAAGGGTGGAACGAATGAATCAGACAATCTCATGAGTCTGTGCACGTCGTGCCACTCAGAAATTACTGCACGAGAAGGTGGTCGCTGGGGCCGATGGTAGGGGGCGGTCAGATCTCTGTGACCTGTTCACTGGTGACCGGTCGTTGGGTCACGCGCGAAAAAATTGCAGTTCAAACATGGGATTACCCAGTCCCGTGAAAAGGAGGTACTGCCGTGTGGCAAAAGACGGAACAAACAGAGGCGGCAGGCGCGTCCGAGCTGGTGAAAAACCGCTGCCGCTCTCAGATAAAATAATCCGCGGCAAGTCCGCTAAGATCCTGGAACCTGCGAATCTGAAACCCGGCAGCATGCTCGATGCCGAGGATCTTGATAGTGGTCCGGATCTTTTCGGCGCTGATATGCCCGCACCAAGTGAATACCTCAGCGCCAGACAAAAGGATGGAAAACCGCTGGGTGCGGATATGCTTTATAAAGAAACCTGGCGCTGGCTCAAGGAACGCGGCTGTGAGCGGTTCATCAACCCACGCCTGATTGAAGCCTATGCACAGGCCTTCACCCGGTACATTCAATGTGAAGAAGCGATCAGCCTCTATGGCCTGCTTGGCAAGCACCCCACAACCGGCGGCGCGATCACCAGCCCGTTCGTACAGATGAGTCAATCGTTTCAGAAGCAGGCGAATCTTTTATGGTACGAGATCTTCGACATTGTCAAGCAAAACTGCACAACAGCGTTCGTGGGGAACCCACAGGACGATATCATGGAGGCCCTACTCTCTGGGCGGAAAGGACGGTAAATACATGCAAACAACCGAACGCATGGAAAAAGTAAATATCGATCGGCTGGTACCTTACGCCCGTAATGCCAGAACCCATAGCAAGGAACAGATCCTGCAGCTTCGGGCATCCCTCCGTGAGTTCGGTTTTGTGAATCCGGTCATCGTGGATAAGGACCTGAACATCATCGCCGGCCACGGCCGTATCCTGGCTGCCAAGGAGGAAGGCATCACAGATGTGCCGTGCGTATTTGCTGAGCACCTGACCGAAGCCCAGAAGCGGGCGTACATTATCGCCGACAACCGTCTGGCCTTGAGCGCCGGCTGGGACGCTGAGATGCTGTCGGTCGAAATCGCCGACTTACAAGGTGCGGACTTTGACATTTCGCTGCTTGGTTTTGACAATGCGGAACTTAACAAACTTCTGAGCGGCATCGAGGATGTAAAAGACGATGACTTTGATGTCGACGCCGAGCTCAAGAATCCAGCGATCACCCAGCTTGGTGATTTGTGGCTCTTAGGCAATCATCGTCTGGTCTGTGGTGACAGCACCAAGCCGGAGACCTTTGCCCTTCTGATGGACGGCAAGCAGGCTAATCTGGTCGTGACGGATCCGCCTTATAACGTCAACTATGAAGGCACTGCCGGTAAAATCAAAAACGATAACATGGCCGATGACAATTTCTATCAATTCCTGTTCGATGCCTTCACCCTCACGGAGAAGGCGATGGCCAGAGATGCCAGCATCTATGTTTTTCATGCCGACACCGAAGGACTGAACTTCCGCAAGGCTTTCTCCGATGCCGGGTTTTACCTGTCTGGCACCTGCATCTGGAAAAAGCAGTCGCTGGTCCTGGGCCGGTCCCCTTATCAGTGGCAGCATGAGCCGATCTTGTTTGGCTGGAAGAAAGCCGGCAAGCATGCCTGGTATTCCGATCGCAAGCAGACAACGATCTGGGAATTCGAAAAGCCCAAGAAGAATGGCGATCATCCCACGATGAAGCCGGTGCAGCTGATCGCCTATCCGGTACTCAATTCCAGCATGACTGGCAGCATCGTTCTGGATCCATTTGGCGGATCCGGCAGCACGCTCATTGCCTGTGAGCAGACCGAGCGGGTTTGCTTCATGGTTGAGCTAGATGAAAAGTACTGTGATGTGATCGTCAAGCGGTATATCGAGCAGGCCGGAACTAACGAACCTGTTTATCTGTTCCGCGATGGCAAAAAACTGTGCTTCGCTGATTTGCCCGGGCCAGCCGAAGCTTAGTCGTATTGTGTTATTCACACAATACAGTCCAACAAACATTGTCGAGTATTGTCGGGGTTTGTCGCACGAATTATGTTGCTATTCAAAGGCCTTCGAGTGATAGATGTACATACCAAACGAAGCACAGGAGGCAAATCATATGAAGATTTTCTACAACGCAACTGGAGCTCAACGCAAATCGCTGGTGGCTGCCATCAGCCAGAAGCTCAACACGCCGGCCGAATACCTCGGCGCACCGACCTTCGCTTATCAAGTTGGCGACTATCACATCGACAAAAACGGCATGGTCACTGGCAAGGATAATCTGGACCTGGAAGACGCGCTTTTCCAGAAGGGTTTCAGCGCCATCGAACGCGAGTACGACGAGCCCGACACACACGAAAGCGGACTCGGCGGTTTGGGTGCAACGCCATCAGTTGAAGAACTAAATGACGAGGCAGAAGCTTGGGCGGAGCGCGAACTGCGCCGGATGCGGCTTGAAAGTGAAAACATACCTGACTACTCAAACCGAGGACCATACGGCGGGGATGATATACCTGACTTTGAGGATCTGCCAATGACCGAAGAGGAAGAGTTGGGACTTGGCAGAAGACGACGTGAGAATTGGCAAGGAGAAAACGGCATGCAGCCAGACGATTACATTCCGGATATGACCGACACGCTGGCTGTTGAAATGCCACTTGAAGGCTTTTCTGAAGAAAACATTGCCAATCTGGAGAAGCTGATCGCCAGCAAGGCTGGTCTGATCAAAAAGGCGCTCGGAGTTGACGCTTTGCCGATCGAGCGGACAGACACAACGCTGCGCTTCCCCTGGTTTGCTTATGGCACACCCGTTGATGAAACCAAAGCCTACGCTTACTTCATTTGTGCCCTCTGCACAGCAGCAAAGAAGCAGCAGCGGGTCACGGCCAAAGAACATCCGGTCGACAACGAGAAGTTTGCCTTCCGCGTGTTCCTCATCCGACTGGGCTTTGTCGGCGATGACTACAAGGTTGCCCGCAAGATCCTGCTGCGAAACCTGTCTGGAAACTCGGCCTTTAAGGTGGTTCCACAAGCAGAGGAGGTCGATGATCATGAATAAGCTGCCACCCAAGGCGATTGTTGAAAACTTGCGGCGTCGCTTCCCGGCCGGCACACGCGTGGAACTGGTCCGGATGAACGATCCGTATTCCAAACTGCAGCCGGGTGATCGCGGAACAGTAGAATTTGTCGATGACATCGGCACCATTTTCTGCTCCTGGGACCGGGGCTCCAGTCTGGGCGTGGTTTATGGTGAGGATGAACTGATCAAGATCGGGGGTACCACCAATGACTGATAAAATCCGGGATCAGATCATGGCAATCCGCGACAGTGGCGCGACCAACATGATGGATGTGACCCAAGTCCAGCGTTTGGCATTTGAGCAGGATTTTCATGAGCTGGTGATCTTCATTCAAGAGAACCGTGGGGAGTACATCCGATTTATTCTTTACGGCGATTCCGGGTCAATATAGTACATATTCGGGCTCAATATTTGTGTAGTAATTCAAGCAGAATCTGGTTGCTATTAGCCTTGCGTAGAGTGATATATACACTAACCAAAGCAAGGAGGACGCGAAAATGTGGAAAAACGGGAGAATCGACAACTGCGAATACTGGGTTAAGAGCTACGATGAGCCTTCAATTTACGGCATAGAAGAGGGCCGGATTTCCAAGCTGACCGTCAAACGCGACGGGTGCGAGATCATGAACTACGACCGCGGCTGGGACCTGGAACCTAAAACGGATGCTGATCGCGAGGTTTTGGCTAAGATCCTGGCTAAGTACAACTGAAGTAAAACCAAACCAACTAGCCCAGCGAGGACTCCGAACAGGGGTCCTTTTGTTATGTAAATTCAGAAAGGGGGAAGAAGTCATACGAAAGCTCAAGAAATACAAACCGACGCCGTTTATGGCTTCGGACTCACATTATGATCAGAGAGCCGCCGACTATGCTGTATCGTTCGTCGAAGCACTTTCGCACACGAAGGGGTCCTGGGCTGGCAAGCCTTTTGAGCTGATCGACTGGCAGGAGCAGATTATCCGGGATGTGTTTGGCATCCTGAAACCCAACGGTTATCGTCAGTTCAACACCGCCTATGTCGAAATTCCGAAGAAGATGGGTAAGTCTGAACTGGCTGCCGCCGTCGCTCTGCTTCTCACCTGTGCAGATGGAGAAGAACGTGCTGAGGTTTATGGCTGCGCGGCGGATCGGCAGCAAGCCTCGATCGTCTTTGAAGTGGCAGCCGACATGGTTCGGATGTGCCCGGCTTTGAACCGGCGGGTTAAACTCCTGGCATCCACCAAGCGACTGATCTACCTGCCGACCAACAGCTTCTATCAGGTGCTGTCTGCAGAGGCTTACTCCAAACATGGATTCAATATCCATGGCGTCGTGTTTGATGAGCTTCATACCCAACCCAACCGAAAGCTCTTCGATGTCATGACCAAAGGTTCTGGCGACGCCCGAATGCAGCCGCTGTACTTCCTGATCACCACGGCCGGCTCTGACACAAACAGCATTTGCTATGAGACACATCAGAAGGCGTTGGATATCTTAGAAGGACGAAAACACGATGCCACGTTCTACCCGGTGATTTATGGCGCTAAGGAGGATGATGACTGGACGGATCCTAAGGTTTGGAAAAAGGCTAATCCATCTCTTGGCATCACAGTCAGTATCGACAAAGTCAAAGCCGCCTGCGAGTCTGCCAAGCAAAATCCGGCTGAAGAGAACAGCTTTCGCCAGCTGCGCCTGAACCAGTGGGTCAAACAGGCCGTTCGTTGGATGCCCATGCTCAAGTGGGACGCCTGTGCGTTGCCGGTTGATGCATCAAATTTGGAAGGCCGAGTTTGCTATGGCGGTCTGGACCTTTCGTCCACGACCGATATTACGGCATTTGTCCTCGTCTTTCCGCCGGCAGACGAAGACGACAAGTATCGTGTCCTCCCCTATTTCTGGATGCCGGAGGACAACATCGACCTTCGGGTGCGCCGCGATCATGTTCCGTATGATTTATGGGTCCGGCAAGGACACCTGCTGACCACGGAAGGCAATGTCGTGCACTACGGATTTATCGAACGGTTCATCGAGGAATTGGGCGAACGCTACAACATCCGAGAGATTGCATTTGACCGCTGGGGTGCAGTCCAGATGGTACAAAACCTCGAGGGACTCGGCTTCACGGTTGTTCCGTTTGGCCAGGGTTTCAAGGATATGTCACCACCGACCAAAGAACTGATGAAGCTGACACTCGAGGGTAAGCTGAACCACGGCGGTCATCCGGTCCTGCGCTGGATGATGGATAACATCTTCGTCCGCACCGACCCGGCCGGCAACATCAAGCCAGATAAAGAGAAATCAACCGAAAAAATTGATGGTGCTGTGGCGACAATCATGGCGCTAGACAGGGCGATCCGGAATGGAGGCAGCACAGGCGGATCTGTTTATGATGATCGAGGTTTGATAATTTTTTGACCTATTAACCAGCAAGAATGGTAAAATTGTTATAAATACGCAAAAGGAAGGCTTCATTTATGGGTTACCAGTTTCCGTTTGGTGAATATGTTAGAAGGCTTGAACAACAAGATAAAACGCCCAAAGAGATATTCGTTCTTGGGGTTTATGCGAGTGCAGTCCATGCCAGATGGACCAATGGTGGGCAAACGATATGTCAAGCATTAGCCGTCGCCAGCGAACCCTACATATTCTGGGACGGGGATCCAAATGAAGCAAAACAGATTATCAGCAAAATCAAGATGCCTAAGGGAGTTGGATCTTTAGTATTACCTAATAAAAATCTGAACGGACCCTCAAGTAAAGTTCTTTCCGAGAATATTCTCAGGCCTTTAGCAATTACCAGGCAGCAAGCTTGGCTATGTGACCTGTTGCCCGAATCCAGATTGAACCCAAACCAACTTCGTGTAATTGCTGAAAAGTATAATCCGTTAATTGAGAAGTTTGGGTTAAATGAGGTTACTGTTCCTCCTGAAGATGGGAAATTTTGTAATGACACGCGTTGCGGTGAGATTACAAAAGAGATAGAGCAGTCCGGTGCAAGGACCGTCGTTTTGCTTGGAGATATTCCAATCAAGCAGTATCTCAGCAAAGTTTGCTCATTGGATTTCAAAGACCTTAGAGAATATACGAAAAAATATGGTTATGGAAAACCGATTCGGCTGAAAATATTCGACAAGTCAATTGATGTGGTTCCCATTGCTCATCCTCGCCAGATTGGTGGCTTAGGGCGTTCAAATCAATTTTGGTATGAAGAACATAAAAAATGGGAATCGAATCTGAAATGAATAATCAGATGAAGATTTGATGAAATGGCAAGCTAGTGGAGGTTTGTAATGAAAATTGAAATGGGTGAATCACTTTTATACTCTTGGTTAAGACATGTAAAAGAATGCCAAATCGCCCAGACAAATTGGAAGGCATCTTCTCAATGGGAACTCAAGCACAAAGACACGCTTAAACAGATCATGACAGCTTTTGAAAACTATTATCAAACCAAATATGGTTTTACAATTTTCAAAGGCATGTCCCTTGAGCAAACGTTGAAGCAAGCAGAGATTGATGTAATTGGTATTCATTACTCAGATCACCAACCAACAGTTTATGCCATTGATGTAGCTTTCCATGAAGGTGGACTGATTTACGGGAAAAAGGGTGATACAGGCAGGCAGGTCATCAAGAAGCTACTAAGAACTGCGTTATGCATTTTTGGCTATTTTGATATTGCTGATGGTGAAATCATTTTTGCAAGCCCTAAAATAAACAACGCTGAGTTGCAAGAAATTCTTCCACTAATTAATGAGATTGATGCGCTGATGGAATCGATTGAATTGAATTTCCATTACAAGCTCATAGCCAATAGGGACTTCGAAAGCGAAATACTTAATCCGATAATCATAAGGAGTAAAGGTATCGCCGATACATCTGAGCTATTCATGCGAAGTTACCAGTTGTATAGGCTTTTCGGAAAAACAGAAAAATAGCTTAAGAATTAATAGCACTAAAGCACTTCTCTTGGGGGTGCTTTTTTATTACACGAAAGGAGGAAATTAATGCCGCTACTTGATCGTATCTTCAAAGCGCGTGACAAGCCGAAAAACATGCTGCCAGGCAGTACCTACAGCTTCTTCTTTGGCAGCACCACCAGCGGCAAGACCGTCAATGAGCGCACTGCCCTTCAGACAACGGCTGTCTACGCCTGCGTCCGAATCCTGGCGGAAACAATCGCCAGTCTGCCTCTTCACACCTTCCGCTACACCGACCGCGGCAAGGAAAAAGCGCTGGAGCACCCGCTGTATTATCTTCTACATAATGAACCCAATTCCGAGATGACTTCATTTGTGTTTCGAGAGACGCTGATGAGTCATCTTTTGTTATGGGGCAACGCCTATGCTCAGATTATCCGGGACGGCCGCGGCCAGGTTCTGTCGCTCTACCCGCTGCTGCCGGACAAGATGACCGTCGATCGTGCAGCCGGCGGCGAGATCATCTACCAGTACCGGACCGATCGCGGGGTTTACCTGCTTCGTCGGGAAGAGGTGCTTCATGTTCCCGGTCTGGGCTTTGACGGCCTGATCGGCTACTCCCCGATTGCCATGGCCAAGAACGCCATCGGCATGGCCATTGCCACGGAGGAATATGGCGCGTCCTTTTTCGCCAACGGTGCCAACCCCGGTGGTGTGCTGGAGCATCCGGGAGTCGTCAAGGATCCGAAGCGAGTTCGAGAAAGCTGGAATGCCGTTTATCAAGGCAGTTCCAACGCTCATCGGGTCGCTGTGCTCGAGGAGGGCATGAAATTTCAGCCGATCGGCATCCCGCCTGAGCAGGCGCAGTTTCTGGAGACGCGTAAATTCCAGATCAACGAAATCGCCCGGATCTTCCGGGTACCGCCGCACATGCTGGCCGACCTCGAAAAGTCGAGCTTCTCCAACATTGAGCAGCAGTCCTTGGAATTCGTGAAATACACGCTCGATCCCTGGGTGATCCGCTGGGAGATGGCGATCCAGAAAGCACTGCTCCTGCCTTCCGAAAAGAAGCAGTATTTCGTCAAATTCAACCTGGACGGACTCCTGCGCGGTGACTATCAGAGCCGAATGAGCGGATACGCGACCGGCCGGCAGAACGGCTGGCTATCCAGCAACGATATTCGTGAACTGGAAAACATGAACCCCATCCCAGCGGAACTGGGCGGCGACCTGTACCTGATCAATGGCAACATGACCAAACTTCAGGACGCAGGGCTGTTCGCCTGGTCGAATAAAACCCAAGAAGGAGGCAACCCACCTTGAACAGAAAATTCTGGAACTGGGTCCAAAACGAAGATGGCAGGACCCTCTACCTTGACGGAGCCATCGCTGAGGAAACCTGGTACGGTGACGAAGTGACACCGAAGCTTTTCAAGTCCGAACTTCTAAACGGCTCAGGCGACATCACCATCTGGATCAATTCTCCCGGTGGCGACGTGTTTGCCGCAGCACAGATCTACAACATGCTCATGGACTATCCCGGCAAGGTTACCGTCAAGATAGACGGCATCGCTGCCAGCGCCGCATCGGTGATCGCCATGGCCGGCGGCACGGTACTCATGTCGCCCGTATCCATGATCATGATCCACAATCCCATGACGATCGCTTTCGGCGATACCGTCGAGATGGAACGGGCGATCGCCATGCTGTCGGAGGTCAAGGAATCGATCATCAATGCCTACGAACTGAAGACTGGCCTGTCACGAGCCAAGATTTCGCACCTGATGGATGCGGAGTCCTGGTTCAATGCGAAAAAGGCGGTCGAACTGGGTTTTGCCGATGGCATTTTGTTTAACGCGGGTAATTCACTGCCGGAAAGCGACGGTATCCTTTTCAGCAATCTGGCCGTGACCAATTCTCTTCTGAACAAGCTGCCGAAACGGGTAGCGGATCCCAAACCGAAAGAAAAACAAGAACAACCCACCCACACGATTGAGTCGCTGGAGAAGCGGCTCTATTTAGTTCAGCCTTAAGGAGGGCCAACACACATGAACAAGATTTTTGAACTTCGCGAAAAGAGAGCCAAAGCCTGGGAAGCCGCCAAGGCATTCCTGGACAGCAAACGCGGCACCGATGGCCTGGTTAGCGCCGAGGACACTGCCGTTTACGACAAGATGGAGGCGGACATTGTTTGTCTCGGCAAAGAGATCGACCGACTGGAGCGGCAGCAGTCGCTGGACCTGGAACTTATGAAGCCGGTGAATACCCCGATCCGCAACCAGCCGAATGTCACCGGCACCGAAGTGAAGACCGGCCGGGCGTCGGACGAGTATCGCCAGGCGTTCTGGAAGGCTATGCGCAACAAGAGCCACTTCGATGTCCAGAACGCGCTGCAGATCGGCACCGACTCCGAGGGCGGATACCTCGTTCCGGACGAGTTCGAGCGCATCCTGATTCAGGCGCTCGAGGAACAGAATATCTTCCGTCAGCTGGCCAACATCATCACCACATCAAGCGGGGACCGTAAAATACCCGTCGTCGCCAGTCATGGAACAGCCAGCTGGGTAGATGAAGAGGGGCTGATCCCGGACACCGATGATGTGTTTACTCAGGTTACGATTGGAGCATACAAGCTGGCGACCATGATCAAGGTTTCCGAGGAGCTCCTGAACGACAGCGTGTTCAATCTGGAAAGCTACATTGCCAAGGAGTTCGGACGCCGGATCGGCACCGCGGAAGAAGCGGCGTTCTTCACGGGCAATGGCACGGGCAAGCCGACCGGTATTTTCAATGCGACGGGTGGCGCACAGGTCGGGGTGACGTCAGCAAGTGCGACTGTGTTGACTGTCGACGAAGTGATCGATCTGTATCACGCACTGAAGGGTCCGTACCGTAAGAATGCGGTGTTCGTCACCAATGACGCAACCGTGAAAGCGATCCGCAAGCTGAAGGACGGCGCTGGCCAGTACCTGTGGCAGCCTTCAACCAAAGAGGGAGAGCCGGACTCGATCCTCGGCCGGCCGATCAAGACCTCGATCCATGTGCCGACGATCGCCGCATCCGCCAAGGTCATCGCATTTGGCGACTTCAGTTACTACTGGATCGCGGATCGTCAGGGCCGCACCTTCCAGCGCCTGAACGAACTGTATGCCGCCAACGGCCAGGTCGGGTTCCGGGCCACACAGCGGGTCGACGGCAAGATGGTTCTGGCTGAAGCGATCCAGGTCCTGCAGATGAAAGCGTGAGGTGACGGATTATGAGTAACGTCAAGAACTACACCGAACAGGGCGGCGACATCAGCGTCATCGGCGGCACCCTGGACATCGCCGCCGGTGGCAAGCTGACCTTTGCCGGCACGGAGCTGAAGCCGGCCGCGTTCCAGGCCAACAGCGAAGCGACTACGATCGCCGGACTGGTGGCCGATTTTAATAGCCTTATAGCCAAGCTCATCGCAGCCGGCCTGATGGCCGAGTCGTAAACAAAAACTCAAGGAGAGGAAGGTGCTCGCCTGATGGTTAGAATAATCACCCACGTCACTAACGAACCGATAACACTGGCCGAAGTCCGGCAGCACCTTCGTCTTCCGGAGAATGAAGCCGAGGACACATTACTGTCGTCCCTGATCACAACTGCACGGTCGTACTGCGAACACCATACGCGCCGAGCCCTGGTGCAGCAAACGCTGGAAGTTTATCTGGACCGGTTCCCCAGTCCTGACCCGATCGAACTACCATGCCCGCCGCTTCAGAGTGTGATCGAGATCGGCTATAAGAACAGCACCGGCGAGGAGGCGATCCTATCGCCTTCGGACTATCTTGTGGATGCTGATTGTGAACCTGGCCGGATCCTGCCAGCCGTTGGTACGAACTGGCCAGCGTTCACAGCCTATCCCGCCTCACCGGTTCGTATTCGGCTCGTTGCCGGTTATGCGGAGCTGCCTGTTTCCATACGTTTGGCGATGCTCCTACTGATCGGGCACTGGTACGAAAACCGCGAGGCGACCGGCACGGCAAGTAGCGTGATTGACTTTTCCGTTCACTCCCTGCTGGCACCCTATCGTGTGGAGGTGTTCTGAGATGGAAGCAGGGAAACTTCGTCACAGCATCACCGTTCAGGTCATGAATGCCGATGAGGCCTGGTCCGATCTGGTCACCTGTCAGGCTCAAGTCAATGGCCTGTCCGGCAACGAGTATTGGGCGGTATCGTCTGAGCAGGCTCAGAACAGCGTGGATTTCATTGTGCGCTATACCTCAGCTCTGGCCGTTTTAGTCCCTCAGACGACCCGAATCCTGTTTCGCGGCAATCGCTACGATGTGAAAAGCATCGACAACTTCATGTACCAAAACCGGTCACTCAAGCTACGGGCGGTGATGCACCATGGACGTTAATCAGCTGGCCGCAGCGATCGAGCGTGAACTGCAGTCGTATTCCGACACCGTTTCCGTGAAAATCGGCGAGGCGGTTGAGACGGTTGCCAATGAGGTCAACGACGAGATAAAGCGCCGGGTCACATTCCGGCAGCCCACCGGCAAATACGTGAAGGCATTCCGGATCAAGAAGCTCAACACCGGCAGCAAGCAAAACCACAGTCGTGTCTGGCACGTTTTGGGTCCGTATTACCGGTTGACGCATCTTCTGGAGCACGGCCACGCACTACGAAACGGCGGTCGTGCCAGAGCTTTCCCGCACATCAGGTATGGCGAGGAGCTTGCTGAACGACGCATGCAGGAACTATCCGAAAAGGCGGTGCAGGATGCTGGACGTTAAAGCTTTATTGGAACAGACCGGCCTGCCGGTTCGCGAACAGCGGTTTCTTGGGGTCATGCCGCTGCCGGCGATCGTCTATACAGACGATGTGGAGATCGGCGGTGCTGACCTTATAAATAACCTTCTAACCCACAACATCGGCATCGAATTCTATTCGGAAGCAATCGATTCTTCAAATGAAGCTAAGATCGAACGGATCCTTGACGACTTGCCGATCCATTACACCCGCCGTCGCGACTGGATTGAGAGCGAGAAGCTGTTCTCGACCGGCTACGAATTCATAATCACAGAAAGGAAATAAACACTATGTCGACCAATGGTGAAAAAATCATTCTGGGCAGCGGCAAGCTGTACATCACAGAATACAGCGGCGCTATCCCGGCCGATAACCTTCTCGAAGCTGCCGGCAATCTCCTGGGTTATATCCAGGGCGGCGCTACCCTCAGTTATAAACCGACCTTTTATCTCGCCGAAGACGATCTCGGTTTGGTAAAAAAGCAGATCCTGACTAAAGAAGAGGTCTCGCTCAAGAGCGGGATCATGACCTGGAACGGCGACACCCTGAAGCGGCTCGTCTCCACTGCCCGCGTCACGGAAAACGGCGTGACCAACAAACGCCTGGTCAAAATCGGCGGTGTGGGCAACCAGGACGGCAAGCGCTATGTGGTTCGCTTCGTCCATGAGGATGCTACTGACGGCGATGTTCGCGTGACGATTGTCGGCGGCAATCAGGGTGAACTGGCCCTGTCTTTTACCAAGGACAAGGAAACCGTCATCGATGCCGAGTTCATCGCAGTGCCGCACGATTCCGAGGGCACGCTGGTCCTGTTCGAAGAGGACATCGCCGGTCTGGTCGCCCTGACCGTCATGTCCGTCGCCGGTGCTACTACTGGAAAGACAGCTATTACGGTCGTACCGGCGTTGGATTACACCAACACCTATGTCTACAAGACCGGATCCAGCCTGACCCTGCCAACCTTCAACGATGACCTGTCCACCGGCTGGACTGCCTGGGATGGTGTTTCGGAGATCACGGCCACGACCGGACAAGAGATCGCGATCGCCGAAATCGACGGTGGCAAGCTCTGTCAGGCCGCCGGCAAGACCACGGTTGTGGCCAAGGCGTAAGGAGGGTTGATCCATGCTGGACTTTACACAATCAGCGAAGCGTTTTCTGGCGGTCAACCTGATCGACAATCAGCGGATCCGGGTGCGTATGCCTACCAAGCGTGTGTTTGACGCGCTGATGGGGCTGCGCGATCGGCTGTCCGGACAAATCACGGACGATGTTGGGCAGCTAGATGAGATCTATGGCCTGATCGCCATCGTCCTCTCGAACAATCTGGAACACACCGAAATCACGCATGAGCATCTGGCTGAGCTCTTCGACATCGAGGATGTTCAGACCTTCTTTCAAGCCTATATGGCCTTCATCAGCGGGGTTGTGTCGGACCCAAACTCCAAATCCCCTCTATCCCCGACACCGGAGTCGAACCACATTACCGGTGCCTGACACAGTGGGAACGGCTGGTCCATGACCATACCGGCTTGAATTTTCATGAAATCGATGACCTTCAGCTGGATGCGTATCTGGCCTTGCGCCGGGATGCGTATATTTTCCTGCTGCAGTCGAGTGAAGTAGGCCGGAAACATCTCGAACAGTGCTGGATCATGGACCAGACATCCCCGGATCGAGGGGCACTACGCGAACGACATGGCCGACGCAAAAGGAGGTGAGCGGTATGGCCAAAGGCATCAAGGGCATCACCGTCGAGATCAATGGCAATACCGCGCCACTCGACAAGGCTCTGAAAAACGTCAACTCCACCGCCAAGAGCCTGCAGAGCGAACTGACCGCGGTGGAAAAGGGTCTGAAACTTGATCCCAACAATATCACCCTGACCGCGCAGAAGAGCCAGCTCCTCAAGGAAGAAATCGCGGCGACCAAGGAAAAGCTCGATGCCCTGAAGGCTGCTCAGGCTCAGGTCAAGGCGCAGTTTGCTGCCGGGACGATCGATGCGGAACAGTACCGTGCTTTCCAGCGCGAATTGGAGACGACCAAGATCAAGCTGCATGGCCTGAAGGAAGAAAGCAAATCAGTCTCGGTTATCGGCACGGCCTTCGCCGCGGTCAAAGAAAAGGTTCAGGCGGTGCTGGACAAGCTGGCTCCGGTCACCAACGGCATCAAGAGGGTCGGCGAAGTATCGGCCAAACTGGCTGTCGGTGGTGTGAAAGTGGTCGGCGGTGCGGTGAACGGCGCGGCTCAGGCACTCAAAGCCTACACAGCCGGTGCGGCTGCGGCTGGTACGGCAGTGACGGCGATGACTGTGAAAGCGGCCACGGCTGCGGACGAAATTAATACGCTCTCGAAACAGACCGGGCTTTCAACCGCTCAGATCCAGAAGTTCCAGTTCGCCAGCGAAATCATTGATGTGCCAATGGAGACCCTGACCGGATCCATGGCTAAGCTGACTCGAAACATGGCAGCGGCAACGGATCCGGCCAAGGGCGCGGGTAAGGCGTTTTCAGAACTGGGCGTCAAGGTCCGGGACAGTCAGGGTAACCTCAGAAGCAATCAGGCCGTGTTCAACGACGCCATCCTGGCTCTCGGCAAGATGGAGAACGCGACCGAACGTGATGCGCTGGCGATGCAGATCTTCGGCAAGTCCGCTCAGGACCTTAATCCCCTGATCCTGGGCGGAGCGGATGCCCTGAAGCAGCTGGGTGACGATGCCGACCGGGCCGGACTGATCATGTCGCAGGATGCACTGGATAACCTGAACGGATTCCGGGACAGCCTGGATGTTCTACAATCCAGCGCCGGTGCGGCGAGTAATGTTCTTGCCGGATCGTTTGCCGGTGGTATGAAATCTTCGGTTGATATTCTGAACCGCCTGATCCCGCAGGTGACCGGCTCGCTGGCACAGTTGTTCAGCGGCGAGAACATGGCGATGGCGCAGCAGAAACTGACTGCGGACCTGATCTCGGGGTTTTCACAGCTGATCAGCGAATTTGGCAAGCAGCTGCCGACTTTCCTTGACGGATTCAATGCGGTGATCATTTCACTGGTGACCGCAATCATCGCCGTTCTGCCGCAGGCGATCAACACGATTCTGCCGACACTGATTCAGGGTCTGACGGATCTGGTCAGCGGGCTATTGCCGCAGATCCCGATACTATTGCCGATCTTGCTGAATGCCGCCATCCAGCTCTTCATGGGTCTGATCAATGGCTTGAATGTGGTTATTCCGCAGCTGGTGGCTATGCTGCCGGCGCTGATTCAGCAGCTTGGTAATACGATTCTGGCTAATCTGCCGATCATTATCCAGGCCGGCATTCAGCTGCTGGTCAGCCTGATGCAGGGCTTGGCTCAAACCATTCCGCAGCTGATCCCGATCGCTATTGATGCGGTGTTCCTGATCATGGATACGCTGCTGGATAATTTGGATCTGCTGATTGATGCGGGCATAGACCTGATCCTTGCTGTTGCCTTTGGCCTGATTGACGCGCTGCCAAAGCTTGTGGAGAAGATCCCGGTAATCATCGAAAAGCTGGTGCTGGCGATCATGAATAACTTGCCGAAAATCATTGATGCTGGTTTGAAGATCATTGTTGCTTTGGCTGGCGCGTTGATCACGAATATTCCGGTGCTGGTCGGCAAGATCCCACAGATTCTGGACTCGCTGAAAACCGGATTCATGAACATGCTCTATCGGATCAAGGACATCGGCGCGGAGCTGATTTCCGGACTCTGGACTGGTATCAAGGACAAGTTCAGCTGGCTCACGGATAAGATCCGCGGATTTGCCGGCGATGTCCTGGGATCGATCAAGCGATTCTTCGGCATCAGTTCACCGTCAAAAGAAACCCGTCGGTTTGGTGATTTCATCTCCCAGGGCCTTGCTCTGGGTATCACAGACGGGGCAAAGGGCGTGCTGGGCTCGGTCAATAAACTGACAGCAGACGCCATGTCGGCGTTTGGTAATATGGACCTTTCGGCTTCGGCCGGGCTGCAATGGCAAAACACCCTGAGCAGCCAGTCTGAGCCGAAGAATGTGGCGGATCAATCAACCCCGGCAGCCAGCAACACAACCATCAACCTGAACGGCAATTACAGCTTTCGGGACAAAGACGACATCGAGTATTTCATGAACCGGATTGAACTGGCTGTTAGGAGGGTCTGACATGACGATCAACGGAATTGACATTGCCTCTTTCGGAGGGACACTTCTGACCAAGAGCATTACCAACCATGATGTCGTTCAGGTCTTTGACTGGCTGGACGGAGCATCGAGCCCGGTGTTCACGCGGTCTGAGCAAAGGTTCAAGGACATTTCCCTAACCATCCTTCTGGAGGCGTCGTCGGAATCGGAAACCGAGAGTCGTTTTTCTGCCCTGATCAGGGCGGTGAAAGACTGCACGATCGTGTTTACTGGACTGCCTAAGCGATACGACTGTCATTTCAAGGGCAAGGCAGAGCCCAAACGCCTTAATAGTTGCGCGTGGCTCGTAGAGATTGATCTTCTGTGCCATAAAACCTACCTGCCGGAAGTGATCATCACGGCGAACGGCGTCAGCATGAAATCAGTCACGAGCCTCGGTGCGCAGCCATCGCCATGCTTGATCACGGTAACACCGACCGTGGCCATCGCGGAGTTTGTGATATTGGGGTTTGAATCCGACATTCGGCTCAAGAACCTCGAAGCCAATAAACCGCATGTGATCGATGGCTATCTGTACCGGTACCTGAAAGATAGCACGAATGACATCGCCCATTACGACGCGTTTGCCTGGCCGGTGCTGCCGATTGGCACGACTGACCTGATCTTCAGTCACACAACGACATCCATTACCATCCAGTATTATCCCATCTTTAACTGAAAGGAGGGCATCCATGCTTAAGCTTCTAGATGGCAGCAGGGCGATGGTTGCCCTCCTGACCCAGCTCAAGGACTTTTCAATCGAGTCTGACCTGACCACTGCCGATAAACTGATCAGCTTCAAACTGCCCAAAACGGTCCTGCCAAGATCGCTCCTGAAGCAGGAATATTTCCTGCAATCGGCATCCGACGAGTATGTGATCAAGGAAATCAACTTCAGCGATGAGGACTTCTATGAAGTCTATGGCAAGCTCAACCTCGACAGCCTGCGCGGCAAGGCGTACCTCAATTACGAAACCGAGTCGGTCATGCTCAGCACCGTTCTTGCTGAAATTACTGCCGGTACGGGATGGGACTGCCAGTTGGTCGACGCCAACAGCAAGCTGCGCACGCTGCGCCTGACCAATGTCTCGGTCTACCAGATCATCCTGGAATGCTGCGCGGTCTACGGCTGCGAGGTCTGTTTTGACACGATAAATCATGTCGCTCGGTTTTACACCCGGCGTGGCCAGGATCGCGGAGCGTATGTTTACAGCGAACTGAACCTTAAAGACCGCGATTACCAATCGGATACCTACGAACTGGCGACCCGGCTCTACCCGTACGGTATGGACGGGCTGTCGATCGCATCGGTCAATGCCGGGCTGGAATACATCGACAATACGCAGTTCACATCGAAAATCGTCGAACGAAAATGGGTTGATGACCGTTACACCAATGCTCAATCTTTGTACGACGACGCACAGACGATCTTGGACACACTCAGTAAACCTCGCGTGTCATTCCGCGTGGATGTGCTGAACCTCGCTGCCAGCCGGCCGGAATACAGCATTTTGGATTTCCAGCTGGGCGACACGGTTCGGATTTTCGACAAGGCCAATCAGTTCACGGACAGTCAGCGGATTGTTCGCCTGGTCGAGTACCCGCTGACACCGGAGAAAAACAAGGCGGACTTTTCCAACTCGCCAGTTAAGTACAGCGGCAATAGCTCCAAGCAGATCGCCGACCTCAGTCAGATCCTTACCAGCACCAAGGCGGAGCTCAACGAGGCGATCGATCAGGTCACGGCGCTCGTCATGAATGGCGAGACCGGCAATGTGGTGATGCGCTATAACGAGGACAACCAGCCCTACGAGATCCTGATCATGGATACCAACGATATCAACACGGCAAATCGCGTCTGGCGCTGGAACATGAGCGGGCTCAGTTACTCGGCATCCGGATATAACGGTCCGTACACCGCGGCGATCACCATGGACGGTCAGATCGTCGCTAATTTCATCACCGCCGGCACCCTGTCCGCTGACCGGATCGCCGCGCACAGCCTGACCGCTGACAAGCTGGCGGCTGGAACAATCACAGCCGAAAGCGGCGTTCTTGCAGATGCGGCCATCACCACCGCCAAGATCGCAGTCGGCGCGATCACCACAGCCTTGATCGAGACCGGCGCGATCGATACAGCTCAGATTGCGGACGGTTCGATCACCGATGCCAAGATTGTCAGCCTGACCGCGAACAAGATTACCGCCGGTACAATCGATGCGGCCAACATCAATGTCATCAACCTGAACGCGGATAACCTGACCGTGGGCACGATCAATGGCCAGCGCATTGGTGAAGGCACGATCACGACTGAAAAGCTGGCGGTGGATGCCGTTACCACGGAAAAGATCGCGGTTGGCGCTGTGACAGCAGAGCACCTGGCCAACGGCAGCATTACATCGGAGAAGATAGCCGAAGGCGCTATCCGGGAAAGCCAGGTCAACTGGTCCACTCACCTATTGTTTTGAAAGGGGATACAAACTTCATGAGAAAGCGAATCAAACTGACCAACCGGCGTGCTCAAACGACTATTGAAAAAGCCGTGGAGGCAGCCGTCAATCGCGCGTTCACCGATGGATTCAAGTCGGTCCTGCACGATATCACCTACCGCATCGACAGCCTGATGAATATGGGGCTGATGCAGGCAGGACTGCCGCACCTGATCACTTCTGAAATGCTGCATCTGCCTAGTCCCTTGTTGGACGGCTTCACATTCACGGACAATTCTCCGTCAGCCGGCAGCGTGGCCTGGGCGGACTGCAACATCATGTACAAGGGTTCCAAGTACATCATCACCAACGGCAATACCAACCTGAAGTACATCTACTGGACACTGGCTACCACACCAACCACGTTCAAGACCTCAGCCACCAAACCGACCCTAACCGATGACGACATCCTGATCTGTATTAATGATGGCGGCACGCATCGCCTGACGGTCGGCGAGGGCCGCATGGTTAATGGCGCAGCTGTTCTGGACGGTTCGATCGGTTCCGGTGAGCTGGGTTCAGGCGCGGTCACCACAGCCAAGCTGGCTTCGGGCGCGGTTGACAGCACCATTTTGGCATCAAGTGCCGTGACAACTGCCAAGATCGCTTCCGGTGCAGTCGATGCCTCGGCACTGGCTTCTGGTGCGGTCACGACGGCCAAGCTGGCAGCCAACGCGGTGGACAGCTCCAAGATTTCATCCGGAGCGGTTGGAACAACTCAGTTAGCGGCAAGCGCAGTTGATTCGACCAAGCTGGCATCCGGTGCTGTAACCACAGCGGCTCTGGCATCAGGTGCGGTGGACTCGACCAAGCTGGCGACAGGTGCGGTCACTACTACCGCGATCGCTGCAGGCGCAGTGGGCAGCACACAGCTGGCGGACGGGTCTATCATCGGGGCCAAGATCGGGGCAGGCCAGGTCGCCACGGATAAGCTGTCGATCGCTTCACACCTCTTGTTCTAAGGCGGGTGAGAAAGGTGGTCAGGCATGTATTCCATTCTGAATAATTCACCATCGGCTGGATATATCCAGTGGAGCAACGTCAATATCCAGTTCAATGGCGTGTCTTACGCTATCGCAAATGGGTACACGAATTATACCTATATCTACTGGCTGGCCTCGAGCCCGAACCAGTTTGTCGTGTCAGACACCTTCCCGGTTTTAACCGCTGCCGATGTGCTGGTCTTCCTTAATAAGTCCGGTATCGCCATGGTCGTGCCAACGGCAACCATTATCGACGGTGGCCTGATCGTACCCGGCTCGATTTATGCGGCAGCGATCGCGGCCAATACCATCACCGGCAATGAGATAGCAGCCGGAGCCATCTCCGCCGATGAGCTGGCCGCAAACTCGGTGATCGCCGGGAAAATTGCGACGAACGCGGTCACGGCAGGAACGGTTGCGGCCAACGCCATCGGCGCTGAGGCGATTGCGGCCGGTGCTATAACAGCCGACAAGATTGTGGCTGGTGCAATTACGGGTGATAAGATTGCAGCTTCGACCGTTACGGCTAACAAACTGGTGGCAGGAACCATCACGGCGGCAAGCGGTGTCATCGCTGATGCGGCCATCACCAATGCCAAGATCGCCGATGCCACCATCCAGTCAGCCAAGATTGCCAGTCTGGATGCGGGCAAGGTCACAACGGGTATCTTGAAGAGCGCTAACAACTATTCGAACATCAATCTGGCCGATGGCACGTTCAGCTTTGGCAACGGTGCTTTGACCTGGAATGGTTCTGCGCTTATTGCCAAGGGAACGTTTGAAGCCAGCGGCAGTACACAAAAGGCTGTGCTTGACGGCGGGTCGCTGAGGCTGGTTAATTCAGGCGTGGAACTCGGCTATCTGTCCATTCAGACAGCAGGTCCGACCGGACCGTGGCTCACGGCAGCAGCGGGGGCTTACACGATCAATCTGGCCAAACTCGTCGGAACCGGGCTTTATACCGCGTACCAGATCGACTGGGGCAGTACGGGAGGGATGTCAGCGACACATCGGCTTTGGGGAACGGTAACGTTAAACGGCAATGCGCTCTACACCGGTCCCATTACCAGCGGAGCCATTGCCGCCGACGGCGTGGTGTCCTGCTGGCGGGTGGAACCGCATCTGGATAACAACGACCGGTGCGGCACAACGACCAAGCGCTGGCAAGCGGTACATGCTCTGGAAGGATACTTCAATAAACTGACCATCGGTTCTAACACCTGCTGGGCAGCCGGTGCAATGTCATTGACCACAGCATCGTGGACTTCGGTCTCCTTTGGGAAAACCTTCCCGTCAGCGCCGAGGGTGTTCGGGCAATATACGCATAATTTTACGGGCGATATTGGTGAGCTTAAAATTCGGAACATCTCAACAACCGGTTTTGAAGCGACGATCGGCGGTTCTGGATTTTCCGGTATCAGCGCCAACTGGTTCGCCATTTTGGTTTAGAGGGGGTAATTGAGTGGCATTACAAAAAGCGATAACGGATGATCGTGGCATTACTGCGACCTATTTCCGGGTAGCGGCAATTATCGAGCAGTACACGTCAGATGTGCCGGTAATCACAGTGCAGCTATTTGGTTATGCTGATGCGACTTATCGGGATCGAGAAAAACTGAATACAGGGCAGAGTCTGGCTAATGCTTACAAGGAAGTATATCTTTCGGCAAGTGATGAGCAGGGCTAGCCTTAATCGCGGCTTGAGTGATTGAATTGCAGACCGTTGGCAGCTCAGGAAAAAGAATGACGACTAATCTGGAGATGCTTATTTTGAGCTTGGTCCGCTGGGAAACCAACCGGGATCGGTGACGGGTTAGTGCCTTTAGCTCTTGAATTTGGTAAGATACAGACACAGGATTTGATTCTGCTGTCATGAGCAGTTGCGCGATGCATTTGGCATCGACCTTGTCTGTTTTGGTTTTCCGAAGAGTTTGGGACTTACGGTACAGGTTGACCTGTAACGGGTTGAAAACCACCAGCTCGACTCCGCTGTCACGGAGAAAAGCCTCAAGGTTGCCGCTGTAGTGTCCGGTGGATTCAAGTCCTGCTTTTATTTGGCCGGACCCCTCGGCCTCTGAGCTTGTCTGGATTGCAGCTCTCAACTGCTCAAACCCTTCGTGGTTGTTCCGGAAGGTAAATGCCGCCCAAACTGTTTGTCCGTTGCCACCCAGGATGCAGCAATCGTGCTTGTCCTTGGCGGCGTCAATGCCAACATAGATCATAACTGAACCATCCTTATTAGAGAGTACGCTGATTGTTCCACAGACTTTTTGCTACCGGATCCTAGTTCCATATAAACCGTCATGCGGTATCTGACTCATCACCAATTATGCAAAAAGCTGTGGCTGGAGCCTTAGAAAAACCGTCAAAGCGGTAGGAGGACGAACCAGTCCACAGCGCCTGCGTGCATTATATCAAGCAACAAGAAAACTTGCGCTTGACAGCGCAACTTAATAATACTAGGAGGGGCTATGCGCTTTACAATCGACAAAACCATTCTGGAACAGTTACTCAATTACCTTGTGACCAAGCCATACAGTGAGGTGGCACAGATGATCGCCAATGTTCAGCAGGACATCAAGGCGATCGAAGATCAGCCGGTTCAAGAACCTGACAGCTAGAACCTGATCTTCACGATCAGAAACATCAAGAGCCTAAGGGCTCTATTTTTATGGAGGAAACCATCATGTCGAAAAGAAAAACCAATCTCTCACTAGTCGGTCATGCCATTGCGAGACTGGGCACCGGCTATGTCTATGGCACCTATGGCCATGTGCTTACCGAATCACTGCTGTCGGCAAAGCTGAAGCAGTATCCGCTCAAGGTTACACCCTATCTTGCTTTCATCCGCGCCAACTGGCTGGGCAAGCCGGTCCAGGATTGTGTCGGCCTGATCAAGGGTCACTACTGGACCGACGATGACGGCAAGATCGTCTACAAACTGGATGACCTACCGGATGTCTCTGCTAATGGCCTTTATAATGCCGCCATCGAAAAAGGGCCGATTGCCACTCTGCCGGAGCTAAAAGGTCTGATTGTATCGAAAAATGGCCATGTCGGTGTCTATATCGGTAACGGCGAGGTCATCGAGGCGCATGGCACCAAGTCTGGCGTCATCAAATCCAGGCTGACGAAAACCGTCAATGAAACCGGCTGGACCCGCTGGTTCAAGTGTCCGTTCATTGATTATGTCGCCGAGGTTGAAAACAAACCGGTCGGTACATATGTGGTGCAGAAAGGTGATTCGCTCTGGTCAATAGCGCAAAAGCTGCTGGGCGACGGTAAGCGATATCTGGAGCTAGCCGATCTCAATGACATCGCCGCACCTTACACAATCCATGCTGGTCAGGTGCTTTCGGTTGATGGTGCCAGGCTGTACACGGTCAAGGCCGGCGATAGTCCATGGCGGATTGCTCAGGAGTTGCTGGGCGATGGCCGACGTTATGCCGAAATCGTACAGCTCAATAACCTGAAAGAACCCTACACCATTCACACCGGTCAGATTCTGAAAATTCCAAAAAAGTGAGGACGAAGACATGAACAAGACACTTATGATTAAAGATTCAGTGCTGGTGGCACTCTCAGTGGCCGGTAGTTTTATGGCCAGAGCACTGGGAGGGTGGGATACAGCATTGCAGACACTTGTTATCCTAATGGCGATTGATTACATCACCGGGATCCTGATCGCTGCCGTCTGGCAGAAATCCAGCAAGTCGAAAACCGGTGCGCTGGAGTCGCGAGCGGGATTCAAAGGACTGGTCCGCAAAGGCTTGATTCTGTTGGTCGTGCTGATTGGTGTGCAACTGGACGCAATCCTCGGTCTGCAGGCTTTTTGCCGCACAGCGATCGTCCTGTTCTTCTGTGGCAATGAGGGACTGTCGATCGTGGAGAATCTCGGCATCATGGGCTTACCTCTCCCCGACTTCGTGAAAACCAAATTCGAGCAGCTGAAAGCCAAAGGCAATCCTGACGAACACAGTCCGGAAGAATAAGACACGTATTAAAGACCCACAGCGCGAAGCACGTCTTCGTTCTGTGGGTCTTTTTGAGTTTTGGCCGCTGTCCACGATTCTCATTTTGCGGACCACTTGACCATTTCAATTCCAGTTGGAAGTAAAGATAGATTTTTCCGCTGGAGGAATTGGTATGGCCTATTTTGCAGATGAAGAACCGGCACTTCGTTTTGAAAGAACCCCGATAACCCAGGATCAGATGCAGCGTGAATTTGAGTATGCCCTGGCTCAACAGGTGCTGAAGGCCATGCTGAAGAAAGGTCTGATTACAGACGATGAGTTCTGTAATATCACAATACTAAACCGAAAATCATTCAGCCCGGCACTTGCGGCTGTAATGTCTAATAATAGTTGATATGAAAGGCTTCTAGAGTTAATATGTGACACTGACAAGGATGTGACAACTCGATGAATATTGCCAAAATTGATGTAAGTAGTGTAAACAACCGCCAAGATCATGCCAAGATTCGTGTTGCAGCCTACTGCCGGGTCTCGACCGATAGTGATGAGCAGCTGGATAGCCTTGAAACGCAAAAATCACATTATGAGCAGATCATAAGCAAGAATCCAATATGGACGTTAGCCGGGATTTATTATGACAAGGGCATCACCGGGACCAGCATGGACAAGCGACCGGATCTGCTGCGGCTAATTGCCGACTGTGAAAATAAGCAGATCGACATGATCATCACCAAATCGATCAGCCGCTTCGCCAGAAATACCGCCGATTGCCTGGAACTCATCCGAAAACTGATGAAGTTGCGAGTTTTCGTTGTCTTTGAGAAGGAAGAAATTAACACCGGTCTGATGGATAGTGAACTTTTGCTCACCATTCTGAGTAGCCTGGCCGAGAATGAATCAGTATCCATTTCCAAAAATACCAAATGGTCAATCAAGAGTCGATTCCAAAACGGCACCTATAAAATCTCGGCTCCGCCCTTTGGCTATGATGTGGTTGAGGGCAAGCTGGTCGTGAACGAGCCCCAAGCGGATATCGTCCGATTAATTTTCTCGGAGATCCTAGCTGGGAAAAGCACCTATCGAATAACCAAGGACCTGAACCAGCGCGGCATTCTGTCTCGCAAAGGCAGGCCTTGGGCAGTCGCAACGATCAGGGAAATGGTCAGCAATGAACGATACATTGGTGATGCCATCTTTCAGAAGACCTTTCGCGACGAAAACTACGTCAAGCGACGTAATCGCAGCAATATAGAGCAGTACCATTATCGCGATCACCATGAGGCGATCATCAGTAAAGAGGTTTTCGACGCCGCTCAGGTGCTCATCGCTCAGCGGGCCAAGGAGAGCGGAGCGGATCAGTCACCAGAGAAGTACAAAAACCGCTACCCGTTTTCCAGCAAGATCATTTGCGGTCAATGCGGCGGTACATTCAAACGTCAGATCCAGTCACATAGCAATCGGCCGGTCTCCTGGTGTTGTCATACCCACCTTACGGATGTCCAGAAATGCTCGATGAAGTTCATTCTTAATGATGACTTCGAGTTTGCCTTTGTGACGATGATGAACAAGCTGATCTTTGGTAATCAGGCTATCCTCAAGCCTTTGCTGGCCAGCCTGCGGAGCGTCAAGAGTGAAGATGGTCAGGCCAGTGTTCAGGAGATCGATCAAAAGCTGGAAGAAAACGCAGAGCAGCAGAAGGTTCTGGTCGGCCTTCTGACCAAAGGGTATCTGGGGCCGGCCAACTACAGAAAGAGCAATAATGACCTGATACAGGAAGCTGAGCATCTGAAGCGCTATAAAGAATCGCTGATCAACATTTTGGATAACGGATCCCAGCACATCCGAAAAGTCGGCGAGCTTCTGCAGTTTACCACCAAAGCTGATATGCTGACCCAGTTTGACGGGGATCTGTTTTCCCGGTTCGTCAAGCGGATCGTGGTGCAATCCCGGACGGAAATCAGCTTCGAACTGGAATGTGGACTGACCCTTTCAGAAAGGCTGGTGAAATGAATGAGCCATATGCCCTTTGGTTATCGGATTGAAAATGGAATAGCGGTTATCGATGGAGAAAACGCCGCAAAGGTGAGACTCCTGTACCAGTCCTACCTGGCCGGCCAATCATTGGCAAATGCAGCCAAGACAGCCGGGATCAAGGCATTCCATAAAAAAACCAGCGACATTCTACAGAATGTCCGTTACCTGGGCGACGACTTCTATCCGGCGATCATTGACTCGGATACCTTTACCAAAGTAGGAACCGAGATCATCCGGCGGGCTGTCAAGCTCGGTCGTGTCTTTGAGCGAAAAGCAAAGCCGAGGCCCATCATTCCGGCCGCTTTCCAAATGAGCCCAGTCAAGCAGCAGTTCGAGGATCCGTTCGAGCAGGCTGCCTATGTTTATAGTCTGATTCAAGCCGAGGTGCAAAATGATTAACGAAAACAAGAAGATGCTGGTGCTGCCGCCGAGAAATCCGATCGGCCAGGCCAAGAAGGACGAGGAACAGCCCAAGCTGCGGGTAGCCGCCTACTGTCGGGTGTCGACGGACAGCGATGAACAGGCCACCAGCTATGAGGCGCAGATCGAGCATTACACATCATACATTAAAAGTCATCCGGACTGGGAGCTAGCAGGCATTTTTGCCGACGATGGCATATCCGGGACAAATACCAAGCACCGCGAAGAGTTCAATCGTATGATCAAATCTTGCATGACAGGCGACATTGACATGATCATCACTAAGTCGATCAGTCGATTTGCCCGTAACACGCTCGACTGCCTGAAATACATCCGGCAGCTGAAGGACAAAAACATTCCGGTCATCTTTGAAAAAGAAGGAATAAATTCCATGGATGCCAAGGGCGAGGTGATGCTGACGATCATGGCATCGCTTGCTCAACAGGAAAGCCAGTCACTGAGCCAGAACGTGAAGATGGGATTGCAGTACCGCTACCAGCAAGGCGAGGTTCAGGTCAACTGCAGCCGATTCCTGGGCTACACCCGCGGCGAAAACAACAAACTGGTCATCGTTCCTGAAGAGGCCGAGGTCGTCAAGCGCATTTATCGGGAGTACCTGGAAGGGGCCAGCATGCTAAAGATCGCCCGCGGCTTGATGGCCGATGGTATTCTGAACGGTGCCGGCAACGAACGGTGGCACACCAGTAATATCAACCAGATCCTGCGGAATGAAAAATACATTGGCGACGCGCTTCTGCAGAAAACTTACACGACAGACTTCCTGACAAAAAAGAGAGTCAAGAACAATGGCTATGTCCCACAGTACTATATCGAGGACAATCACGACGCTATCATCCCGAGAGAAGTCTTCATGCAGGTGCAGGAGGAGATGGTCCGGCGGCGCTGTGTTCACACGGGGCAGAGCGGCAAAAAGAGATCCTTCAGCAGTAATCATTGCTTTTCGCAGATCGTTATTTGCGGCAACTGTGGCGAGATCTTCAAGCGGGTCCACTGGAACAATCGCGGTAAGCGATCAATCGTTTGGCGCTGCGCCAGTCGGTTGGAGAATACTGGCGTGTTCTGCGATGCCCGCACGGTACTGGAAAGCACCATCGAGCAGGTTCTGGTTACCGCCATCAACACCACTTTGAAAAGCCGGGACTCATTCCTGGCCACTTTACAGAACAACATCGCTATTGTGCTCAGCCAGAAAAATGATGCGGCCATCGAGGACATTGAGAAAAGGCTGAACGATCTGCAGATCCAGCTATTGAAGCTGGCCAGCGCCCATGCCGACATCAAGCAAGTCACTGACGAGATTTATCGTCTGCGCGATGAAAAGCAGAAAGCTCAGCTGGAAAATATCGGCAGGGACGACTTGCGTAAACGGAACGCCGAAATGAGCATCTTCCTCCGGAAACAGCCGACTGTCATCAAGGAGTATGATGAAAAGCTGGTCCGGCGGCTGATCGACAAGGTCACGGTTCATGAGGACCGGTTCGAGGTGGTTTTCAGGTCTGGGGTGAAGGTTGAGGTGGATGGGTAATACTCTTTTTGATTTTTATATTCTGCAATGTTACTATTAATGAAAAATAGAAAATTTAAGGAGAGTACGAGATATGGCTAATAGTCAAAAAGGACTTGATCATGACCATGAATTTTTGTGGGGGCTTTTTGATAAGGAAACCCGTGATAACCTTACTCTTGGCGAAATAACTTTTCTAAATAACGCAGCACTTCAGATCCCGCCAGCTGGTTATCAGGCCGTAATTGCATTCCAAGCAGCCAAATCTAACAATAAAATCGCTCAAATAAATGCAAAGGCCTCAGCAGATGCCAAGGAAGCCGCAGAGACAACAAAAAAATATTCGAGAAGAATTTTATTGTTAACAATTATACTAGCATGTGCAGCTGGAATCCAAGCTTTAATAGCCATTGTGAATATGATTCTTAATTATTGTTGCAGGAAGTAAATGCATGGTGTTCATATAACATTTGTTTTGGAGGTTTTATGCTAAAAGACGCTTTGTCATTAACAAATAATTTAGAAGACCCCCAACCATTGCAAGAAAACAAACCTATTCAAATAAATAGAAGAAAGACAACAAAAAACATTGTAGCGACTATAGCATTTTTAATGGGTATACAAGCAAATCGCTTAGATTATTTATACTCTGATGATTGTTATGATTTATTAGTAGACCTTAATGCTGACAATGCTGCAAAGACAATTCGAATTTTAAGCCAAATTAGAACAGTTATGCTACGGGAATACGTGATTTTCGAAAATAATCTGAATAGGCTTGTTAATATTGATAATATGCCATCTCTAATTGACAATAATGACATCAAATGGTTAAGAGCTAACGGTATAGAGGTACTAAAGACAAACACTCCACTTGATTCATACATTATTAGCATTAATAAACTAATTCTCGACAATATTGACAGATGCAAGAGTCTTATTCCAAGTTGGATTAGATGGGATCTAGTCCGAGATCTTTTCCTAATGCCGAACTGCTATGCAGGCGTGCCTAAAAATACTAAAAACGATCCGTTAAGCAAAGCAAAAAAGCATTACTGGGAAAATGCAACAAATTATGGCTCTTCGGTAGAATGTGTGGGTAATAAAAAGTGAATAAGGCCCT
>Ga0172382_10001726_pt1 | contig 38367 bp, 36 predicted proteins | sample Leawel138RmetaG_FD_122245 | JGI IMG/M metagenome (GOLD analysis project Ga0172382, IMG submission 122245) | Leachate microbial communities from a municipal landfill in Southern Ontario, Canada - Leachate well 138R metaG | ecosystem: Engineered > Solid waste > Landfill > Unclassified | place... | reverse complement strand
GTACAACGACGACATCTCCCCGGAGAAGGCCAAAAAGGCCGGGATCAGGGAGTTCCTGCTGAAGCCGCAGTCAAAGCGTGAACTCGACCAGGCCATCCGGAGGATACTGGATGGAAAGACGGAATAACCGGCTGATAACGTAAGATCTTTCCTGGCAGACGGCACCGGATCTCTTATAAGAGGAAATTTGAATGGGAAGGACGTGACGGTTGAAAAAAGGGGCCCCCTTCCGGAGGCCTCATGCGTCACTGTTCATATGATGATATTCTCAGGGAACTTTGAAATTGAATTTATGGCACTGGGCGCAGAAATCTTCCGACTTCTGGTGCTGATGGTGGCAGGCATTGCAGTCAAGCGTATTCCCGTAGTGTGGGGATGTGTGGGGGTTTTCCGGCTTGACCCTTGCCGTCTTTTCGACAAGCCTGTCCGGATTGTGACATGTTACGCATGTATCCATGGATACCGCTTCCTCTTTCTTTCCCTTTCCATGGCATTTTGCGCAGGTTATGCCCGTTAATTGATGGACATGGCTGCCCGGCAGCTTTCCGGTCAGTTTTTGCGGCCCGGCCCTGTCATGACATCCCAAACAGTCTTTGTACGTCATATCCTTCGTATCGACATGAGATGGAGACAAAACCTTTTCCTGTCCGTGGCACGCCGCGCAGTCGCCTCCTTTTGCGGTTAAGACCCTTTTTGGTGCAGCCACTGCGATCGCAACAAAAATCATTACTGCAGCAAACACAAGCATCCAGGCCAGGAACTTTCTTTTCTGCAGCATTTTACCTCCCTGCTCGGACCTTTAACCCCACGCATTTTCCTTTGCCGCATTCTTACCCGCTATGCGGCCGAAGACAATACAGTCCGCCATTGCCACGCCGCCCAGGCGGACGGCACCGTGTACGCCGCCGGTGACCTCCCCGGCCGCATAAAGGCCTTTTACGGGCTTCAGGTCGAAGCCGAAGACCTGCGCATTCTTGTCAATGACCAGACCGCCCATGGTGTGATGGACCTTTGGCCAGAGCCTGGCCGCGTAAAACGGCGGGACCGTGGTGGGTTTTGCATCGGGAAATATCATGCAATCGAAATCACTGTCCTTTTTCTTTTCAACGAACCCATTCCATTTCTTTATCTCGTCGAGGAATGCGGCAACGGGAATGTTGTACGCTTTTGCAACATCCTCAAGCGTATCGAACTTCTTTACGGCCCCAGATTCCATTGCCTTTTCGAGGGCCCTGGGAAATACCTGCTTGTTCACGGAATAAGAATCACCCATGATGATGACAGGGTGCCCGATAAGGATTATAGCATCCGCCCTTTCCTTGCGGTTGCCCGTTTCCTTAAAGAACCTTTTTCCTTTTGCCGGGTCTATCATGGGCCCGTACCCGACAAGCCTTTCGCAGAAGAGCGGGACATATCCGAAGCCTTTCTCGTCAGGGCTTGTCCATGGCCCGAGTTGGATCCAGTCCATCTGGACATCCATAGCTCCGGCCATGCACGCGGCGAGCAATGCCTCGCCGGTGGCGCCGGGCTGGTTCGTCGACTGGAATTTATCTGTGAGGCGAGGGTCTTCTATCTGACGCAAGGCGATGTCATTGGAAAAACCTCCCGATGTCAGGATGACCGCCTTTTTCGCTTTTATAAAGGCTGTCTTTCCGGATTTATCATCGGGGAATTTATAGCCTTTTTTGACCTCGACGCCTACGGCGCGCCCGTTTTTATCGACAATGAGCCGCTCCATTTTTGTCCTGAGATGAACGACCACACCGAGCGATTTCGCCTTGGCGAACTCTTTGTTAACGACTTCGGAACCCGAAGCATTGGCCGTCTGGTTGGCCCTTTTTACCGAATGGCCTCCATGGAAATTAAGCCGCGTAAATTTGGCGCCGAGATAATTCTCACACCATTCGAGTGCGTCCTTCGCCCCGTATGCCACGGTCTTCACAAGCTCGGGATGATTGAGGTACGCTCCCGCCTTCATCATATCGTTGTACATAAGCTCCGGAGAATCTTTGACGCCGGCCTCTCTCTGCAGCTTTGTATCGGGCGCGCAGAAGTCACCGCCGTTAATTATCGAATTGCCCCCGTGGACCATCATCTTTTCGATCACAACTGTGCTGGCACCCGCGTTTTTTGCCTCGATAGCAGCAGCAAGACCGGCAAACCCGCTGCCGATAACCACGACATCGAACGTTTCGTCCCATTTCCTGGGCATAACGCCGGCCGCCGCCCTCGATTCCGATGCCCCCAGGGCGATCCCTCCGGTAGTCAATCCGGCCACAGCCGCAGCGCCGCCTGCGGATTTCAGAAAATTACGGCGTGTCAAACCTTTTTTCACTTTTCCATCGTCTTTCATGCAGACCTCCTGTGGTTTGAACTTTTCGCTACGATATTCGTCAAATTTGGAACAGTCTTAATAAATTCTACGCAATATCGGCAAAATTGCAAACTGAAACGCAAAGCACTTTCGGCTGGAGGCCTTCTTCATCGCACAAGAGACTGTGTCGCAATTCTCCGACATCGTAATTCCGCGTCTTTTTGCGCCGGAATCCAGCGTCTTTGCTGTTTTTGTAATTGACCGAGACGATATGTAATTCAAGGGATGTCGGTTGCAAGTTTTTAATATCATGTGATAAATGCAACTACAATGACACTGGACCCCGGCAAGCCGGGATGACGGGGAATTGTGGATGCTGGCAGGACGGGATTACGGTTGGTGGTAGATCCAAGCATTGTGCATGCATCCGGGGGAAAATCAATTACGATACTGCCTCCAAGGGCTGAATCCTGTAAGTAAACCCCCTCTCGTGCGTGTTTTTAGATCAATATGAGGACTTGAATAAAGACGCCGGCCCGCGTACGAACCGGCGTTGTGGTGCTGCGGATATTTGAGGCGGGTTATCCTTTTTTACCCCTGTCCCCGCTTTGATACCTTGGGGCCGGGTACCGGGGTCCAGCCGCCGCCTAAGGCCTTGTAGAGTCTTACGAGGTCGGCAACGACAGCGCCTTTGCTTGTTGCCAAGCTGTCCTTTACCGAGAGAAATGTCCTCTGCGCATCGAGCACGGCCTGGAAATCGATCAATCCGGATCTATACTGCGACAGTGCAAGGTCAGTGGAATTCGTAGCCGACGCCAGGGCGTCGTTGAGGGACTGCATCCTTTTCTGCTCGTTGACATAGGCGGTGATGGCGTTCTCGGCTTCTTCCAGTGCGAGAATGATAGTATTCTCATACTGGAGATAGGCCTGTTCCTGCCGGGCATTCTGGATCTCGATATTGCTGCGGACCGCTCCCCCGCTAAAGATATTCCAGGTAAACCTTGGTCCCATATTAAAGGTCCGGTTGTTTGCCGTGGACAATCCGGCAAAACTCGATGCGTCTATCCCCATGGCACCGTTAAGGGCCAGTTTCGGGTACAGGTCGGCTGTTGCCACGCCGATACGTGCCGTCTGAGCGGCAAGCTGCCTTTCGGCATTACGTACATCGGGCCGGCGCCGCAGTGTTTCCATGGGAACACCCAGTGCAATCTCGACGGGTACATCTGGAAGCCCTCGAGGTGCGGCAACCTTGGGATCGGCAAAGCCGGGGTATTCCCCCATTAAGGCCGAAAGCCGGTTCTTCGCTGCGGCAAGACGGGTCTTGAGCGTCGGGACCGATGCGCGGGTGTCTTCCATATTTGTCTTTGCGCGGTCAACGTCGAACTGGGTCACGAGGCCCGCTTTTTGCCTGTAAGTCGTCAGTTCGTATGTCTCGGTCTGGAGTTTGAGATTCTCCTCCACTATCGCCAGCCTGTCCTGGAGGGTCCGTACATCGATATAATTGAGCGCCACTTCGGCGGCCAGTGTTACATGGACCATGCGGTAGTCTTCTTCGGACGCCTCGTAGGTTGCCTGCGCCGCCTCGTTCGCCCGCCTCACGCCCCCGAAAAGGTCGATCTCCCAGCCGGCATCGAGCCCTGAGGCAAAAAGCTCCCGTGTCGTGCCAACCTCGCCATTCTTCTCCGTCCGCGTTAAATTGTACGAACCGGACGCACCGACAGACGGATAGAATTGGGATTCGGCCACGCCGCGCGCCGCTCGTGCCTCGCGTATTCTCGATTGGGCCTTCTTGAGGTCCTTGTTATTTTTTATCGCTCTATCGATGAGATCAACGAGGACCGGGTCATCGAGGCTCGTCCACCATGAGGCCAGGTTGTCCTGCGACATGCTCGGCTGGCCGGTTCCCTTCGATTCCCCGGTGTTCCATGCTGGCGGAGCCTTTATGTCCGGTTTGACGTAATCGGGCCCGACCGTCGCACAACCGGCGAAGATAAGCATCGCTATAAGGACCGTTCCGCATTGCATTATGTTCTTCGTATTCATGATCGATCTCCAATCCATGATGGTCTCTTGCTTATTCGTGTCTCAAGGCTTCTATTGGATCGAGGCTTGCCGCCTTATGCGCGGGAACGTACCCAAATGCGAGCCCGACGGTCGCGGAGAACAGAAAGGCGATCACTATGATCCCCATGTTCAGAACGAAGGGAACTTCGAGAACCCTGACCAGAACGGCCGATGCAACGAGGGCGAGCATTATGCCGAAAAGGCCTCCGAAGGCGGACAACACCATGGCCTCTACGAGGAACTGAAGGAGAACTTCACGCTCAAGGGCGCCGATCGCAAGGCGTGTCCCTATCTCGCGGGTCCTTTCCGTTACCGAAACAAGCATGATATTCATGATGCCGATCCCGCCGACGAGAAGGCTCACGGCGGCAACGGCACCAAGAAGGGTGGTCAGGAGCTTCGTCGTCGCGAGCATGGTGCTTGCCAGCTCCTTCATATCTCTAATCTGAAAATCGTTCGGCCTCAGCGTCGATATGCGGCGGCGCTCCCGCAGCAATGCCTCGATATCCTGCTGGACCTTTTCCGTCGAGACGCCCTCTTCGACCGACACCTGGATAAGCCCTATCCTGTCATTCCCTGATATCCGCCGCTGAAAGGCACGAAGCGGCATAACGACCGCATCATCCTGGTCACGCCCCATTGTCGATTGTCCCTTGGGCGCCAGCACTCCGAGAACTTCAAAAGAGATGCCCTTGATGCGTATCCGCTGGCCGATAGGTTCCTGTTCGCCGAAAAGCTCTTTTTTGACCGTAGCGCCGAGGATGCACACGGCGGTCCCCGAGCGAAGCTCGCCGTCCGAGAATTCCCTCCCGTTCTCTATGGGCCAGTCCTTTACCTTGAAAAAATCGTTGTCTACGCCGTTAACGGATGTGCTCCAGTTTTTTGGTCCGAAGACGATCATTGCCGTCGAGGATGCCGTCGGGGCGACTCCTGCGAGAGAACTCACATCCCTGCTGATCGCCTTCGCATCATCGATGTCGAAGGACTTCGCGTCTGAATGGCCGCCGCCCCCGCTTCTCATCTGACCGGGCGTCACCATGAGAAGGTTGCTCCCGAGCTTTGCGATGTCCTCGCTTACCTTTGCGGTCGCTCCGCTGCCGACGGTGACAAGTGTAATAACCGCCGCGACACCGATGACTATGCCGAGGATGGTCAGGAAAGAGCGCATCTTATTGCGTCTGATCGCCCTTAAGGCAAGGATAAGTGCATTGAGTATCATTTAAGCCACCTCGCTCTGACGGCTGTCCGACACGATAAGCCCGTCGCGAAAACGCACCGTGCGGCTTGCATATCCGGCCATGTCAGGCTCATGGGTCACCATCAGTATTGTTATTCCGCGGTCCTTATTGAGAGATGTGAGCAATTCCATGATCTCCACGCCGCGGATGGAATCCAGGTTTCCCGTCGGTTCGTCGGCAAGAAGCACAGTCGGTGACGTCGCGATGGCCCGGGCGATCGCAACCCTCTGCTGCTGGCCACCGGAGAGTGCCGCGGGGGTGTGATGCTCCCACCCGGAAAGGCCGACGGCCCTGAGCGCATCGTGGGCTATCCTGCCGCGTTCCGAATGATGCATGCCCCTGTATACCAGCGGAAGTTCGACGTTCTCGAGCGCGGACGTGCGGCTCAGCAGGTTGAACCCCTGGAAAACGAACCCGAGATAATGGCGGCGCAAAAGCGCCCTCTGGTTCCGCGAAAGCTTGCCGATATCGATCCCCCGGAAAAGGTATTGCCCGCTCGTCGGCGTATCGAGGCACCCGAGCAGGTTCATGCAGGTCGATTTCCCGCATCCGCTCGGGCCCATGACCGCTACAAAATCTCCCTGGTAGACGATGAGGTCGATGCCCTTGAGCGCCTTTAGAGCTGCCTGGCCCTTGCCGTACACCTTGGTGATGCCCTTCAATTCAATGAGCGGCTGGTCGTTTTCCCATTTCATTTCATTCACTTGTACGCTCATCACTTCTGCCTCACGATATCGGTTGCGACATGGCTTCCCGGTACAAGGTTCCCCTCGAGGACCTCGGTCATCGTCCCATCCGTTGCACCCACCTTGACGGGTATCCGGACGATCTCCTGGCCTTCGACGATCCAGACAGCCGTATTATCATTCTGCTTCTGCTGGGCCGGCCTCTGGCCCGCTCCCGGCGGTCTGCGGCCTATGAGGCTGGTAATGAGCTGGCTGCCCGATTGGCCGCCATTCTGAGCTTTGTCCTGCGGCGGGGTGAACCTTAAGGCCGAATTCTGGACGAGGGTTACATCCGTGATACTGTTGACCGTTATAAAAGCCGTTGCCGTCATGCCCGGGCGCAGCAGCATCTCGGAATTGTCGACTTCCAGCACGGTTTCATACGTCACGACATTATTCTCCGTTTTTGAGGCGAACCGGGCTTCCTTCACACGTGCGGGGAATTTCTTGTCCGGAAATGCGTCCACCGTGAAGATCGCCGTTTGACCGACGGCAACTTTACCGATATCCGCCTCATCCACAAAAATGTTCAATTCCATTTGCTTCAGATCCTCTGCCAGTTTAAAAAGCAGAGGCGTCTGCAGAGATGCGGCAACCGTCTGCCCCGGATCGACCTTGCGCTCGAGAACAATGCCGTTGATCGGGGAGCGGATCGTCGCCTTTTCGAGGTCGGACCTATTTGACTTTAATGTGGCCTCGGCCTTTGCAATATCGGCACGCGCGGTTGCTTCACCAGCTTTTGCCCGTTTGTATGCGGCATCCGCCGCATCGTATTCGGCGCGCGAGGGCACCTTGCCGCCGCTCAATTCCAGACTCTCCTTGAAGCGGTTCAGTTTGCTCTCGGTCTCCGCTGCCGTGGCCTTCGCCTCTTCGAGTTTCGCCTTCGCATATTTGAGGGTCGCCTCGGACTGCAGGACCTGCGCCTCCAGCTTGGTCGTATCGAGCTTTGCCAGCACATCCCCCTTCTTTACGCGGGAATTATAACCGACGAGTACGGTCTTTATCGTTCCCGAGACCTCCGTACCCACCTCGACCTGTTCCACGGGCTGGAGATTGCCCGTCGCGGTCACGGTGACCGTCAGGTCACCTTTTTTTACTTCCGCCGTCCTGTAGCGTATCTGTGCCTTCCCTGTCGACGCATACACGATGACCGCTCCGGCCAGAATGACCGCCGCAGCCGCGCATACAAGCCATATCATTCTTTTCTTCAAGAATGACCGGGGCCCTGCCGGGCCCAAGCTCAGGATCTTTTTCAGATACGATACGTCGTCATGAGATCTTTCCATGCCAGGCTCCTTGCCAAAAAAGTTTTCGTTCTGCGTTTGATTTTTCATGGTCCTGTCTATGGAGTCGTTCGGAACTGGGGATTGGTTACAAAAAATTTAATCCCCCCGTTATCGCGGCCCTGGGACACCCTCTCGCATTCCCCGCCGGAGGCTGTGTCGCAATTGTTTTCCTCCTGTCCGGATACGCACACAATGACGGAATCTACCACCAACGTCATCCCGACTTGCCGGGATCCACCGTCTTTGTGTTTACTTTTATTCCATAATATTAATAATCCGTGATGGACATGTCCTGTATTGCACATTGTCTGGATCAATTACAAAAACAGCAAAGACACCGGAATGACGGCGAGGGAGTAATTACGACACCGTCTCCGGGGGCTGGAATGATGGAGGAAGGAAAGAATTTTACCCACAGGGTGTAACCTTTTCGATGTTGTGAACGACTTGAAGAGTAGGTAGCCGGGCGCGAAATAACCCGGGTGAAAGAGAATGATCGGCGTATCCGGAACAATGGCAGGGCAATCGGTAAGTGACGGGATGGTGCCTTTTCCCGTTAAATTTGGAGAGAAGTATGCCGGCCGGCACCTCACCGATACGCTTGCCCTGCCCCCCGGCGTCTGTTATAACAGACCTGTAGGGCAACTCATTATGATCTACGACGCAACGGACCGTGAAGATGCCGGCTATATCGACCGTATAATAAACGGCGAAAAGGATGTCTTCTCCCATATTATCAAGAAATACAAGATGTATGTGCTCAAGATAGTGAACCGTCATATACCCTATGAAGACGCAGAAGAAGTTGCACATGACGTATTTATCCGCATCTATGAGTCCCTTACGCAATTCAGGGGACCTCAAGGGTTCAGGCGTTGGATGGCCGCGATAGCGACCCGCACCTGCTATGATTACTGGCGGCGGGCGTACAGGTCAAAAGAAGTGCCCATGAGCTCGCTCGGAGACGAACACCGTGAATGGCTGGACCGGGCCGCATCAGAGTCTGTATCCATAGAAGATGTCGCCCGGCAAGCGGAAGCGCGTGAAGTGCTGGATTATGCTTTATCAAGGTTATCGGCTGAAGACAGGATGGTTTTGGAACTTGTTTATATGGAGGGATTATCAGTGCGCGAGGTGGCTGATCTTCTAGGTTGGAGCACAGCGAACGTAAAGATACGCTCTTTCCGTTCGCGCAAAAAACTGCGCAGGCTCCTGAAAGATGCCGGCAGGAGATGAAAGGGGTAGGAAAATGAAAAAAGATAACCAAAAGATCGAGAAGGCCCTGGCCGCGGCATATCGCAATCTGCGGGGACCGGAACCCGGCGAAGACTGGGAGATGTCCGTCATGAGGAGCATCCGGAATATGCCCGATGCATCGGAGAAGAAGCGTTGGCCCGATATCCTCGGGAGGCTTTTCTGGGAAGTATGTCCTGCCGCGTGCGCCGTCATTATTTTCCTCGCTATCGTCTCATATCACCTGAATGTTATTCCGGACCAGGACCTTGCCCAGATGGTTTCGACCGATGACACGATCGAAATGATACTGGCCGACACGAACGGTTAACAGGGGAACGCCATGAATACTGCAAAACTCGTCGTTATTCTCGTTTTACTCCTTGTTGTCGGGGTATTCGCAGGGTCTTTAGGAACGAAAATCTATCTCAGGCATGAGATCGAGCGGTCCCAGGCCAGCAGGCAGAATTCCGAAGAAAGGATACAAAGGATCGTCGGGCGGTTGACGAACGAGCTTAAGCTCGATGACCGTCAACAGATAGAGGTCAGGAAAATAATCACCGCAACCGATGCCAGGGTAACGGGTATCAAGGCATCATACGAACCGGAATTGAGAAAGATCTATGATCAGAGTTTTCAACGCATCGCTGAAGGCTTAAACGATGAGCAGAAGGCCAGGCTTCAGAAACGGCAGGAAAGGTTCTCTGCAAAGTTCAATGCCTTGTATTTCAGATCATTACGTACCGCACGGGCAGGGTCACCCGATATAGAGACGATCACACGGGCCCTTGGCCTCGACAGATCACAGCGATCGCAGGTCGACGCGATCCTGAAGGAGCAGAGGAAACGTGAAGATCTCATTATCGAGAAATACCAAAAAATGGACCATCCTGATCTCATGGCGGTCGATCATGATATTTCAGAGGTGCGCAACGCATCGATGAAGGAGCTTTCGCGGGTACTGACGAGCGAACAACTGGCCAACTTCAAGAAAGGCCTTCCTGTGTACTGATCAGACGAGATGCGCCTTTAACGACGGCAGGCTTTTTTCGCCTGGCGCGCCCTCCCGCGGATCATCGCAGTGCGTGTGTTGGTCGGGTAATTGGTATCACTCCTTTTTTTCACAAGCATGTCCGGTCAACCTCACGGTAACTGTATGCAACAAAGAAGTATGATAATGTTATAAAATATTATCAGCAACTGATGATTCGCTCCAACAGCCAATCTAGCGAATATTTCTCGATCCCGATGTTCCTGCGCTCGCTATCATCTTTGTTGCAATCAACCAGGCAGTATGTTAAAAAATTAACAAGCGAGGTTAAAAGATAATATGAGCAATTTTCTCGACAAATTGTCTGTCAGGCAGATGACAAAGGACGACCTTGATGCTATCGTGGACATCGACACTAAAGTTCTCGGCGAAAACAGGCGGGAATACTGGGTGAATAAAATAATCAAACAGGCAGAGAACAGGCCCCCGGATGCCTCACTTGTGGCTGAGATAGATGGCAAGGTCGCGGGGTTCATACTCGGCGAAGTAAGCGGCTGGGAATTCAAGGTTCCCAATAATATCGGATGGATAGACACTATCGGGATCGATCCGGATTATCAGAACCGGGGCATTGCCAAGGTGCTCGCCGTCGGCCTCATCTCGAATCTGCAAAAATACAGCGTCAATACAATTTATACCCTCGTGAACTGGAACGACTGGGACCTCCTCCAGTTCTTCCACGCCATGGGCTTCTCCCGCGGGGACATGATAAATCTGGTTTTGAAGGTCTGATAACCTTCTGACCGCCTCCGGAGATAGTCTCAGGTCTCAAAATAAAAAAATAATATGGCCTTTCGGTTATTCCGAAAGGCCTTTTTGTGAATTTGTCTTTCGCCTGAGACTTGAGACTAGCTTTCTTTCACTATCTTCAGTTTCGCGTTTCTGTTTATTTTATTTCCCTTTATTTTATTTGCAACTTTCAGATCATCGATACTTACTCCATATTTGTCCGAGATGGAGCTTAGGGTCTCTCCTTTTTTTACGGTGTGATACTGGATCTTCTTCGACCGGGCCGCCGCTTTTTTTGTCTCGATCTTCTTAGGCTCGACGTGACTTACGAGCCGAAGCTTCATATTCGGGTAAACGCGGGTGCCTTTAAGCTTGTTTGCGGTACGCAGGTCGTCTTCGTCAATCCCATAACGATCGCTTATCTCGGATAAGGTCTCGCCTCTCTTGACAACGTGAAACTTTTTGAACGAACGGGAAGCTGCCCGCTGTTCCCTGGCAGGGCGTACCTCCGGGGTCTTTGCGGCTATTTTTGGAGGTGTGGATGACCGTACCGTCGCCAAAAGGACCGGTTTGTCCTTAACATTCTTCTTTGCTGGCCTAAGTTCGCTTACTTCGGTCAGGTCATCGATATCAACCCTGGCGACCTGACGGGAAGGATCACCTGAAAATTCAGGTATGGCAATGATCATGCCGGGCTTGATCCTGAGGTTATTGTCGCTCGAATTCAGCAGTACTAGGTCCTTTTGATCGATCTTATGTCTTTTCAGGATCGATGCGACGCTGTCTCTCCTCTTGACCTTGTATGTTGCAATGCTTTTGATCGTCGGAATGGCCTCGAGTTCAGGGCCAAGACGATCGTAAAAAATTTGGGCATTTATGTCGGAGGGCAATTTTACCCGGTAATCGTTTTTCCCCGGCGGGGTTATACCTCTCAATATTTCAGGGTTATAGGTCCGGACCAGGTCAAGGTCCACCGATGACGCTTTCGCAATGGATGCGATCGGGGTAGCGGACGGGACTTTCACCTCTGTAAACCTGACCGGAGGATCGTAGGTTATGCTGCCGAAACCGAACTTGGCCGGATCCTTGGCAATTATTGCCGCTGCTATTAACTGCGGTACGTAATCACGGGTTTCCTTCGGAAGTGTGTTATATCTATGAAGTTCCCAGAAATCGGTCGTATTATGTTTTTGCGTAAGCTTGCCGATCCTCCCCTCGCCTGCATTGTAACTTGCTGCGGCGAGGTACCAACACCCAAATTGATCGAAGAGGGCCTTAAGGTATTTTGCGGCAGCAACCGTGGACTTCTGGGGATCGCGGCGTTCATCGACCCAGTAATCAACTTCGAGGCCGTACCGCCCGCCGGTGGAATATATAAATTGCCAGGGCCCCGATGCTTTGGCGGTGGAATATGCCCTCGGGTTAAAACCGCTTTCGATCATGGCCAGATAAACAAGGTCCTCAGGCATGTCATGTTCCCGGAGGATCTCCCGTATGATCGGCACGTAAAGCCTCGATCTCTTCAGCCAGCTGGCAAAGACCTTTTTCTTATCCTCGGAGAACCATTTTATATAATATTTGACGGCATCGTTGAAAACGATCGGAATATCGAAATTCTGGTTATAATTGGTGCTCAACAATTTGGTAATGTCATCATCATCATCGGCGACCTTCATCTCGAGAGAATATGGCCCCGGTTTGGACTTCTCCTGGCCCTCGGCATTCTTTGCGTCGGCAACTCTGGTTTTCGGATATTTGGAGACGGTCCGTTTCGGCTTCGGGACCGCAGACTTCTCGAACGGTTGGGTCACGACAGGCTGGGAAGGCACTTCAACGGAAATAAAATCGGCTTTTTGGTTCGAGAAATTGTTACTTGCTGCACATCCGGTTAAAAAAACAATAAGAGCTGCCCAAAAAATATATCGTTTCATATTCACCTTGCATAGGCTGTATTATTTGTTGCAACTCTATTTTGATGATATGAGTTATTCGCCTATTATGTCAATAAAAAAATGATTATTTATGAAGCTAATTCAACATATTACCACGTAAGTCACGGTAACCTCTAGAAAAATCGTACGCCTTCATTCTTTTTTTATTTTCAAGCTGGAGTTCGGTTATGGTAAGCAAACCCTTGCCCGTGGCCACATCAATGCCCGATCTCGTCACCGCCACTATGGTCCCGGGAGACTGGCCGGAAGATGCGGCCTCATCGGTCATCGCATGATATATCTTCAAGCGTTTTCCCTCGAGAAATGTATAGGCGGTAGGCCATTCCACAAAAGCCCTTATACGGCAATGTATCTGCCGGGCGCTCGAGCTCCAGTCTATCCTTCCCATTTCCTTGGTGATGATCGATGAATATGTGGCTTTCGAATGGTCCTGGGCTTCGCCCTCGATGACACGCTCTTTTTCGATGCGCTCGATGACCCCGTACAGGATATCCGCCGATCGCTGGGCCAGGCGGTTCGACAGACTGGTATAGTCCTCACTGTCCCCTATGGCGACCCTTTCCTGAAAAATTATATCCCCTTCGTCCATTTTTTCATTCATTCTGATGAATGTGATACCGGTGGCCGTATCGCAATTCAGAAGCGCCCATTGCATGGGCGATGGTCCGCGGTACAGCGGCAGAAGCGACGGATGTATATTGACAGGGCCGATCGACGGGATATCGAGGGCCCATTTCGGTACGATCAGCCCGAAAGATATCACGACGAAAAGGTCCGGTGCGTAATCGGCGATAGATCTCGCCTCTTCATCTTTAAACGAATTGATCTCGATGAGGGGCAGACCTAATTCCAGGGCGCGCCTTTTGACCTCATTGTCATCTATCTGATAACCCCTGCCTTTGGGCCGCGCCTTCTTCGTAACGACAGCCGCCACCGAACCTCTGACCTTCAGGAGCGAGGGAACGGAAAAGATCGAGGACCCGAAAAAAACGATCCTCATGTATTTTTCCTGGAATATTTCTTTTTAAAAAGGGCTTTTTTGAGAGGACTCAAGATATCGATGAACAGGACCCCTCTCAAATGATCGGTTTCGTGCTGGAGTGCCCGCGCCAATTGTCCCTCGCAATCAAATTCAATAGTATTGCCCCGAATGTCCGTTCCGCGGGCAAGAACCCTTTTCGCTCTTTTGACGTATTCATAGTACCCGGGAACGCTCAGGCACCCCTCTTCGGCATTTTCTTCCAGTTCTTTTTCGACAATTACCGGGTTGATAAGGACAATGTGTTCCTTTTCCCGCGGATTTAATGAGGCGTCGATAACGATAAGCTCGATCGGAAGCCCGACCTGGTTTGCCGCAAGCCCCGCTCCATGCGCGAGGATCATCGTCTCGATCATGTCTGTGGAAAGCTTTACAATATCATCATCGATGTTTTCGACCGGCTTCGCGATCTTCCTGAGCACCGGATCGGGAACAACCCTTATATCTATAACTGACATGGCAAGATTATACAGGTTCGGGTTTCATGTTTCAAGTATGGGGGAAAAACGGCTAACGGCTAACGGAAAAAATAAAGACCTTCCCAGCCAATTCATAGCCTTTCGTCGTTAGCCATTTTAGCTTTCCGGGCTGCGGTAATAGGGGAAGTGGGTGATCATCTTTTCTTCGATGTCACTGATGATGGCTTCGGCGAAGTCCTTGACATTGGATGCGTCTGCCCATCGGGGCGGATCGTATTCATCGATGTACATGAGCATCAGGAAATTCACGATCCGCTGGGGCCTCCATGAGGTCATGGCGTTCAATGTCTGGGCAACATCCTCTTCAGCTTCGACGAGACCGCTTTCAAGGGCATAGAGCGCGGCCTGCACGCAATAAAGGCTGCCGTTGCGCACTTCTTTACCTGACCGTTCGAGGAACTCCCGTGCCCTGACGTTGACAGGCATTGCGTTAAGATCTTTCATCACATCATTGTCGGTCATTTTTAGTTGCGTCCGCTAGTATTATACCGATGACACCGCGAGAATCAACACTTTTAGTTGATCAAAAACGTTGACTCGTTTTTTTGGCCGATGATACTATTGAGAAAACCGGGGCAATTCGTGGACAGGAAGATCTTTATCGGTGTGGGCTCCAACATGGGGCAAAGCGACAAGAATTGTATTATGGCGATAAAAATGATCTCGGGCGACTTCAGGGTGAACCTTCGCTCGGTATCGTCGTTCTATACGACCTCTCCGGTATCGAACATAGAGCAAGGAGATTTCATCAACTGCGCTATAGAAATTGACTGGAACGGCACACCGATGGAGCTTCTTCAATTCCTCAACGGGATCGAGGCTTCAATGGGACGGGTGCGCGGAAAAAAAAATGGGCCGCGCATTATCGATCTGGATATCCTTCTCTACGGGAGCAAGATCGTAAATGAAGATATGCTGACAATCCCCCACAAGGAACTCCACCGCAGGAAATTTGCGATCCTGCCGTGCCTCGAGATAGAACCTGATCTTGTTCTCACGAAACCGCTCGCCAGTTTTCTTTCCGAGATAGGCGACGACCAAAAGGTGACCAGGCTGGAGCACATCGCATTCAGCGAAGACGACTAAATTTATAAAGGAAAGGTTGGCATGCTCGACGATTCAACAATGCAGGATTTCTTGGAATTTGGACGTGATATTTTCCTCCGTGGCCTAATCAGTTCTCATGCCGGCAACATGAGCGTGAAGGTCCGCAATAAAATTTACATAACACGCAGGGGCTCCATGCTCGGACGGCTGAAACCCGAAGATATCATCGCGGTAGATCATGAGGATCTCGATGACCCGAACATGGCAAAAGCATCGACAGAATATGTGGTCCACCGGGCGATCTATTCGGCCACCGACGCAAAGGCGATCGTTCATACCCATCCACCCTATGCGACCCTCCTGTCATTCGAAGGCGAGATAGTGCCGGTCGATGCAGAGGGCCTGTATTATTTCAGCCGCATTCCAGTCGCCTGCCCTAAGAGACCGATCGGTTCGGAAGAAAGCGCGGAACTTGTGAGTGAGGTCCTTAAAGACAACAGGATCGTTCTCGTCAGGGGCCACGGCAGTTTCGCCCGGGGAGAAACGCTGGAAGAAGGCTTCATGCTGACAACGAGCATGGAATCAGCGGCGTTTTATTTGTATCACTTGAAATGAAGATAATAAGCAGCAAGGTCCGGTCCGCAGTCATCCCAAGCTTGGAGGCTGTGTCACAATTCCCCGGTGCCTTCATTCCGGCCTCCGAGCCGGAATGACGTGAAAAAGAGAACCGTCCTTTTTACAATTTCAATTTCAGCCCTGACTGGCTTTTCTCCTTTGAATCACCGGGTTTCATTTCAGACATCTTGATCTTCAATCTCACGTCATTCGGGCTGTCCGCGTAGGCAATGGCGTTGTTGACGTCAAGTATGCCCGCCTGGTACATATCAAAAATGTGCTGGTCAAATGTCTGCATTCCCTCAAAGTACGATTCAGCCATGGTTTCCTTGAGCATTGTTATTTCTCCCTTGAGGATAAGGTCTTTCACACGCGGGCTGTCAAGAAGGATCTCGATAAGGGCGGCACGTTTGCCCTCTACGGTGGGAACGAGCCTTTGAGAGATGATGGCACGCAGATTGAGAGATAATTGCATATAGATCTGAAGGTGCCGCTCTATCGGGAAAAAGTTGAGTATACGTTCAATGGCCTGGTTGGCGTTGTTAGCGTGAAGCGTGGCGAGGCACAGGTGGCCCGTTTCTGCAAATGTAATGGCGTCTTCCATGGTCTCCGCATCCCGGATCTCGCCGATAAGAATGACATCCGGCGCCTGACGGAGGGTATTTTTAAGTGCATTGTAAAAACTCAAGGTGTCAAAACCGACTTCCCTCTGGGTAACGACGCTCATTTTATGCTGGTGGACGAATTCGATGGGGTCTTCGATAGTGATTATATGGCCTGGTTGGTTGGAATTCCGGTAGTCAATGAGTGCTGCGAGCGTTGTCGACTTGCCGCTGCCGGTCGCGCCGACAACGAGAACGAGGCCGCGCTTGGACATGCAGATATCCTTCATGACCGCCGGCAGTCCCCAGTCATCGATCGTTTTGATAGTGAGCTTGATCTGACGGATAACGACCCCGACAAAACTCTTCTGCCTGAAGATATTCACCCTGAATCTGCCATACTCTGGCCGGTAAATGGCGAGGTTCATTTCCATTTCTTCTTCGAATTTCTTCTTCTGCCGGTCGTTCATGAGCGCATATGCGAAGTTTTCCGTGTCTTCCGGGGTGAGAACCTTGTCACCGTACGGCGTTACGATACCCTCAACGCGAAATGCAGGGGGTACACCCACGGTAAAATAGATATCTGAAGCGTCCGTCTCTACCATGTGTTTCAGGTATTCGTTTATTATGTCCACGCATCACCTCATTGAACTGAGATAAAATGAGACCTCGTCCCTGGTAACCAGGTTCTTCGCAATAAGTTCATTACATGCGGCTTCCATCGTCTGCATTCCGATGCCTTTGCTCGTCTGTATCATTGAAGGTATCTGTGCGATCTTGTTTTCCCTGATAAGGTTCCGGACAGCCGGTGTTGCGATCATGACCTCAAAACCGGCAACCCGCCCCCTGCCGTCGCGCCTCTTAAAAAGTGCCTGGGAGATAACGGCCTGAAGCGAACCGGAAAGCATCGAGCGTACCTGGTTCTGCTGGCCGGCCGGGAAAACGTCGATTACCCTATCCACCGTGTCCGGCGCGGAACTGGTGTGCAGTGTTGCAAAGACAAGGTGGCCTGTCTCGGCAGCCGTCAGGGCAAGCTGGATCGTTTCAAGATCCCTCATTTCACCGACGAGTATCACGTCGGGGTCTTCACGCAATGCGCTCCGCAGGGCATTGGCAAAGCTTTTGGTATGAGGGCCGAGTTCGCGCTGGTTAATGAGGCATTTCTTGGAGCTATGAAGAAATTCTATAGGGTCTTCGATTGTCAGGATATGTTCTTTTACCGTTTCGTTAATGTAGTCGACGATCGCCGCAAGCGTAGTTGACTTGCCGCTGCCGGTGGGGCCCGTGACAAGGACGAGGCCTTTTTCGAGGCTGGCTATATCTTTGAATACCCTGGGAAGGTTAAGCTCGTCGAAGCTCGGTATTTTGCTCGGGATCGTCCTGAAAACTGCAGACTCGCCCCTGTGCTGTTTGAAAACATTCACCCTGAAACGGGCAATTTCGCCGAGGCCGAATGAAAAGTCGAGTTCGAGATGTTCCTCGAACACCTTTCTTTGAAAATCACTGAGTATATCATAGATCATGTTGTGCACATCCTCTTTATCGAGAGGCGGCAGGTCGACCTTGGTCATTTCTCCATGTATCCTTATAACGGGGGGCTCACCGGCACTTATGTGCAGGTCGGACCCGCCGCTTTCAAGTGCGAACCGCAGCAATTCGGAAATATCCACTGTTACCTCCTATCCTTCCAATGATTCGATCTCTTTATACGTCGGCAGGTCCTCGATGCTCTTGAGCCCGTACACCTCCAGGAACCTCGGGGTGGTCCTGAAGGTCATCTTCTTTCCACCATCCCCGTCGCGGCCCGCGATATCGACGAGCCTTTTCTCGAGAAGATGCTTTATTGCCCGCGCCGAATCCACGCCGCGTACCGCATCGATCTCTTTTTTGGCGACCGGCTGTTTATACGCGATTATAGACAGGGTCTCCAGCATGGGTCGGGAGAGCGCCACATCCTTTTCTTTGACGAAACGTTTGACAAAATCGCGATATTCAACCCTGGTCCTCATTTGATAGCCGCCAGCCACTTCGGCTATCTCGACCGAACGCTCGGGGCTGGAATAATCCCTGATAAGGGCTTTGAAGGCCTCCTCGATATCCCGAAGGGAAAATTCTTCAAGACGCCGGGAAACCTGTTTTGGTGTCACCGGCCTCGAGGAAGAAAAAAGGACGGCTTCCAGTATAGTTTTCAATTCCATTACGATATAAAGCCTTCGATCGTTGCCAAAATCCTGCTAAGGTCCTTTGGATAATGAAACCATGTCATATTTTTTTCTTTAGCAAACCAGGTAAATTGTCTCTTGGCATAATGTCGTGTGTTTTGTTGTATATCTTTTATCATATCTTCATAGTCAATGGAACCATTAAGATAACGAAGAACCTCCCGGTACCCGATGCTTGAAAAAGGCTTCGTATCCTTTGTATAACCCCGCGCCAGAATCGATCTTACCTCGTCAACAAGCCCCGCCTCGAGCATCGTGAGCACCCTTGCGTTTATCCGTCTGTAGAGTTCATCGCGCGGTGCGGTAAGGCCGATCATGCACACGTCATACCGGGGCTCACGAAATCCGTGCTCCTTTTCCAGATCGCTGACGGGCCTTCCTTCCAGCAAATATATCTCCATGGCCCGTACACTCCTGATGCGGTCCCGGAAGCTGATCCTCATGGCATAATCCCTGTCGATGGCCTTCAACTTCTCGTAAAAACCGATGGGGTCCCGGGCATATTCAGCATTGAGGCTCTCCCTGAGTCCTGCGTCTGCCTTCGCCGGGAACAATCCGTAGAAAAGCGCCCTGAGGTAAAGCCCGGTGCCCCCTGCGACGATCGGCAATTTTCCCCTCGATGAAATGTCCCTGATCGCTTCATCGGCCCTCAACCGGAAAGCGGCGGCATTGAATTCTTCGTCCGGATCGACGATATCGATGAGATGATGGGGAAGCTCCTGAAGGGCGGCAGCGGACGGCTTTGCAGTCCCTATGTCAAAATATCGATAGACCTGCATTGAATCGCCGTTTACGATCTCGCCGCCAAATTTTTTTCCCACGATCAACGCCAGATCCGACTTGCCCGTGCATGTCGGGCCGCCGATTGCCAGGGCCCTGATCCTGTTTGATAACATACGTGATATACAGTATAATAAGCCCCGGATGTATTCAAGAATTATCAAATTTGCGACAATCCTCATCATCCTGCCCATGATCTTCGGTGTAGGCCTCGGTTACGGCCTGGTGAACTATCTAGAGATCCCCGACGTAAAACAGCTCGAGAGCTACCGCCCGAAATCTTCCACCCGGCTCTATGCGGACGACGGGACCTTGTTCGCCGAACTGTATGTCGAAAAAAGGATCCCCATTCCGCTTACCGAGATGCCCGGGCACTTGCGCCTCGCTTTCGTCGCGATCGAAGATGTGCGTTTTTACAACCATTTCGGTGTCGACATGCGCAGTATCGGACGCGCATTCATGCGCAATCTTATGAGAAAAGGGCTCACGGAGGGCGCATCCACCATCACGCAGCAGCTTGCCCGAAATCTCTACCTGACACCCCAGAAAACATATAAGAGAAAAATAGAGGAAGCGATCCTCGCCATCCAGATCGAAAGGACATATTCCAAAGATGAGATACTGAACATGTACCTGAACCTTATCTACCTCGGCGAGGGGGCGCACGGCGTCGAGGCGGCAGCGTATACCTATTTCCATAAAAAAGCGAAGGATCTGACCCTCGAAGAATCCGCGATGCTGGCCGCGCTCACGAAATCGCCTTCGCGGCTTTCGCCGTACAAGAACGCAGCCCGGACTGTAGAACGCCGCAATCTTGTCTTAAAAAAGATGTATGAGGCCGGTTTTATCGATAAAGCCAGCTACACGAAGGCCGTTCAGACAACGCTTGCCGTTGCCCCTTTCAAGGCATACGAAAAGAAGACCGGATATTTTACCGAATACGTAAAGCAGACGCTCGAGGATTATGTCGAACACGCCCAAGATGTTTTCACGAGCGGCTTCAACGTAAAGACGACAATGAACCTCAAGATGGTCCAGTATGCATACGAGGCCATAGAAAAAGGCATGGAGGCCTATAAAAAACGCCATCCCGGTGCACAGGAGATGCCTGAGGTCGCACTTGTCGCAATGGAGGTCAAAACGGGAGAACTCAAGGTGATCGTGGGCGGAAAAGACTTCTCGCAATCACCTTACAACAGGGCCGTCCAGGCAAAACGGCAGCCCGGCTCGTCTTTCAAACCGATCATATACCTGACCGCTCTTGAACAGGGATTTACCCCTGACAGTATACTGAGAGACTCTCCGCTCTCATATACGAACCCTTATACGGGTGTCGGATGGAACCCCAGGAATTATCGCAACGAATATCATGGCGATGTAACGTTGCGCAAGGCCCTGGAGTTGTCTCTCAACACCGCCACGATACGGCTCCTTGAAAGTGTTGGTCTGGAAAATGTCATAGATATGGCAAAACAGCTGCATATAACGAGCAGGTTTGAACCGAACCTGTCCCTTGCCCTTGGAACGACAGAGGTAGCCCCCATAGAACTCGCGTCCGCCTATACCGCGTTCGCACGGGGCGGGGCCTACATTCAACCGATATCCATACGCGCGATCACGACAATGGACGGCGAGGAGCGTTACCGTGAGGAAGCCGTCGAAGAACCCGTGGTGACACCGGAGGTCGCCTATACCCTCGTCGACATCATGAAGGGTGTTATCAGGAACGGCACGGCACGCGCGGCAGCCAAAATGCCCTATTACCTCGCCGGAAAGACCGGGACCACCGATGACTTCCGCGACGCGTGGTTCATTGGCTTTTCTCCAAATCTCCTGTGTGCGGTCTGGATCGGTTTCGATAAAAAAACAAATCTCGGCGCAAAAGAAGCGGGCGGCACCGCAGCGCTTCCGATATGGATCGATTTCATGACGAAAGCACTGCCAGTGTATCCCAACACGGACTTTCCACCGGCGAAAATAGATATCGAACCGAAAGAACGGTAACACATCTTCTTTACTCTTGACTTAGTTTGCCATATAGTATGCAAATTATGACCTTCGAGATAAAGCAGAGGGTCGCCCTTATCGCGGCCGCATCTGCGCTCGTGCTCGCGAGCGGCAAAATCGCCTCAGGCTTTTTTTCAGGGTCCATGGCCGTTCTTTCGTCCGGCGTCGACAGCCTTCTCGACGTATTGATGTCGGGGATGAATTTCTACGCTATCAGAAAGGCTTCCGAACCCGCCGATGAAATACATCGGTACGGTCACGGGAAAGCTGAGGATATTGCCGGGACATTTCAATCGGTCGTCATCGTATTGTCAGGTTTTTATATAATCGTAAAATCGGTGCATGCCTTTGTCGACAAGCAGCCTATCTCCTATACATTCCTCGATTTTTTCATAATGTGCCTTTCTCTGGCGTTCAGCTTCGTTATTTCCACAGCTCTGGTCACGATCGGGAACAGAACATGTTCAAATGCCCTGCAAGCGGACGCCCTTCATTACCGAAGCGATCTTTACTCGAACTCGGGGGCCATTCTGGCGATCATACTGACCCGGTACACGGGGATCACTGCGTTCGACCTGGTCTTTGCCGTAATTGCCGGGGTCATAATCCTTATTTCAGCATTCCAGATCTTTCGAAGAAGCCTTTCGGGTATTATGGATGCACGGCTGTCCGATGAAATAGAGTGTCAGATACGTGAAATTATCAACGGAATGACATTCCCTCTTGCCGGGTTCCACAAGTTGAGGACCCGTCACAGCGGAAGCTACAAATATATCGATTTTCACCTCCTTGCCTGCAGAAAACTGCAAATTGACGAAGCCCACGCGCTTGCCCACAGGATAGAAGACAGGATCAGAATGACCATCGAAGATGCCGACGTTGTCGTTCACGTTGAACCATGCGACGAAAAATGCGACCTTACGGAGATAACCTGTGTTTTTCGCAAAAAATAGCATTTCCGGGGTACCGGGGTCCGGTTTTATATCAGTTTTTCTCATCTTTATCCTCTTCCTGTCAGGATGTGCTACGCAAAAGGTACAATACGTCACACAGCAGGCAAACCCCGGGATGTACCAGCGCGTCGATCATATACTGACCAGGTCCCGGGCGGTCATCGATCCTTATCCGATATACCGATTTCAGTTTGCCGTGGTAAAGGATGACGCCCCGAATGCATGGGTAAGTTCACAAAAAGGCATTCTCGTTGTCACGACCGGTCTATTGTCCATGTGCGATGACAATGAACTATCCCTCATCCTTCTCCATGAAAATGCGCATATCAAGTACGACCATGCGGCGAAGAACCAGCTTCTCTCGGATGTCACCTCCGCCGCATTTACGATAGGCGGTCTTTTTCTCCCCGGTGTCGGATACGGCGACCTGCTCGTTAATCCTTTTGTCACCAGCGGGTACAGTAGGTCACAGGAACTCGTGGCAGACCGGGATGTCGTAAATCAATGCTACCTGATGGGGCTCAACCCTGACCATTATGTTGTCGCCCTCGAAAAACTCAAGCAATACGCGGCGTCCAAAGGTGAGGGTTCGGATGCAACAGGCTTTTTTGATACGCATCCGAACTTACAGTACAGGATAGACACGATCAACCGGATGACGGGCAGGTCAAAACTTCCGTGATCGCCTGCTAAAAGACAAGGGTGGCCCCTTATGTTCGAGAGGCCACCCGTTTCAATCAAAAATTACTGGCCCATCTGCTGTTTTTGCTGCTGCGGCAGCTTCTGCTGCTGTTGAAGGTTTGGCTGCAGGACCTTTTGCTGCGTGCCGGGCCCGGTTTGCTGCGTCTGCTGTGGAGTGACGGTGGTTGTCTGCTGCCTGAGCTTCTGCTGGTCGACGGGGTCGGGCATGGGCTTTCCGGTGTTCACCTTCATGCCAGGTGCCGTATGGGCCTTATCCTTGAGCATCTTGTCCGACATGGCTTCGCCCTTTGATTTCTCCCTTACGGAAAAACTCGTGGACATTGCCGCATACGGGCCCTTGTTGCAGTATGGAGGCAGGTTCACCTTCCATTGTATCCTCCACTCACCCACTTTACTCGTATTGAATGTGCCTGTAGTGACACCGTTCACCGTTTTCAGGTTGCTCAGCGTTACGCTCTGTGCCACAGGAGCCGTAGGCCACTCACCTTGCTTTGGTGTCGGGGCCCACGTGAAGGTCCATTCCTTCGGCGGATTGGAAGGATTGTGCCTCACCTCGATCTTGATGGTGGCCGGTATAGCAAAATGTCCGCCCGATGCCGCCGGTGAAACAAGAACAGGGTTTGCGCATGCCGCTTCCTGTTTCTTCTTCTCCACTTCCGTCCTGAGCTGGGCCTTTTCCGCGTCATTCAGCGCTTTCCCTGTCAAAGGATACTGTGTTGCCCCTGTTATCTGATAATCACCAAAGGCGCTCCCGGAAAATGACTTTTTCTGGCACACGACATTATTGAGCCACGGATTCGACGGGCACGTCGAGATGACGGTACCTGTCTTGTTCTCGCCTGAAATAGTGACCGATTCCCGCGCCTGGGTACCGTCCCAGTATGCATTTATGTAATAATGCTTGTTCCAGGCATTTTCCCCCTGGCTGTAATAACACTGGCCATGGAACCTGATCGTGCTCTTCCCGTCTGCATAAACGGTATGGCTTTCCATAAAAGGCTTTTTGGTACAGTTGATCGCGACTCCCTGTCCATTCGAATCAAGTGTGCATGCAGAGACAATTCCCGGAAAAGCGAATCCACAAAACAATAAGAAACTCAGTACTGCGCAAACGATCTGCATTGGGCCCTCCCTTTTGATCATTTTTTGATACGTTACCGTATGCCTGCCCTCTTTTTCAAAGATATACTATTAACAGCAATGCAAATAAAGACTAAAAACATGGTTGTGATACATATCCATGCGAAAAGATCACCATAACGGGTATACACCGTTTTTTTCTTTTGCAGGGGTACGTCGCCCGTGACGGTATCGTATGAAAATGCATCGGACCTCTTGAGAATTCTTCCTTTTGGGTCAATTATCAGTGATGGTCCCCAGTTGGATGCGACGACAACAGGAACCCCGTTTTCGACGGCCCTCAAGACCGAGGCGCTGCTATGCTGGGCCGGGGCATGTTTCTTGCCCAGCCACGCGTCATTTACCAGGTTGACCAGCAGGTCCGCACCGGCCATTACCTCATTCCTCGCCAGTTGCGGAAACAAGTTTTCCCAGCATATCAGAACTCCCGCTTTCGTCCCGTCCTGCAGGGTAAATATCGTGAGCCTGTCTCCGGGCATAGTTTGAAAACCCTCCGCAACAAACCAGGAAGGCCATTTGATCCTGTCGCTCAACGGGAGATATTCTCCGAATGGAACAAGGACGTTTTTTCGATACGGCTCCTGCGGCGGACCGATAGCGGTATGGATGAGATACGCTGCATTATAGGAGCGCACTGACTGGCTCGATGCACGGTCGAGGGAATAATTATTGAATTTTACCCGTTCCGATGCCCCTATGAGAAGGTGTGCATCGTGCGTTCGGCTTTTGTCTTCCAGTCTTCCCACTATTTTCGCGGATGAAGGCAGGTTCAACACGGCGGTTTCCGGCCAGACTATAAGGCCGGGACTCGACAGGGCGGCTTTTGCGGTCAGGCTTTCCAGCCTGTTCAACGTATTTGTCTGCCCGGGGTCCCTGTCCTGTTCCCCGGGGCTTATACACGGCTGGACAGCTGCGACCCGGAAGTACCGGGACGGCAAGCCCGTGGAGGGTTGGAATATCCCGAAAACGAGAACGGAGAAAACCGCTGCTGCCGCAAACACCTGCTGCCTGCACCCGCCGGACTTAAGCAGCATAGATGCAATTGCGGCGTTGACGAGAACGATCAGGAAGGTCACCCCGTATTCCCCTGTTATCGCCGAAATTTGAAGAACGACCGGATAACGGTGTTGACTATGGGCCAGTGAGGCCCACGGGAAAGACAGGAAACCGGCATGTATCTTTAAGAAATCAAGAGAAACCCAGGCCAGGGGAGCGACAATGATGGGCGCGAGGCCGATACGCAAGCCCGATGAAACAATTGCACACCACGCCGCCGGGTACAGCCCGAGGTAAAACGCTGCAGCAAGGCCATGAAAATAACGAAAACCGGGGATGTCGAAAGCCCACCCGAATATACCGAACAGGCCGAGCATCCCCACCACAAGCCCCAAACAAAAAGAAACGGCCGGATGAAGCCTGGCGCAGACGACGAGGAGAGGGACAAGGGCGATCCATATCAGCCAGCCCTGATCATGGTCGGGAAAGGACAGGGTCAGAAATATGGGCGTCAGCAGGGCCGGCAGGACCTTGAGATACCTTTTCATGGATACGTTCATATCATGTCGAGCTTCAAGACAGATTAGAAATAAAGACAACACATGTCAAGATTTTAGGACGGGGTGATTATATTATCGATATGGACGCGATGCAGCCTCTTTTACAGTTTCGATCGGGAAGCCTCACATTTTTTCTTCAATCCTTCATATCACTGTTTGTCATAGTGAATGCGCTGGGAAATGTTCCCCTTTTTGTTTCTATTCTCGAAAGGTTCGGTGATGCCCAGAAATCCGCCATAGTGAAAAAAGCAGCCATAATCGCCGCCGTGACCGTTCTCATCGTAACGGTCACGGGAAATACCATCTTTCGCATTTTCGGTATCAGCATGTTCGCCTTCACGATTGCAGGGGGCATTCTGCTGATGATCATATCGGTCGAAATGCTGCTGGGGCAGAGGACCATGACCCAGTCATCCAGGTACGACGAGCAAGACACGTCGGAAATGGAAGAGATATCGGTCATTCCCCTTGCCATCCCGCTTCTAGCGGGCCCCGGCGCCTTTACTACCGCCATAGTTCTTTATAATTCCGCCGATACGATACGCGATAGACTGATCTTACTGGGGACGGTTGTCCTGGTCTTCGCAATATCCTACGTTATACTCGCAAATTCAAGGTACGTTTTTGCAGTGCTTGGAAAGAACGGCACCCGGGTTGCGAGGCGGGTCATGGGCCTTTTGCTCCTGTCGATCGCCGTTCAATTCATCATAAGGGGAATATTCGAAGCAGTCAGTCTCTTGAAGCTTTAAAGCCTGAAGGTCCATTATCTCAAGCCAGTTGCCGAGTTGACAATGCCCGGACATGACATTATAGACAGTTATGGTCTTGCCACCGTACTGTACGGTTTTGCCGGGGCGGGATACTTTTGGGATACGGGTGAGAATATCATTCCGCGGAAAATATTCATCCAGTGTTTCCTCGTCATCCTCTCTGCCTATGCGGCGGGGTGGGGCTGCATAAAGGTCGGGCCGGATTTTACCCGCCCGGACGCGCCCGTCTCAGCCTCCTGGCTCGAATCCCGGGACGAGAGGCTATCCGATCAGCCGGCAAATTACAGGACATGGTGGCATGCTTTCAACGATCCGGCCCTGAACAGGATCATTGACCTCGCGTACCGGCAGAACCTGACTTTAAAAGCAGCAGGGCTCAGGGTGCTCGAAGGCAGGGCCCTGTTAGGCATATCCGTCGGGATGCTATTCCCGCAGGACCAGCGGCTTACCGGCTCGTATGAACGGAACCGTGTAAGCGGGGGGGCTTTTCAGGCCGGGGCCCTGACTCAGCAGATATATGATCAGGCCCAGGCTGGAATAGCTGTTTCATGGGAAATAGACTTCTGGGGCAGATACAGGAGAGACATTGAATCGGTGCGCAATCTCTGGAAAGCAAGCCTCGCGGATTACGACAGCGCCCTTGTGAGCCTGACCGCCGATGCGGCGACCTTCTATATAGCAATAAGGACCCTAGAAAAACGCGTCGATATTACCAGGCAGAACACCGCGATACAGAAGGAGAGCCTCGGCATCGCCGAGGCACGCTACAACGCGGGGACAACATCAGAGCGTGATGTCGAGCAGGCGAGGACCCAGTTCATGGATACGCAGGCCACTACCCCTCTTCTCGAGGGCCAGTTACGACAGGCAAAAAACGGGTTGAGCGTGCTTTTGGGACTGCCGCCGGGCGACCTGACAGACCTTCTCTCCGGTACGTCCGACATCCCGACCCCGCCGGTCCGGGTAGCGGTCGGCATCCCCGCAGACCTTCTCAGGCGGAGGCCGGACATTCGAAGCACCGAATATCAGGCTGCAAGTCAATGCGCCCGGATCGGGGTTGCAAAAGCAGACCTTCTCCCCGCCTTCTCGCTCGTGGGTACATTCGATTTTCTTGCAACCGACGCCCTGAAAAGTTCGACCGGCGATCTATTTCGTTGGAATAACCGGCAATACACATGGGGGCCGGTGGGAAACTGGAAGATCCTGAATTATGGGAGGCTTTACAATGCAGTGCGCGTTGAGGATGCCCGCTTCCAGCAATTGATCGTATCGTACCAGAACACCGTTCTAAAGGCCCAGCAGGAAGTTGAAGATGCGCTTGCGGGGTTCCTGCGATCGCAGGAGCGGGCGGAATTCCTTGCTGAAAGCCTTAAATCCGCAAAGGCATCTTTAAATATAGCCATTGCACAATACCGGGAAGGGGTTGCAGATTATACCACGGTCATAAGTGCACAACAGGCCCTTCTCAATGCGCAGGACAGCCTGGCAGGCACACTCGGGGACGTGTCCCGCTATTTGACAGCAACCTACAGGGCCCTTGGCGGCGGGTGGCAGATCAGGGAAAACATGGACCTGGTGCCTCAAGAAACAAAAGATGTCATGCTAGAACGTACCAATTGGGGCGATCTGCTGAAGCCTTCCGTGTATATACCACGTGACTGATCCTTAAAATGTCCCTCGTGCGGCTTTAATGGCGGAAGCACAGAGCAAAGGTTGGGAGTGATGCAGAGAAACGGCATGGTTGCCAGGCGGTCTTCAACGGCGGCACTGTGTGTGATCTGTCTGGCATGTTTCCTGCTGTTTCCCGCGGGCTGCAGGAAAAGACCACCCGAACCGCCGCCGGCGCCGCATGTAACCGTCGCCTTGCCCGCGATGCGTGAAGTGACCGACTACCTCGATCTGACCGGGAATACCCAGGCAGTGCAAACAGTACAATTGCGGGCCCGTGTGGCCGGATATCTTCGGAAGGTCCTGTTCCAGGACGGACAGGTGGTCAAGAAGGACCAGCGCCTGTTCGTCATTCAACAGGATACATACAAAGCGAACTTGAGGCAGGCGGAAGCCGCGATAGCCCAGCAGAAGGCCCAGCTCGACTTCGCGGCAGCCCAGTACGAGAGGTATTCCCGGCTCGTTCTCCAAAAAGCGGCATCTCAATCGGATGTCGACAACTGGCGTTTCCAGAGGGATTCGGCTCGGGCAAACCTTCTTTCGGCGCAGGCTAAACGAGAGCTTGCCGCCCTTGACCTCGCCTACACCGAGATCTCGGCGCCCTTCAACGGGAGAATCGACCGGAGCCTCAAAGACCCCGGAAATTTGGTCGGGTCCGGCGAGAACACGGTCCTTGCAGAGATAAACCAGATAGACCCGATCTATGTCTACTTCACAGTGAGCGACACCGATCTGGCACGACTGGTGAAAGAGGCCCGGTGGATACCGGGACAGGTCCGGAACCGGCAATGGCCTGTCGAGGCCGGCCTGCCGGCCGAAAATGGCCACCCGCACAAAGGCAAGCTCGATTTTGCGTCGATAAGCCTCACCGCTACCACGGGGACCCTGCTTTTGCGCGGGGTTTTTCCCAACCCTGAAGGAAAGATATTACCCGGTCTCTATGCCAGGATACGCATTCCGGTAAGGACAGTGAATGCCTATCTCGTACCCGAGGAAGCTGTCGGGCGCGATCAGCGCGGATCCTACCTTCTTACGGTCAACGATCAGCACATCGTAGAGCGCCTGGCAGTAAAGACAGGGCCGCTGGTAGGCAAGGAACGTGCCATAATCGAAGGCCTTTCCGGGAAAGAACAGGTCATCATAAAGGGTATGCAAAGGGCAGTCCCGGGAAGGAAAGTCACGACCGAGGCCCTGAAGTCCGACAAGAAGGGTGCCTCGTGATCTCCAAATTTTTCATCGAACGCCCTATCCTGGCCAACGTACTGGCGCTCGTCACCATCATCATCGGGCTTGTCAGCTACCGCCAGTTGCCCGTTGAGCAATATCCCCCGATCGTGCCCCCGACTATCCAGATATCGGCCCGGTATCCCGGTGCCAGCGCGTCCGTCATCACGGAAACGATCGGCGTACCCCTTGAACAGGCGATGAACGGCATTGAGCATTCCATATACATGTCATCCACGAGTTCGAGCGATGGTTCGTATACACTGACCATTACGTTTGACGTCGGGACCGACCTCGATAAGTCTTTATCGCTTGTCCAGAACCAGGTCAATTCGGCCCTGACCCAGCTTCCCGGCGGCTCCCAGGAACAGGGCATTAACGTCAGGAAAGTGTCTACCAACATACTTCTGGTTGTCAGTCTCTATTCGGATGATAACAGGTTCGACGAGGCCTTCCTTTCAAACTACGGTATCATCAATATGCAGAACCCCCTGTCACGCGAGCCGGGTGTCGGACAGGTCCGCGTCTTCGGGGCAGGCCCGTACAGCATGAGAGTATGGCTCGATCCGCAGAGGCTGAAGCAATTCAATCTGACAACGACCGATGTCCTGAATGTCATTCGCGACCAAAACATTCAGGTCGTGTCCGGGCAGCTGGGCGCACCTCCGGTCCCGTCCGACCAGGCATTCCAGTTTACCATAAACAGCCTGGGACGCCTGTCCGATGTGGGCCAGTTCGAAGAGATCATCGTAAAGAACGACCCCGGCGAAGCCACTCAGCTCGTACGGCTCAAAGACATAGCCCGAATAGACCTGGCCCAGCAAAATTATGTGAACTTTGCACGAACAGGCGGCCTCGACTCGGCCCAGGTCGTCATATTTGCCCTGCCTGAGGCAAACGCGATCCGGGTTGCGGACCATGTTTACGCGGCGGTCGCTGAAATGAGCAAGGATTTTCCGGAAGGCCTGAAATACACGATCCGGTACGACACGACCAAGTATGTCAGGGAATCGATATCCTCGGTCTATATGACCCTTTTTCAGGCTGCCATTTTAGTTCTCATTGTGATCATGATCTTCCTCCAGAGCACCCGCGCACTTCTCGTTCCGGCCACCACGGTGCCGGTGACGATCATAGGGACTTTCGGGGCCATGTATGCCATGGGTTTTACGATAAACCTCATGACCCTCTTTGCCCTTGTCCTGGCTATCGGGATCGTCGTCGACGACGCGATCGTCATTGTGGAGAACAGCACCTATTACATCGAACGGGGCCTCAACCCCAAGGACGCCGCCATCAAGGCCATGTCGGAGCTCACCGGTCCTGTGATGGGCATAACCACCGCGTTGGTCGCGGTGTTTTTACCTGCCGCGTTCCTTCCTGGCATAACGGGGCAGATATATCGCCAATTCGCCCTTGTCATTGCCGCAACCTCTGTTATCAGCGCCATCAATGCCCTTACCCTGAAGCCGGCACAGTGTGCCCTGTGGCTTAAGATGAGGCCAGACAAAGGCCCGGGCTGGTTTTACCGGATATTCAACCGGGGGTTCAATGCTGTCAAGAAACCTTATATGGGCATCGTGACATGGATGGTGAAGCATCCCTGGCCTATGGTGGCCCTGTTCTTCGTCATCATCTCCCTTGCAACATGGCAGTTCATTCGTGTGCCTACGGGTTTTCTTCCCACGGAGGACCAGGGTTATGCGATATTATTTGCCCGCCTGCCCGACGGAGCGGCCCAGCCACGGGCCCGGGAGGTTTCCGAAAAAATGGGCACTGTGCTGCGAAATACCCCGGGCATAGCCAGCTGGGTTACCATTGGGGGCTACTCTTTCCTGGATGGAGCGAATATCTCGACGGTTTCCAGCACCTTTATCATATACGAGGACTGGAAAAAACGCGGCTCCACATTGAGCCAGGATAAGCTCATTGCGCGATTGAACAGAGATATGGCCCGGATCCATGAGGCCGATATTTTTGTGATAATTCCCCCGTCTATCCGCGGTCTCGGTCAAGCCGGCGGCTTCCAGATGGTTGTCGAAGACAGAAGGAGCCTTGGCTTTGAAGAGCTTCAAAAGGCGGCGAACGATCTCATCGAGGCTGCGCGGAAGGACAGGAACTTACAGGGTTTAGCGACAACATTTGATGCAAAGAGCCCGCAGCTTTATCTCGACATAGACAGGACAAAAGCACAATCCTTCCAGGTCCCGCTCAACAATGTCTTCGAAACGCTCCGCGGCTATCTCGGTTCCTCCTTTGTCAACCTTTTCAATAAATTCAACCAGGTGTACCAGGTATATATACAGGCAGGCGACGAGCACCGGTTGACGCCGGAAAACATAATGAACCTTTACACCCGGAACACCCAGGGTGCGATGGTGCCGCTCGGTAGCATTCTGGAGGTAAAACATGTCCAGGGGCCGGAACTTGTAAGCCGTTACAACCTTTATCCGGCCGCCACTATTTTTGGCTCTGCTGCCCCTGGTTTCAGTTCAGGCCAGGCGCTCGACCTCATGGAACAGCTGGCGGCCAACACGCTCCCCAACGGCATCGGCTATGACTGGACCGCAACGAGCTTCCAGGAACGGGGGGTCGGATACCAGGCATATTTTATATACCTTCTCTCGATAACACTTGTGTTCATGGCGCTTGCGGCCCTGTATGAAAGCTGGGTATCACCGATGGCCGTTATCCTGGTCGTCCCCATGGCGCTCGTCGGCGTCCTCCTCGCTATTTTGACCAGGGGTTTCGACAACAATCTTTATACCCAGATCGGCCTCGTTCTCATGATCGCCCTTGCCAGTAAAAATGCCATCCTGGTCGTGGAATTCACCCGGGATCTTCAGAAAGAGGGCCTGCCGCTCGTTGAGGCGGCGATCGAGGCAACGAGCAGACGGTTTCGCCCCATAATGATGACATCGATCGCCTTCATCCTTGGCGTGACCCCCCTTCTCTTTGCCCGCGGCGCCGGCGCGGTCAGCCAGGAAGCGATCGGCACGGTCGTTTTCGGAGGTATGATCGCTTCGACCCTTTTTGCCATGCCGTTCGTTCCCGTGTTCTACGTCTTCATTCAGCGACTGACCTCCCGCGCCGTAAAAAGGCAACATGAAGAACACCCTGTGTAAACTTCCGATACGAACGGGCCAATCTCTGTCGGGCAGGGCCGCTGAAGACTCACCCTGCCGAAATTTTTCGTTCAGAAATGTGTGGAATATCCCAGCCAGAGAAAAAACGCAGTGGCGAGTATATGAAGTATCCACCAGTTTATCGAGAATATCCTGAACATATTCATATTATTTCCCCAATAAATGCCCCACGTAGTAGACCACGGCTACGGCCATGAGGTGAACACACCACCAGCCGAGGTTTGGATAGCGGCATGATACGCCTTTTTTTTCAACGGCCTTATTGTAGCCGAAGACCTCACAGTCGAACAATATCTTGCCGATAAAGAATTTGCCCCACAATATCAGGATGTCGGGAAGCGTCGTCTTGAGAAGCATGCTGGCTGGCGTAAGCGATGAGGGCGGCTGTGCCAGGCTGAAGTGGGCCATCGTGACCGTGCCCACAATGGCAATGAACCCGTTAAGAACATACCCGTAATGGATCGTTCCCTTCCGCAAAAAGAGAAGCGGGACAATGACGATGCTCAGAATACCGGCTGAGAAGTTCGTCAAAAATGATGTATTTTCCGTGAAAGGATGGATGCGAAGATGAAGAAGAAAGCCGCCCAGGGCCAATAAGACAAGCGCGGCAAGGCATGTGGCCCTGATATAGCTTCGTATCGTCACAATGTCCCCCTTCTCTTCATCGAGTCAAAAATCCTGCAGGATCACCGCAAAAGATCGTACGGTTCGGCCCGAATTGCCCACTCGCTCGAGGGATGCTCTGCCTTCAGTTTTTTATACGCCGCTTTCAGATGCGACGGATCATGCGTGTCCTCGTAATTCGCGACACCCTGCCAGAAGATCGTCTCGGGGACCACCTTGCTTTTCGGATACTCCTTTGTCAATGTATCCCCGACATCGATGGCCTCCCGAAATTGCTTCAGATCGAAGTGTACCTTGAGCATTCCAAGAAGTAGTGAAGGGATGAATTCTTCGGGCGGAAGGAAACCGGTCGTGCGGAAGTGTTCTTTGCCGTCCTCATCCAGCAAGATAACGGCCGGTGTCCACTGGATGTTGAAATCGTCGGCATAAGGCTTCGCATCATAAGCCATCTGGACCGGGACCGTGCGCGCGTTGATAAACGCGGCTACCTTTTCATCCGGGTACGTAACTGCACCCATCTGCTTGCAACCAATTCAGCCCGGATTGAAGAAATCGAGCAATACCGGTTTTTTCTCATTCTTCGCCCGCTGAAGGGCCTCGTTCATGTCATTTAACCACCGGACCTCTGCCATAATTACCTCCTTTGGTCTTATTCTCCGAAATATAAGGACTCTTCCGGCCTCAGGCAACCCGGCCCGGAAATACGGGTGGTGTGAAGCTTGCTCCCAACGGCGTCAAAGTCATTGATAATCAAGCGTTTTCGATCACAGCCCGTTGACTTGATCGTGGAAAATCTTAGGTTTTAACGTGAAGACGGCGTCGTATGGTACATTACGGCACCTCTATGCGGCAGGTAAAAATTCTTTGAACAGGAGGGTATATTATGAAGAAACTATTGCTTTTATCCGTGGCCGTCCTCTTCGTTGCGGCGGCATTCACCGGATGCCAGACGCCTGCGGGCAGATCGGCCGGAGAGGTTGTCGACGACGCCGCGATCACTACCGAGGTCAAAACGAGACTGCTCGCGGATGACGTGACGAAAGGCCTCGCTGTCACAGTTCAGACATTTGAGGGCACAGTGACACTGATCGGGGCCGTGGATACCCGTGAGCAGATAAACCGTGCGGCTCATATTGCGCGAAGCGTAAAAGGGGTGAAGAAGGTAGACAACCGCCTCCAGCTGAAAAAATGATCCACTAATGCGATATCATTGCTTCAGAAAAAGATACAGTTCATCGGCAAATTTATCTCTGGCTGACTGTCCCTTTCCCGCATCCTTAAAATCAGGTTCGCTGAAACGGGCCAGGAGTTTCTGAAATCGCTTCTGGCCCTTCACCCAATCGAGGAGCCGTGAAAAATCTTCTTCGACTGAAAAGTCATTATTTCCCAGGATAAAACCTTTGCACTTTTTGCAGATGTATGCCTCGAGAGAATATGTGTTTATATGATCGTCCGGATCAAAGTCGTGCCAGCACATTCCCATAGCCTCGGTGAGAAATCTGTCCCTTTCCTCGTTCATGGTATGCCTCCTGCTGCACTATATCATGAAACCGGCATCTCCCTCGACCGGATTCGAATGTCTGTCTGGTCCAAAATTGATCATGAAGAGCTGTTACAAAAAAACGGGATCACCGCCCTTACCAGGGCCCCCAGGAATATCCCCACCAGCCAGGTCCTATGTAAGGCGATGGATAGTAATAATAAACAGTCGGCGGCGGTCTTTTTGGCTCGAGGTAGATCTGCATTATCCTGAACATCGGGAACACGTATTCCATCTCGTCAACCCTTCCTGTGACAACCCCCGTGAAAACGCCTGCTATACTGATCCCCCTGTTCTTATGATAAACAAGGGGGTCAAGGATACCCTTTTCCCGCGGGTAGAGCGCCAGGAAGCGTTGATTCGAAGACGTGATGTCCTGAGGATACCCCCAGCCGTCTACCGGCACGTAGAGGGCCTCAATCTCCGAGCCTTCCGCTTTAAGTGTCGTGCGGGCAACAATCCCGCCGAGGATGAAAAGCTGGTCGCGGTACATTTCCGGGCTCTGAATGAGAGCGGCAAGAGACGGATTTCTGTTACCCTGCTCCATGAGGTCCGGACGTATAGCCGAGGTACACGACGCAATGCTGAAAACCAGCAGGATCGTCATCGCGATTCGTTTCATGAACACCCTCCTCTATGACACAACATATTCACGAGAGCGACGATCGACAAGTCCGGGAAAACAGGAGGAGAAGCGGCGCATTGACCTGCCTGTCTCGAGAGAGAGGACAAGCTCGGTATTGACAATCCGCCGAGCTTTGACATAATGATTATATTCCCTGCTCCACGAGGTCCGGTATGCCGATATTTGTTTGCCGGGTCTTCGCGGTGGTCCTGATACTGACCGCTGTGAATTATTTTCCCGGCCTGTGCCAGGATATTCAGATGACATTTCCCCAAGTCCTCGATGTCGCTCTCGAGGAAAATAGAGAATTGCGGGCATCGAGAAATAGCCTTTGGGCCCAGAGGGAAAATATCGGGATAGCGCGCAGCCAGATCCTCCCGAAGGTCTTCTTCGAGGAGAAGGCGACGAGGACAAACAATCCTCCCTCCGTTTTCACGATGAAGTTGAACCAGCAGCGATTTGCTGCGGCAGATTTTGCGATCGACAGCCTGAACTACCCCCGGGCAACGAATGATTATCAGACGTCCTTTTCTTTCGAACAGCCCGTATTTGTGATGAAGTCGTTCCTCGGGCTCGCGGCCGCCCGATCCGAATTTTCCGCCCATAATGAAGACTTCATTCGAAAGAAGGAAGAGATCACCCTGAACGTCGCCCGTGCATACCTTAAGACACATGTCGCACGGCAATATGTCATGGTCGGGCAGAAGGCCGTCGAAGATGCCCGGGAACACGCGAGGATCGCAGAGGTCCGGTACAAGCACGGCATGGGCCTTTATTCAGACTGCTTGAGGACCCGCACGGGCCTGATCGAGGCCGAGCAGAAAAAGGTCACTGCCGAAAAAGACTATGCAGTGGCAAAACGTCGGCTCGGGCTTCTCATCGGCAGGTCGGCCCCTGTAAGTTCGGCGGACGATACCGTGCCGCTTGAACTTCGCGAACTCGAATATTACATCAAGGCATCCGCATCGCGCCGCGACATCAGCGCCCTTCAAATACGCCGCAAGACAGCACAAACGAATGTCCGCATCGCCGAGTCCGCGTACTTGCCCTGGATCGGCGTCGGTGGTTCCTATCAGTACAACGATCACAGGAAGCTCTTTGGGTCGGAGGGTTACAGCTGGCAGTTCATGGCCTTTTTGAGATGGAACCTTTTTGACGGGTTCAGCCGTGAATCAGAGAGGCGAAAAGCCCAGCATCAGATGGCGGAAGTGAGTGAACGGCTAAAAGGGTTGGAAGAATTCATCGCCTTCAAGATCGAAGAATCTTATCTTGCCGTGGAGGAAGCGAAAAAAACTGCCGAACTTTCTTTGTCGGCTTTGAAAGCCGCAGAAGAAGGGAAAAGACTTGTAAGGTCACGATATGAAAATTCCCTGTCGCCGGTCGTTGACCTTATAGACGTCCAGCTGAACGTAAATCGCGCCCGGGCGGACGCCGTGGCCCGCGAGAACGAGTATAAGCTCGCTGTTGTCAACCTTTCCTACGAAAGCGGCACCATCTTGAAGGACCTGGGGATGGAATGAAAAACAGGATACGGATTAACGCCACCAAAACATGCATCATGAGCGGGGCCGCGCTCCTTTGTATCGCGGCCATTCTCGCCTCAGTATCATGCAAGGGCAAGATAAAACCGGGCAATGTCGAACCCGCCAGGAAGGAAATATCGCGAGTCACGCTCCAAACGGTCACCCCGGCCGTCACAACCGCTGCTTATGAGACCTCAGGGACAGTCAAGGCGAAAAATATCGGTATTATCTCCAGCCGTTTGATGGCAACGGTAAAAAAGATATGTGCCAGAGAAGGCGACAGGGTGAGGGCCGGTGACATTCTCGTGTATCTCGACGATTCCGATGTCATGCAAAAGAGGCTGGCCGCAGAAGCCGGCTATAAAGAAGCCGAGAAGGCGCTCGATGTAGCGAGGGACCAGAGGTCCCTGGCGGATGTCACATGGCAGAGATATTCAAAGTTATTTGAAGAAAAAGTTGTATCCCGGCATGAATTCGACCAGATCGAAACACAGAAGAAAGTGGCGGACACCGAATACGGGCGCGCACAGCAGACACTGGAAAGGGCAAGGGCGATGCAGGAAGAGGCCCGGGCCTATCATGGTTTTACAAAGATCAGGTCCCCGTATGCGGGAATTGTAACCGCCAAAAAAATTGACGAAGGAAGCATGGCGGTGCCCGGCATACCGATCATGACCGTGGAAGACATTTCTCGGTTCACGATCGAGGTAAACGCCGATGAAAGGTCCTATAAAAATCTTTCGATCGGAATGAGCGTCCCTGTTTACGTGGATTCATTGGGCGAAACACGGACGGGGAAAATATCCCGCATCGCACCCGCAGTGGACCCGTCCACCCGGACCTTCAACATGGAGGTCCTCATCGGCGGAAATGGCCTGAGATCGGGATTGTCCGCAAAGGTTTTTCTTCCGGGAGGGCAAAAAGAAACAATACTTGTCACCAGGAAAGCAATTGTTGAAAAAGGTCAGCTCACAGGCATCTATACCGCAGATACAAAAGGCGTGATCAGCTACCGGCTTGTAAAGACCGGCAAACCGGTCGGCGACCAGGTTGAAGTTTTGTCGGGGATAAAAAGTGGTGACAGGATAGTTGTCGATGGTATCGACAACGTTATCGACGGCGGGAAATTGAAGCAATGATCCTGCATCCTGCACGCAGGTGTGGTCTTAATTCCTCGCCATAAAAGCATATGGGGGAGTTTTCGTGCAAAAGCCAGGGATCTCCGGCAAGATCGCGCGCATGTTCATCCAGTCGAAGCTTACCCCCCTCATTGTCATCGCCTCCATACTGCTCGGGACCTATGCAATTATCGTAACCCCGCGGGAGGAGGAACCGCAGATCCTCGTTCCAATGATCGATGTCTTTGTGTCGTATCCGGGGGCGTCGTCCCAGGAGGTCGACGAAAGGGTGAGCAAGCCCATGTCGAAGTTTCTCTGGGAAATAAGCGGCGTCGAATACATCTATACCATGTCGCACCCGGGATCGGGCATGGCCATTATTCGGTTCAAGGTAG
>Ga0172382_10001725_pt1 | contig 38389 bp, 37 predicted proteins | sample Leawel138RmetaG_FD_122245 | JGI IMG/M metagenome (GOLD analysis project Ga0172382, IMG submission 122245) | Leachate microbial communities from a municipal landfill in Southern Ontario, Canada - Leachate well 138R metaG | ecosystem: Engineered > Solid waste > Landfill > Unclassified | place... | reverse complement strand
GAAACCGCTGCCATCTCTGCCTTTTCCCGCCTTCATCATCAGTAGCACGGCCCATCATCGGGCCGGCTTTCATGTAAGAACTTTTTTACATACCTCGGTTATTATTGCAACACAATCGATGTCCCTTCAGACACCCGCCCCATGCCCGGTCCAGGTTTGAAAGAGATCAAGACACCATTGACATCTCGGCCCAAAGGCCTATAGTTTCATCCCTAGCATGATATACAACTGGAAAGATACCTATGAAAGCAGGCGTACCGGGCCAAAAGAGGCCTTGTCAAAGATAAAGAAGGGGACGCGGATCTTTATCGGTTCGGCCTGCGGCGAGCCGCAGCTCCTGGTGAGGACGCTCATCGATATCGCTCCGAACCTGGCCGATACCGAAGTCATCCATTTTCTCGATGTCGGCACCACTGATTACACCGATGAGAAGTACGACGAGAGCTTCCGCCACAACGCCCTGTTCATCGGCTGGAACGCGAGAAAGGCCATCCAGGAAGGAAGGGCTGATTATACCCCGATCTTTCTCTCCGAGGTCCCCCTGCTCATGATGAGGGGGAGAATGCCTATCAACGTGGCGCTGATCACGGTCTCTTTGCCGGACAAAAACGGCTATGTGAGCCTGGGCGTTTCCGTAGATATCACCAAGACCGCGGCCGAGGTCGCGGATTACGTGGTCGCCGAGGTCAATCCCAACATGCCCAGGACCCTTGGAGACAGCTTTCTCCACGTGAGCGAGATCGATGCCTTTGTAGAAAACGACACGCCGCTTCTGGAGTTCTTTCAGAAGATCCCCGGAGAGATCACCCGGAGCATAGGCGAGCATATCACCGAGCTCATTGAAAACGAATCCACGCTCCAGATGGGAGTCGGGCGGATCCCCAACACCGTCCTGTCCTGTCTGATCAACAAGCGCGATCTCGGGATACATACCGAGGCATTCTCAGACGGCGTCATCGACCTGATCGAGGCCGGGGTTATCACCTGCAGAAAAAAGACCATCCATGCTGGAAAAGTCATCGCGAGCTTTTGCATGGGCACGAGGCGCCTGTATGAATATGTGGACAACAACCCCCTCTTCGAATTCCGGCCGTGCAAGTATGTGAACGATCCGTACGTGATCGCGCAGAACGACAAGATGGTCTCCATCAACGCGGCCCTGACCGTGGATCTCACCGGTCAGGTCAACTCGGATTCCCTGGGCTTCCGGTTCTACAGCGGAATCGGGGGACAGGTGGATTTCGTACGAGGATCTTCCCTCTCCCGCAGGGGCAAGTCCATCATGACCCTGCCTTCGACCACGGATGACGGCACGCGCTCACGGATCGTGCCCTACCTGGAGCCCGGAGGCGGGGTAACAGTGACCCGGGGCGACATACACTACGTGGTCACGGAGTACGGAGCCGCCTATATCCACGGCAAGTCTATCAGGGACCGGGCAATGGAGCTGATCAATATCGCCCACCCCAAATTCAGGGACGAGCTCCTGGAGGCGGCCAAGCGGCAGGGCTATGTATACAAGGATCAGATCCTGCCCTCGGTCCTGTACCCCAGGGAATACCAGACCGTCTGGACAGACAAGAAAGGGGCACAGCTCTTCTTCCGGCCGGTAAAGCCGACAGACGAGAGGGCGATCCAGGACCTGATCTATGCCCTCCCGGAGCAGGACATCTACACCCGGTTTTTCCAGAACCTCAAATCTTTCTCTCACAAACTCGCCATGCCCATGGCAGCCATCGACTACAACGACAAGATGGCCATCGCTGTAGTCGTGGGCAAAGAAGAGCCGGAGAGCAAAGAAAAAATCGTTGCCGTGGGACGCTATGTGCGGGATCCCAACACCGGCTACGCAGAGGTCGCCTTCACGACCAACCATGAGTGGCAGGACCGGGGGATAGGCACCTTCCTTCTGCAGTATCTCATCCGGATCGCAAAGGAAAAAAACATCAAGGGGTTTACCGCTGATGTGCTCTCACAGAACGTCCCGATGATGAGGGTATTTTCCAAGTCCGGATACCCTGTGAAAACCAATCTCGAATACGGTGTCTACGAGCTGGAAATACCCTTCGGGCAGGAGCTATGAGGCCCATGAACCTATAAGCGCTCTGTCCGAAGCAGGCGTATCAGGTAATTCATGAGGTCTGAGATCGTGATGATTCCCACCAGGGTATCGTTGTCTACTACGGGCAACCCTCCTATACGCTTCCCCTCCATCATCTCCGCTGCTTCGACGATCCCGGCCTCAGGGTGTATGGTGAGCGGATCAGCCGTCATGCTTCCGCCCACTGTGAGTTCGCGCAGCATATAATCGTCATACGACCGGTCACGGAACAGCATGGGCGAGTTCAAGGCCTGCCTGATGTCCCTGTCCGTAATAACGCCTGCGAGCCTGCCCTGATCCACCACCGGAATCCTTCGGAACCGCCCAGCATACATCTTTTCCAGGGCGTCGCTTATGGAATCACCAGGGCTCGCAGTAACCACACCCGTGGTCATGAGCTCTTTGACCTTGACCATTCTACACCTCTTCTTTTCCTACGTTTGCTCCTACTGGAAGATTATCACAGGTATAGGACAGCAGGCAAAGGAGGATTCGTTGCTCCTGAAAAAAAAGATCGGGGCTTCTCCCCGATCTTTTCCCGGGCAGTCAGGCCGGGCCCGGTGTTTCTCGCTTGTTAAAAGGTTATCAGAACCCTGCGGTCTGGATAAAGCACCCGCCGCCGGAACCCCCGCCGCCGTCTACCGGTACATCTCCGTCACCGCGGCTTGCTGCCTCACCGGAGAGCACCCGGAAGGTCCCGAGCTCATTGGTGGAGATGGTGACCAACCCATCTGCGGCCGTGACATCCTCGACATCGATCCAGGTGTCGCTCGCGCTGTCGTACCGCTGCACCACCGGGTTTTCCTTATCGTAGTTCACGGTGATCGTCGCAGGCTTGGACAGCATCAGGCCGAAGGGAAGAACATCGAACAGGAGTGCATCACCGTATTCAATCGCCGAGAGCGCCTCAGGCGTGACATTTCCGATGCCGACGGGAACGGCGCGCATGATTGCATCGGCCGGAATGTCTATGCGGATCCCGAATATCTGATCGGCAAGCTCCATGATCAAACCCGGCTCATATGCGCCTACCACTGTCAACTGCTCGGTGACCGAGACCCTGAGCCGGTATACGAGAGACGAATCACTGTCGATCACGTTGTAGAGATAAGCGCCGGGGGCAGAGGGCGTGATCGTATTGTTTGCCGGGGCCGGGAACGCATCGGTGAGCGGAACTATGGAGTACACACCTCCAGGATTCATCGACGACAGGTCCACGGTTTCTCCCAGCTCTCCGATAATGTCTTTGAGCACGTTGTCGCTAAAAGGATACTCCGCAGGATCTACCGGCGAGGTACCCGCCATGTATTCCACGAGGTTCACCACACCATCGCCGTCGAAATCCATAAGAGAATCAAATGGGTCCAACGGGTCCATTCCCCATAGCTCCTCATATGCGTCAGGGATGCCGTCCATGTCCGTATCCGCGAGATCTTCAACAGGAGGGAAGCTTCCCCCGGGCTCATCTCCGCCACTGTCCGGAATCAGAATAAAGGCCTCGTTGGAAAAGCTGCTTTCGTTCCTGTCAACATCGTAAGCGGTCACCGCAAAGTAATAGGTGCGTCCTTCGCCGAGTCCGGCCACATCTGCGCTCGTGACTGCTCCCACGTCGAGAATCTGGGTGTAGGTACCGCTGAGCGTACCATAGTATACTTTATATCCATCAAGATCCGGTTCGCTGTTCGGATTCCAGCTGACCCTCACCGTAGCCCCATAAACAGCGTTTGCCGCAATAACCATCAACGCACCAAAAGCCAATGTTGTTATTATCTTTGTCAGCTTCATGCCGGATCTGTTCTCAAAACCCGTGCCAGCTGAATATAAGTGTATTTACATATACTTAAATACTTGAACTCCCTGGATATCCGGGCGAAAGGGTAACCTCGATTACAATATTGTACATCAAACTCAGCGGGGACACGTATTCTCCCTGGTCCGCTTTAGAGTTGTTAAGGAGAGACGATGAAAAGGCGGGGAGGCGCATGGTGCCCTCCCCGCTCGTGCGCTTTAGTTCTTTTCCCGCCTGAAGAGCAGGAGGAGAGGGCTTGCGATAAAAATGGATGAGTAGGTTCCCACGACGAGTCCTACCATGATGGCAAAGGCAAAGTTGTTGATCACGCTCCCGCCAAACAGGAAGAGCGCCAGCACCACGAAAAAGGTTGTCGAGGAGGTGATCAAGGTCCGGCTCAATGTCTGGGAAATGCTGCTGTCCAGCAGGGAGGGAAAATCGATCGACCCTGCTGCCTTCTTGATATTTTCCCGGATGCGGTCAAAAATCACGATGGTGTCGTTCAGAGAATACCCCACGATGGTCAGCAGGGCGGCAATCACGGTCAGCGATATCTCCCTGCCCGTGATGGAAAATATCCCGACCGTGACGATCACGTCGTGGACAAGGGCAAGGACCGCACCCAGGGAATAGCTGAACTTGAACCGCCACCAGATATAGACGAGGATGCCGATCCCTGCATAGAACAGGGCAAGGAACCCTTTCTGCTTCAGGTCCTGGCTCACGGCAGCGCCCACCACGTCGACCCGCCGAATGTCCACTGTTTCTTCTCCGAATGTGTCATTGAGCGCGCCTTCGATCAGCTGCGCGGTTTTGTCTCCAGCGTCGCCCTCTGCAGGGGTCCGGATGAGAAACTCGTTGTCCCCGTCCTCTCCGATGCTCTGGATCACGACATCGGCGAGCCCGACGGGCCCGATAGCGGACCTCACCTCATCGGTCTTGACCGTCTTGGAGAAGGCCACCTGGATCTCGTTGCCGCCGGTGAAGTCGATCCCGTAGTTCAGGCCTCGAACAAACAGGGCAACGATGCTGATGACAATGAGCGCGGCCGAAAGGGTGAAGGCCGCCTTCCGGTACTTCATGAAATCTATATGGGTTCCTGGTCGTATCAATTCCATGGTCGCCTCCTAAATGCTGACCCGTTCGATCTTCTGATAGTTCACCAGCCATTCCTGGATCCACCGGCACAGAACCAGGGCAGTGAACAACGAGGCAACGATACCGATGGAGAGCGTTACCGCGAATCCCTGTATAGGGCCCGTTCCGAACTGGAACAGCACGATGGCGGCGATAAGGGTCGTGATATTGGCGTCCAGAATCGTTGGCAGGGCATTCTTATATCCCGCGTCTACAGCCATCTTCGCAGTCCTCCCCAGTCTGATCTCCTCCTTGATGCGCTCGTAGACGAGCACGTTCGCGTCCACGGCCATGCCGATGGTGAGCACAATGCCGGCCAGTCCGGGCAGGGTCAGGGTCGCACCGAGTACGGCGAGCGCCCCCATGATGAGAACGACGTTCATGATCAGGGCGAGATCGACAATCAGGCCGGAGAACTTATAGTAAACCACCATGAAGGCAATGACCACCAGGCCTCCTATGATCATGGCGACAACACCCTGATTGATGGAGTCCTGCCCCAAAGACGGGCCCACGGTCCGTTCTTCGAGGATCTCCACGGGCGCAGGCAGTGAGCCTGCCCGGAGAATAATGGCCAGGTCGCTCGCCTCCTCGTCGGTGAACCTTCCCTCGATGATCGCGCTTCCGCCCGAAATAGCCTCCCTGATCACTGGGGCCGAGTACACCTTGCCGTCGAGGAGAATGGCCAGGCGCTTGCCGGTATTCTCGCTGGTTACCCGTTCGAATATCCTTCCACCCTCCCGGCTGAAGGATATCTCCACATAGGGCTCGTGGTATGTGGACTGGATCCTCATGCGGGCGTCATCCAGGAGATCTCCAGTCATAACCGCCCTTTGCTGAAGGAGGATGGGCTGGCTGCCGTCCTTCATGTAGGCGATGTAACTGCCTGAAGGCACGTTCCCGCGCAACGCATCTTGGACAGAGTGCTCTTCGTCCACCAGCTTGAATTCGAGAATTGCGGTATTTTTCAGAAGGCTTTTTGCCCTTTCCGGATCGGTCACGCCCGGAAGTTGCAACACGATGCGCTCACCGCCTTGGGGGATGATGGAGGGCTCGCTCACCCCGAACTGGTCGATCCGGTTCCTGACCGTCTCCAGGGCCTGTTCAACCGCCTGGCTCCGGATAGCCGCGGCCTCCCGGTCGGATATACGGTATTTCACGGTCATGGTGCCGTCCTTGGATGACCTGTCGGCCTCCTGCAGATAGGGATACCCGCCTCTGATGAGGTCGGCAAGCTTGCCGTAGTCATCAGGCACCCGTAAAACGATCCGAAGGGTTTCCGGAGAATCCGAGTCCGCACTGCTGTAATGAATCCGCTGCTTGACCATCTGCGCTTTCAGATCAGATGCTGTGCTGTTCATCCTGCTTTCCACTGCCTTGTCCGCCACCACCCTGAGGACCAGATGCATTCCCCCCTGCAGGTCCAGACCGAGCTTGATCTTTTCCTTGGGGCCTATCCAGCCTTGGGGCACCCCCTTGCTCCCGAAAAAAGATGGTGCTGCAAACAGGATTCCCACAATGAGAACCGCCAGTATCAGCAGCCCCTTCAACTTGAATCTATCCATCAAAAACCCCCGAACTCAGCTTTTCGTCTGCGGCTGTTCAGTGCCTTTCTTCTGCGCGATGAACTCACGGGAGACCCTGATCTTCACCTTCTCCCCCACATCGAGTGTGAGCACCTGATCAGCGATCCCCACCACCTTTCCGTGAATGCCGCCGCTGGTGATCACCTCGTCACCTTTGATGATGCTCTCGAGCATCTGTCGGTGCTGCTTCGCCTTTTTTTGCTGAGGCATGATCAAGAGGAAGTAGAATACGACAAAGATCAGGATGAGCGGGGCAAGACTCATGAGTATTCCCATGGCGTCGCCTCCGGAGCCATTTGCGGCGTAGGCCAGACTAGTCATCATATATCTCCTTTATTTGCTTCCTTAAATTATCAAATCTTTTCTCACTTATGGCATGCCGTATATCAGACATTAATTCAAGATAGAAATATAAATTATGAATGGTGTTCAGGATTGACCCCAGGATCTCCCGGGACACATAGAGGTGCCTCAGGTATGCGAGGGAAAAGTTTCTGCACGTGTAGCATTCGCATTGCTCATCCGGAGGGTTGGGATCTTCCCGATAGCGCGCCTGCTTGACAGAGATCTTTCCCTGGCGGGTAAAGAGCATGCCATTGCGTGCATTTCTCGTAGGGAGTACGCAGTCGAACATGTCGACGCCACGCGCGACCGCCTCGACGATATCTTTGGGCGTGCCCACCCCCATGAGGTATCTCGGCTTGGCTGCAGGAAGGCATGGCATGGTCACATCCAAGATATCCATCATGAGGCCGTGCCCTTCTCCTACCGACAGCCCGCCCACAGCCACCCCGTCGAACGGCTCGGCAGTGATCTCCCGGGCGCTCCTGGCCCTCAGATCAGGGTACACGCCGCCCTGGACGATGCCGAAGAGGGCCGAGCTGCTCCGCCTGGCAGCCAGGGACCTCTGCGCCCACAGGGTCGTTCTCTTTACCGATGCCTCCACATACTCGCGAGTGCTCGGATAGGCCACGCATTCATCAAGGCACATCATGATGTCCGTGCCCAGGTCCTCCTGGATTTCCAGGGCCTTCTCGGGGCTCAGGAAACGGCGGGAGCCGTCCAAATGGGAGGAAAACGCCAGGCCCTCATCGCTTATCTTCACGAGCTCAGCCAGGCTGAAGGCCTGGTATCCCCCGCTGTCGGTAAGGATCGGCCGGTCCCAACCCATGAATGAATGAAGGCCTCCCAGTGATGCAATGAGCTTTTCTCCGGGTCTTATATGGAGGTGATAGGTGTTGGAGAGAATGATCTGAGCGCCGAGGCTCTTAAGAACCTCCGGGCTTGCCGCCTTTACGGTCGCCTGCGTACCCACCGGCATGAAGACAGGTGTCTGCACCGCGCCGTGCCCGGTCTGGAACTCACCCTTTCGGGCCTCACCCTCGGTTGCATGGATGTCGAATTTAAATGATGAACATTGCATCGCCATAGCTGAAAAAACGATATCCCTTCTCTACTGCGTCCCGGTAGGCGTCCATGATGAAATTATGGCCGCCGAATGCGGCCACGAGCATGAGCAGGGTTGAGCAGGGAAGGTGAAAATTGGTCAGCAGGGCACTGACGCACCTGAACCGGAACCCTTCATATATGAACAGATCGGCCGAGCCGGTACCGGCTACGATCTCTCCGCGGACAGCCATGAGATGTTCCAACACCCTGGTGGTGGTGGTCCCCACGGCCACTACCCTTTTGCCCCGTGCCATTGCGTTGTTGACGGCCGATGCGGCCTGCTCCGACACTGCAAATTCCTCGGCATGCATCCGGTGATCCTTCACCTCTTGCGTTTTCACGGGCACAAAGGTCCCCGGCCCCACATGCAGGGTGATAAATGCGGTCTCTACCCCCTGGGTCCGGAGGCCCTCCATGATCTCCGGCGTGAAGTGAAGCCCTGCCGTGGGCGCAGCCACAGACCCCTCTTCCCGCGCATACACGGTCTGGTACCGCTGTACATCGATGGCCTCTGGTTCCCTCTCGATATACGGCGGGAGCGGAATCCGGCCCGCTTCGAGAACCTTTCCGGGGTCTGAAAAGCTCACCCTGAAGAACGCCTCTTCACGGCCCTCGACAATCGCTCTCAGGCCGTTCTCAAAGAAGATCTCCGTGCCGGCCCGGAAGGACTTCGATGCCCTGAGGAGACAGGTCCACCTCGTCTGATCCGCCGGTTTCACCAGGAGCACCTCTACCTTGCCGCCGGTTTTTTTCCTTCCCATCAGCCGTGCGGGGATGACCCGGGTATCATTGAAAACCAGGAGATCATCCGGGGTCAAGTAGTCTCCAAGGTCTTCGAATCTCTGGTGTTCTATTCTGCGTGATTTTCTGCCTGCGACGAGGAGCCTGTCTCTGCCTCTCTCAAGGGGATACTGCGCGATGAGCTCTCTGGGGAGATCGTAACAATACCGGTCCGTTCTCACTGCTGCCTTCACATCCCGCCCAGGCGCCTTCCGAGATAGACCACGGCCAGCCCCGCAAACGCCACGATGACTCCGATAACCTGCAGGGTCCTGTCTGGAACGGTCTCCAGATACCGGGCAAATTCCTTCACCTTTGAAGGAAAAGCTATATAGGGGAGGGCCTCGATCACAAAGACCATTCCCAGTACGCTCAAGAAGTAATCCATAGTGGTGGACTTATATCGAACATCACTTGTTCAAGTCAATCTGGAACCGCTTGCAGAAATCCTCTTTTGCCACGGGCGCGTCAATGGTTGCGGTCATGGCCTGTGGATCCGGGCCGTACACCGCCATGCGACCATCCGTGCCCCGTCCCTTGCCGTATCTCAGGCAAAGGGCCGCAGCTCTGCGGAGGTTTTCTTCGGACAGGGCTCCTCGTATAATACCCAGAGGCCCCGGAACATCCGCTATTTTGAGAAACACGTTTCCCGGCCACACCTGGGAGGCCAGAAACCGGTTCTCATCTTCACTGCGTGAGATCACCAGGACAGTGTTTTCATCGAGCATGAACTTTCTGCCCGCGGTATCGAGCTCGATATCCGCCCGCGCAGGTTTTCCCGGCCTGAATCTCTCAAAGGTCGATCGGATCTTGCGGGAGATCTGTTCGTCAGTGAGCAGGCACCCGCCTGCCGGGTTTGGTATGGTGCTTGGTTCGATGCCGTATTTCAGGGCAAGTTCGATCTGGGTCTTCCTTCCCCTGCCGGCTGCATCGAGCAGTTGCCCGCGGTCGATGATATTCGACCGCTCCGGCAGGCTGGGCGGGAGGTGCTTTGCGCAGAGCGGCCTGAGAAGAATGTCCTTGAGCCCGGATTTCTTTTCGATGAGATTCATGGCGTCTCTGCGCTGGGACATGGGCCGCTGCCCGAGGACCTCTCCAGTCACCACGAACGAGGCGTCCGTTTCTTCGAGCATGAGCCGCGCCCTCTTGAGCATCCGGATCTTACAGTCGATGCAGGGGTTCAGGTGCTTGCCGAATCCATGTTCCGGGCCGCTTACCGCATCGATGATATCCTCGGTAAAATCATATGGGGTGATGCGAATCCCATAGGTCTTCCAGTGATACTCCCCATGCTTTTCCGGATCGAACAGCACGTCCGCACCGAAAAACGGGGTGCAGAAGTAGACCGCGACGACATCGACGGACTGTTCCTGCATGAGTTTCACTGCCAGTATGCTGTCGAGTCCTCCTGAATAGAGGGCTATGCATTTCTTCTTCATTCATGCCTTTCTTGCATCTAAAGCCGGCAACTCCTCCGGCGCTTGCTTGCGCTCATGCCTCATGGATGTCCGGTTCCCGCGCCCTGCCGGGGGATGGCCCTCTTCCCTTGAGCCACGGATAGATTCATCATCTTATCCCGGAACACTGTCTTACCATAGACTGCTCGCACCACGAGAGAGATTTTTATCATGAGCGATAATGTCGGGTTGACGAGGGGCGTAAGCTGTATGCCGGAATTATGCCATGACCAAAAAAGAAAATAGTCTATACCCCATGGTCATGAGGTATAGACATAAATATTGGCGGGAGCGACGAGACTTGAACTCGCGACCTCCGGCGTGACAGGCCGGCGTTATAACCGATCTTAACTACGCCCCCTTACTTATCCATCGAATGGTAGGCGGAACAGGGATTGAACCTGTGACCTTCGGCTTGTAAGGCCGACGCTCTCCCAACTGAGCTACCCGCCCTGAGCATCCTTTCGATCAGTGCTACTTGTTGACGATTTCCTTAAAGGCCTTTCCGGGTCTGAAGCGAGGAGCCTTGGAGGCCTTAATCTTAATGGTTGCCCTCGTCCTGGGATTTACGCCGGTTCTCTCAGCCCTCTTGGCCACGTCAAAGGTCCCGAAGCCCACCAGGGTTACCTTGTCGCCCTTTTTCAGAGCGTCCTGGATGGCGCCGGTAGTGGCGTTGATAGCCTTCTCTGCTGCTGCCTTTGGTATCCCAGCCTTGTTTGCCACAACTGATATCAATTCTGTCTTCGTCAAAGCATACCTCCTGTAAATGATTAGTTTCTCCCATGCCCAAACGTGGGTCTGAAAGTATCAGCATTTATAAGGGCTGTCAATAGCTCAATTGAGGACATAAGCGATTATCTCGTCCATATGCTCAACCATATGAACGTCGAGACCTTTCAGAATTTCTCTGGGGGTATCCTTGAGATCCTTCTCGTTCTCGAGCGGTATCAGGACCTCTTTCATCCCAGCCTCTTTCGCGGCCAGGAGCTTCTCCTTGACTCCGCCCACGGGCAGGATGCGCCCTCCCAGGGTCAGCTCTCCGGTCATGGCCACCTTTGCCCTGGCCGAGCGCTTGGTCAACGCGGACACGATGGACGCGGCCATGGTGATACCTGCTGAAGGACCGTCTTTGGGCACAGCCCCTTCGGGTACATGGACATGGATGTCTATCTTGTCATAGAAATCCGCATCGAGCCCGAAATCGCTTGCCCGGGACCGGACATAGCTCATGCCTGCCTGGGCCGATTCCTGCATGACCTCGCCAAGCTTGCCGGTGAGCAGGAGCTTTCCCTTTCCGGGCATCACGGTGGTCTCGACCGTGAGCAAGGTCCCTCCGACCTCGGTCCAGGCCAAGCCGTTCACCAGCCCCACATAATCGCTTTCGCGTCTGCCCGAGCGCCGGTAGCGGGGGACGCCCAGGTGCTCATACACCCTGCTCGGGGTGATCTGGCTTCTCCTGGCGCTCCTCTGCGAGACGATCTCCTTGACCACCTTCCTCAAGATCGACGAGATCTCCTTTTCCAGGTTTCTCACCCCTGCTTCGCGGGTATACTCGTGAATAATGGTGTCAATGGCCTTCTTCGTGAAGGCGACCTTCTTGCCTTCGAGCCCGTGAAGCCGGACCTGCTTGGGTATCAAGAAGTCCCGGGCGATCTGATGCTTTTCATGAGACGTGTACCCTTCGATCCGGATGACCTCCATTCGGTCCATCAGGGGAGCTGGTATGGAATAAGAGGTATTGGCCGTGGTGATAAACATGACCTTGGACACGTCATACTCGATGTCCATGTAATGATCGCAGAAGGTGGCGTTCTGCTCAGGGTCCAGGACCTCGAGCAGCGATGCCGAGGGATCTCCCCGGAAATCCACGCTCATCTTATCGACCTCGTCCAGGAGAAAGACCGGGTTGGACGTGCCCGCCTGCCTGAGCCCCTGCACGATCTTGCCCGGCATGGCGCCGATGTAGGTACGCCTGTGGCCCTTGATCTCGGCCTCGTCCCGGACCCCTCCCAGAGAGACCCTGATGAACTTCCTGCCGGTGGCCCGTGCGATTGACTTGCCCAGCGAGGTCTTGCCCACGCCCGGGGGGCCCACCAGACACAAGATAGGACCTTTCATGGAGCCCACGAGCTGCTGGACCGCCAGATACTCAAGGATACGGTCCTTGACCTTGTCGAGCCCGAAATGGTCCTGGTTCAGGATCTCTTCCGCCATGAGGATGTCTGTCTTGTCTTCGGACATCTCATTCCACGGCATGGCGATGAACCAGTCCACGTAGTTCCTGATGACCGTTCCCTCGGCGCTCATGGGCGGCATCATGCGCAGCCGCTTGATCTCACCCATGGCCTTCTCTCTGGCATGTTGCGGCATATCCTTGCAGCGGAGCTGCCTCTCCAGGGAAGCCACCTCGTCGTCCATTGATTCCATTGCCATCTTCTGCGCCTGTTCCTGCTGCAGATTCTTGCGCGATGCCTTGTTCCGCTGTCTCACCTGTTCTTTGACGCTTGTCTGGATTCTGGCAATGTCGAGCTCTCCCTGAATATGATCGTAGATTCTGCTCAGACGCGAATCGATGTTTTTCTCTTCGAGGATCTCCTGCTTGATGTACGTCTTGAGATCCATATAGGACACAATGATGTCTGATACGAATCCTGGGTCTTCCTGGGACTGTATCTTGGCGATCATGTCGGGGTGGATGTCGATGCTGTAGGATTCGCAATACTCCTGGAAGGTCTCTACGAGGAGACGTCTCAGGGCTTCCGCCCTCCGTTCTTCCAGGACCACGTCGTCCACGGGCTCGGCCTCTGCCAGAAGCATGTCATCGTGCTGAAAGATTCGGGTGATGAGCTGACGCGACTTGCCCTCGATGAACACCTTCAGGGCGCCGTCGGGCAACTGGATGAGCTGGAGTATGTGAGCCCTCACGCCTGTCCGATGGATATCCTGCTCTGATGCGACAGGTATCTCAGGACGCTTCCTGCAGCACACGAGGATATCTTCCTTGGCCTCAAAGCTCGCGCTCACCCAGACAGCCGTCTTCTCATTCTCGATGAGAAGCGGAATGATCGTGTGGGGGAATACTACGATGTCGCTGAGTACCAGAAGCGGGTAGACATTTTCTGAAACAGCAGCTCTCATAGCTTATGCCTGAGAAGTTTTCCTCTCATATACGATCATCGGGGCCTTCCCGTTCAGGATGACATCATGACCGATGATGCACTCCTTGACGCCGTCCATGTCAGGGATCTCGTACATGATGTCGAGCATGACGTTCTCCATGATGGACCTCAGGCCCCGAGCCCCGGACTTGCGCTTCATGGCCTCTTCGGCGACGGCCTTCAAGGCCTCCTTGCTGAAGCTCAAGTCAACGCCTTCCATCTTCAGCAGGGCCTGGTACTGTTTCACCAGGGCGTTCTTGGGCTCATTGAGGATCGCAATGAGCGCATCTACATCCAGCTCGGTCAGGGTCGACACGATGGGAATTCTGCCCACGAACTCCGGGATCAGGCCGAACTTGATCAGGTCTTCGGGCTGAACGTTTCTCAGGATCTCGCCGATGTCTCTTTCCTTCTTGCTCTTGATCTCGGCCACGAAACCAATGGTCTTCTTGTCGAGGCGCTGGGAGATGATCTTGTCCAGGCCGACAAACGCGCCGCCGCAGATGAAGAGGATGTTTGTGGTGTCGATCTGAATGAACTCCTGCTGGGGGTGCTTCCGCCCTCCCTTGGGGGGGATGGACGCCACGGTCCCCTCGATGAGCTTCAGCAGCGCCTGCTGAACGCCTTCGCCGGAAACGTCGCGGGTGATGGAGGGATTGTCGCCGCGCGAGGCGATCTTGTCGATCTCGTCGATGTAGACGATCCCCTTCTGCGTGCGCTCCACATCGTAATCCGCGTTCTGCAGGAGGTTTACGATGATGTTCTCCACGTCCTCGCCCACATATCCTGCCTCGGTCAGCGTGGTGGCGTCGGCAATGGTGAACGGGACGTCGAGTATCTTGGCCAGTGTCTGGGCGAGCAGGGTCTTGCCCGAGCCGGTCGGACCGATGAGCACGATGTTGCTCTTGTTGATCTCCACGCCGCTGACGTTCTGGTTGGACTCGATTCGCTTGTAGTGGTTATGGACTGCAACGGAAAGGATCCTCTTGGCATATTCCTGGCCGATCACATACTCGTCCAGTATTTCCTTTATTTCTGACGGCTTCGGTATGCTGGAAGACGCACTGAAGTGCCTGTACTCGCCTTCTTCCTCGGCGAGTATCTCGTTGCACAGGGCGATGCATTCATCACAGATGTAGACATCGGGCCCTGCAATGAGCTTTCTCACCTCTTCCTGTGACTTGCCACAGAAGGAGCAGCGCAATCCAGGCCGGTAGTGGTCATTTATCTTTGGCATTGATGCTCTCCTCTTGCTTCTCTTTGGAGGGTCTCTTGAAAATCACATGATCTGTTATACCATATGTTACCGCATCGTTCGCAGTCATGAAAAAATCCCTGTCCGTGTCCTTGGCAATCTTCTCTATCGGCTGCTTGGTATGCTGGGATAAAATCCTGTTGAGCTCTTCCTTCATCCTGAGCATCTCCTTGGCCTGGATGCTCACGTCGGTCACCTGGCCCTGGACACCGCCGAGGGGCTGGTGGATCATGATGCGGGAATGAGGGAGGGCATATCTCATGCCTTCGGTCCCCGCAGCCAGGAGGATCGCAGCCATGGACGCGGCCTGTCCGATACATATGGTGCTCACCTTGGGCCTGATGTACTGCATGGTATCGTACACGGCCATACCTGCAGTGACCGACCCGCCCGGGGAGTTGATGTAGAAGTAGATATCCTTGTCCGGGTCTTCTGATTCCAGGAAAAGGAACTGGGCCACCAGGAGATTGGCTATCTCGTCGTGGATATCGCTGCTCAGCATGATGATCCGGTCTTTGAGCAGCCGGGAGTAGATGTCGTACGATCTCTCTCCCCGATTCGTCTGCTCAACTACGATCGGCACTAGTGTCATCGCTCTTCTCCTCGATCTGGCCGACTTCCTCAACCTGCGAGTTGTCTATAATATGATTATACACCTTCTTCTCGACAATACCAAACTCGATCTCTTCCATGGCTCCCCGCTCTTCCATGCCCTTTCTGATCATTTCCGGGGCCATGTTGTATCGTTCGGCAAGCTTCTCGATTTCCTGCTGGACCTCTTCGTCCGTGGACTCCATGCCCAAGTCTTTTGCTATTGACTCGAGCAGGAGAGAGGTCCTGACCAGGTTTTCCGCCGAGGCCATGGTCTCGTCCTTAAGGCTCTCGGTGTCCGGATAGATATCCTCCATCTTGAACCCCTGGGAAGACAGCCTCTCGGACATGCCCCTGATCATCATGGCGGCCTGGAACCGCACCATGGACTCGGGCACGTCGAACGGGTTTTCCTTGACGAGCTGGTCTCTGATCTGACGCTCCAGGTGATTTCTTGCGTCGGCATCGAGGCGCTCCTGAAGATCCTTGCGGATGACCTCCTTGAGCTCGTCGATGCTTTCCACGCCCGGGCGCGCCTTTTTTGCCAGTTCGTCATCGATGACCGGGAGCTCCTGGTTCTTGATGGAATCGAGCTTGAGATTTACCTCAGCACTCGTGCCCCTCATTTCTTCGAGAAAATGGTCCTCGGGGAAATCGATGGTCACCTTCTTTTCCTCGCCCGCCTTCATGCCCGCAACCGCCTGCTCCAAGCCGGGAAGAGCGCTTCTGATGCCCGCCTCCACCGTCATCTTGAAGCGGTTGAGATTGGGATGCTCTTCAGAGGTGACATCCACGATGGCATAGTCCTTTTCCTGAATCCGATACTCGGGGTCAGTGACATCATTGATAGAGGCGTAGGTCTCCTGGAGCCTGGCGAGCACGTCCTGGATGCTTTTCTCGTCGATCTCGGCCTTGGGCTTCTGGAGGGAAAAACCGGTATACTTCCGGGGCTTCACCTCGGGTTTCACGTCGAACTGTGCCGTGAAGGTGAAATCCTCGTTTTCCTTCGGAGGATCGTTTGAGATATCAGGCATGGAAACCACGAAAAGATCCTGCTCCTTGGCGGCCTGCTCGAACTTTTCCTGAACCAGCTTCTTGGAGAGTTCGCTCTGGATGTAATCGGAGTAGTACATCTTGATGATGTGCCGGGGGGCCTTGCCCTTCCGAAAGCCTTTGATGGTCACTTTCTGAGAGATGTCCCGGTAGATGTCGCCCGTAACCGCGTCCACCTCTTGCCTGGGAACCACAACTTTCATCTCTTTCCTGGTGCTGCCCACGTCTGAAATCTCAACCTTCATGAATGTTTCCTTTCTGTCTTCGGGTCAGTATGCTTCATTTCACCACGTAAACGGGTTATAGGTCAATGGCTTTTTGGGAGCTTAAGGGCTCTGAAAACACTCTCCATTTCCTTTGTATAGACACCCTGCCGGGCAAACACGAAAAAGGGCCTGCACACGTTCAATTCCTTGCCGCCGTCCTTGAGCCCTGACATCAGGACAATCTCCGCACTCGAAGAGGGAGTGGAATGAACGAACATGGCTCTCTTGGGCTCGATCCTGGCGGCCCGCATGGCCGAGATCAGATCGGGCAGTCTCCAAGCCGGATAGACCAGGTAGAACCGCCCTCCCGGCTTGAGCAGTTCGTACGAGCACTTTAGCAGCGCCTCAAGGTCCAGGGAGATTTCGTGACGGGCCATTGCCCTGCCCTGGTCCCGGCTGATTCTTCCCGCGCTCACAGGGCGGTACGGGGGGTTGGTCACCACGGCATCGAATTGCTCCTCCCGATATTCCCTGATGTCCGCATGCACAATCCTCACCCTGTCCTGAAGCCCTGCGAGCCCGACCGAGCGCTGCGACATCTCCACCATGCCGTCCTGGATCTCCACTCCGGTCACGCGGTGGCCTCTGGCCGCTGCGAGCAGGATGGAAAGAACCCCGGACCCGGACCCGATATCGATCATCTCACAGCCCGGGCTCTCGTCGACAAAGGCGGCAAGGAGGTATGCATCCAGCGAGTAGCGGTAGCCCTGCTTCTTCTGCAATACATACAGGCCGCTGCATGCGAGCGGGTCCAGGGTCTCGTCTTCCCGTGGCAGGGCACTTCCGATATGGCCCGGCAGAGCGGCACCACCTGCGATCACCGGATCGTGAGACGCATGGTCTTCGGCTCCGCCTGCCCCCTCAGGGGGAGCAGAACTGAAAACATCCTTTTCCTCAGGTGTCATTCTCTTTTTGATGCACCTTCCCCCTCGGGGATTCATCGCCCTTGGTTTCACGCTGCGCTATGTCACTCCAGCAGGTCTTCGAACAGGGTCGGAGCGATTTTCATGACATCATTGAACATCAGGTAGGCAAGCCTGCGGATCTCCCACTCAGCGGATTTGTCGAGCCTGAGCTCAAAGAAATGTCTCAGGGATCGGGCATTGACATACACATATGCAGCCGTGGACCATCCCACGGGCATGAGGCGCCTGAGCTCCTGGTTCCTGATGCCCAGATCCTTGAGCTCCTCATACACCTCCATGGCATGCCGGTGCTCCCGCTCGTAAGCCCGGTAGGCGGCTTTCGCCATATCCTCGGAATCCAGGTACTCCAGCGCCGGGTAGATGAACATGTTCTTGCTGGCCTTGACATACCGGGTGGAACGGAAAGTCCACCCGATGCCGATCCGGTGCCGGGTCCATTGGCCGGCCAGAGACTTGGAAACCCCGGTCACGCAGTACACGAACTGGACAGCCTCCAGGCAGGTGAGGTGTTCCCAGGAAATGAGCTTTTTGTTCAGCCGCAGATCGTCCTCGTGGGTGCCGGCCGACTCGTGGCTCTGGCGTGCTGTGTACGCGGGCAGCGTCTCGGGGGTGACCCCCTGGGACAACATCTCTTCGGTAGGGGTGGTCATGCCGATGAGTTTGACAGCCGGCTCTTCGTTGCGGAACAGATCCTTCCTGAGTCCTTTCCAACGCTCGATATGGCGGTATTCGTCTGCAAAATACTTCAAAACGGTCTCTCCTCTTCTCCATTCGTTGATACCCGGTCTCCCTGCCATATCCCGCGATAGGGAACAGCGCGTCCGTCAATAGGATAAAACGCGATGCACAGGATCCTGAACCCCATCTGGATCTCCACCTCGGCAGGCCCCTGGTGTTTCATCCCCACGGTGAGTCTTCCCTGATAGTTGGGCGAGATGAAGGCGGTCTCCAGCGGGATCCCCGACCGGATGAGCGTGGTGCGGGGCCTGATGTAGGCGAACACGTCCCGGGGCATGTTCACCTGCTCGATGGTCTGGAACAGCAGATATTCCCCGCCCGAGACGAGATAGACGCCATCAGGAGTTTCTTCGACATCCATGACCTTCTCGATCCGCGGCGTGATCCTCTTGCCTCTCATGAGGCTGGCCCTGCCCTGGGGCCGGTAGATCGCTCCGAGCCTCAGATCCGCCGTGGTCCCCTCGATCTGTTCGATCTGATCGATGCCGATATGCTCGATAAGGGGCCTGGTGGTGATCTGCCCGGAAACCGCGTCTTCCACCTCCACCCCGCACCTGATCATGCTTACGATTCTGTCAGCCCCGAATACCATGCCTCATAACCTCCTCTTCGATGTGTCCGGCTTCAGAAAGCTCAGGGCATACTGCACGGTTTTATCACCGATCACGAGCTTTTCCACGCCGATGTTGCCGGATGCGAGAACAGATTTCCAGTACCGGTCCCGCTCAGGGATGGGAGAGTCGTAGGCATGCTCGTAGATCACCCGGGTGATGCCCGACATGACAATGAGCTTTGCGCAGGTAATACACGGCTCAAGGGTGCAGTAGATATTGGCCCCCTCCAGGGAGACCCCCTTCTTGGCGGCCAGCGCCACGGCATTGGCCTCTGCATGAGCCGACCTGCACATGTCGTACTTCATCGCCTCGGGCCACTGAAGAGAGCGCCTGAAGCACTGCCCCTCGTCCATGCAGTGCGCCTCTCCGGGCAGGGACCCGTTGTAGCCGCTGGCAAGAATCTGCCGGTCCTTGACGATCACAGCCCCGGTCGGGCGCGACAGGCAGGTGGAACGGGAAGCCGTGAGCTTGGCAAGCATCAGGAAATACTCATCCCAGGTGGGTCTTTTCACGTTCAATATCCTCTCACATCATATCGCTCAGCAGCATATCAAGGGCATGGGCCTTTCAGGGCAATCCCTGAACCCAGTTCCAAGCCGCACTCCGCGATCCATACTCCGAAGCCGGCGCAAAGGAGGATTCAAGGGCCACCCGGAAGTCCTGCATCTCTTCCTCGCTGATGCGGGTATCCCTTTTTTCCGGTCAGCACATATTACTTTGAATACAGGGGGATGTCAAAGACTGAGAATATACTGCTGCGCGAAGAAGCCAGGACCCGCATCCCGCTCGCTGGAAACGGGCTCTGCGGCATGCCCGGGGCCAAATTCGGCGCAGAGGCTCCTCCCGGTGAACAAGACCCGGTTGTCATGATCTCCCTGCTCTGATACATGATTCCACATGAGTGCTGTTGGGGCGTTTTTCGATATGGATCACACCATTACCTGGGCAAACTCGGGGCTCTCTTCGGTGAAATTCGCCAGAAAGCAGGGGCTGGTGCCTGCAAGCCATCTGGTGAGGAGCGTCTTCAAGATCATTCTGTACCGGTTGTCTCTGCTCGATATCGAACAATGGTACGAGAAAAACATGGCGATGCTCTCGGGCACCTCGCTGAACGATATGGATCACTTCTGCTCGCTCTGGTTCGAAAAGATGATGAAAAAAACCATCTACCGGGAGGCTGTGGACCTCATTCAGAGCCACAGGGACAGGGGGCATCGGGTGGCGGTGATTTCCAACTCGCCTTGTTTCTTTGTAAAACCTGTCGCCGATATCCTGGACATACCCGATATGATCTGCACCGAGGTGGAGGCCAAAGACGGCATCCTCACGGGCAGACTGGTGAAGCCTCTGTGCTATGGTGATGACAAAAGGGCATATGCGCTCCGCTGGGCCGGGCTCACCGGCATTGACCTTTCACAGAGCTACTTCTACACCGACTCCTTCTTCGACATCCCACTCATGAAGACGGTCGGGCATCCGGTTGCCACCAACCCGGATATACGGCTTCGACGTGTAGCGCTTGCATATGGCTGGCCTGTCCTTACATTTGCCCGGGTGAGCGCTTTCGAGTGAGCACCCGCTAAAACTTGCTTCAAGCTATCATTCACATGCTCAGCTTAGATGATGTTTGAAATCCTGAAGACCGTAAGCATGGATTTTGCCGGCAGCCACTCCCTGTGGGCGCAGAAGGTCTTCACCTCGACGCCTGCAAATCTCGATTTGGTGAAATGGAGTCCTTTGAAGCTGTAGAGAATATTCCCGTACTTGTAGAGGAGCCGCACCATCCACTTGAGGATTCCTGATTCGCAGGGCATGTCTTCGTCCGCTGCGACCATGGGAGAGAGGCCGAGATAGAGATAGGGCACGCCCTCTGACTGGAACGTTTCCATGGCGTGGACCATGAGGGGATAGAAGATCCCTTGTTTGAACTTCGGCGAGAACCGCGAGATGTTGGGCACGTAGGCGACAATCCTTCCATCCTCGTAGATCGGGTCGAAATGGATGAACCCGAGCAGCTCATCATCGAGGAAGGCATAGAACCTTCTCGTTCCTTCCTGGAACTCCTGGTCTCTGGGCCTGATGAGGAACACGACCTCCTTGCGCCTTACCTTCCTGGTGCGAATCCATTCCCTGGAGAGCTCGTCGTCAATGTTCTGTCCATTCATTTCCATGAAACGCACCCCATCCTTTTGGGCCTTGTTGATGGAGGTGCGGAGCACCTGCTTTTTCTTTCCCTTGAGGTTCCAGTTCTTCAGATCGATGACGCTCTCGATTCCGAACTGGGTCGCATAGAGGCCGAATTTGTCATGGAGAAGCTCGGCGAACGATTCGGATATCTGGATGAATGCCGTATTCGCCCTGTCCTTGAGAAATTCCCCCACCAGAAACTCCCGATCGTTCACATGGCACACCGGGTCGGCCAGCACGAAACGCGTGCCCCATTTTTTCCTGTAGGCGATGTAGCCGATACCGGATATATCGAAGAAATGCATGTTTGGCTGGAACGCTGAAAAGGACAGGCAGTGGTTCCCATATTTCTTGAGGTACCCGACCCGCTCATCAAAGCTGAACATGTCGATTCCGATCTCCCTGAGCCGCGCCTTTGCCTTCTGTGCATCGAGATGGGCCGCACGTGCATGCTGTTTCTCCAAGACCTGGGCATGAGCTGTCGAGAGCCGTATCGTACTTTCCATGATATTCCTCCTTCTTCCTTAATGCTTCAGCGGTTTTTCCCCAGCCGCTCGTGGCTGGTAACCCAATCGAGTGACGAAATCGCCGATGCCAGGGAAAGTTCCCCGGCCAGGGCTGCGGCAGCGACGATCTCAGTGAATTTCTTCACCTTGCCCTGTCCATAGCATCCGAGTATATCGAGGCATTCCCTCTGCGTGGGCAGCCCGGTTCCCCCTCCATAGGTTGCCACGATGAGCGAAGGCAGAGTCAGCGAGGCATACAGATCGCCCTCGGACGTGACCTCGGTATAGATCAGGCCGGTGGAGGCCTCGGCCACGTTCGCCACGTCCTGGCCTGTTGCTATGAACAGCGCGGCCAGTGCGTTGGCGCAGTGCAGACCGTTACTGGAGGATCCCGCCATGAAGGCGCCCAGATTTGCCACCTGGCTGTGGTAGACCAGAGTGTCCGGGTCGACCCGCATGTGATGGATCAGAATATCGCGGGGCACGGTGAACTCCGCAACCACTCGCTTCCCCCGGGTGTTCATGGTATTGATCTGCGAGCATTTCTTGTCGGTAGCCATGTTCGACTCCATGTAGAAATGCTTGATCTCCTTGTACTGAGCGAGGATCCAGTTGCAGGCGACAAAGGTTGCCATGCTCACCATGTTCTGTCCCGCCGCATCGCCGGTGTAATAGTTGAACCTCAGGTAGACGAACTTGCTTGCCAGATACTTTTCGATATCCAGGAGCCTGGCCACCTTGGACGTCGACTCCGCCTGGCTGCGGATCTCTTCCATATGCTCGTCCAGCCACAGGGAAAAGTCCCTGGCCTGCCGGGATGACTCGAACACGAACACCGGAGCGCGCTGCATCTGATCTTCCACGATGGTGGTGGTGATGCCCCCGGACATGTTGAGGATCTTCATGCCGCGGTTGTAGGAGGCCACCAGGGTCCCCTCGCTTGCGCACAGCGGGATGAGGAATTCGCCCTTGGCATATTCGCCGTTGACTTTCAGGGGGCCTGCAAAGCCCATGGGAATCTGGGCCACGCCGGTGAAATTCTCGATATTCCCTCTGGTGAGGGCCGGATCGAATGAGTGATGCTTGATGTGATGCAGCTTCACACCTGAAAAATTCTCGACGAACTCCTGGCGCTTGTGCACGATATCCATTTCATAATTAGCATCCTTCACACAAGGGATGCTGCCCTGGCCGGCCCGGGTCTCCATGACCGTGTCTGTTGCATCCAGGCTCAGCATGCCAAAGTGGTCGGTGTCGATACTCAGGCTGATGTGATGTTCCTGATTCTTGCGAAGCGGCTCGGTGGAGACGTGGATCTGCAAGTCTTGGCCCAAGGGAAAACAGACCCTGTTGTCCTGGTCGATCATGTCAGCCCTGAGCCTCGAACCGTTCTTCCCTACGAAAACATCGTGCGGGGGGATCTCTGTTCCATTGATGACAATCCGGCTCACTCCGGTGAGCATGGCATCGCGGATCTGGTTCTTGATGCAGAAGCCCACCCCTTCACAGCAGTTCTTCAGGCTGCCGCTGGAATATATTTTCTTCAGTATTATTGGAGAGATGACAACTTGATTCTTGACTTCTGAAATACTACTGAGTGACCTTACTTTGTGCTCGGCAACGGTATTTCTCATAACTCCCTTCCTTTCATACGAACACGATGCAATTCCAATTGGTGCATGTTCTGGTCTGATTCCGGGATGCCTCTGCCATAGGGAGGGATAATCACAAAACGTGCCAAATTATTTTGGGAAAAACACGAAACAATTACTAGGCTATTATCAGGCTAATACTGTTATTGAGATAGTATACATATTTATTTTCAGTCACTTATACTTTCCCTGGTATCCGTGGGATTTTTCCATTGTGGGTAATCTTTTTCACTCTTGTGAGCAGTTTTTTTCTTGACCGGCAGGCCTGCGCCCTTTTCCTTGGCAGATACTTGATTTCGCACCCGGGAAACGCCTGTCGGGCATGCAAAAACGGCTCACAAGGCCGGAGAGCCCGGTTCAGTCCTTTTTCGCGAGGATCGAGTAATACCGGTCGTCAAAGAAAAGCCGGAAATACCTTACCCGTTCTATCTTAAGCCCAAGCCCTTTGAGCATGGTCCGGTAGTCATACACGGGATGAAAGGCGTTTCTGGCGGTGAGCACGAAGAAAATATCCGCGATGTACCAGTAAAGACTCTGGACGGCTCTGGCAGCGGCACTGCCCGACGGAAGGGCGAAATCCCCCACCACCATGTACCCGCCCGGTTTTGCCAGTTTGACAAGATGCTCGATCACGGCCATGAGCATGGGCCGGGTAAAGACGTTCAGAAAAAAGTTGGCAAATACCATGTCGAACTTTCCGAATTCATCGTACTTGAGGATATCCGTGTGGACCGCCTCGATGGGGTAAAGGAAGTGCCTGCCTGATATCCTTCGGGAAAAGATGTCGAGCATGGACCCGGAGAGATCTGCCACCGTGACCCGCGCGCCCCTCTCGGCCGCTGCAATGGCATCGATCCCCTGTCCTACCCCTGCGAAGAGCACTGTCTCGTCGGGCCTGATCCGGTCATGCATGGCGAGCTTGCACCGGTCGATCCGGCCGGCACTGTAGAGTGTCGCGACCACATCATAAAGCGGACCTATGATGCTGTACCTGTCCCTCATCTCACCCTCCCTCTCCGGGCATGAAAACATTCCGTATCGCACGCCACGACCGGTCTGAATAGGTATTCCGTATAAGTAAGATAATAGTCCCTCGAACCTTGTCATGCAACCGGTCGGAAACGTTTCGCAAACCATACCGGGGTCTGTCATGGGAATGGTTTTAAGGTGTCAAGGAGAGTTTTTGCAAAACCGGGCCTGGGGGGTCAGCCGAGTACTGCCGGCGATTTCTTGTCCGTACCCGGGCCTGACGAGGGCCGGTTTTCTCTTGAAAAATCGGGGCTGGCCGGGATACTTCTCAGTATGCCTTGTTCAGCACCTCCAGGGCCTCATCATAGCTCACCTCCACGGGGTTGAACGCCATGGCCCCGTCATTGATGGCTGCAGAAGCAATGGCCGGGAGCTTATCCTCTGTAATCCCCACGTCACGCAGCCTCACGGGCAGGCCGCTGATCTGGTTGAGCCTGCCCAGAAGATTTCTCACCAGGGAGACCGTGACCATGGCCTGCTCCTTTTCCTCCATATACTCGATGGAGCTGCCCAGCATCCCTGACATCTCGGCGATGGGGCGCGGGATGCCCGAGATATTGTATTCGAGCCCGTGGGGAAGCAGGATAGCGTTGGCCATTCCATGGGGGGCATGGCATACGCCCCCGCAGGCATGGGCCAGGGCATGGATCATGCCCACCATGGAGTTGGAAAAGGCAATGCCTGCCAGCAGCGAGGCATTGGCCATGCCGAGGCGGGCCTCCTCGTCCCGGCCGTTTTCCACGGCCCGCACGAGATACTTGCGGATGAGTTCGATGGCCGCCCTGGCGAAAACATCGTCTATGGGATTCTTCTGCAAGCAGGTATACGCCTCCATTGCATGGGTGAGCGCATCCATGCCGGTTGCCGCGGTGAGCTTGGGCGGCACGGTCATGGTCATCCTGGGGTCGAGGACCGCGACCCTGGGGTAGAGCCGGTCTGAGGCAAAGGCCATCTTGACGTTCTTTTCCTCGTTATAGATCACCGCCACCTTGGTCACCTCGGAGCCGGTGCCCGAGGTGGTGGGAACGGCGATCATGGGCAGCAGCTCTTTTTTGATGATCTCGTTGCCCTGGAGCGAGAGGATGTCGTCGGTGCCCTCGGAGATCACGATGTTCGCGCCCTTTGCCGTATCCAGGGCGCTGCCGCCGCCCACAGCCAGGAAGCAGTCGCACTTTTCCCTTTCAAAGAGCCTGGCGAGCTTGTTCACGAGCCGGTTGCTGGAATCAGGCGGGGTCTCGTCGAAGACATAGCCGATTTCCTTGTCCGAGTCGGCAAAGGCCTCTCTGACAAGATTGATCAGGCCCGCATCCGCCACGCCCTTGTCCGTGACGACCATGGCTCTTCTGCAGCCCAGTATGTCCATCTCATAGGGGATATTGCTTACTGCGTTGTGGCCTGAGAGTATCTTCACGGGACAGAAATGCTGGTAGTAATGAGGTATCATGAAATCCTCCTGGCTGGATATGATGTTATATCAGGTGTCTGACAACCGCCGGAACGAGCCCGGCATACACCTTGCCCTTGTTGATACAGCTCTTCAACGTCATCTCAGGCGCCCTCTTCAGCACCTTTTTCACTACCATGCCCGGCAGGAGATACGCATTGACGATATTCACCGCCCGGTTGATCTCCATGGTCTTTGCCAGGTCCCCTTCGACGAGGATCCGGTTTTCCGCAAAGGTCTGGTGCGTCCCTGCGATACCCATCAGAACCGGCAGGGCCGAGTCGTAGTTCTTGAACGACATGGTGATATGCGGCGACTTCAGCCCCTTCCCCAGGTAACGGATCGTATCCCCCCTCTTTTCCAGGGTAATGGCGGGACCCTTGGGCAAAACCCTCAGAGAGAACCGCCTCCCATCCTCCCAGGACTCGATCTCTTTCCGGAATTCCGGGACATGCCTTCCGACCACCTCGAATGCCGGCCCCAGGACGGAAAGCACTGTCGAGCAGAGCGCATGCTTCACCCCGGACTGGAAAGCCGGAAACCCGGGAAGCGATCGAACCAGGTTGACGCTACGTTTGAGAACATCACCCATTCCCCATGCCTCCTTCCCTGTTGTCCACGCTCATTCCTGCCGACATGGGCCGGACCGGCCACGGGCATGTATGGCTGGCGCGGCCGGGAACCTCGCCCCCCGCGATGAACCATGGCCGTGCAAGCGTAAAAACCAGGCTATAAGATATATAAATACCCGAATAACTGCAATCTATTATTTGCGCCATCTCCCATGTTTCACCGGCCTGGGAATGCCCCTGATCCTTCTCGGACAACCCCTGGATGGAACGGGTTTTTTCCGGATCAGGAGGATACATCGTCCTTATCAGGACATTGGTTATTCAAGGCAAATGCCGTTTCTCCTGGCCGTCATCTTCCAGAAGACATTGTGCAGGGGCCTGCGGTCTTGCGCCATCCCTTTGAGGGCCTGAAGCCACGAGGCCTCGAGCGCTGAGGAGCGGAAGAATGCCTCCCGGCTCATGGACTGAAGGGTGCTGTCCCGGCTCTCCCAGCCGGAGAAGGGCATGGTCAGGCAATATCCGTCCTCGAACTCCCGGATCTCCTTCAAGAGCGGTTCCTGCACCTGTGAGAGCCGCATCTGTGCCTGGATACGGAAGGCCTCGTGCCGCCACCAGTACGAGTCTTCATTGTACCGGAACCCGCCCTGATCGATTCCGGCCGGCATGTTTCCGGGGAGGATCGGTTTGAAGGTGGTGAGGCAGGGCGAAGACCCTGCGGTGACAAAGATCCGGAAGCCTGACGAGGAGTCGAGCTCCACTACCAGCGAACCCGTGGTGTGGGACCTCCTGATGAAGGGTTCTGCGGCGTGCATGCACACATCATGGTTCAGACCCTTGAAAGGCAGGCCTCCCCGGTGCCCGCGCAGAATCTCAAACGCGTCGCCCACCCCAAAGGTATTTCCCGAAGGGCTGATGCGCTCCATGACGTATGCCCTCCTTGCCCGGCTGCCGGAAAACCAGGTCATGAGGGGGTCGCTGAACGCCTGAAAATCCGTGCCCCAGGGCAGGCTCGATTTCTTCCAGTCACGGCCGATGGTGGTCCCGTTGGATATGGCGGCAAAGTCCTGATAACACTTTATGGCATAATCCCGTCCCATGGTCTCCATCACCACGATCTCGGTGCGATCCATGATGAGGAACGAGTTCATGTAGGCGAATTTCTTGTCCCGATAGCCGCATGGCCCGCCCTGCCCGTAGCGCATCAAGAGGCTGGTGACGACATCGGCCGCATCACGGGCCGTATCGGCTCTCTCCAGGCCCAGCCTCACCAGGTCCATGCCGATGAGTCCTGGAGATTTCTCGGGTTTGCTCCTGGTGAACAATGCCTCGTTGCCCATCACCACGCCCTTCTCGTTTATCCCCATCTCTGCGCCCCAGATCCAAAACGGCTTGCAGAGCACGACACCGCGGGTCTCCGGCGCCTGGGGGATATTGATATAGGTGCACCTCAACTCCTGGTGGCGGGAATATTCTTTTCCAGGACAGGAAACAACGACCTGGGCTTCGTCCGGCTCTCGATCCGAATTCTTGGCAAAAATCCAGCTGCCTGTCTGAGTCGCTGCCTCGCCCACGGCAAAGGTGTCACACATGCTGCATCCCTGCCTCGAAGAGCCGGGGCCTTTTACGTGCATGTCCCATACGCATATTCTTATATGATTTACCGGAAATGCACAAGCACCGGGCTTTCTGGTGGAAATCCGGTCCTTTTTGGACGATGTGGGGGTGCGGCGCATAGATCTCGCTGATCCGCGCATTGACCATGCGGGTATATAGGTCGAGTTTCTCCTGCACCCCTTTGCGGTTGAAAAAGAGCCGGTCCAGACCGAAAAGGGATTCGCCTCCCCGGTTGCGGTTGGGCGGAATCTTCGCGAGATAGGTGGACAATGCCTTTTTCCCGGAGGTGGGTGAGTATGGCGATGAGGTTCTCGCGGGTCTTGAGAAAATCATTGTCCTCATACACCACCCCCCCCCGCCGATCCGCCTCATCATGAAATCAGGCACGACCGAGCTGCTCAAGACAAGGCTTTGACAAAAAAGGGGTGCGATCCGGTTCATCTTCCGGCGTGCGGCTTCATAAACGGATGAATAATCCCTGCCGCACAATAATCTCTATGAAAGAGAACGGATCGGGAATCCGGCGGGCGTGCCCGAGAACGCCATGGTACTGCGGAAGCATCGTGCCGGAGGGCGGATTCAGCCAAGAGAAACGATTCTTGAAAACATCCCTACAGGACCTTTTGGAGAAAGGCCTTGACCCTGGCGTTGTCCATGCTGTGGGAGAAAACATCACCCGGATTTCCTTGGAGGATGAACCTGCCCTCGTCCATGAAGATGACCCTGTCTGCCATCTCACGGGCAAACCCCATCTGATGGGTGACGATCACCATGGTCATCCCCTCCTCGGCCAGCTGCTTGATCGCGGTGAAGACCTCGCCCACGAGTTCGGGGTCAAGCGCCGAGGTCGGCTCGTCGAAGAGCATGAGCATGGGCTTCATGGCCAGGGCCCGGGCGATGGCGACCCGCTGCTTCTGTCCTCCGGAGAGGAAGGCCGGATAGGTGTCTTTCTTGTCCAACAACCCCACCTTGCCCAGAAGGTCCAGGGCGATCCTGCGGGCTTCCTCCCGGGGCTGCTTCTTTACGGTCACGGGCCCCTCCATGACGTTCTGCAGTGCTGTCATGTGCGGAAAGAGATGAAAGTGCTGAAACACCATCCCGATCTCGGATCGCAGCCCGCATATGACGTCCTGTTTTTCCATTACGAGCCGGCCCTTTTTATCCCTGCGGTATCCAGCCTCTCTGCCTTCCAGGAACATCCGGCCCGAGTCGATGGTTTCCAGGAAGTTGATCATCCTGAGCAGCGTGGTCTTGCCTGAGCCCGAAGGGCCGATGATCACGATCTTCTCTCCCTTGTCGATCTTCAGGCTCACGCGATCCACGGCAGTGAAATCGTTGAAGCGTTTGACGACGTCAACCAGCTCGATCATCGGTTCTCGTATACCCCCAGTCTGTCTTCGAGTTTTCTAAACGATACGGTGAAGATGCTGGTCATGGCCAGATAGATCATGGCGGCCTGCATGAGGATGAATATGTTGAAGGTCGTGTTGAAGATCTGGTCCGCGGCCCGCATGAGCTCGACCATGGCGATGGTGGAGACCAGGGCCGTGTCTTTGATCAGTGCGATGAACTCATTGCCCACGGGCGGCACGAGCCGCTTGTAGGTCTGAGGCACGATGATGCGCCTCATGGCCTGCCAATAGGTCATGCCCAGCGACTTTGCAGCCTCCATCTGGCCCGCGTCGATGCTCTCGATAGCCCCGCGAATGATCTCGGCCAGGTAGGCCGAGTAGTTCAGGCCGAGCCCCAGCACCGCGGCAGTGAAGGGACTGAGCGTGATGCCCAGGGGAGGGAGTCCGTAATAGATGAAAAAGAGCTGGAGCAGAAGCGGCGTGCCTCTGAACACCCAGATATAGCACCAGAAGAACCACGAGATGCTCCGGATGCGGCTGATCCTGGCCAGGGCGATGAAAAGCCCTGCCACAGGCGAGACCGCCATGGTGATAAGCACCAGGAGAATGGTCATGCCGGAGGCCCTGAGCAGCGTGGGAAAGTACGTGCCCATGTCCTTGAGGAAACGCACCCACTTGGGCGTCTGCGCGACAGTGACCTGTTTCATCAGGTTCCTTGCCTCCAAATTCTCCGGATAAAGGCTCAAGATCTCCTCGCACAGGGATGCGCTGTTTTTATACTCGGCCGTGCTGAAGCAGATCTTGGCAGCCTCCATGCGCGAGCGCACAAAGGCGCCGCCGTCTTCTCCGGGCTCGGGAGCCGGGACCTTCAGATAGGCCTTTAGTGCGGCTCCGATGTTTCCGGAGTTGGCTTCCCGCGTGGCCGAGGCCAGAATCTCATATGGATCGGGCTGGGCGAGTGCTGCCGCAGGGACGAGCAGCAGAAAAAAACAGAGGCCCAGCGCGCCTTTCAGCACGCCGGGCCGTTTGGTTCCTACTTCCATGCAGTGATGTCATCTCCGAACCATTTGATGGAAATCTTCTTCATGGTGCCGTCGGCGAACATCTCATCAAGGGTTTTCTGAATCATGTCTTTGAGCGCCACGTCTGCCTGCCTGATCCCGATTCCGATAGGTTCGGAGGCCAGCGGCTCGGGCAGCACGCGATACTCGCCCGGGCGCTGGGACAGGTAGTACCGTCCCACGAGCTCGTCCACGGCCAGGGCGTCGATCCTGCCGATCTTGAGGTCCATGAAGGCCGAGGTGTTGTTGTCGTAGCGCTTGACCTCCTTGAACTCGGTCCCGAGGCTCTTGAGCGCCTCCTCAGACGTGGAGCCGAGCTGTACGCCCGCAATGTGCGCCTTGTCAAGGTCCTTGACACTCTTGACCTTCTCGTTGTCCGCCTTGACCACCATGATCTGCTTCTGCATGATGTAGGGGTTGGTAAAGGAGATCTCCTTCATGCGCTCTTCGGTCACGGACATGCCCGACCAGATGATATCGAACTTTTTGGTCTTCAAGGACATGATCACGCCCTTCCAGGCCGTGGGCACGTGCTCGATTGCAATACCGAGCCTTTTGCCCAGCTCGCGGGACGCGTCGATATCGAACCCCACGAGCTCGTTCTGCTCGTTGCGGAACTCCATGGGCGGAAACGCGTCGTCGATTCCGATCGCGAGCTTGCCCACTGCCTTGACCTTGTCCCATGAATCATCGGCCGCCGGCGCCGGTGCGGAGAAAAACGCCACGAGAATGCTCACCATACCGATTGCATAGAAAAATCTTTTCATCCCTCTTTTCCTCCTGCTGGTAATTACGCGAGATTTTTTGTCCCATCAAGGATTATGAAACAAATCAGGGGAAAACACAAGCGGCAAGGCCACATGACCTGGGGGTTCCACCTCATGTCCGGGCGGACAGGTCCCCTGATTAACAGAAATATCTCACCCAGCCGAATCCGCCACCCTGCCCCCTTATCGTTTTGGTGCATACAGATTATCACTTTATTCAATATAACTATTTGCCATTCGTTATCAGGCCTTTTATAAGCGTACCAGCGCACTTTGCAGGGCGTAAAAACGGGGTTTTTTGTTTTATCCGATCACAGCGGGCCTTGTGAGATAACCCCGATGATACAAACGAGAGGAGTTTGCATGATATGAGGATGAATAACTTTCTTGCATCAAGATGGGGAATCATCAGCGTCGGGGCGGTTATCGGCCTTCTGGCCGCCGTTCTTCAGAAGCTCGGCAATCCCGGAAACATGGGCATCTGTGTCGCCTGTTTCGAGCGTGATATCGCGGGCGCACTGGGCCTGCACCGGGCAGAGGCGGTCCAATACCTGAGGCCTGAGATCCTGGGCTTTGTCCTTGGGGCCTTCCTTGCGGCCCTGCTCTTTCGCGAATTCAAGCCTCGCGCCGGTTCTGCACCCATTGTTCGGTTCATCCTGGGTGCGTTCGCCATGATCGGAGCTCTGGTTTTTCTCGGTTGTCCCTGGAGGGCCATGCTCAGGCTCGCGGGCGGCGATCTGACCGCAGTCCTGGGGATTGCAGGCCTCGTCTTTGGGGTGTGGGTGGGAACGCTCTTTCTGAAAAACGGCTACACCCTGGGCAGGGCACAGGCAACCTCGAAGACGGCAGGCGCGATCATGCCGTTCATGGCTCTGGGCTTATTGCTGTTTCTGTTCATCTATCCCCAGATCCAAGGAGAAGGCGTCAGCGGAGTGCTCTTCTACAGCGTGAAGGGCCCCGGCTCCATGCATGCCTCCCTGCTCGTTTCTCTGGCCATCGGCCTGGTGGTTGGAGGCATGGCCCAGCAGAGCAGGTTCTGCACCATGGGCGCCCTGCGCGACCTTGTTCTGTTCGGCCAGACCCATCTCCTGGGCGGGGTCATCGCGCTGGTGCTGTTTGCCTTTCTTGCCAACCTCGTCTTCGGACAGTTCAACCTCGGCTTCACGGGTCAGCCGGTGGCGCATACCATGCATTTCTGGAATTTCGCGGGAATGACACTGGCAGGCCTCGCCTTTTCCCTTGCAGGCGGTTGCCCCGGGCGGCAGCTCTTCTTGAGCGGAGAAGGAGACGGCGACGCAGCCGTATTCGTCATCGGTATGGTGGCCGGGGCTGCATTTGCTCATAATTTCGGGCTTGCAAGCTCAGCTGCGGGGATAGGACCGCTCGGCGCGGCGGCTGTGGGAACCGGGCTTGTCGTATGCCTGCTCATCGGCTGGGGCATGAGGGCAAAAGGGATATGACGCTCTGGAGCTGTCCAGAAAGCAGAACCATAAGAGAACCATGACTGCATGGTGAGGAGTATGAGCATGAATTCAACCATCGACGCCCGGGGACTCTCGTGCCCCCAGCCGGTCATCCTGGTTATGGGCAAAATAAAAGAGCAGGCAAGCGGCGCGATCGAGATCCTCGTGGATACCGACACAGCCAGGGAAAACGTATCACGTGCCGCCAAGAGCAAGGGATGGAAAGTGGATCGCACCGAGCAGGACGGGGCCGGCTATAGAATCGTGATCCTGAAGGAATAGCGCCTAACCCGCTGTTCCGGCCCCGGGCCCTCTTCCTTCATCCTGTTTCCCTCTCATGTTCCCTACGGCCTGACCACGATTCTCCCCGGATACCCGCTGGTGACCTCGCCGATAACGGCCGCGTCGCTTACTCCGTGCGAGTGAAGCTCCTCCAGGAGCTGCTCGGCCTGATCGGACTCCAGCGAGATGAGGAGCCCGCCCGAAGTCTGCGGGTCGAACAGGAGCTTCAGGAGGTTGTCGCTCAAGTCTCCCTCCGTGCTGACAAACGCCTGCCGGAACTTTTCATTCCGATAGGCCCCGCCCGGGATCAGGCCCATATCCGCATACTCGAGCACTTCATCGAACAACGGGATGCGCGAGGCATGGATGACCATGCCCGTGTCTGAGCCCTCGATCATCTCGCAGGCGTGCCCCAGGAGTCCGAATCCGGTGACGTCCGTACATGCGTGAACCCGGTAGCCCTCCAGGAGCTCCGCAGGAATCTTGTTGAGGGTGTTCATGGACCTGATGCTCGCCTCCTCGGCCTGACGGCTCGCCATCCCGGCCTTGACCGCGGTCGATATGATGCCTGTGCCCAGCGGCTTGGTAAGGATGATCCGGTCCCCTTCCCGGGCGCCCGTGTTCTTGAGGACCTTCTCCGGATGCACCGTGCCGGTCACCGAGAGGCCATACTTGATCTCCGGGTCGTCCACGCTGTGCCCGCCCACCAGAAGCACCCCTGCCTCGCTCATCTTGTCGAAGCCGCCTTTGAGGATATCCTGGAGGATGGACACCTCCCCCTCCTGGGGAAAGCAGATGATGTTCATAGCCAGCACTGGCCTTCCCCCCATGGCATAGACGTCGCTCAGCGAGTTGGTCACGGCGATCTGGCCGAACAGATAGGGGTCGTCCACCACGGGGGTGAAGAAGTCCAGGGTAAGGATCAGCGCCAGGGAATCGCTGATCCGGTACACCCCCGCGTCATCGGGCCTGTCCATGCCCACGAGCAGGTCAGGATGCTTCATGACGGGAAGCGCGCAGATCGCCTGGTCCAGAACCTCCGGACCGAGCTTGCACGCTCAACCCGCGCCGCGAACCATGGAGGTGAGCTTTATTTTTCTGTCCTTTGCATGGTTGTCCATATCGTGTGCTCCTGCTTTTATATGACATAGTCGGATGAGATTTTCCAGTGACTATGTGGATGCATATTCATTCCCAGCCGCTCCGGCATCCACATATTCCATGTTGATCTCAGTGATTTCTCTGAGCTATGATGCAGACATGATCACAGACCAGTTCAGAAGCATCACCCTTCAGCAGCTCGAGGCCCTGGTCACCCTGGTGGAAGAACGGAGTTTCTCCGAGGCGGCGAAAAAGATGCTGCTCTCCCAGCCCTCCATGAGCAAGCACATCAAGAACCTCGAGACCTTTGTCAACCGCCCGCTCATCAACCGCACCAAGACCGGTATCTCGCTGACGCAGGAGGGCTCGATCCTCTACGGTTATGCCAAGAAGGTCCTGAGGCTCAGAGACGAAGCACGGGAGAAGATCCTCTCGCTCGAAGACACTGTATCGGGCCATGTCTTCATCGGGACCAGCACCATCCCTTCGACCTACATCCTGCCCCCCGTGCTCTCGGGCCTGAGAAAAACCTTTCCGGACATCCAGGCCCACATCCTCTCCAGCGACAGCGACGAGGTGATCGATATGGTGCTGGGCGGCCAGGTGGAGATCGGCTTTATCGGAAAAAATATTCGCGACAGGAGGCTCCACTGCGAGCCTCTCTGGGATGACGAGCTGATCCTGGTCGCGCCCGGGGGTCACCGGATAGGCGAGCTCCGGCAAGCCCGCATCGAGAACCTCCTCCAGGAGCCCTTCATCCTCAGGGAAAAGGGATCGGGCACCAGGTCCATTTTCGAAAGCTATCTGAACGAGCACGGCCTGCCGCACCTGTCGCGGTTTTCCATATCCTGCGAGCTCGGATCATCCGAAGCGGTGAAAGAGGCCGTGATCGCGGGCCTGGGTATATCCGTTCTCTCCATACACGCGGTGAGGCGCGAGATCGGGCAGGGCCTTCTGACCTCGATCCCCCTCCAGCCGCCCAGGATCCTGCGCAGCTTTGCCGTGATCTATCGGAAGCAGTTCGTTCCCCTGCCCCATCACCGGGCCTTCCTCGAGTATGCAAAGGTATGGGATCCGGACCGGGGGGCATCCGGCTCCGGCGGGTAACCAGGCTCTTTTTCGGCCTGCCGCCCCTAGGGGTGGTGCCGCCGGGACAGGACATGGGCAGGCCCTGCACGAATATCCTCTTCACGAACCCGGAATCATCTGCTATGAGAACCATCCATGACTACAGCACCTTTTCCCACACAAGGAGACACCTCCATGAGCACAACAGGCATCGTAAAGGTCGATCATCGTGAGCTCGAACGCTTCATGAAACAAGGCTTCATAGCCCTTGGAGTACCGGAAAAAGACGCCGGAACCTGCGCTTCCGTGCTCATAGAATCAGACCTGCGCGGGGTCGAGTCGCACGGCATCGGCCGGTTCAAGATGTATGTGGACCGGATCAAAGACGGGATCCTCAAGCCTGTCACGAAAGAAACCGTGGTCAAGGAGACAGAGAATACCGCAGTGATCGACGGGAACCACGGGATGGGCCACGTGATCGCCCACCGGGCCATGAGCCTTGCCATCGAAAAGGCCAGGAGGTGCAATATCGGCATGGTGGGCGTGCGCAACAGCACCCACTTCGGCATCACCGGGTATTATCCCGCCATGGCGGTCAAAGAGAACATGATGGGCCTGGCCTTTTCCAATGCCAGGCCGTCCGTGGCGCCCACCTTCGGGGTCGAGCCCGTGATCGGCACCAACCCCATAAGCTGCGGCGCGCCCACGGACGAGGACTACCCCTTTCTGCTGGACATCGCCACCTCTACCACGCAGAGAGGCAAGATCGAGGTGTATGCCCGTGAGGGCAAACCCACTCCCAAGGGACTCACCATCGACCGTGAGGGCAAAGAGCCCACGGACAGCATCGAGCTGCTCCAGACCCTGATCAAGGGCGCGGCTTCCCTGCTTCCTCTGGGCGGGGCCGGCGAGGAGCTGGGAGGTCATAAGGGCTACGGGCTGGGCGTCATGGTCGAGATCCTCTGCGCATCGCTCACCGGAGGGAGCTTCGGCAAGGCCCTGACCGGCTTCGAAAACGGCAAGCCCGCATTCCACCGGCTCGGACACTTTTTCGTGGCCGTCAACATCGAGAGCTTTGTCCCCCTGCCCGTGTTCCGGGGCATCACCGGCTCGATCATGCGGGAGATCAGGGAATCCGCGAAGATGCCGGGCAAGCAGAAGATCTATCTCGCGGGCGAAAAAGAGTTCGACACGATCAAGGTCCGCAGGCAGGAGGGCATACCCGTCAATCTCCCGCTCCAGAAGATCATGAAAGACCTGGCGCAGGACCTGGGCTTGAAGGGCTTCGATTTTCCGTTTTTGTGATGATCCAGCCCCCGTACCGGACCTTCAGCTCCTTTTTGCGCGAACGTTTCGGACAGAGGGTTCAGAAGATCACCCTGGATGCAGGGCTGAACTGTCCCCACCGTGATAATGAGAAACAGGGCGGATGCATATACTGCAATGCCCGCGGCTCGGGCACGGGCGCCTTCTCGCGCAGGATCGGACTGAAAATGCAGATCGAGACCCAGATGGATGCCATGGCCAGGCGGTACAAGGCAAAGGCCTTCATCGCTTATTTTCAGTCATATTCCAACACCTATGCGGATATTCACACCCTGAAAAGCCTCTATGACACCATCCTGCCCTATTCCCGGATCGTGGGCCTCGCCATCGGCACCAGGCCGGACTGCATCGATGGCGACAAGCTCGCGCTGATCAGGTCCTATGCGCCTGACCGCCTCGTATGGATGGAGTACGGCCTCCAGTCGGCCAGGGACCGGACACTGAAGCTCATCAACCGGGGCCACGATGCGGCCGCCTTCACCCGCGCAGTCGAGCTTACCTCGGCCTTTGACCTGCGGGTCTGCGCCCACGTGATCATCGGCCTGCCCGGCGAAGGCATGGACGACTTCCTCGCCACGGCCCGGCTGGTCTCCTGCCTCCCGGTGACCGACATCAAGATTCACATGCTCTATATCGCCAAAGGCACCAGGCTCGAGCACCTGTATCGGGAAGGCGGATACTCGCCCATGGACCGGGAGTCTTATGCGCAGGCAGCAGCCTGCTTCATCGCGCACCTGCGGGAAGACATCATAGTGCAGCGCATCACCGGAGACCCGCATGAGGACGAGCTGGTCGCGCCGTTATGGGCCCTGGATAAAAGGCAGGTGCTGGACGCCGTGCACCGGGAAATGGGGTGCAAACACCTGCGCCAGGGGAGCCGGTATCCCGCGCCATGAAACTCTATGATCTCGACCTTGCCCGCGGGCTGCTGCTCGCGCCTCTTTCCGGCTACACGAGCTGGCCCATGCGCGTTCTTTCAAGGCGTTTCGGCGCGGAGCTGTGCTATACCGAGATGATCAGCGCAGAGGGCCTGCTCAGGAATACCCGCAACACCCTGTCTCTCCTGAGGCGGCCCCTGGAAGATTCCCCGCTCGTGGCCCAGATCTTCACTCCCTCTCCAGGCTATGCCGCGCCTGCGGCGCGGATCATTGAGGATCAGGGTTTTGACGGCATCGATATCAACATGGGTTGTCCGGTGAAAAAGGTCGTGAGCAAGGGAGCGGGTGCGGCACTGATGCGCGATCTCCCCCTGGCTCGAAGCGTGGCTGATGCAGTGGTGAATGCGGTGCGCATACCGGTGAGCGTGAAGATGCGCGCGGGATGGGACAGCGGAACGATCAATGCCGTGGAGCTGGCGGCAGCTCTCGAGAAAACAGGGGTGCATTGCCTGATTCTCCATCCCAGAACCAGGACTGCCATGTACAAGGGAACCCCGCAGTGGGACCTCTTTACAGCCTTAAGGCAGAGCGTGTCCATTCCCATGGTCGCAAGCGGCGACATCCGCACCGTCCCTGATCTCGAGCGCCTTCGCACACTGGGCTGTGATGCCTTCATGGTGGGTCGGTCCGCCGTGGGCAGGCCGTGGGTCTTTCGTGAGCTCTCGGGCGGGAGCGGGCCTTCAGTGGGCGAGCGCCGGGACATCATGCTCGAACACCTGGACATGCTGGGTGTTCTCTACGGCAGGGACAAGGCTGCGGCATTCATGAAGAAGTTCGTCTCCGGATATGTCCGGGGGCTTGAGGGGGCGTCCATTTTCCGCAGCCATGCCTGTGCCGCGTTAAGCTACGAGGATCTGAAAGGAATGATAAAGACCTTGCCAGCTGGCCCGGTTTCTGTTATCAAAGAATAAAATCTTACCTACAAGTTTTTTAAGATGATGGGGCAGCTAAGAGATTACATCAAAGAGACCGTGTTTTGTCTTGCTCTCATGGCCATGGTGGGCATACCCGATACCAGCGTATTCTCCCTCGATCTTGAGCTTGCCCATAATCCTACGGCCTATCTGGTGGACAAGGCACGGGAGAAAAGAATCCTGCTCATCGGAACCCATCACCGCAACGACTAT